>Ga0210393_10002398_pt1 | contig 15425 bp, 15 predicted proteins | sample IncBWC27OmetaG_FD_160068 | JGI IMG/M metagenome (GOLD analysis project Ga0210393, IMG submission 160068) | Forest soil microbial communities from Barre Woods Harvard Forest LTER site, Petersham, Massachusetts, United States - Inc-BW-C-27-O ... | reverse complement strand
AGAACTACTGCGCCAGCTCGCGAAGCTGCGCGGCGAGGAAGCGCCGCCGGGCAAGTTCGCGCCGGGTCAGCACGGCTTCTTCTCCCGGCTGCGTGATGCCTTCAACGGCCGCTGAGTCCAGGGCTGGGCAGTCCTGAGGCCGCCGGTCTTCGTCGCCGCGACGGCCGACCTGGCCGGGCAGCGGATCGTCCTGCGCGGCCAGGAAGGCCGGCACGCCAGTACGGTCCGTCGTCTTGTGCCGGGCGAGCGCGCCGACGTGACAGACGGTTCCGGCGAGATCGCGGAGTGCGTCGTGACAGCGGCCCGGCCAGGCGAGCTCGAGCTCACGGTGCTCGACCGACGGGCCGAACCGCGGCCGGAGCCGCAGCTCATTGTGCTTCAGGCGATTCCCAAAGGGGACCGCGGTGAGCTCGCGGTCGAGCTACTGACCGAGGTCGGGGCCGACGTCATCGTTCCCTGGGCGGCCAGCAGGTGCGTGGCGGTCTGGCGCGGCGACCGGGCTGCCAAGTCGCGGGCGCGGTGGGGCTCGGCTGCCGAGCAGGCAGCCAAGCAGTCGAGGCGAGCGTGGTTTCCGCAGGTGACGGCGCAGGCCGATCTTGCTGAGGCGGTGCGGCGCGTGGACGCGGCGACCCTGGCGATCGTGCTGGACCCGGCCGCGAGCGAGTCGCTGGCCGGGCTCAGCCTGCCCGACCGCGGCGACATCCTCCTCGTCGTGGGACCGGAGGGCGGGATCACCCCGGCCGAGAGCGAAGCCCTGCTCAGCGCTGGAGCCGTGGCGGCGAGGCTAGGACCGACCGTGCTGAGGGCATCGTCCGCGGGCATCGTCGCGGCTGGGATCCTGCTCAGCCGGACACGACGATGGGCCTGATCGCGCCGAGCTTAGGTCACGACAAGTCGCGGTCCGTCGGATGCTAGCTACCGCAGGGGGTTGCGGTGGCCTTGGGCGCGGCAGAGTGGCTGGGACCAGCTGGCGCGCTGGTTGAGCCATCCGGCCCACTGGCCGATGAGCTCGGTGCGAGCGTCGGTGCGAGCGTTGGTGCGTCCGTCGGTGCGTCCGTCGCCGACGAGGACGAGTAGGGGATTTGCACTCCGCCGGTGTCCGTCGGCGACGGCGACGGGTCGTCTGTCGACGACGTGCTCGGAGTGGCCGTCGGTGTCGAGGACTGGGCAGGCGCAGAGGACGAGGTCGACGGCACCGCGGGGTGATGTCGATTGGCGGCGACGGGCTTACAGCTTGCCGACGCGGACACGTAGCCTGACCCGAACGCGTTCTGGCTATGGCTCTCTATGCTCCCCGGCCCGCCACCAGCGCGGTTGCCTGTGCCCGAGTTACCGCCGCCCGAGCCCGTAGAATTCGAACTGCTCGGGAAGATCGCCTGCTGGGCGTCGATGGCGACGTATGCGCCAGCGGCAACGATGAAGACCGTTACGCCGAGCGCGGCAAGCGGTCGGAGCAAGCTATGCTGCCGAAGCCAGCCATGTGGGCGCGCTGCCCGGTGCCCCGACCGTCGCGGCGTCGGGCCGAAGCGCTGCCACGCCAGGCGCCCGCCACTCGCGATCCGGTCCAGGACCGTCTGAAGAGCAGCCGGAGCCCACAGCCGCAAGTCAAGCCATGCGGCCTCAGCCCAGGCCACTGCGACCGGGCGGGGTCGGCCGAGCCTGGACTGGATGCGCTGCAGGCCATCGGGTCCCGGCTCGAAGGCATCGGCAGCCGCGTGCAGGGCCCGGCGCAGGGCCGCCTCGCGCTCGCTCAGCGTGCTCATAGGTCACGCTCCAGCACAGTCCGCAACGCCTGCATGGCCCGGGCGGTGTGACTCTTGACCGCGCCCCGGCTGATCTGCATGGCATCCGCGATCTGCGCTTCGGACATATCGCCGTAGAACCGTAGCACCAGGGCTTCGCGCTGCCGGGCCGGCAGCGTGCGGAGCGCCGAAATGACTGCTGATCGCTCGAACAGGGCAATCGCGCCATGCTCGGCGCTGGGCATATCTGGCGCCGGCTTGGGCGCATTCCGGTCGACGACTACTCGGTGCCTGAGCACGGAACGTGATCGATTGACCACCGACTGCCGGAGGTAGGACAGGGCCTTGTCGCTATCCCGCAGGCGGCGCCATCCGCCATGCATCGCGACAAACGAGTCCTGCACAACTTCCTCCGCGGTTCCGATATCACGGACCAGCAGCGCCGCGAGCCGCACCAGCGAGCGGTAATGAGTGCTGTACAGCTCCGTCACTGCCCGGTCGGCTTCCTGGTCGACCGGAGCCGAACCAACGGTGAAATCCACCACCATGGTTTCGGTCACGTGAGTTGGACGCGCAGCGACGTCCGAAGGTTCACCCGCTGTCATCACGAGTCTTCGCGATGGCTGGTTAGTACGCCAGCACGCCTAGCTAGTTCCACTTCCCCCACGTCCGTCTACGCCTTCGCACAACGCCCTCGCGTGTCTCGACCCCTAGCGACGGAAAGCCAGAAACTGGCGAGGCCGTTGCACCAGAGGGGTGGCGCACCGTGGGTTCGCAGTAGACAACCATATATGTCAGCGGCGTCGCCGGCCCGGTACACGTTAAGATCTTTCCTGTGCCTGACTGCCTGTTCTGCGGCATTGCCGCCACGGACATACCGGCGACAATAGTGTCCAGTAATCCCCGCACGATCGCCTTCCGCGACATTAATCCGCAAGCTCCCGTTCACGTACTTGTGATCCCGCGGGAGCACCACCCGAATCTGGCCGAGCTGGCGGCCGCCGACGACGGACTGCTAGCCGAGGTCGTTGCCCACGCCCACGAGGTAGCGGCTGCCGAGGGCATCGCCGACACCGGTTATCGCGTCGTCTTCAACACGGGGCGCCATGGCGGCCAGACCGTGGCCCACGTGCACGCGCACGTCATGGGCGGCCGCCAGATGACCTGGCCGCCCGGCTGAGCAGGGGGGCGCAGCCGGATATCATGGCTACCGGGCCGGCCAGAGCCGAGCGCCGTGGCAGGGAAGGGCCATTGACTGATAATCCGACTGATACGCGCAAGGGCGGGCAGTCCCGCGACAACGGGGCCGACGACAACGGCGCCGACAAGGTGAGCACCCGAAGCAGCGCCGCCCGCGGCGACAGCGCCAGAAGTAACAGCGCCAGAAGTAACGGCTCGCAGGAGGGTAGCGGGCAAGTCCGGATCGTAATTCCGGATGAGCAGCCCATGGTCAGCCTGCTCGGCACCGGTGACGAGCTGCTGCGGGTTATCGAGAATGCCGTGAGTGCTGACTTTCACGTCCGCGGGAACGAGATCACCATTACTGGCCCCGCCGCCGAAACGACCGTGGCCGCACGCCTGTTCGACGAGCTGATCCAGCTGGCCGCGAGCGGCGCGCCGCTCACTGCCGACGCGATCGAGCACAGCATCTCCATGTTGCGCCGCAAGACCGGAGTCCGCCCGGCCGAAGTGCTCAATCTGGACATCTTGTCCAGCCGCGGCCGTACCATCAGGCCCAAGACGCTGAACCAGAAGCGATACGTGGACGCGATCGACACCCACACGATCGTCTTCGCGATCGGGCCCGCGGGCACCGGCAAGACGTACCTGGCTATGGCCAAGGCGGTCAAGGCCCTCCAGGCCAAGGAAGTCAACCGGATCATCTTGACCCGCCCGGCCGTCGAAGCGGGCGAACGACTCGGTTTCCTGCCCGGCACCTTGTACGAAAAGATCGACCCGTACCTGCGGCCGCTCTACGACGCGCTGCACGACATGGTCGACCCGGACTCGATCCCGCGATTGACCGCCGCCGGAACGATCGAAATCGCCCCGTTGGCGTATATGCGCGGTAGAACCTTGAATGACTCTTTCATCATTCTGGACGAGGCGCAGAACACCTCGGCCGAGCAGATGAAGATGTTCCTGACCAGGCTCGGGTTCGGATCCCGGATCGTGGTGACCGGCGACGTGACGCAGGTCGACCTGCCAGCCGGCCAGGTGAGCGGCCTGCGGCTAGTACAGGACATACTCGACGGCGTCGGCGACATCTACTTCTCGCGGCTGACGAGCCATGACGTGGTGCGGCACAAGCTGGTAGCCGACATCGTTGATGCCTACGAGAGGCATGACGCCAGGCAGGCCGCGGCCGAGCCTGGTCGCCTGTCGGCTGGCCGGCCGCGGCGCGATGGCTATCGCGGCCGGTGACAGGCTGCTGACGGGGGCCGGATGAGCATCGAGATCGCCAACGAGTCGGGCGTCGACGTCGACGAGTCGCACCTGGCTCGTCTTGCCCGGCACGTCCTGGACGACATGCGCGTGCATCCTCTCGCCGAGCTCTCGGTACTCCTCGTCGACGAGCCGGCGATGACCGAGCTGCACGTCCGCTGGATGGGCGAGGAAGGACCTACGGACGTCCTTGCCTTCCCGATGGACGAGCTGCGGCTGCCTCAGCCGGGCGGCACCCACGCTGAGCACGCCACCCCGGATCCGGACGCCGCCGAGGTGCTGCTCGGGGATGTGGTGATCTGTCCCCAGGTGGCCGCGGCGCAGGCCGCGGAGGCCGACCACGCCGTCCAGGCCGAGATTGACCTGCTCTGCACCCACGGGATCTTGCACCTCCTCGGCTACGACCACGGCGAGCCCGAGGAGCACGCGACCATGTTCGGCCTGCAGGACCGGCTGCTGGCGTCGTGGCTTGCTGGCCAGGGCGCCGGGCGCGGCGGCGACCCCGAAGGGCCCGGGTGAGCTTCGGTGGGCTGGCTACTCGTCGCAGCGTTCGTGCTGATGCTGGTGGCCGGATGGTGCACTAGCGCCGAGACCGCCCTGCTGCGTGTGTCCAGGTCCGGCGCGAAGGAGCTTGGCCGGTCAGCCGGTGAAGCCGCCGAGCCCTTGCAGGCGGTGCTGGCGGACGCACCCCGTTACCTTTCCGTGGTGTTGCTTGTCAGGGTCGCAGCCGAGATCAGCGCGGCCGTGCTGGTGACCGCGGTGCTGGTGACGTGGCTGGGCGTGACCTGGAAGGCCTTCCTCATCACCGCGGTGGCGATGACGGTGGCGAGTTACGTGCTGGCCGGGCTGGTCCCGCGCAGCATCGGCAGGCATTACCCGGTCAAGGTGGCCAGCGCGGCGGCGAGCGTGCTCCGGCCGGTGATCCGGCTGCTCGGGCCGCTGCCACGGCTGCTGGCGGCGGCCGGCGCGGCACTGACACCCGGCCAGGAGCGCCGTGACCGCGATGGCCAGTCGGGCTCGGAAGAGGACCTGCGCGGCCTGGTTGATCTGCTGGAACAGCGCCAGATCATCGAGCCAGGGGAGCGGGCGATGATCCACTCCGTTTTCGAGCTTGGCGACACGATCGTCCGCGAAGTCATGGTGCCGCGGACTGACATGGTGTTCGTGGAGCGCGGCAAGACACTGCGGCAAGGGCTCTCGCTGGCCTTGCGCAGCGGCTTCTCGCGGATTCCCGTGATCGGCGAGAACCTGGACGATGTCGTCGGCATCGCCTATCTCAAGGACATCATGACCCGTATCCACGAGCACCCCGAAGGCGAATCGGTCGAGGCCGTCGAGTCGATCATGCGGCCGGCCACGTTCGCGCCGGAGAGCAAGCCGGTGGATGACCTGTTGCGGGAGATGCAGGCGCGGCAGGTGCACATGGCGATCGTGATTGACGAGTACGGCGGTACGGCCGGCCTGGTCACGATCGAGGACATCCTGGAGGAAATCGTCGGCGAGATCACCGACGAGTACGACCGCGAGCGGCCGCCGGTGGAGTGGCTCGGTGACGGATCTGCCCGAGTGAGCGCGCGGCTGTCAGTGGAAGAGTTCGAGGAGCGCTTTGGCGTCAGCATCGACGCCGAGGATGTAGAGACAGTCGGCGGCCTGCTCGCTCATCTTCTCGGCAAGGTGCCGATCGCCGGCTCAGTTGCCACCTCGTCCGGGCTGCGGCTGACCGCCGAGAGCCTGACCGGGCGGCGGAACCGGATCGGCACCGTCCTGGTGCAGCGGATTGACAGCGAAGCTAGTGAGCCGGGTGCGCCAGGGCCTGGTGAGAAGCACACCGAGCACGGCGCGACGGCCGATGACGGCAATCCAGCCGCGCCCACCGGCGCGGTGGCGACCAAGCGGTCAGCCGGATGACTGCGGGTAGGCTCGCGTGCGGTTATGACGACCGGCCGGACTGACGGATTGCCGTGACCGCTCGCGCCGGCTGCGAACTGACGGGTTCCAGGACAACGGTGCACTCAGGGCAGCGGTAGAGAAGTTCGCCCGTACCCGTCCGGCCAACCGCGATTGTCGGCCGCGGGACGCGCTTGCGGCAGGATAGGCACGCACGCCCGAGACGCTGGGCCTGGGTCAGGCCCGTCGCATCGATCAGCGGAAGATCGCCCACGTCGCTAACGCTAGCAGCGGCAGTCGGCCCCGTCAGCAGAGCTCAGGCACGCATCCACAAATCAGTCTGCTGGGGTATTGACGGCGATGCCGAACATCCCGGTCCGATCGGCCGTCAGGCGCACGATTGGCTGATATTCGCGATGACTTCTCACGAAGCTCGCGAACGCGCTAGATACGTCCAGCGGGCGCGGCAACTGTCGGTGAAGGGATGCCGGTCTGCGCGTCAGCTAGCACCGATACGAACGGTCCGGCGACGCTCGGGACCTGCCGCCCATCGGCCTGGACGAGCGGAACGAGATCGACGCCTATAGTTTCGCGCTGGCCCCGCATCAGCTCGAGATATCGCTGGCGAAGGTGCGATAGGACGCCAGACTGCTCGTAATGGAATCCATCTACTTCTGCCACGAGAGTTAGTTCTGAGATTGTGCCGGCCACGCCGCACTCATCGGCCGATAGCAGTTCCGTTCGCTCGATCGGGTGCCGGTCGAACCTGAGGCCCAGATCGAACGCGGCCTGCTCCAGGATATCGACGGTGATGCTGTCGAGGCAGTACTCGCTGGTCGGGGGAGTAGTGATGCCTCTGCGGTCGGCGATCAGGACGCATGCACCCGTCGCCTCCGCGATACGGCCAAAGTCATTGAGTAGCAGCGCATCGTCGTACCCGAGCCGTCGGGCTTCGATCCGTGCAAGCCGGGCCACGACATAGTTTGCACTGCACTTCACCCGCGCCGGTAGTGATACGTCAGCGGATCGGCGCCACGTGCTCACGCCGAGTCGCATCGGGTCAGGGTCGTTCATCTGCTGGGTGAATGCCGTCACCACCAAGTCAGCCCTCGTGCCCTCGCCCCAGTGGCCTTCGGTGACGTAGAGCGTGGGCCGAAACCAGAGATCACGGTCAGGCACCAGCAACTTATCCGCCAGCATCGCGAGTCCGGCCAAGAATCCTTCGTACGTAAAGGCAACAGGGATCTGGAGCAATGATGCGGACCGGCAGAGCCTGTCGAAGTGCCTGCGAGGCGCTCTAATGGCAAAGACCTCGCCTGAGTGGCTCCAGTATCCCTTAATGCCCTCGAACACGCTCAAGGCGCGAGTCAGCGCCTCAGCGCTGATATGAATCCTCACGTCCTCATAGCGAACGAGTTCGCCATTCACGAGCGCCCATGAAGGCTTCTGGAGCTGAGATAGAGAGGCAGTATGCGCCAAGGTCCACCCTCTTAGCCAGTTTTCCGGTTTGTTACGCGATTTCCCATTGACGACCCACAATCGCTTCAGCCGGCCTGGCAGGCTCGCCCTCACTGCCCGCCGGTTCTGCTTGATCGCGATGCCGGTGCCAGGCACGATCCGCTGCCCACCTTGCGAGTTCGCGATAACATGCACGTTCTTCGGCAAACGTCAGCTGCGAACGCTGAATCGCGGCACCGAAACTCCAGACATACTCGGCATATAGCCGAACCGCGGGATTGCGTAGTCTGTCAGCTCGGCGAGGGTCAAGGTTCGCGCACCAGCCACGCACCGTCCTAAAGGCGCGTTCCGCGCGCTCGGGGTGGTCCCGGCGAAAGTACAGCCAGTCTGGGACGTGGTAGAACCGGCCTCGCAACGCAAGCTCTGCCACTATCGTCCGATCGGCTCGATAGTGGCTGCCGTTCAAGGCGGTGCTCCGCAGGACCGATGTGCGGATGACCCCGCCGTCGTCGTCGCCGCCTCGATCGAACAGCACGCTGCTGAAGCGCTCGGCGGTCGACAACGAGGCAGTGCGAAGTTGATACTTGGCAGCCCTGGTCACTGTGCCGGTTCCATCAACTATGGCCGTCCAGGAATGCGCGAGTATGACATCCGGGTACTCATCGAGTGCCCGGATGCAGCTGGCCAGCAGCTCACGCCCGTATAGGTCATCGTGGGACGCCCATTTGAAGAGCTCGCCATCCGCCTGATGGACCACGAAGTTGTGGTTGGGCGAGGCTCCGATGTTGTGAGGGTGGCGAATGTACTTAATCCGGCTATCAATGCGTAGGTAGTGTCTGCAGATCTCAGCCGTGTCGTCAGTAGATGCGTTATCGGCAATAATCAGCTCAAAATCGTCATAACTTTGGCTGAGCAGAGCCTCGATGGACTCTGCAAGGTAATTTGCTCCGTTGTAGACCGGCAGACCTATAGTCAGCCGTGGCCCGCCGCTCATTCGCTCGCTCTCCTCACCCGCTCACCCAGTTGGCGCGGTCAGCGAGGGCTGACCGCAACCGTTGCTGGGAAGAGCACGGAGCACGCTGCTTTGATACAGGGCGTTACAGGGCTGTGCTTGTCACAGCGCAGGCCGGCGGCCCCTAGCAGGCGACCTGGCCCGAGCAGCCCGTATCACGCCCGATGCCCGGTGCTCATGTCGGCATGCGGATCACGCAGGTTCATAGCCGGTACCGAAGCGCGTCTCCAAGCGGCGAGAACAGGGTCGTCGACCAGGAGCGTACGGCACTCGTCGAGGATGGCCATGAAGTCCGCAGGTTCGAACGGCACAGTGACGACATCGAGGGCTGGCCCGTTGCGAAAAGAGCGGTCCTGCCGGCCATGGTGGTCTGGAACCCGGAGACCCGGCGCGCGCTGACCGCCGGCCTGCGGGAGTGGCGGCCCGATGTCGTGCACGTGCACAACACGTTCCCGTTGCTGAGTGCGTCGATCCTGTACGCATGCCGAGATGCTGGCGTGCCAGTGGTGGCCACAATCCACAACTACAAGCTCGCGTGCGCTGCCGGTTCGCTCTTCCGCGACGGCGCTGTCTGCCACGACTGCCTTGGCAAACTGCCGGGCCGGGCGGTACTTCGCGGGTGTTACCGTGACTCGCGCCTCGCGACGGCGCCGGTGGCTCTCGCGATGAGCGCGCACCGGAAAGCCTGGCGCTCCCTCGTATCCGCCTACATCTTCATCAGCAAGTCACAGCTGGACCTCTTGAGCGAGCTACGGCTCCCTGCCGACCGCATGTTCGTTCACGGGAATCTGGTGCCATCCAGGATCCCCGCCCTAGCTGACCCGGAGCGGATGGTCGTCTACGCCGGGCGCCTTGATGAGGCGAAGGGCATTCGGCTACTGATGGGAAGCTGGGATCGCTACCTTGAGCGCCCGGGAGATGTCAGATCTCGGCTTCGTCTTGCTATTGCCGGCACGGGGACGCTGACTAACGAGCTTGCCGCCTGGGCTTCGGCCCGGCCCTCGGTCGACCTCGCTGGGAATCTTGACGGAAGCGCTTGCGCCGCGTTGATGGCGAGAGCCCGCGCAGTTCTGGTCCCGTCGGCGTGGGAGGAAACATTCGGGCTCGTCGTGGTCGAGGCCATGGGGCTCGGGGTGCCCCCCGTCGTGGCCGGACACGGATCACTGCCCGAGTTGGTCAGGTCCGGCGAAGACGGGGTGGTCTTCCGGCCCGGTGACGCCGACGCACTCGCCGCGGTCCTGCACGATGTCGAGACGAACCCGGCGCGATATCGGGCGCTCGGAAGCCAGGCTCGAAAGGCTTACGTCCAGCGTTTCGATCCGAAGACTAACCTGGCAGAACTGCTGGGAATCTATCGTTACGCAATCCACAATCCGGCGTGAAAACTCCTGACGCGGGTGTTGACCGCGGCGCGCCGAGGGCAGTAACTGCGGCTGTCCTATCAGGCGTGTCGATGAACCACGAACAGGAATGCGTCACTTGCGGCGACGACACCGGCGCTGTACTGCGCTGGCAGGAGTGCGGCCCCCACCACTTGCCAGATTGGCAGTGCATGGGCGGAGATATCTTCAATAACGAGGCACCCACCCACCTTCAACTGGCCGAGAGCGAACGTTAGCGTCGCCAGGTTCGCATTGGGTGCGTGCAGGCCGTCGTCGATAATCAGATCAAATTCCGTTGGCATGCAGGAGGCAAGAGCAGAAAACGAACTCGGATCGGTCTGATCCACGAAGACTGTAGCGATCCTGTCCTCCTCGAACAGCACACTCCGGTCGATGTCCGCACCGTATATGCGCGCGTCCGGCAGGAAGTCTCGGAACGCCCGGAGGGAGGACCCCGGCCTGCCGAGGCCGTGCATGTGAGAAACAAATCTCACGTCGGTCGTTCCCAGCCCTATCTCGAGCAGGGCTGCACACTCCCGCGTCGCGAGAATAGCGCCATAGAGCAGGTGATAGTCATGATTAGGCTTGTCGCTGCCGTAGTGCTCGAACAGAGACTTCAGTTTGAGTGCGGCGTCCTTCTTTTCTTCGGTGTCAGCGAGCATGGAGATCGGGACTGCCTCTTCGATCTTCGTTCCCGTTGCTGACAGCAGGTCAAGCATGAAGAGGAACGTCTGCCTTGCACCCAGACTTGCGAGCGACGCGCGAAGCCGCCACGACCCGCCCGAGTTAGGTGCAAATGCCGGAAAGCTCTCAATGACATGATAACTGTGACCACCAAGCAAGCGCTTGGCAGCAACCAGGAGCGACGGATTCAATGATGCTGCTAGGGATCTTGGAATCCTCACGACTGGCTGGCCAATGTACGCAAACGGCAATTCATCACTTTTCCCGGTTCTGTCGAGTCAATCGATAACGCGGGCAGCAGCGCCCTGGCGAGATGCTTGCGCATAAGATCCGCGGCAGGGCGACCTGATACGGCCTACGTCGGTTTTCTGCTGCCTCGCGCGTCGGCCGACGGCGGACCACTAACCGTCTATCCTGGACGGCTTGTTGATGAATGATGAGTCAACAATTTCTGATTGATTCCGCTGGCGAAATATCCGCTGTCTCCGGAGCACAATCATTTGATGCAATAGCGGAATGTTGCGACGGACTAGCGGGCCGAGCACGCGGGCTTTGAGGTCGGTGCCCAGCGAGTAAGATCCGATCGTCGAGTCAAGCTTCGGATTTTTTACGACTACGGCGGGCCAGACGCATCGAATCCGGTCTAGAATTTCCTGGTGATAAAAGAATTGCCAATCATCAGCATTCGCCCGAATGGGCGGCGCATCCTTGACCATGCGTTCACAAGCCGCCCGCGTTATTATATACCCGCCCGTACTGGTCAGCTGACTGACGTCGATTGGCAATGCGAGGAGTCGTGCCGAAGGAAGACTAATGGCAGCTCTGGAACTTAGTTGACATACTTCATCGGTGTGATAGTTAAGTAGCGTCACTTCTGCACCGGTCAGATGCCCGGCAACGGCGTCAATGATGCTGACAAGGTCGCGCGGTAGGTTAACGTCATCTTCGAGTATCAGTGCCTCATTTGCGCCTGCGGAGATAACCCTCTGATAGCACTCGAGATGACTCAAGGCACAACCGACTGCCCCTTCGGGAAGTCGGTTGTAGCTGACAACCGACGGCTCGGCGATACTGCGGTCCGTCAAGTCCAGCTCACGTCCGTCGATGCCCGTTACGATTTCATAGTCAAGATTGGTCCTTTTGAGTTCGGCAATAATATGCGCACGGCGCTCTGTTGACCGAGCTAGGTTTATTATGTATGCACGCATAGTTGACCTCGTTCTCTTGCTTACGCAAAGGACGCTTCATAATGTTTCTGCGGACTGCTTTGGTAGGCGCACCCTACGGATGAGGTCTGGCACGCTCGCTCTGATACAGCTTGCGCGCGTGGCTGCTCCTGCTGCCGGCCACGCATGCCACTTGAAGATGTGCTGGTAGCCATCGTCCGCACACCTGATCCGCAGGGGCATGGTCGGCGCACTCTGGTGCCTGCCCCAGCCTGCTCTCGGGCCTGGCGGTTGAGGGTGCGCAGGCACGGTGCCGCTCACCCGGCACCCTGGATCTCGCTGGAGGTGTATCACGTCACGTCGTCGGCCGCTCTCCTGGACAGAAGCGAGGCAAGAATCTCGGCGGCGGAGGCTGAATGAGCGAGCAGGCTCTGGATTTCAGGAAGTCAGCGCGCATCATCCGGCGGTACCTGGCCCTGGTCGGTGCCGTGGCCCTACTCGGCCTACTCGCAGGAGCTGGATATTGCCTGTACAGACCGCCGCAGCAGGCAGCTAGCGCGCTCGTTGTGGTCCCGTCTGCCGTGGGCTTCCCGTCGGCGAACTCGGCCTACATCAATACGCAGCTCGTGATCGCGCACAGCGACCCAGTGCTCTCCGGCGCGCTGCCTTACGCTGGCGTCGGCATGTCGCTCGCAACGCTGCGCGACCGGGTCCAGGTCGAGGCTCTGACTTCCAACGTCGTGTCAATCACGGCGGAAGGCCGGACTGCTGACCAGGCGGTAGCCACAGTGAATGCGGTGGCCAACAGTTACGTGGCCTACATTGGCTCCGGCAGCAGCCCAGTTGGTACGGTCAGGCTGAAGATCCTGGGCAAGGCCACGATCGCCGCGGGCACGCGGCTGCAAGTCCGCATTGCCGAATCTGGGGGGTTCGGCCTCCTGGTAGGCGCGTTGGTCGGCGCGATCGTGGCGCTTGCGATAGGCCGCGGCGACCGGCGGTTGCGAGAACGCGACCAGATCGCCGATTCAATCGGGGTTCCCGTGCTGGCTTCAGTCCCGGCTGAACGTCCGAGCGATGCTGCGGGCTGGGCGGAGCTACTCGAGCGCTACGAGCCGAGAGCCATCGATGCCTGGCACCTGCGCAAGGCGCTACAAGACCTGGGGTTCGTGGGCACGAACTCCGGACGTGCCGGAAGCCGGAACGGCTCGGGGGCAACCAGCCCTCCATCGCTCGCCGTGCTCTCGCTGTCCTCCGATAGAAAGGCCTTGGCACTCGGCCCCCAGATAGCCGCGTTCGCAGCATCCATGGGAGTTCGCACTGCCCTTGTTCTAGGCCCGCAGCAAGACCACAACGTCGCGGCCACGCTCTATGCGGCCGGCGCCGCGGCGCCGTTGTTGCGGTCGGGCAACCTGATTGTGGCCGCTCGTGATCGCTATGACACAACTGGCTGGCCAACCGGAACTGCACTAGTCGTGGTGGTCGGTGTCGTGGATGGTGAGAATCCCCGTGTCGTCGACACTGTTCCCGCGAGCACCACTGTGCTTGGTATCTCGGCGGGTGCGGCTACGGCCGAGCAGTTGGCGAGGATGGCCACCAGCGCCGCGATTGATGGCCGTGACGTCTGCGGGATCATCGTCGCCGATCCGGATCCTGGTGATCAGACGACTGGCCGCCGCCCGCAGGTGGACCGGGCGGGGGAGCGGAGACTGCCGGCACGCATAGCCAGAGCAGCTATGGAGACTGGACGATGACCGATTGGGAGCCGTGGGCGGCAGTGCACCTGAATGGCGGCGACAACGCGCCGGGACGACTTTCCGGCGATGACACCTTCGGTGCCGGCAATTTCAGCACCGACGAGAGCTGGGCTGTCGCGTCGGGCTTGAGCCTGGTGAGCCTGGGATTCCTGAAAGCGGCGATCCGCCGCAGCGCGGCGTTCATCTGTGTCATGACCGTCGTTGGGTTCGTCGTCGGCACGGGGGCAGACAAGGCGTTTCCTCCTCCATACCACGCTTCGACGACTCTTGTGCTCACAGATGGCCCATATGAGGACGGTATTAATTCCGCGCAGGACGATCAGAATCTCGTGCAGACAAGCAACGTAGCCGTGCTGGCGATGCACAAACTGGGGGTGCGACAGAGCGTCAGCAGTTTTCTGAAGGCGTACGAGCTCACTGTCGAGAGCCCGCGCGTGCTCCTCCTCACCTTTGGTGCAAGATCAGCGAGCCAGGCAATACGCGGGGCGAACGCTGTGGCCGGAGCCTTCCTCCAGTTCCGGGCAGGCATGCTAGCGGAGCAACAAGACGAAGTCTTCGCGGCCCAGCAGCAGCAAGTTCGCCTGGCACAGCAGCAAGTCCACTCGATCGATGCGCAAATCAGCGAGGTATCGGCCCAGGCTGCCTCCCCCGGCCAGCGTTCGCAGCTGAGCAGCCTGCGAGCGCAGCGCACTAGTGCGACTGAGAATCTCGCGGTTATACAGCAAGCAGTTAGCGCCAGCAAGGCGACCGTTGAGCCGGCAACCGTGGCGGCGATCAACGGAAGCAAGGCCCTCGATGCGGCTACAGCGCTACCGCGATCCAGGGTGAAGTCCGTGCTCTTGTACCCTCTGGCAGGGCTTATCGCGGGTCTGGCGCTCGCCATCGCGCTCGTCTTGATACGGGCCATCGTGTCCGACCGACCGAGACGACGCGGCGAGGTAGCAGATGCACTCCAGGCTCCCGTGGTACTCAGCACGGGGCCCTTGCGGACGGGCCGATGGCTTTCCGCAGCCAGACTCTGGCCGGTCCGAGCCGCTGCCCGCAGAGTCGACATCGACCGCGTCGTCGCGCAATTGGACCGCGCGCTGCGTCCACGTGATGGAAGCGCTGCAGTACTGGCCGTCGTCGCTGTCGATGATCCCGAAACCGCCGCCCTGCCTGTGGTGGCGCTGGCGAGGTCGTGTGCAGGGCAAGGCATGCGTGTCGTCCTTGCCGACCTTGCTACCGGTGCTCCTGCTGGGAGGCTGATGGGATCTGGCAGCCCCGGTGTCAGGACAGCCAAAGTGGATGCAGCCATCGTGGTCGTCGCCGTCCCTGACCACGATGATGCGATGCCTTGTGGGCCGCTTGGCCGCAGTCAATCGCCGCAGGATCAGGGCGCAGCCTTTAGCGACGCTGTGGCCACTGCCCACTCCGGCGCAGATCTGTTGCTCACGCTGATCACCCTTGACCCTTCGTTCGGCGCCGAGCACGTGCGAACCTGGGCAGACGATGCCGTCGTCATAGTGACGGCTGGTCGTTCGTCCTGGGCGAGGATCAACGCCGTTGGCGAACTGATACGACTGTCTGGCACGCGCTTGCTCTCCGCCGTGCTGGTTGGGGCCGACCGTTCCGACGAGAGCCTGGGTGTGAGTCCTTCGCATCATCTAGAGCATGCAGCCGGCATCATGGCACGGAAGGGCGAAGCGATGACAAGGGCTGCCGTGATGGAGGAATCAGCGCGTCCGGACCGGAGTCTTCGCGTGCAAGTGATCGACGACCCGCGTGAAGCAACGTAACAGTTACGGTTTCAGCGATCGAACTACAGACTATGGCGCACCTACCGAGAGCCCCCATTCCATGGCTGCCACGACACGGCGAGCATCAATGCGCCGGTCTTTCTCTGCAATCAATCT
>Ga0210393_10002395_pt1 | contig 15430 bp, 14 predicted proteins | sample IncBWC27OmetaG_FD_160068 | JGI IMG/M metagenome (GOLD analysis project Ga0210393, IMG submission 160068) | Forest soil microbial communities from Barre Woods Harvard Forest LTER site, Petersham, Massachusetts, United States - Inc-BW-C-27-O ... | reverse complement strand
GCACAGCGTCGCCATGCTGGTCGGCACCGGCAACGAGTCACCGGCCGAAGTGCTCACACTGGACATCCTGTCGCGCCGCGGTAAAACGATCCGGCCCAAGACGCTCAACCAGAAGCGCTACGTCGATGCCATCGACGCCAACACCATCGTTTTCGGTGTCGGCCCGGCCGGCACCGGAAAGACATATCTGGCCATGGCCAAGGCGGTCAACGCACTCCAAACCAAGCAGGTAACCCGCATCATCTTGACCCGGCCAGCAGTGGAAGCCGGTGAGCGCCTTGGCTTTTTGCCCGGCACGCTGAGCGAGAAGATCGATCCGTATCTCCGGCCGCTGTATGACGCGCTCTACGACATGATGGACCCCGAGCTGATCCCAAAGCTGATGTCCGCCGGGGTGATTGAGGTGGCGCCGCTGGCGTATATGCGGGGCAGGGCGCAGCCGGCGTTCACCAAAGTGTTGACACCCAATGGATTCCGACCTATAGGCGAGCTCCGAGTCGGGGATTTCGTGATCGGTTCCGATGGGCGCCCCACGGAAGTTCTGGGCGTCTACCCGCAAGGCTTCAAGGAGATCTACCGGGTCTCTGCTCAGGATGGCTCATCGACGCTCGCGTCCGGTGATCACCTCTGGGCGGTGCACACGCGCGATGACCGGCGTCGCGGGAAGCCGTCGCGCGTGCTGCAGACCAAGGAAATGATCGGTAATCTCCGTGTGGCGCATTACCACCGCTACGAGTTGCCGCTGTTGAGTGCACCAGTGAGTTTCGAATCACGAACGGTGCTTCTCGACCCATACGCCCTGGGTCTGCTGTTGGGAGACGGGTGTCTCACGTGTTCGACGACGCCGAGCTTCGCGACGGCCGATCCCGAGCTGGCTGAATCCCTGGAACGTCTCATTCCTGGGATCGAAGTGCGACAGAAATCTCGCGTCGATTACCTCCTGAACCGGATTACTTGTCCGGGCGAGGTCATCACGATCGTGAACCCGGTCACGAACGCACTTCGTCGGCTGGGTCTCGCAGGTACCCGGTCGTCGACCAAGTTCATCCCCGGCGACTATCTCTTCAATTCACCCGATGTGCGCCTGGCTGTGCTGCAGGGTCTGCTCGACTCTGACGGCGGTCCGGTAACTCAGCAGGGTCGAACTTGCCGCATTCAGTTCACGACGGTCTCCGATAGGCTCCGTGATGACATGGCGTTCCTGGTCCAGTCGTTGGGCGGTGTCGTGTACCAGCGCACCAGAGCTGCTGCGGGGCGCAAACCGGGACTGGCGGGTGGTCGGCCGGTGCACCACCGATCGGACGCGCACACCCTCGACATCCGCCTGCCTGAAGGCGTTGTTCCGTTCCGGCTCGCCCGCAAGGTCGCGAAGTATGACGCGAGGCACGGCGGTCGGCCCATGCGCTTTATCGATCGGATCGAACCCGCGGGCATCGAGGAGGCCGTGTGTATCCGGGTCGCAGCTGCGGACTCGTTATATGTCACCGAGGATTGCCTGCTCACACATAACACCCTCAATGACGCGTTCATCGTCCTCGACGAGGCACAGAACACCACCGCCGAGCAGATGAAGATGTTCCTCACCCGGCTGGGTTTTGGGTCGAAGGTCGTCGTCACCGGGGACGTCACCCAGGTCGACCTTCCGGGCGGCGCCAGGTCCGGTATGCGGTCGGCGATCGAGATCCTCGGAAGCGTCGATGACATCCACATCGCCGAGCTGACCAGTGTGGACGTGGTGCGCCACCGGCTGGTCTCGGAAATCGTTGATGCCTATGCGAAATTTGAAGAACCCGGCCTGACGATGAATCGCGCGGCTCGGCGGGCGGCGGGTGCCCGCACTCGTCGATGATGGTCCAATGAGCATCGAGGTATCCAACGAGTCGGGCATCGACGTCTCCGAAGCGGAATTGGTCAGCGTCGCGCGATTTGTCATTGCCAAGATGGACGTCAACCCGAGTGCCGAGCTGTCGATGGTGCTGCTAGACACCGCAGCGATGGCCGACCTGCACATGCGCTGGATGGACCTGCCCGGTCCGACCGACGTGATGAGCTTCCCGATGGACGAGCTCGAGCCGGGTGGCCGTCCCGACGCCCCCGAGCCGGGGCCGTCGATGTTGGGCGACATTGTGCTGTGCCCGGAATTCGCCGCCGAGCAGGCGGCCACGGCGGACCACAGTCTCGGACATGAGTTGGCGCTCCTGACAATCCACGGTGTGCTTCACCTGCTCGGCTACGACCACGCCGAACAGGACGAAGAAAAAGAGATGTTCGCCTTGCAGGGTCGGCTACTCGAAGAGTGGGTCGCCGAACAGGTTGAGGCCTACCAGCAGGATCGTCAGGAGGAACAGGACCGCCGGCTGCTAGACAAGTCAAGGTATTTCGACAATTGAGCCGACCATACGCTGTGCTCTGACCTGCGAAAACGAGGTCAACGCCGTGCGGTGTGGTTCGAAATATCTTTGACTCAGCTACTCTCGCGAACCAGTACGGTTACAGCCAAAGCCATGGCCCTGGCGGCAGCGCATACACCGCCGCCTTGCATGCTGCAAGGCGCTATCGTCTGGTCAAGGCGAACATTCGAAACTCGGTCAGTTCGGCCTCTGTAGGCCCGATAGACCTTCGGGACGTACTCGGCAAACTTCGTGCGGACGCGGTCGTACTCCGGACCCGTCAGCTGCGTTGCGACGACGGGTATTTCCTTTCCGCCCATCGTCACCCATGCGTTCGGATCGGCCAGCAGATTCGACGACCATGCAGGGTGCATCGACTGTCCGAAGTTGCTCCCGATGAAAAAGAGGCGATCACCTTTCGCGCAGATGAATCAGGAGCGTCTGTCGCCGCTGACCTGACTTCTTGCCGGTCGTGGTGAGCAACAGCAGCGGAAACCCCATCGGGCCGCCCCTGCTCTCCTCGGGGGCGGCCCGGCTGCTGTCACAAGCGGGACCTTGGAAGTTCCTGCCAGGATGAACCCGCCCCCCGGCGCCGATCGTAATCAAAACATGGATGCTTCCGAGGCGGTCCAATGACCGGCGCTCCACCGTGACCGTCGATCGCGACGGCGTCATCCATCAATGGGGTGATGCAGTCACCGATGTTCGTGGGTCATTCGGCGGACGACACGCTGGGTCGAAGTCTCAACGTGGTCATCCCGCCCGTCCTCCGGCCACTGCGCATTGGTGGGGATTCGATCAGGCAATGAAGAGCGGCCTGATTGAACCGCGAGATTTTCAAGGTCCCGGCCCTGCGCAAAGAAGATGAGGGGGAGCTATGAGAGCTTCGTGCCATCGTGAGGACAAAGACCCGGAGCTGTGGTTTCCCGATGCCACGCTGGGCAGTAAACGGCGCCGGATCGTCATCAAACGGGCCAAGGCCATCTGTAAGGGCTGCCCGTCTCGGGTGGCCTGCCTGCAGATGGCGCTGGACGCCGACATCCAGCACGGCATCTGGGGCGGGCTGACCGAGCGCGAACGCCGTCGGCTGAGTCGGGGGCAGGACAGTAGTCAGCCGGTAAACAACCCGAGAGAGCGCCTATTCTGAGCGCACGTTGTAGCCGCCGGAGCCGCAAAGTAGTCGGTTCAGCCAGGTCGCTTCATCAACACTTAATTTTTTAGTGTGGACGCCCGAGCGGCATGGAAGTCAGCCACTTTCGTTGCCTTTCTCGGTCAACGCCCGAACCACCGCCAGGTTGCCGCGGCGCCCCTGCGTTGAGCCCTTATGCAACGCGCGTCAGTCTCTGCGTGCCTGGCGCTGGTTGCGGCTCGGGTAAGCAATCCGAACCGTCGTGGCCATGCGATTGGTGGCCGCTCTCCGCTGTGCAGCTCGGGAGCGGGGCGGGCCGCTGCGGTCGATTGACGTGGCGGATGCGCTGCTGGATGAACGCCTGAGAGCTGACCGGATGGGCTACAACCCGCCTGGTGGGGAATTTTCACAATTCCTGGCGTCTGGCCCGGTTGTTGTGCGACCGGATGCCGAGTACGGCGCTGATCGACCACTTGCTCGACGAGCGCCTAGCGCACCGCGGCCGGCCCGGCGAGGCCACGGCAGTCGAGACGTAGAGGCGGCGCGTAGACCACCGCGCCGCACGCCAGGCATGTCCAGGTTGTGTGACCGCCTGGGCATGAGCACGGCTGGTGACCGACGAGCATCGCGCCAGGCCGGAGGCGATGGCCGTGCGGGCAGCTCTGCGGTGGCCGCGTCATCCGCGGGACGGGACGGTTCAACGGCATCACCTGCTCAAGATGAATTCCGTAGCCGTTAGCTAGCAAGCTCATCCACAACTCACGGCTGGCCCCGTTTTGTTCGAGCCACGCCATGATCGGATGCCACTGCCCGCTAATTGGCTTATCGTTTACGCCCAACATCCGTAAAAGCTGCGGAAGCGTCCGTGGTTGAGCTAACCCAACGCTGTCATCCATTGCAGTTGCCATCCTGGCCACCTCTCGGTCAGCTGGAAGGGCATTACGCCGTGATGGACACCCTCCGGCTGGACATCGGCGTACGCATGTCTGCAATCTAGCCCAGAAACGTCCGCACCGGGGTCTATACCCAAATCCAGATTTAGGAAGGACCAGACCCAGTAACGCGAATCATGAAATAGCGGACTGGCCGACAACTTCAGCGCACCGCCGCGCGGCACTTGAGCGGGGGCACTTGACAATCACCTCGGCGTGAAGCGCTGGATGGCCGCTCATAACTCTCCCAATCCCAGCCCGCGGGCTTCGGCCGCAGCACGCTCGGCGGCGCTGGCGCCGGTGTAGCGGTCAACCATAGAGCGAGTCGACCAGCCTGCGACGGACATCAGGCCGCCTTCGGAGCCGCCGGCGCGGAGCCACCGCGTCGCGGCAGTGTGTCGCATGATGTGCAGATGGAATCCCTTGATGCCGGCGGCCTCGGCGCGGTCTTTCAACGCCTTGCTAAGCCCGTGGTACCCAAAGGATTTGCCACCACCGCCGACCCACAGGTCTCCGCTATCGGCAAGCCGATGCGACCGACGAGCACGCATATAGCGATCGATAGCGGCCGCCGTCTGCGGGCCGAACGGAGCGACCCTGCCCTTGCCGCCCTTGCCCCGCTGAACGGTCACCAGGCCACGCTGAAGGTCCACATCTGAAACCTGCAGCCCGATGACTTCGCTTGCACGCATTCCGGTCTCGGCCATGAGCCGAACTATCGCTTCGTCGCGGCGGTCCAGTAACGACTTCCCTTGGCATGCCTTGATGAGCTGCTTGAGGTCGTCGTCTGTAAGCGCGTTGACCACCTTGTGATCTGCCTTCGGCGGCTTCAGTCCGACCAGCGGATTGGCGCTAAGCTCACCTTCATCGACCAACCAAGCTGCGAACCGCTTGAGCGCGAGGTCACGGGACCGCGCCGTGTGTCCCTCGGCGCCGTCGTCGAGCAGGTCGGCAAGGAATGCCTGCACAGCCGCCCTGGTCAGCTCGGCCGGGTGGCCGCTTTCGGTGCACCAACGAAGGAACTTTTTGACGCCGTCGCCGTAGACCTTGATGGTGCCGGGCGACTTACGCTCGGCCTTCAGCGCCAGCTGCCACGAGGGCAGAAGCGCGGCAAGGTCCGGCAAACTCAATGACATGCGAATATTTTGACATACAACGCTGTGCTTGTGTGCTATCTTCGGAAATACCTGCGAAACCGCAGGTCAACGCCGCAGGGGAGCTAATTATCAAGTCAAGGTATTTCGACAATTGACCGGCCTGTCTCAGCTGCTCGGCGCGATCGCGCTGATCGCGCTGGGAGGGCTTTTCGCGGCGATTGACGCCGCCATCAGCACGGTATCGATGGCGCGGGTCCAGGAGCTGGTGCGCGACGAGCGACCCGGGGCGGTGGCACTTTTCAAGGTGATGTCCGAACGGCCGCGCTACATCAATCTGGTGGTACTGCTGCGGATCATTTGTGAGATCACGGCGACCGTGCTGCTAGTGGTGTTCCTCTACGACAACTTCGGCATCAAATGGGCGCTGTTCGGCGCCGCGACCATCATGGTGCTGACCAGCTTCGTCGTCATCGGTGTGGGTCCCCGCACCCTCGGTCGGCAGAACGCGTATTCCATTTCGTTGGCGACAGCCCTTCCGCTGCAGGCGCTCTCGTGGCTGTTGATGCCGATCAGCCGGCTGCTGGTGGTCTTGGGTAACGCGCTCACCCCGGGCCGCGGCCTGAGGAACGGACCGTTCGCATCCGAGATCGAACTGCGCGAAGTCGTCGACCTCGCCCAGCAACGCGGCGTCGTGGCTGCTGATGAACGACGGATGATCCAGTCGGTCTTCGAACTCGGTGACACCCCGGCGCGTGAGGTGATGGTGCCGCGCACCGAGATGATCTGGATCGAAAGCGACAAATTTGCCAGCCAAGCGACAAATTTGGCGGTACGCAGCGGACATTCCCGCATTCCGGTGATCGGCGAGAACGTCGACGACGTCGTCGGGGTCGTGTACCTGAAAGACCTTGTCCAGCAGACATTCTTGTCGGCCAACGGCGGGCGGGACACTGAAGTCTCGGAGGTGATGCGACCAGCGGTGTTCGTGCCGGATTCCAAGCCTTTGGATGCGCTGCTGCGTGAAATGCAGCGCGACCGCAACCACATGGCGCTACTCGTCGACGAGTACGGCGCGATAGCCGGCCTGGTCAGCATCGAAGACGTGCTGGAAGAAATCGTCGGCGAGATCGCCGACGAGTACGACCACGAAGAGACCGCCCCGATAGAAGACCTGGGCGACAAACGTTTTCGGGTCTCTGCGCGGCTGCCGATCGAAGATGTCGGCGAACTTTACGGCGTGGAATTCGATGACGACCTCGACATCGATACCGTGGGCGGCCTGCTGGCTCTGGAATTGGGCCGGGTTCCGCTACCGGGCGCTGAGGTGATATCGCATGGCTTGCGGCTACGTGCTGAGGGTGGACCCGATCATCGAGGGCGGGTACGGATCGGCACCGTTCTGCTGAGCCCGGCCGAACCCGTAGAGCATGGAGGCGATCATGATGGCTGAGCAGCTGGACGCCGAGGACACCAAGCTAGTGGTGCTGGCGCGGGCCGCGATGGCCCGTGCCGAAGCCGACAGTGGCGCTGCTGTGCGTGATGTCGATGGCCGCACGTATGCGGCCGCGCGAGTGAACTTGTCGACATTGCAGCTGACCGGCCTGCAGGCAGCGGTGGCCGCTGCCGCATCGAGTGGGGCGACCGGCTTGGAGGCCGCCGTGCTGGTGGCCGCATCCGCCGATGATCCCGGTATTGCATCGGTCCGTGAACTGTCCCCGACAGCGGTGGTCATCCTCACCGACCTCGACGGGATTCCGACATGACGCCGAGAAGCTCGATGACATGACTGAATTCCATTCTGGCTTCGTATGTTTGGTTGGCAGACCAAACACCGGCAAGTCGACGCTGACGAACGCTCTGGTCGGCACCAAGGTGGCGATCACCTCGAAGCGACCGCAGACCACCCGGCACACCATTCGCGGGATCGTGCACCGGGAGAACTTCCAGATCATTCTGGTCGACACCCCTGGCTTGCACCGGCCGCGGACTCTGCTGGGCAAGCGGCTCAACGACTTGGTCCGCGACACCTACGCTGAGGTCGACGTCATCGGTCTGTGCATCCCGGCTGACGAGGGGATCGGTCCAGGAGACCGTTGGATCGTCGATCAGATTCGTTCGGTTGCTCCCAAGACCACGCTCGTCGTCATCGTCACCAAGATCGACAAAGTGCCCAAAGATCGGGTGGCCGCGCAGCTGGTAGCGGTCAGTGAACTCGTGGACAATCCAGTCGAGATCGTCCCGGTGTCGGCGGTGACCGGTGCCCAGGTGGACGTGCTGATTGACGTGCTGGTCGCGGCGTTGCCGGTCGGCCCGGCCTATTACCCCGACGGTGAGCTGACCGACGAACCCGAAGAGATGCTGATGGCCGAACTCATCCGCGAGGCCGCCCTGGAGGGAGTTCGCGACGAACTGCCGCATTCGTTGGCGGTGGTGATCGACGAAGTCAGCCCGCGCAATGATCGTGACGATTTGATCGACGTGCACGCGATCCTCTACGTCGAGCGGGACAGCCAAAAGGGAATCATCATCGGCAAGGGTGGCGCCCGGCTGCGGGAAGTGGGTACCGCGGCGCGCGGTCAGATCGAGAAGCTGCTCGGGACCAAGGTCTATCTCGACTTGCGTGTCAAGGTCGCCAAAAACTGGCAGAGTGACCCGAAACAGCTTGGTCGGTTAGGCTTTTAGCGCCTGTCAATCTTGTGGAGGCTGAGTCCCGTGTTGCCACCACGCCGTTGGTTGCTTGCTCACCCAGCCGCAGACGGCCTCCAGCTCGGCGGCCAGCGAGATCAGCATGCCCTCGCTGTTGGCCGGTCCCATCAGCTGCACACCGATCGGCAGGCCGTCGGAGGTGAACCCCGCCGGCACGTTAATTGACGGCCAGCCCAGCACATTCCACGGAAATGTCAGGGGGCACGCGGCGATCATGGCGCGATCGGTGCCGTAGCTGCCCAAACGGTCGAAGGAGCGCGCCAATGGGGGTGGCTGCGCAGTCGTCGGGGCCAGCACCACATCGACGATGTCGAAGATCAATCCCACCCGACGCTGCGCAGCGGTCTCATGAATGCGCGCGCTGTGCAAAATCGCCTGCCCCAGCACGTGGCCCATGCGCAGATTGGACAGGGTGCGGGGGTCTAGGTTGACACCGTCGCCCAGCCGCTCTTCCCAGTCCCGAAGGCCCGCGGTGGACCGGGCGAGAAAATCCCACGACAACCGCACCCCGTAGTCCGGGTTGCCGGTCACCAGGGTGTGGCCGAGCAGCTCGAGTTGCTTGCCCACATTTCGCGTCGCAGCCAGGATCTCGGGGTGCAACTTGGCCCGAAAACCGGTGTACGGGAATCGAGTTGACAGCGCGATGTTCAGCGGACCGGGAGCGATCCCGACATAGTCGGATGCCTTGATCGGGGTCGGCTTGTGCCGGTCGCCTTCGATATTCCCGGACGCGGCGTCGAGCACCAGCGCAGCATCGGCCACCGTGCGCGCCAGCACACCATTGACCGTGATGCCGTTGAACGCCTCCGGCAACGGCCAGGTGGATATGCGGCCGCGCTGCGGCTTGATGCCCACCAGGTGTGTCCATGCGGCGGGGATCCGGATGCTGCCTGCGCCATCAGAGCCGATAGCCGCGGTGACCAGCCCCGCGGCCACCGCGGCCGCGCTTCCGCCCGACGACCCGCCCGGAGTGTGCCGACGGGACCAGGGATTACGGGTGTGTCCGAATCCGGGTCCGCTGGTGAACGGCCATTGGCCTAGTTCACAGGTGTTCGTCTTGCCGACGATCACCGCGCCGGCCGCCTTCAGACGGCGGACCACCTCGGCATCGTGGGTGGCGGGCCGGACGTACCCCTCGGTACCGAAGGCGGTTGGCACTCCAGCGACGTCGACGTCGTCCTTGACCGCGATCGGAATGCCCAACAGTGGTGCCGTGTCACCGGCGGCTCGCCGCCGATCGGCCTCCGCGGCGTCGGCCAGCGCAGACTCGGTGAGCACCATCCGGAAGGCGTTCAAGGTGGACTGACTGAGATCGATAGCGCGCAGGGAACGGCGCGCCAATGTGACGGACGTCACGGAGCGGCTGGCAAGCTGATAGAGCAGGTCAGTCAATGTGGGCAGGCGCTGGCCGCGAGACCCGGAAGCGGACCCGGAAACGGACCCAGAAGCGCCAATCACGGGGTACGAGACTAACGGCGCGGATACCCGCAATGTCGCGGCGGGGTGCAAAACTATTGTGATGCGGCTGTATCGAGACCGGGCTGTTGTGTTGCGCCAGCACAAGCTCGGCGAAGCCGACCGGATCGTGACCTTATTGACCCGCGATCACGGGCTGGTTCGCGCGGTGGCCAAGGGTGTTCGCCGCACCCGCAGCAAATTCGGCGCGCGGCTGGAGCCGTTCGCGCACATCGATGCGCAACTGCACCTCGGACGCAACCTCGACATCGTCACCCAGGTTGTTTCAATCGACGCGTTCGCCACCGACATCGTCAGCGACTACGGCCGATACACCTGCGGATGCGCGATGCTGGAAACCGCCGAGCGCCTCGCCGGTGAGGAGCGGGCACCCGCCCCGGCTCTGCACCGGCTTACGGTGAGCGCGCTGCGGGCGGTGGCCGACGGACGCCGTCCCCGTGACCTGCTATTGGACGCCTATCTGCTGCGTGCCATGGGCATCGCCGGATGGGCGCCGGCGCTGACCGAGTGCGCTCGTTGTGCCACGCCTGGCCCGCATCGGGCATTTCACATCGCCGCCGGGGGCAGCGTTTGCGCGCAGTGCCGACCGGCCGGTTCCACCACACCGCCGCTGGGCGTGTTGGACCTGATGTCCGCACTGCACGACGGGGATTGGGAGGCCGCCGAGGCGGCGCCGCAATCCCACCGAAGCTATGCCAGCGGATTGGTGGCCGCACACCTGCAATGGCATCTGGAACGGCAGCTCAAGACGTTGCCGTTGGTGGAGCGCACCTATCAGACCGACAGGCAGATCGCCGAACGGCGCGCAGCGCTGATCGGGCAGGATGAGGCCTGTGGTTAAGTACCGGGTCACCAGGTCCGGGCGAAAGGCCGAGCGCAAGCTGAAGTCCACTGACTTCCCGCAGCTTCCCCCCGCACCCGACGACTATCCGACCTTTCCCGACAAGTCGACATGGCCGGTTGCCTTCCCGGAGCTGCCGCCGTCCGCAGATGGTGGCCCATGCCGGCCACCGCAGCACATTTCGAAGGCGGCTGCACCGGCGATTCCGGCCGACCGATTGCCCAATCACGTCGCCATCGTGATGGACGGCAACGGCCGCTGGGCCACACAACGCGGACTGAACCGTACCGACGGCCACAAGGCGGGCGAGGCGGTCGTGATTGACATCGTCTGCGGTGCAATTGAACTCGGTGTCAAGTGGCTCAGCCTGTATGCCTTCTCCACCGAGAACTGGAAGCGTTCTCCTGAGGAAGTCCGCTTCCTGATGGGATTCAACCGCGACGTGGTACGCCTGCGCCGCAAGAACCTCAACACAATCGGGGTCAAGATTCGGTGGGTGGGCTCACGGCCACGCCTGTGGCGCAGTGTCATCAATGAATTGGCGATCGCGGAGGCCATGACGACGGACAACGATGTCATCACCGTCAATTACTGTGTCAATTACGGTGGTCGCACCGAAATCGCCGAAGCCACAAGGGATATCGCTCTCTTGGTGGAGGCGGGCAGGTTAGATCCGGAGCGGATCACCGAGTCGACCGTCGCACGCCACCTGCAACGGCCCGACACCCCGGACGTAGACCTCTTGCTGCGGACATCGGGGGAGCAGCGCTCCAGCAACTTCATGTTGTGGCAGGCGGCTTACGCCGAGTACATCTTTCAGGACAAGCTGTGGCCCGACTACGACCGCCGCGACTTGTGGGCGGCCTGCGAGGAATACGCGTCGCGCAATCGAAGGTTCGGGAGCGCCTAGTGTCATCACTGCAGGAGCGCCTGGCATCGATTCTCCGCGACGTGCTGCCCGTCGAGGACGAACCCGACGGCGCGCTAACGGTTCACCATGACGGCACATTCGCGTCGTTGCGGGTGGTGAACATCGCCGAGGGCCTCGACCTGGTATCGCTCACCCAGATATTGGCGTGGGATCTGCCGCTGACCAAGAAGGTCAGCGGCCTGGTGGCCAAGCAGGCACACGACAGCAACTTCGGCAATGTGACCCTGGTCGAGAAGGTCAGCGAGAAGGCGGTGCAGCGCAACTCCGGCAGAGGTGCGGCGAAGACCGCGGATGTGATGCTGCGGTACAACTTTCCCGGCGCAGGCTTAGCCGACGACGCTTTGCGAACCCTGATCTTGCTGGTGCTGGATACGGGCGCCCAGATACGTCGCACACTGACGTCTTGAGGTCGTCAGGACCCGCATTCTGAGCACGTGCCGAAGATCTCGATGGTGTGGCTGACGTCGGAGAAGCCATGTTTGGCGGCCACTTGCGCCGCCCACTCCTCGACCTCGTGGTCGCCCACCTCGATAGTCGCGCCACAGCTGCGGCACACCAGATGGTGGTGATGGTGCTCCGAGCATCTGCGGTAGACCGACTCTCCGGTGTCGGTGCGCAGCGTGTCGACCATTCCCGCCGCTGCCATCGACTGCAGCGTCCGGTAGACGGTGGTCAGCCCGATGTTCTCCCCGCGGCGGCGTAGCTCGTCGTGCAATTCCTGGGCCGAGCGGAATTCGTCAAGCGTCTCCAACAGCGTGGAAATCGCGGCCCGCTGGCGGGTTGAGCGGACGCTTGTTCCGGTCACGGTGTGTCCTCGCTCGCGTGCGCGACGGCGTCGACGACGATGTGCGCGAGGTGGTGGTCGGCAAGCCGGTAAAGCACTTCGCGGCCGGATCGCTCCCCGGCGACCACACCCGCAGCCTTGAGAATCTTCAGATGCTGGCTGACCAGCGGCTGCGGCACGCTCAGCGCGTCGACCAATTCGTGTACGCAGCGGTGGGATTCGCGCAATTGCAGCACGATGGCGATCCGCACGGGTGCGGCCAGCGCACGCAGCAGCTCGCCGGCGGCGTCGAGAATCTCCCGCGGCGGCGGCACGGGGTATTCAGCGAATTCGGCGTGCGCCCCGGACCCGGTCCCGCCGTGCTCGTGAGCAACCGCGCTCAGATCCGAGGTCGCGGTCGACGACGAGCCGTCGGCAGCCGTCGGCGTTGAGGAGGACATCACCATGGGAGAGTCATCACCTCGAGAAGTCCCGGGTCGTAGGAGCGCCTGCCGTTGGAATGGCATAGGCTTCTTCCACTGTCACATGCATGATGACGCATGTCAAAGACCGGGGCGCTGGTCGATACCATGACTGATGTTTTGCGCACGGCGGTTGATTGCCGCACGTGTTCGCCCCGACCCGGAAAGGGAGTGCACCACCCCGTGGCGTCCGTCATCGACACCGTAGTCAACCTGGCCAAACGGCGGGGCTTCGTCTACCCCTCGGGCGAGATCTACGGGGGCACAAAATCGGCGTGGGATTACGGCCCGCTGGGCGTGGAACTCAAAGAGAACATCAAACGGCAGTGGTGGCGGTCGGTGGTCACCGGTCGCGACGACGTCGTCGGAATCGATTCGTCGATCATCCTGCCGCGACAGGTGTGGGTGGCCTCCGGGCACGTCGAGGTGTTCCATGACCCGCTGGTCGAGTCTTTGATCACCCACAAGCGCTACCGTGCCGACCACCTCATCGAGTCCTACGAAGCCAAGCACGGGCATCCGCCGCCCAACGGGCTGGCCGACATCCGCGACCCGGAGACCGGCGAGCCCGGCCAGTGGACCGAGCCGCGCGAGTTCAACATGATGCTCAAGACGTATCTCGGGCCCATCGAGACCGAAGAGGGGCTGCACTACCTGCGTCCCGAGACCGCCCAGGGCATCTTCATCAACTTTGCCAACGTGGTAACCACGGCCAGGCGCAAGCCGCCGTTCGGTATCGGTCAAATCGGCAAGAGTTTCCGCAACGAGATCACCCCGGGCAACTTCATCTTCCGAACCCGCGAGTTCGAGCAGATGGAGATGGAGTTCTTTGTCGAGCCGTCGACCGCGAAGGACTGGCATCAATATTGGATCGACACCCGGCTGCAGTGGTATGTCGACCTCGGCATAAATCCGGAGAACCTGCGATTGTGGGAGCACCCCAAGGACAAGCTGTCGCATTACTCCGATCGCACGGTCGACATCGAGTACAAGTTCGGTTTCGCGGGCAACCCCTGGGGCGAGCTAGAAGGCGTGGCCAATCGAACCGACTTCGACTTATCAACGCACGCAAAACATTCCGGCGTCGATCTGTCTTTCTACGACCAGGTCACCGATACCCGGTACACGCCGTATGTCATCGAACCGGCAGCCGGTCTGAGTCGGTCGTTCATGGCGTTTTTGATTGACTCCTACACCGAGGACGAAGCCCCGAATGCCAAAGGCGGGATGGACAAGCGGACGGTGCTTCGACTGGATCCGCGGCTGGCGCCGGTCAAGGCCGCGGTGCTGCCGCTGTCGCGGCACGCCGACTTGAGCCCCAAGGCGCGTGACTTGGCCGCTGACTTGCGGAAATGCTGGAACATCGATTTCGACGACGCCGGCGCCATCGGGCGGCGTTACCGGCGCCAGGACGAGGTCGGTACGCCTTTCTGCGTGACGGTGGATTTCGACTCACTCGAGGACAACGCCGTCACGGTGCGCGCGCGTGACCACATGACACAGGAGCGGATCGCGATGGAGGCCGTCGCGGATTACCTGGCGGTGCGGCTCAAGGGCAGCTAATCGGCACTTATACCGCTGGCTCTGGCGGCCGGAGGGACCAATTATCTGAGAGCTTCAGGACCGTCTATCTCACGGCCCACAAGCAAAGCCAAATCGTCCGGCTCCCGTACACGTCGCCCCGCGAAAAGCCGGCCATTTAGGGCTACAAAAGACAGCCTGACCAGCGGCTCGAACAGTTGTCCGGTCAACCCCGGTTGGCGATCGCGACCCACCCCGTGCTGTCGGATCGGCTAAATCAATTGGCGAAACTCCTGCTCTTTTGGGGTCGGATTACCTTACGATCAGCTGTGGCGGGCTTCACATGTCTAGTCGCCGCGGGTGGGTGTCCGGTTGTGTGGGTGCAAGGGCCGTTGACGCGGCCGATGTGTTGAGGTTGTGATGTTTCCGGCTTTTCCCTGGTTGCCTCCCGAGATCAACTCGGCGCTGATGTTTGCTGGTGCGGGCCCGGGGCCGTTGCTCGCGGCGGCGTCGGCCTGGGACGGATTGGCCTTGGATTTATCGGGCGCAGCGTCGTCGTTCGATTCGGTGATTTCGGGGGTGACCAGCGGATTGTGGACGGGTCCGGCGTCGCTGTCGATGGCGGCCGCGGCCGCGCCATATGTGGGGTGGCTGAGTGCGGCGGCGGCGCAAGCCGAGGCTGCGGCCGCTCAGGCCCTGGCGGCAGCGACAGCGTTTGAGACGGCGCAGGCGGCCACGGTGCTTCCGGCGGCGGTGACGACGAACCGGGTGACGTTGATGACCCTGATAGCGACGAACTTTTTGGGTCAGAACACGCCGGCGATCGCGATGACTGAGCTCGAGTATGTGGAGATGTGGGCTCAAGATGTGGCCGCGATGGTGGGGTATCACGCCGGGGCGACGTCGGTGGCGGCCACATTGCCGTCGTTTAGCACGCCCCCGGTGGGCCTGGCGGGATTGGGAGCGGGATTGGGAGCGGGATTGGAGGACATCCTGTTCTCGTTCGTGTCCTCGTTGTCGAATCTGCTGCCGGTCGGTGGATTGGCGGGACTGGCCGGCCAAATCCAGACTGCGATAGCGGGGATTCCCACTGCCCTTAGTGGTGCGATGAGTCCGCTCTCGGCGACGTTGTCGGCGGCGCCGGTGACGTCGTTGGTGTCGG
>Ga0210393_10002394_pt1 | contig 15431 bp, 15 predicted proteins | sample IncBWC27OmetaG_FD_160068 | JGI IMG/M metagenome (GOLD analysis project Ga0210393, IMG submission 160068) | Forest soil microbial communities from Barre Woods Harvard Forest LTER site, Petersham, Massachusetts, United States - Inc-BW-C-27-O ... | reverse complement strand
GCGGCGAATCGCTCGGCGTAGGGCGCCAGCCCCAACTCTCGAGTGGCTCCCAAACCGTGCCCCATCACGACCGCGGGTAGCGGTGCATCCGACGCAGTGTCCGGCAGGTACAGCCAGGCCGAGCAGAAGGAGTCGCCCGACCGGAAATCCACTGTGCGGCGGCGGAACTTGTTTGTTCCTTTTCGTGCCATATCGTCATTTCCGCGCCGTGGTAGCGACCGCGGTGTTTCCGTGCTCCAGCGCCGCCGCATATCCGCCCGGCTGGTACAACGGCAACTCACCGGCTTCCGCGGTATCGCGTAGATAACGCAACATGATTTCCTGGGCCTGCCGCTGGGGCAGCGCGGCCAGGAATTCGGCGCTTTCGAGGTGCAAGCCCTCGGCCATCGACAACGATCCACCCACATTCACCGCCCGCTTGATCGCGCCGATCGCCTCGGTCGGCCGCGCCGCGAGATATGTGGCTCGTTCGACGGCCCGCGAAATGAGCCGATCGGCGGGGACAATCTCATCGATCGCCCCGATGGCCAGCGCTTCCTCGGCAGGGAAGGGCCGCCCTTCCAGGATGGCCACCAGCGCACGGTGCGAACCGATGAGCCGAGGCAGGCGCTGGGTCCCACCCGCGCCGGGCGGAAAACCGAGCAGAACCTCCAGATGCCCGATGAAGTAGTCGCCTTCGGCCATCAGCCGCAGATCACACGCCCACGAAAGCTCGGCGCCCATACCCAGCGCCGAGCCGTTGAGGGCCGCCGCGAAGATCGTGGAGCTGGTGGTCATCCGTACCAACGTCTGGTGCATGTGGTCGAGCTGGACCGCCCCCATCAACGGAGTCTTGCTCGCCACCCATCGGGTGAGTTTGTTGCGGCCGAATTGATGGGCGATCCTCGCCACCGCGCTTGTGACACGGCGGCTCACCGGGGGAATGACCGAACCGTCCTCTTGCAGCCAAGCCAGATCGGCATGGCTGATGAATCGGTGTGGATGCGACCCGGTGAACACCACCGCGCGAACGTCGGGATCGCGGTCGGCGCGCTCGACGAGATCGAACAATTCAGGAGCAGCCGCACGCCCGAACAGTCCCAGCTCATCACCAACAAATCGCGCGACGATCACCCCACCACCGCGTTCCTCGGTCTGGATGTATTGCCCGCCGCGGTGTTGCTGAGCCATGGGCGCTGCCCCTCCTTAGCCAGTTCGATGTGCGGATCGCACCAGGAAGCGGGCACGAACTAAGATTAAAACTTCGTTATAGAACGATAGTGGACTGCGTCACTCTGGTCAACCCCTGTTAGACCCCGGGCAGTGACAAGAGACGACACACCCCGTCGATTCCTCGAATCCGCTTGCACGAGAGGTTGACTAGTCCCCGGCAGCGCGCCAGCGCGCCGGCGCAGTTGGCTTTGTGCCACGCTGCAGATAACGTCGTTTTACAAGCCCTAGACAGTCCGAACACGGAGGTACGTGGCTCCGATGCCGAAACCCAGCGCAGGGGCCGAAGCAGGCCGCGCGGCCGCACGATTGACACCGCAACAGACCATCGAGCGGCTGGTCGAGGCGGCCGCCACATTGCTCGCCCAGAAGGGGCCCTCCGAGATCAAGGCACGATCGGTCGCCGAGGCCGCGCAGGTATCCACAATGGCGGTGTATTACCACATAGGGGGGCTGCCCGAGCTACTCCAAGCCGTCGTCGACAAAGGATTCCGCGACCTCGATCGAGCCTTCGACGCCGTACCCCTCAGTGACGACCCCGTCGTCGACCTCTTCGCGATGGCGCTGGCGACTCGCCAGCTCGCCCAGCACAACCCGCACCTCTACGACCTGATGTTCGGACTCTCGACACGCGGAAGCTATCGACCGCTACAAACCTCGAGCGCCGTCGCCAGCGGACGATCCCAGGCATTCCAGGCGGCCTACACCCACCTTGTCCGGGCATGCACCCGACTCGTGCGCAGCGGCCGCATCCGCACCGATGAAGACCCCGAAATCGTGGCCACCCAACTCTGGAGCAGTGTCCATGGATTCGTCACGCTGGAATTGGGCGATCACTTCGCCCAGTTCAAGGATCCCGTCCGCCAGGTCCTGCAAACAATGATGGTGAATCTGCTGGTCGGTTTGGGCGACAGTGCCGAGTTGTCCCACGCGTCTCACGCCGCTGCAATCGCTGCATCGCGACCAACTGCCAGAAGGCAAAGAAAACCGAGGCAGGCCAAGGCAAAACGATCGTCCCGCGTAAGCGAGTCGTGAAGGCGTGCGGCCGCCTCGTGTGAGGCCTGAGGCCGTTCCCGCGTGTCGCCCGGCCCGATAGCAAAATTCACACCCATTGGCAGCAGCACCTGCGCACCCGGATCGTCGAATTAGTTCAGGGCTCAAGGAATTGCAGTGCCTCCGCGACGAACTCGTTGTGATACTGGAATATGCCGCCGTGTCCGGCGTCGGCATAGATTCTGAGTTTAGCGTTGGGCAGGCGTTGGGCCAGGTCGAATGAATTTTTGCTGGGCACCATCCTGTCGTGTTCGCCGTTTGCCACCAGGACAGGCTGCTGGATGACCGACAGGTCCGAGGGTGCCTGGGTGCCCCACGCGTGGATGGCCTTGAGCTGAGCGCGGAAAGCCAAGGGGGAAATCGACTTATCGCGATTGTGCTTACGTTCCTTCAATCGCTTCACGAACTGGCGAGCTTGCGTCCGGCCGTTGGCTGTTCTGGTAAAGAACAGATACTCCTTCGGATCCTTGAATGTCAGCACAGCCTTGACCGTGTCTTGGATCGTCAACGAGGTGACCTTGTCGATGCCTTCGCCCCCGGCCGGACCAGTGCCCGCGAGGATGATCTTTCGGACGAGCTGCGGCTCGTCCTGGGCAATCACCTGTGCGACGAAGCCGCCCAGCGAGAATCCCAGCAGATCGACCTGATCGAAACCGAGCGCCCGGATAAAGGCCACAGCGTCACGCGCCATCGCGGCGACCGAGACCGGCGTCTTACCTTTTGACGCGCCGATGCCCCGGTTGTCAAAAGTGATCACCCGGTGCCTGGCAGCGATGCCGTCGACGACGCGGGGATCCCAGTTGTCCAACACCGCGGCCAAGTGGTTGAGGAAGATCACCGGCACCCCGGTATTCGGCCCGAGTTCGCGGTAGGCGTAGGTGACACCTGCTGCGGTGACAGTGCGCGACGGCGCATGTCTGTACGAGGTGATCGCGTCGTTGTGCTGACTCGGTTGTGCGTTCATGATGTTCTCCTGATTGTCTCGAAAGCTCGTTCCTCGGCGAGGAATTGCAGCGCGTCGGATAGGAAGGTTCGGTGGTGTTGGAACACTCCGCCGTGTCCCGAGTTGCGGTAGATCTTCAGCTGGGCGTTCGGCAGTCGGCGTGCCATGTCGGCTGAGTGGCTGCTGTCGACCATGAGGTCGTGGTCGCCGTTTGCGACGAAGACGGGCTGGGTGATGAGTGAGAGGTCGTCGGGTTGGCTCTGCCCGGCGTGCCGGATGGCTTTGAGCTGAGCGATGCGGGCCTGCATCGAGATTCGTTTGTCACGGTTTTGGGTGCGTTCCTTGAGGCGGCTGAAGTAGTCCGAGGCTGCGCGTTTGCCTTCGGCGGTGCGGGGGAAGAACAGGAAGTTCCTGGGATCGCTGAACGTGAGGCCCGCTTTGAGGTAGGCGATGACGGCGATCTTGGTGATCTGGTCGATGCCGCCGCCGCCGCGTGGACCGGTGCCGGCCAGGATCATTCGTCGCACGAGTTCGGGCGCCTGTAGGGCGATCATCTGGGCGACGCCGCCGCCCAGCGAAAACCCGAATAGGTCAACGCGTTTGAGGCCCAATGCGCGGATGAAGGCGATCGCGTCGGCGCCCATCTGCTCGACCGTGTGTGGCACCGAGGAGCCCGTCGCGCCGATACCGCGGTTGTCGAAGGCGATCACGCGGTGGTGCGCGGCGATACCGTCGATGATTCGCGGGTCCCAGTCGTCGAGGACCGCCGTCAGGTGGTGGAGGAACACCACCGGAACGTCTGATCGGTTGCCCAGTTCGCGGTAGGCGAATTCGATGCCGCCGACGTCGACTTTACGAGTCGGTGCGTCTTTCCAGGTCGTCATTTCTTGCCTTTCGATTCGATCGTGCGTCCTCGCAGGGACATTGGGAGGTTTGGTTGTCACGGTGCGGTGTGGGATCGCGCGTCGAGTTGGGACAAGGCGGCCAGGGTCCGGCGGTCACGGGTCAGGTGCGAATCCAGTGCGGGGGCGATGAGCCCGCGCAGCGCCGATAGGGGCTTCCATCGGGAGGGCTCCATGATGCGCGGCGAACGATGCGCGAGGCCGTTGGCGAGTGCTGTCGCGGCGGTGTCGGGTTGAAGGCGTTTGAGGAAGGCCCGCGGCAGGGTCGCGAGCAGTTCCTCGACGACGGGGTCGCCGTCGACGCCGTGCTTGATCATGTTGGTTTCGATGAGTGAGAAGTAGGCGATCGCGGTCGAGACGCCGTGCGCGGCGAGTTCCACGCGTAGTCCGCGGCCGAGTTGCTCGACGGCTGCCTTGCTCATGGCATAGGGAATCGTGCCCATTCCGTTGAGAAACGCGAACACGGAACTGATCAGGACGAATTGGCCGCGGTGAGCGATGACTTGATCCATGGCCGCCTGGATGGTGTTGATGACGCCGCAGACGTTGACCGCGAGCAGGGACTCAATCGACGACGTCGGCATGGTGCGCAATGTGGCGGCGCGAGACAGGATGCCCGCGTTGGCGATCGCGACGTCAACGCGCCCGAAGCGATCGACGACTTCGGCGACGGCGACGTCGAGAGCGTCGCGAGAACACACGTCGGCGATCGTGCCCATGGCCGAGTGTGAGGACATGCGCGCGGCGATCTGTGGTGTCTGGGGGTCAACGTCCACGAGTGCCACTTTCGCGCCACGGCCGATGAGTTCGCTGGCGGTAGCGCTGCCGATTCCGCCGGTTCCGCCGGTGATGAGGACGACCTTCCCGCGAAGGTCGTAGGACTGACGTGTCATCGGATACCCCGCTTGGGGCGGAACGAGGTTGCGCCGTTGCGGCGGAGCAGGGCAACCGTTGTGGCGAGCCGGCCTCGATCAAGGTCAGGCGCCCGGCCGGCACCCAGTCGGTGCAGTTGATCGGTGTTCCAGCTGAGGTTGAGGACGCCGTCGAGCGCCTTGAGGTCGACGAATCTGCCGAGGACGCGGCGCATCCCGTAGTGCAGTTCGCGGGTCGGCAGCACCTGCATGCGTTCTGAGAGGATGGCGGCCGCGGCGTCGGGGGTCGTCACGGTCGGACGGGCGAGCCCGATCACGTGGCAGTCACCGGCGCGCAGCGCTTCTTGGATGGCTTCGCGTGACCGGAATCCGCCCGTGACCGCCAGCGGCACATCGCCTGCCAGTTGCCGTACCGTGCGCGCATAGTCCAGGAAGTAGGCCTCGCGGGCGCGGGTACTGGCCGCAGCGGAGCCTGACATGGCCGGCGACTCGTAGTTTCCGCCGCTGATCTCGATCATGTCGAGGCCTTCGGCGGCCAGGGCAGCGACCACATTGCGAGACTCGTCCTCGCTGAATCCACCGCGTTGGAAGTCCGCCGAGTTGAGTTTGACGCTCACTGCGAAGCCAGGCGATACTCGCGCGCGGATTCGGCGGACTATTTCGAGGAGAAACCGCATTCGTCGTTGTGGGTCGCCGCCCCAGTCGTCGTCGCGCAGATTGGTCAGCGGCGAGAGGAACTGGGTGACGAGGTACCCGTGCGCACCGTGCACCTGGACGCCGTCGAATCCGGCTTCCTCGCAGACCGTGGCCGCCGTGACGAATCGTTCGATGATGTTCTCGATCTCAGACGACGTCAGCTCGCGCGGTGTCGGCGAGCCGGGAAGGTTCATCGGCACGGCACTCGGCGCCACCGGAATGTGGCCCATGGCCAGGGGGTTGGACTGGCGTCCCGGGTGGTTGAGCTGGGCCCAGATTGGTACGCCGGCGTCGTGAGAAGACTTGGCCCACCGGATGAGTGCGGCCAGGTCACGGTCGTCCTCGATCACCACGTTGTCGGGTTCGCCCAACTGGGTGCGATCGACCATCACGTTGCCGGTGACGAGCAACCCGTACCCGCCCCGACTCCGCGTGCGGTAGAGCCGCTCGAGACGGGCGCCGGGCGAGTTCCCCGAGTCGGCGAGCGCTTCGCTCATCGCGGCCTTCATGATCCGGTTCGGGAGCACCTGCCCGCAGGGCAGCTGCAGGGGGTCATGCAGAGAAGTCATCGGGAGGTCTTCCTCGCTGTAGACGTTATTGACGTACGATCATAATATTATGACTGTAAGTTAATCGGATATGATTCGCAAGGATGACTTTCAGGTGACGACGGAGGACGCGAGCTGTGGCGAGGTACGACGCAAAACACAAAGCCGAAACACGGCGGCGAATCATCGAGACCGCCGGCCGACGGCTCAAGCAGGACGGCATCGACGGTTCAGGTGTCGCTGCGCTCATGACTGACGCGGGACTGACCAACGGCGCGTTCTACGCCCACTTCGAGTCTAAGGACCATCTCGTGGCCAACGTCGTGGCCGACCAACTGCGCGCCCAGCGCGCCGTCCTCGACTCGCTACCCGAGGGCCGGGCGGCACTGGAGGAATTCATACGCGACTACCTCGCGCCACGGCATCGGGATCAGCCGAGCACGGGTTGCCCGTCGGCCGCCCTGCTCGATGAGATTGGCCGCTGCGATGACGTCGTCCGGGATCCCTACACCGAGGGAATGCGATCCATCGTCGACGTGATTGCGGCGCACTTGTCTCCGCACGACCCATCCGCCGCACGCACCAGCGCGATCGGACTGTTCACGCTCCTCGTCGCCACCCTTCAACTCGCACGCGCCGTCTCCGACCGGAAACTCTCAGACGACATCCTCGAATCAGGCATTCGCAATGCACAGATCCTCCTGGACTGTGGTGAGTTGTAGTCGGTTCGGCGGGAGATGCCAAGCGCGCCAGCGGGAGTCGGTCGCGCTTCGCGACTGGACCGTTAGGTCGGCGGGAACGTAGGCTTGCGTTCCCGCTATAACGAAGTTACATTCATCCGATGCGTCGCAAGCTGGCAGGTCGAAGAGTGGTTATCACCGGAGCGGCACGTGGCATCGGGGAGAAGGTGGCACGGGTGGCCGCCGCCCGTGGTGCGCGGCTGGCGTTGATCGGAGTTGAGCCCGAGCGGTTGCGTGCCCTAGCCGATGACTTGGGCCCGGGCGCGTCGTGGTGGGAGGCCGATGTGCGCGACGGGGCTGCTCTGCGGTCGGCGATCGATGCTTGTGCCGAGACGATGGGTGGCATCGACATCGTCGTTGCCAATGCTGGGGTTGTGGCCTATGGGACGGTGCGCCAGATGGACGCGGCGTCATTTGAGCGAGTAGTGGACATCAACCTGAACGGTGTGTACCGCACCCTCAAGTACGTGACGCCGCATATGGAGCGCAGTCGCGGCCATGTCGCCGTCGTAGCGTCGGCGATATCGTTCACGCCGCTGGCCGGTATGGCCTCATACGCCGCAAGCAAGGCCGGAGTCGAAATGCTCGCCCTGGCCTATCGCCAGGAGGTGGCACACCTCGGAGTCACGGTCGGGCTTGTGCATCCCTCATGGATCGACACGGACCTCATCCGAAACGCCGAGGCGGACCTCCCGTCCTTCCAGGACCTACGCAGACGGCTGCCGTACCCGGGCAACGTGACGACGAGCGTCGACCGGGCAGCTGCGGCGATCGTCGATGGACTCGTGCGCCGGCGTAGCCGGGTGTACGTTCCGCGCGCGGTTGTCGTCGCCAACTGGGCCAAAGCGGCGCTGAATTCGCCGGCGGCGTGGCCGTGGATGAGGCGCTTTGCGGCCAATGTGGTTCCGGTCCTCGAGAGGGAGTGCGAGGCATTGGGGAGGCACGACCAACTCGTACCAGCTGTCAACGGCCCCGCTTGCGCGACCGGGTCGTCCGAGTCGCCCGGCGCTTGTCTGCCCGCGTGATCGAGTTGTAAAGGCGCGCAGCCGCCTCGTGCGAGGCCTGGGCTCGTTCGCGGGTATCACCCAGCCCCACAGATAGATTCACACCCAGAGGCAGCAGCACCTGTCTGACCGGGTCATCGAAGCCGACAAAGGTCTCCGCCAACTCGAGGGTGATGAAGCCATGCACGAAGCTCCACAACTGAGCAGCTACACCCTCAGCTTCTTGATCGTTGACCCTGCCTGAGCTGACAAGCCGTTCGCACGCTTCTGCAACGTGGGCGTAGGCGGCTTGGAAGGCCGGAGAGCGGCCACTAAAACGAACATCAGTATCCCGCAGCGGTCGGTACGTAGCACGGGTCGACAGCCCAAACATCAGGTCATACAGATGGGGGTTCTCGCGGGCAACCCGCCGACACGTCAGCGCCTGGACAGCCAGATCGGTGATCGGATCCTCCGTCACCGGCAACTGAGAAAACGCGTCGTCGAGCTCCTTGAAGCCATAGTCGACGACAGCACGGGTCAGCTCAGGAATCCCACCGAAGTGGTGGTAGACCACCATCGTCGACAGCCCGGCCGCCGAGGCCACCGTGCGCGCCTTGATAGCGGAGGGGCCCTGATCGGCCAGTAGACGGATCGTGGCTTGAATGAGCCGTTCCTGTACACCATCCGGTGCCGGACGCTCTGACATGTTCGGCATCCTTTCCCCTGATTCCACACCTGACCCGCCCGCCGAGGCGGCAGAAGCGGGTGACGGTTGCCCATATCTTGTAACTTCGTTATAGTAACGTATAACTTCGTTACAACTGCAGTGGAAGGACACACCGTGAGCGGCCACCTTGAGATCGAGGATCGCGGAACCGTGCTGATCGTTCGGGTCGATGGCGGACAGCACAGCTTGTTCGGCCTCGACATCGCCAACCAGCTGGAGGAGTTGGTAGACCGCGTCGACGGCAACCCAAACGTTCGTGCCGTCGTGTTCACCGGGGCGCGTCCGGGCCGGTTCGTCAGCCATGCTGACGTGCGGTGGCTGCAAGAGGGGGGTGCTGCGATCCCGCCGTTGGGTCGACGCGGGGCCTCTGCGATAGCACGCGTGGCCAGGGGCGCAGACCGCGCACGTGTCCTGGAGCCGGTGGTGCGCAGGACTCCGTTGTGGGGCGCTGTCCAACTCGACCGCCTGCACGCGACGTTTTTGCGGATGAACGCCAGCGGTGTCATCTTCGTTGCCGCCCTCAACGGTTCGGCTCTCGGCCTGGGGGCGGAGTTCGCCTGGGCGTGCGATCTGCGGGTCATGGCTGACGGGGAGTTCTTCATCGGCCAGCCCGAAGTGCTCCTGGGAATTAATCCAGGCGGTGGTGGCACCCAGCGACTGACCCGCCTGATCGGTACCCACCGATCGTTGGTCGCCATCCTCGAGGGCAAGCCGTTCACGCCCGCGCAGGCGCTGGCCAACGGGGCCGTCGACGAGGTCGTGCCGCCGGACGACGTCGTTACGCGGGCGACCGAGCTTGCCGATTACTTCGGCTTGCGGCCCAGAGAGGCAGTCGCGGCGATCAAAAGGGCGGTGTACTTCGGCGGCTCGATGGAGCTGTCGGAAGGCTTGCACGTCGAACGCACCGAGTTTCTCGGCACCGATCAGTCCAAAGACGGTCAGGAACTGATGCGGGACTACCTCGCGAGCACCGAGGCTACCGGCGAGCTACCTCTTTACCACGGGGACACTTACGCGCGAGCGCTCGAAGCGGGCCGGGTGCCCGGGCACGGCTCGACCAACGGCGCGGTGAGCCGGTCATGACCGCTGCGGAACCCCCAACCCGTCACGACGTCTCGTTCGCCTCCGGCGAGGACACTTGCGCCGCGTGGCTTTACATGCCCGCCGGCGTCACCTCGCCACCCGTGGTCATCCTCGGGCATGGCCTCGGCGCCACCCGCGAGATGCGTTTGGACGCCTTCGCCGAGCGGTTCGCGACAGTCGGCATCGCCGCCTTGGCCTTCACCTACCGGCACTTCGGCGACAGCGGCGGCCAACCCCGCCAGCTCCTGTCGATCAAACGACAGCTCGCCGACTGGGATGCGGCCATCGCCTGGGTGAAGAATCGTCGCGATATCGACGGCACACGCATTGCGGTCTGGGGCAGCTCCTTTGGCGGTGGCCACGCCATCACCGTCGCCTCACGCCACCCCGAACTGCGAGCGGCGGTGGCTCAGTGCCCTTTCACCGACGGGTTAGCCTCCGCACTCGCACTTGGCCCGGCTGCATCCCTCAAGGTGTTACCCACTCTTGCGAAGGATTTCGCTTCTATAGTCGGCCGCCGCACGCCCACGATGATTCCCCTCGCCGGGCCCCCCGGTTCGATCGCCCTGATGAACGCCCCGGACGCTCTCCCCGGTTACGAGGCGCTACTGCCGGCCGACACGACATTCCGGAACGAGGTGGCAGCGCGGGTGGCTCCGGCCATCATGGCCTACCGGCCCGGGCGTGCGGCGAAGAAAATCAAATTCCCCATCCTGTTCTGCGTCAGCAACATCGACACCGTCACGCCACCGGCCCAAACCCTGCGCTACGCGCGCACCGCACCCCGGGGCGAGATCAAACAGTACGACGCCGGCCATTTCGACTTCTACGTCGGCGAGGCCTTCGAAGCATTGGTACGCGACCAGGTCGAATTTCTCACCCGCCACCTGCACCCGGCCCAAACTGCGGGGCAGCCCACGCGGCGGCGCATGACTCATAACTATTAGGAAAACCACATGAGCGACACCACGCACGCCATAAGGCAGAAACGAGCTCGGCGGCGGCAAACGATGAAAGCATTCGTTGTCAGTCGGTATGGGAAAGCGAACAGCGTTGAGGCTGTTGAACTTCCCGAGCCCGAACTGGGGGACCGTGACGTCTTGGTCCAGATTCACGCCGCCAGCGTCAATCCCTTGGATCTCAAGATTAGAAATGGCGAGCTCAAACCCCTTCTGCCGTACAAGTTGCCGCTGGTGCTGGGTAACGATCTCGCTGGCGTTGTCGTTAAGGCTGGGCGAAATGTGCAGCGGTTCAAACCGGGTGACGAGGTCTACGCGAAGCCCGACAAGGATCGGATAGGCGCCTTCGCGGAGTTGATCGCAATTAGTGAGAACGACGTCGCGAAAAAGCCGCAGGGACTGGACATGGAACAAGCAGCTTCGGTACCTCTGGTAGGCCTGACCGCATGGCAAGCGCTGGTAGAAAAAGCGAAGCTGCGACCCGGACAGAAGGTGCTCATCCACGCCGGTTCCGGGGGTGTTGGAACGATCGCGATTCAACTGGCAAAGCATCTCGGGGCCACCGTCGCGACCACCACGAGCACTGCGAACGTTGAGTGGGTGAAGCGCCTAGGAGCCGATGTCGTCATCGACTACAGGAGTAATGACTTCGAAACCGTCGTTCATGATTACGACGTTGTCATTGACACCCAGGGCGGTCAGACGCTCGAAAAGTCCCTCCGGGTGCTCAAACCCGGCGGAAAAGTCATCTCAGTGGCCGGGCCGCCCGAGCCCGATTTCGCCAAGGAGTTCGGGGCGAACTGGTTCTTGATCCAGGCGATGCGTGCTCTGAGCTTCCAGATCAGACGGAAAGCCAAACGCCGTGGGGTCACCTACTCGTTCTTGTTCATGAGAGCAAGTGGTGACCAATTACGCGAGCTCGGCTCCCTCATCGATTCCGGTGTCATACGTCCCGTTGTAGACCGGGTATTTCCATTCCAATCGACCACGGATGCCCTGGCCTACGTCGAAAAGGGGCGCGCTAAAGGCAAGGTGGTCATAAAAATCAGATGAGAGCTTCTCGAGCCCGGACACTCCGGCTCGGGATCCGGCGGCACGCCTGCGCCTGACCTCCCCATCAACCCCACGGTGACCATCGACGGGGGTGGGTCCAACCCCCTGCCCACCCCGGCGCGGCACATGGCCGAAACACGCGATTTGGGTCTGTACGGTTCCCCCACCAAAATCGCTAGGCGCGGGGATAGGGCGGTCGACGGTCACGGCGCACCGTCCTCACCCGTCACAGAGATGAGAATCTGGTTAGTAAAACTAGGTTTTCTCTGTTGGTAACTGTCGAAGTTGTTGATGTTGGTGACTTTGTCGAGATGCAGCGAAGATTAGCAAGCTGAAAGTGCTTGTCTAACAGAGCATTGTACTGCGCTGTCGCGTGTGTGGGTCAAGCCCGCCGAGCGGATTCGCCGCGGCCGAGGTCTGCGCCGAAGATTAACAGGCTCCTGCGCCACGCCGAGATCTTGTCAAAGTAGACAGGCGTTTCCTGTCACAGTCGGTGAATCATCAACCACGACTTGAGCCTGCGTTTCGAACGCATCGGCGACTGACCAACGCGCTGTCGGCGTGCTGGGTGCCGCTCATTGGGTGACGTTGATCCTCAATGAGTCTGATCGGCCGATTTGGCATCCCGCCCGAGGTTCGGTGCTCACGACGGTCCAGTTGCCATTGATGAGGACTTGGCGGATATCCGGGCCGATTGAATACCAGCTTTCGTGGGTGATCCCGATCCGGGTCAGCGTCACCTCGGCGTTGGTGCCATTGGTGCTGGCCAGGCGGTTCCGGCCCGACCCGACGCTGATCTACCCGCCGCACACCGACCGGGCACTGGCGATCCTCCGGAGACTTCTCTGAGAATGGCTACGACCCAGTGCGACGAGTCCGCCGCAGGAGTGCCGAGCAGTACCGCGTCGGGGCCGGCGAGGTCGAGGACTGCGGCCTGTTCGTCGTCGACGTCGGCGATGACGACGTTGGCACCTCGGCCGCGAAGCGTCGTGCGGTGGCCAACCCGATGCCGGAGTCACTGCCGATGACCACCGCTACGCGGCCTTGATGGGTGCTCAAAGCGGGATGTTTTCGTAGTAAGGCACGACGATTTCGGTGGTGGAGGTGACGTCGCCCAGCATCGAGGTGGTGAGCGGGTGCACGACGTTGGGGTCGATGGCGACGTTGATGCAGGCGGGCTTGCCGGCAGCGAACGCGCGGGTGACCGCTGGACCGAGGTCTTCAAGCTTCTCGACTCGTTCGCCGTACCCCCCGAACGCGGTACAGACCTGCTCGTAGGCGCTGTCTTCCAGGGTGCTGATCACGACTCCCCGCGAACCGAACACGGCTTCCTGGCCGTGGATCGACATGCCCCACACCTGGTTGGTGAACACGACAGTGACGATGGGCAGATTGTGGCGGACCATGGTGTCGAATTCGGCCAGGTTGAACGCGACGGAGCCGTCGCCGGAGAGCAGTAGGACGGGGCGGTCGGGCTCCGCGCGGGCGGCGCCGATGGCAAAGCCTTGGCCGACGCCGAGGCACCCCAGATAGCCCAGTCGCAGAACACTGTTCGGCTCCTCGGCGGCCAGGAAGAACTCCATCCATGCCGGCGCCTCTCCACCGTCGAGCACGGAAATGGTGCGCGGGGGTAGCGCTGCGGCGATCTCTCGTGCCGCGAAATACGGGTGTAGGCGCCCGGATTCGGTCGTGGTGTCGGTGTAGAGCTGGCGGTGCATGTGTTGCCCGGCGACGGCATGTTTCGCCCATTCCTGAAAATCGGGGAAGTCTCGCTCGATGGCAGCGGCGGAGAAGGCGGTCAGGGCGGTGCGGCAGTCGGCCGGGACCGCGACGGCGACATCTTGCAGCCGGCCGATCTCGCCGAAGTCGACGTCGACCTGCACGATCGTGGCAGTTGCCAAGACGCCGCTTCGGCCGCCGGTGAACATCCCGGCGCGGCATCCGAGCAGGATGATCAGATCGGGCGCATGTGCCGTGAGCGGCAACGAACCCAACGCGACCGCCCCGCCTCCCCACAGCGGGTGGCTGGCAGCAAGGATCCCGTCGCCCTTGTTCACGGTGAACACCGGAACGTTGAGTTGCTCGGCGAAGAAGCGCAGTTCATCTGAACAGCCCGACAGCATGGCGCCGCCGCCGGTGACGATGACGGGGCGCTGGGCGTTGGCCAATGCGTCCAAGACCTCTTGGGTCTGGGCGGGTGTCGGTGCCGGCCGTGGGATGTCGTGGGGGAAGGCCGGCATCCGCACTTGCGATTCATCGACTGGGCGCACCATGACGTCGATCGGAATCTCGAGGAGCACGGGGCCCGGCTTCCCGGAGGTGGCATGGCGCAGTGCGAGTGCCACCAGCTCGGGGATACGTTCACCGTTGGTGACCCTGTGGGCCCATTTGGTGACCGGGGCGGCAGCGGCGATCTGGTCAAATCCCCCTTGCAGTGGGTTGGTCTCCTGCTCGCGCAGCGGAGGTGCGCCGACGACGAACAGCACCGGCATCGCGTCGAGGTAGGCATTGACGATCGCGGTGTAGACGTTGGTGAAGCCGGGACCCGACGTCACGACGCACACCCCCGGGCGCTGGGTTACGCGGGCCCAGGCGTCGGCCGCGTGCCCGGCGGTCGCCTCGTGGCGAGCATCAGTGAGCCGAATCCCGCTGTCGGAGCAGGCCACGAGGAACGCATCAAGGTGACCGCCGTGGAGCGTGAAAACATCGCAGACCTCGGCCTTTTCGAGGGATTGAGCAAACAGCTCTCCGCCGGTGATCGTCACGTGGAGTTCCTCTTCGTTGGGGCCGCCCAATGTGGCGTCGCGATTGCTATGACCTACAGAACCGTAAAGGGTGGGGATACTACACCGCAAGAGTGGCACTATGCCACCATTCAGGCGATCATGTGACTTCGGCGCGATGCCGCGGCAGCGGTCGCCCTGGAACGGTCCGTGGGGGCGTGCGTTGTGCGGTACCGCCGGCGACCGGATCGGTGGTCTATGGCGAGCACCAGAGGTCCGCACCGGTAGTCAGGTGTGAACCGCGGGTTTGGCGGGGTTGGCGCCTAGTTGACTTGATCGATGAGCACGGGGGTGTTGTCGGCGCCTCGTCCGTTGGCGTTGTCAGTCACCGATTGCGCCACTGCGACCACATCCTGACCGAGTTCGGCGATCGTGTGTCCCGACAGCGGCCCGTGCAGGTCGACGATGCACAGTGCCAGCGCCGCGTTGCCCGTGCGGTCGAACACCGGGGCGTTGATCGAGACGGGCCAGTATTCGCCGTCCGGGTCGAGGTCGCCGACGAGGACGACGTCGCGCAGCTGGTCGACTTGATCCCCGACGAGGCGGGCGGCTCGGCTGGAGCCATACTGCGACCCGGCAAGCGCTTCGAGAAGTTCGCCCAGTGCCAGCGGCGAGGGCGGGAACTCTTCGACGGCGTAGCCCCTGTCACGGACAAGGTCCAAGGTGGCCTGGTAGTGACGGCGTTCATCGACGGCGCCGTGGTCGGGGAAACGACGGTCGAGCCATTGACCGATCCTCTCGGCTGGCGACCATGCAATCAGGACCGATCCCAGCGGGGGGCGCAGCGCGATGCGATCACCCGCCCGCAGGCCAAGGGCTCGCCGCTGCGCCTGCCCGCGAGCGGTGACGATCGCGGCCACCACCAGGTCCCCACCGG
>Ga0210393_10002392_pt1 | contig 15432 bp, 15 predicted proteins | sample IncBWC27OmetaG_FD_160068 | JGI IMG/M metagenome (GOLD analysis project Ga0210393, IMG submission 160068) | Forest soil microbial communities from Barre Woods Harvard Forest LTER site, Petersham, Massachusetts, United States - Inc-BW-C-27-O ... | reverse complement strand
CACTGTGAAGAGCCGGTGCGCCCGCGCCCGGGTTCGCCTCGCCGAGCTGCTCGGCTACCTCGACACCGGCGCCCCCGCCACACCCGATACTCCTGCCGCTCAGGCCTGACCCGCGACAGCTCTTCCCGTAGGCCGCATATGGCCATCAGTGGGTGCATGACGGACACTGGGGCGGATGGGTGAAGCCGAGAACGATCCCGCGGATCGTGGCCCGGATCATGGTGCAGCGGGAGCCGACCCAGCGCTGACAGTCGAGCGTCTCGCCGACCTACAGGCCGGTCTGCTGGATGACGAGGCTGCCGCACGGGTACGCAGACAAGTCCGCGCAGACCCGGAGGCCGAAACGATCCTTCGTGCGTTGAATCGGGTGCGCCGCGATATCGCCGCCATTGGTGCCGACCCGACGTCGGCGCCCGAAGCTCCCCCGGAGGTCATCGACAGGATCACCGCGGCGTTGACGTCAGCGGACCCCAGCCGGGCCCCGGGCAGCCGCGCCGCACACTCCGCCCGACCGCAGCTGCGCCCGGGCAGAGTGGTGGCGGGTGTGGCCGGTGTGTGCGCGGTGCTGGCCGCGATCGGCATCGGTACGGCAGCGCTGATCAACGCACCCGCGCCGATGCCGAGTACGGCGGTTACCGCCGAGCACATCACGGTGTCGACACCGCCCATGGTGGTGCCGTTATCGCAGGCCGAGATCCTCGGCCTGCTCAACCGCAGCCCTGAATACGGCCCGCTCAACGACGCATCTCGGCGCGCGTCCTGCCTCAGTGGCCTCGGCTACCCGGCGTCCACGCAGGTGCTGGGCGCACGCCCGATCGAGATCAACGCCCGTCCCGGCGTACTGCTGGTGCTGCCCGGCGATACGCCCAACAACCTGGCGGTCTTCGCGGTGGCACTGAATTGCAGCGCCGCCGACACCGGGCTGCTGGCCAACACCCAAATCCCTCGCCCTTAGTGTGATGCCACGTGTTGTGCACCGTGCGCGGGAACAGCAATGCCTACGCTGGCGTTCGTAGATACTTGAAGACGTTCTGCACTGAAAGGCTCGCATGACCGCCGCCCCGTCCACTGATGACACCGTCCACGACGTAATCGTTATCGGTTCCGGTCCCGCCGGGTACACGGCGGCCCTGTATGCGGCCCGCGCACAGCTGGCACCGCTGGTCTTCGAGGGCACCTCGTTCGGCGGCGCGTTGATGACCACCACTGAGGTGGAGAACTACCCCGGCTTCCGCGACGGGATCACCGGCCCGGAGTTGATGGACGAGATGCGCGAGCAGGCGCTGCGGTTCGGCGCGGACCTGCGGATGGATGACGTCGAGTCGGTATCGCTGGACGGTCCGGTCAAGTCGGTCGTCACCGCGGACGGAGACACCCACCGCGCCCGGGCCGTCATCCTGGCGATGGGCGCCGCCGCACGCTATCTACAGGTTCCCGGCGAGCAGGAGTTGCTGGGCCGTGGCGTAAGTTCCTGTGCCACCTGCGACGGGTTCTTCTTCCGAGACCAGCACATCGCGGTTATCGGCGGCGGCGACTCCGCGATGGAAGAAGCCCTCTTTCTGACCCGGTTCGCCAGCAGCGTGACGCTTGTGCACCGCCGCGACGAGTTCCGGGCATCGAAAATCATGCTGAACCGCGCACGCAACAACGACAAGATCAAGTTCATCACCAATCACACCGTGGTCGCGGTGGACGGCGAGACAGCGGTGACCGGATTGCGGTTGCGCGACACCGTGACTGGTGAGGAGACCGCGCTGCCGGTGACCGGCGTTTTCGTCGCGATCGGCCATGAGCCGCGTTCGGCCTTGGTGCGCGACGTCGTCGACGTCGACCCCGACGGGTACGTACTTGTGCAGGGACCCACCACAAGCACCTCGCTAGACGGTGTTTTCGCGGCCGGCGACCTGGTGGACCGCACGTATCGGCAGGCGGTCACTGCCGCCGGTAGCGGTTGTGCCGCTGCCATCGACGCCGAGCGGTGGCTGGCCGAGCACGAAGAGTCAGATGCGGCACACGAGACACAGCAGCTCAACCCGCTGACGGTACCGACACATTGATTGGAGCACCACGATGACCGACACCGAAAATTCCGGGGGCACAATAGAAGTCTCCGACGCATCCTTCTCCGCGGAAGTGTTGTCGAGCAATAAACCTGTGCTGGTTGACTTTTGGGCAACCTGGTGTGGACCATGCAAGATGGTCGCGCCCGTCCTCGAGGAGATCGCAACCGAGCGAGCCGAGCAACTCACCGTCGCAAAGCTCGACGTTGATGCCAACCCGGAAACAGCGCGCGACTTCCAGGTGGTGTCGATCCCCACGATGATCCTGTTCAAGGACGGTCAGCCGGTGAAACGTATCGTCGGTGCTAAGGGTAAGGCCGCCTTGTTGCGTGAGCTTTCCGACGCGGTTCCTAACCTCACCTGAACCTGATCTAGATCGCGGCACAACGCCGCCGCATAGCCTGGGGTTTTCCCGAAATCGAGAAGGATCTGCGACAATACCGGTTAGCTCTAACCCCTATGTCAAGCCTGTCAGTCTGTCCCGGAGGGCCCTTGGTATGTCGAGTCCGCGCCGCGAAAACGGCGACGTGCTGCGCTGTGGTGACCGCAGCGCCGCTGTGACCGAGATCCGGGCCGCGCTAGCTGCGCTGAACCTGCTGGATAATTCCGATGAAGACCTGGCCACTGGCAGGCATGTGGCTCTCGAACTGTTCGATGCCGAGCTCGACCAGGCCGTACGTGCTTTCCAGCAGCACCGGGGACTGCTGGTGGACGGCGTTGTCGGCGAGGCCACCTACCGGGCGTTGAAAGAAGCCTCCTACCGGCTCGGCGCACGCACGCTGTATCACCAGTTCGGCGCCCCCCTGTACGGGGACGACGTCGCGACCCTGCAGGCCCGGCTACAGGACCTCGGCTTCTACACGGGCCTGGTCGACGGGCACTTCGGGTTGCAAACCCACAACGCTTTGATGTCGTACCAGCGTGAGTGCGGACTTGCCGCCGACGGTATCTGCGGTCCGGAAACGTTGCGCTCCTTGTACTTTCTGAGTTCACGGGTCACCGGCGGCTCACCTCACGCGATTCGCGAAGAAGAGCTGGTGCGGCGATCGGGGCCCAAACTGTCGGGCAAGCGGATCATCATCGATCCCGGCCACGGCGGCGCCGACCACGGTCTGATTTGCCACGGTCCAAACGGGCCCATCAGCGAAGCAGATGTGTTGTGGGACTTGGCAAGCCGGCTTGAGGGGCGGATGACCGCCATTGGTATGGAGACCTTTCTGTCTCGGCCGACCAATCGCAGCCCGTCGGATGCCGAACGTGCCGCTACGGCTAACAACGTCGGCGCGGACCTGATGATCAGCCTGCGCTGCGAAGCCCAGAGCAGCCCTTCCGCCAACGGCGTCGCCTCGTTCCATTTCGGCAACTCGCACGGCTCGGTCTCTACCATCGGCCGCAATCTCGCCGACTTCATTCAGCGAGAAGTGGTGGCCCGCACCGGTTTACGGGATTGCCGGACGCACGGCCGGACATGGGATCTGCTGCGACTGACTCGGATGCCGACCGTTCAGGTCGACGTTGGCTACATCTCCAACCCTCGCGATCGTGACATGCTGGTGTCAACGCAGACTCGCGATGCCATCGCCGAAGGTATCCTAGCCGCGGTGAAGCGGCTTTATTTGCTGGGCAAGAACGATCGGCCGACTGGCACTTTCACTTTCGCCGAGCTGCTTGCTCACGAATTGTCGGTGGAACGGACGACCAGGCTCGGCGGTTCCTAACCGTTCTGGGTGAACTGCAACGTATTCCCTGCCGTAGACCCGGCCCCGACCGGCTGCTGCAGCTGAGCGTTCGCCAGCAGACGCTCCAGTGCGGCCTCGACCTCGGCTTTCCACCCCAGACCCTTGTCCAGCTCGAGTCGGAGCCGAGGGAAGTACGTATGTGGTGCCACCACAACGAAACCCACGTCCTTCAAGAACTCCGCGTCGATGACGCAGTGGTCAATGGTGCAGTCGCCGAGGGCGTCCAACACCGGCCGCACATCGGGATCCACCGTCCGCGGGTCCTGCAACTCCGATGCCGCCGGCGTACGGCCAAAAGCTTCCAGCGCCCGCACTCCGCGCCGGACCAGCTCGTCGATGACACGGGCCAAGAGGCTGTGTGGCAAGTCGTCAGCGGCCTGCCCGGGCTCGATACCCATTGACGTCAGCAGCACCGCGTCCGCGGATACCGGCGCGGTGGGAAAACGATGTGCCCGCGGAACCGCCCGCGGCGGCGCGTAGAGCACATACCCCAGGCACGGCGGCTCGGTGTGGCTATGTTCGTCGGGTAGCGCCGTCGCGACCTGACCGCATGAGCCCCACTCCAGCATCACCATCGACAACCAGGCTTCCTTTTCGAATTCAGGATCGGCGAGGTGGTCCTGATTACCGAGGGTCGCGGGGTCGACCTCCCAGAAGACACAGCGGCGCGCATGCTTGGGAAGGTGCTCAAAGGCTTCGAGCCGCAGCGGTGTGATTCGAGCAGACACTAGCCTCCTGGCTTCCGTGCGTAGCGCAAGCCCGGCCATCCCCAGGCTGACATGCACCAGCAACCCCTCCAGGATAGGAGAGTTTGTCGTCGTGGGGCCAGTGTTGGAGCGGCCAGGTATGCGGCCCGGCCGGCGGCGGCTTCCCACCCGGGAACGGTGGTCCGCAGAATTCCGAAATTGGTTGTCGCCCAGAGGTTCTGTGGCAAAGTGCAGTGGCTGAGGCGAGCTGATTCGCGCCAGGAACCGGCGCTGTGTCACAGTGACGTAATTACACGGTATGGCTGATCACGGGTTGGGCGGGCTCATCACGTCGATGATCCGCCGCAGATCTTCCACCGAGCCGAACTCCACCACAATCCGTCCCTTGCGTTTGCCAAGGCTGACTGTCACCCGCGTATCGAAGGCAGTCGACAGCCGGTCAGCAACGTCTTGAAGGCCGGGCATCTGGATCGGCTTGCGCCGCGGAGGTGCCGGCTTGGACGCCTCCCCGCGATTGGCCAGCGTGACGGCTTCCTCGGTGGCGCGCACCGACAGACCCTCCGCGACGATGCGGCTGGCCAGTTCTTCCTGAGCCTCGGGGCCGGACTCCAGGGACAGCAGCGCACGGGCATGGCCGGCAGACAGCACGCCGGCCGCCACTCGGCGCTGGACCGCGATCGGCAGTTTGAGCAACCGGATCATGTTGGTGATCAGCGGCCGCGATCGGCCGATGCGGGCCGCCAGTTCGTCGTGGGTGACACCGAACTCGTCGAGCAGCTGTTGGTAGGCAGCCGCCTCTTCCAACGGGTTCAGCTGTACCCGATGAATGTTCTCCAGCAAGGCGTCGCGCAGCAGGGTGTCATCGCCGGTCTCGCGCACAATGGCCGGAATGGTGGCCAGGCCCGCCTCCTGGGCGGCACGCCAGCGCCGCTCCCCCATCACGATCTGGTATCGCGCACCGCCTTGCGTCCCGGTAACCGCCCGCACCACGATGGGTTGCAAGAGGCCGAACTCGCGGATCGAGTGCACCAGTTCCGACAGCGCCTCCTCGTCAAACACCTGCCGTGGCTGACGTGGATTGGCCTCGATGTCGGCCGGTGCGATCTCGCGATACACCGCACCCACCGCGGCGGCGCCTTGCGGTGGACCCCCAATCAACACGTCGGCGGCCGCATCCCCCATCCGCGGACCAAGGGTCGCCGGCCCCGAGTCGCTGTCGGCGGGACCGGTGGGAATCAGCGAAGCCAGTCCCCGGCCGAGGCCGCCCTTCTTGCGTAACGGCTGCGTCATGCTCGTCCCTTCACGAATGGTTGTCAGTCGCGTAGCGCGAGTTCGCGACTCGCGTCGAGATAGCTCATCGCCCCGCGCGAACCGGGGTCGTAGTCGATGATCGTCATGCTGTAGCCGGGCGCCTCGGAGACCTTGACGCTGCGCGGAATCACCGTGCGCAAGACCTTGCTTCCGAAGTACCGGCGCACCTCTTCGGCCACCTGGTCGGCGAGCTTGGTACGTCCGTCGTACATGGTGAGGATCACGGTGGTTACGTCGAGCCGCGGATTCAGGTGGGCCTTCACCATCTCAATGTTGCGCATCAGCTGTGACACACCCTCGAGCGCGTAGTACTCGCACTGGATCGGGATCATCACCTCGGGCGCGGCAACAAGCGCATTGATGGTCAGGAGTCCGAGTGACGGCGGGCAGTCGACGAAGACGTAGTCGAAATCGAAATGGTCGAGCTCGGCTAAGGCGGTGCGCAACCGGTTCTCGCGCGCAACCATGCTCACCAATTCAATCTCGGCACCCGCCAGATCAATGGTCGACGGGACACAGAACAGGCGCGCGCTGTGCGGGCTGGGGCGGAGCGCTTCCTGCAACGAGACCTCGCCGAGAAGCACCTCGTACGACGAGGGGGCGCCGGCCGGCCGGTCGGTGATGCCCAATGCCGTGCTCGCATTGCCTTGGGGATCGAGATCGATGACGAGCGTCTTGAGTCCTTGCACGGCGAGCGCGGCGGCGAGGTTGACCGCTGTGGTGGTTTTTCCGACGCCGCCTTTTTGGTTCGCGACCGTCAAGACCCGCCGATGGTCGGGCCGGCGCAACGGCGGATAGGTGGTGTGGAGTATCCGCATGGCGCGCTCCGCGGCCGCACCGATCGGCGTGTCGAAATCGTCCGATGTTTCACGTGAAACATTCGCCATCGCATCCGCCGGAACTTGATACTCAGGCGCCTCCGTCCCATGCGGTGCAGCGGGCGCCGCGGCGGTTGGTTGCCCGTCCGCAACGCCTGCCGATGAAGACGGGGTGGACCAGTCTTGCGGAGAACTCATCGATGTCCCCTGTTCCCCATTCGTGCCGACCCATGTCGCGATTGCTTTGCGCGCCGCGCCAACACCACCGTTGCGGGCGGACGCAAATAGTTCGCGCCACATGTGACCACCCTGACATCAACAGCGCCCGATGCCGCCATCACACGCCGGTGTGCTTGGACTTCGTCCGGCGCGCGCTCACCCTTGATGGCCACCATCCGGCCGTCTGGGCGTAGCAACGGCATACTCCACTTCGTCAACTTGTCCAACGCTGCAACCGCTCGCGACACCGCCGCGTCCCTTCCGCCGTACCGTTCCCGTACCCAAGGCTCCTCGGCCCGGCCGCGCACCACCTCGACGGCCAACCCTAATGCGGCCACCACCTCGTCGAGAAATTCACTCCGTCGCAATAACGGTTCAAGAAGCACCACCTGAATGTCAGGCCGCGCAATCGCTAACGGTATCCCTGGCAACCCCGCGCCGCTGCCGATGTCCACTACCCGATCGCCTGGATCCAGGAGCTCGCCGACCGCGGCACTGTTCAGCAGATGGCGGTCCCACACTCGGCCCACCTCGCGCGGCCCGAGCAGTCCGCGTTCTACTCCAGCGGACGCCAGCAGTTCGGCATACTGCCGCGCGATATATATACGTGGCCCGAAGATCGCAGATGCTGCGTCTGGCGCGCACTCAGATCCAGTGCGGGCTGTCGCCGCGGCAGGGTCCGGCATCCGCTCGGAACGGCCGACATGTTTCACGTGAAACATTCCTCTGATCTTCTTGGCGCCGCGGCTACCAACGCCAAAGCGAACTACACAGCTGTAACTCCTAGTCGAGGAGCACAACGACCCGGCGTGACGGCTCCACGCCTTCGCTCTCGCTGTGTACCCCAGGGACCGCCGCAACGGCGTCGTGAACGATCTTCCGCTCGAACGGCGTCATCGGAGCGAGCTCTTCGCGCTCACCGCTGTCCAACACCCGCCGCGCTATCTTGTCGCCCAGCGCGGCCAGCTCCTCCCTCCGCCGGCGTCGCCAGCTCGCGACGTCGAGCATGAGCCGACTACGCACGCCGGTCTTCTGGTGCACCGCCAGCCGGGTGAGCTCCTGAAGCGCATCGAGCACTTCGCCCCCGCGGCCAACCAACTTGTTCAAGTCGTCACTGCCGTCGATGCTCACCACCGCGCGGTTGCCCTCGACGTCCAGATCGATGTCGCCGTCGAAGTCCAACAGATCCAACAACTCTTCGAGGTAGTCGCCGGCGATCTCCCCCTCGGCGACCAATCGCTCCTCCAGGTCGTCGCCATCGTCCGTGCCCCCATCCGCCGTCGCCCCGTTCTCCGGGACGTTCTCGACCAACGGTTCGACGTCAACGTCGGGCTCGGTGGTATGTGCGTCCGTCATGCCTTTGTCTCCCTCATTCACGGGTCCCCGTTCTGTTGGGCTCGCCTTTCCGACGCAGCCCCATAGCGCTGTGGCACCCTCGTCAGCGTTTGCGTCTCTTCGGTCGCGCTCCGGGCCGCGGGGCGCGGTTGCTCGGAGCGTTGTTGCGTCCGGCCGGATTCGGCTTGTCCGATTGCGCCGGTCCCGATTTTGTTACGGGCCCCGGGACTTCGGGGCCATCGGAGTCCGCCTTCGGCGAGCCAGGTTCCGCGCCCTCCTCGCTGACCGTCGCCGAGCCATTACCACTCGTCGGTGTCGTACTCGGATTGCGCTTGGGTTTGGCTCCCGGCGCCGGCGCGTTGGCCGCCCGGCGCTTGATCACTTCCTGCTTCTTGGCCTCGTCCTCTTTTTCGATCATGCCGAACACGTAGTGCTGCTGGCCGAAGGTCCAGATGTTGTTCGAGAACCAATACAGGATGATCGCGAGCGGAAGGAACGGACCACCGACGACCACGCCGAGCGGAAACACATACAGCGCAAGCTTGTTCATCATCGCGGTCTGCGGGTTCGCCGCCGCTTCGGGACTCTGCCGCGCAATCGATGCCCGGCTGTTGAAGTAGGTTGCAATGCCGGCCAGGACCATCACCGGGACGCCCACCGCGATCACTGCGGGGCGGCTGAAATCGGTGAACGCTTCCAGCCCGCTGCGCTGTGTCATGGACGCACCAATCGGGGCACCGAACAGGTTGGCGTCCAGGAAGTGCTGCACCTCGAGCGGGCTGAACATGTAGTTCCCGGTCAGTCGGTTCTGGGTCACCGACAAGTGCGGCTGCCCGAATCCGCCCTGCGTTCTGTTGAACGATCGCAACACGTGATAGAGCCCCAGGAACACGGGGATCTGCGCCAACATCGGCAAGCACCCCAGGATCGGATTGAAGCCGTGCTCGCGCTGCAGCTTCTGCATCTCGAGTGCCATGCGCTGACGGTCCTTGCCGTATTTCTTTTGCAGCGCCTTGATCTGGGGTTGCAACTCCTGCATCTGCCGGGTGGTGCGGATCTGACGTACGAACGGCTTGTACAGCAGCGCACGCAAGGTGAACACCAAGAACATCACCGCCAGGGCCCAGGCGAAGAAGTTCGACGGCCCTAGCACAGCCGCGAACAACTTGTACCAAACCCACATGATCCACGACACCGGGTAGTAGATGATGTCGAGGCTGAAGAAATCAAACAAAAGACTCACTCTCCCCTCGCGTCGCTAGGGGGTCCCAAGCGTCGCTCGCGTCATCGAAGTTCGCCCGGCATCCATGGCGCTCCGGTATCGGGTCCCATCCTCCCTGATGCCATGGTCCGCACTTGGCGAGCCTGATCGCCGCCAACCAGCTCCCCCGAATCAAGCCGTACTCGGTAAGAGCGTCAACCGCGTACTGGCTGCAGGTCGGAACGAAGCGACACGTCGGCGGTCGCAGCGGCGACACCATGTGCCGGTACAGCTGGATGAGAAAAACCAGTCCCCGCACGGCAGCCTTTCCCGCACCGCCGACGACCGCGCGCACCCGCGCCCGCGAGTTCACCGGACCGTTCCCGCCAGTTCGCAACAGCGCCGCAGGGCACCTCGCAGCTGCTGCTCCAGCCTCGCCGATGACATCTGCCGGCTACTCGGCAGCGCGCGGATCACCAGCTGATCGGATCGCTGGAGGTCGCCCAACATGGTTCGGGCGACATGCCGCAACCGGCGCGCAACCCGATGGCGTTCAACCGCGGACCCCACGCCCTTGCCGATGATCAGCCCGACCCGCGGACCATTACCTTCGTCGTCGTCGTTCCCGCGGCGAACGTGCACGATGACATCGGACTGCACCGCGCGCATCCCGTGCTTCACGGTCGCGTCGAACTCCGTCGACCGCCTCATACGGTTGCGTGCGGGAAGCACCGCCAAAAAACCTGACGTTGCGATCAGGCAGATAGCGCGCGGCGGCCCTTACGGCGCCGGTTGGACACGATCGAACGTCCCGCGCGGGTCCGCATCCGCAAGCGGAAGCCATGCACGCGGGCTCGGCGCCGGTTATTCGGCTGGAAGGTCCGCTTGCCCTTGGCCACGGCGTTCTCCTCGTTGTCTCTCGCATTGCCTTCCGGCCGCTCACGCTTCGCAGCTGCGTTGATTCATGGGTCGGTCGGAGGTGGTCTTGCTGCTGGCCGGCGCGGTCCCCAGGCACATCAACCTGGGTCGCAGCCGTATCGCCGACTTTCGGGCGACTGTTTGAGGGTACTGACGCGCGTTCGCTGGGTCAAACTTGGTCTGCCCCAACGGTCCCACACCCAACCGTCATGAAGACATTCGTTCTCGACCACGCCCCTCCAGCGCAAAACGGCACCGGATCGGACCACGCCCCGAAGAACTTCAAATAACCCGATTGGAATGCAGCAGAACGGTTGGCAGCCGCACGGAAAACTGTTAGCTTCGGGCAATGCCGTTTCGCCAGTGGAGCGGCGCTCGACAACGAAGCGAGGATGGCGGATCGACTAGCTGCATAGGCGACCTACGCGGGTTGCCTCCAGCCCGGAGATCGCGAGCCGTCGCCGGAAGGCTGCGGCTCGCTTACGATCATCCTGTCCACACCTGTGTATAACTGTGTGGACAGCTGATTTGTCGCCAAGCGTGGTTCTTCCTCGACCTCGGACCAGGGAGATACGTCGTTGACCGATGACCCCGGTTCAAGTTTCACGACAGTGTGGAACGCGGTCGTCTCCGAACTCAACGGCGAGTCCACCGCAGACGGCGTCGCCATCAATCGCACAACTCTCATCACCCCCCTGACCCCTCAGCAAAAAGCGTGGCTGAATCTGGTCCAGCCACTCACTATCGTCGAGGGGTTTGCTCTGTTGTCGGTACCGAGCAGCTTCGTCCAGAACGAGATCGAACGTCATCTGCGCGCGCCTATCACCGACGCGCTCAGCCGTCGGCTCGGACAGCAGGTCCAACTCGGAGTACGCATCGCTCCGCCCCCGGAAGACGCCGATGACACCGCCCTCCGCCAAGCCGACATCTTTGCCGACGACGCCGATCTCGAAACGTCAAGTGACACCGACGAAGGTTTTGAAAACGGTGAACCCATCATTGTTGCCGACCAGGATTGGCCCAACTACTTCACCGAACGTCCACACGCTACCGACCCGGCCGTTGCCGGCGGAACCAGCCTCAACCGCCGCTACACCTTCGACACGTTCGTCATCGGTGCCTCCAATCGGTTCGCCCACGCGGCGGCCCTGGCGATCGCCGAAGCGCCGGCCCGCGCCTACAATCCACTGTTCATCTGGGGCGAATCCGGCCTCGGCAAGACACACCTGTTACACGCAGCCGGCAACTATGCGCAACGGCTATTCCCGGGCATGCGGGTCAAGTACGTCTCCACTGAGGAGTTCACCAACGACTTCATCAACTCGCTTCGAGACGACCGCAAGGTCGCGTTCAAGCGCAGCTATCGCGATGTCGACGTACTGCTCGTCGATGACATCCAGTTCATCGAGGGCAAAGAAGGTATCCAGGAGGAGTTCTTCCATACCTTCAACACGTTGCATAACGCCAACAAACAGATCGTCATCTCCTCTGACCGGCCACCGAAACAGCTCGCCACCCTGGAAGACCGGCTAAGGACGCGGTTCGAGTGGGGCCTGATCACCGACGTGCAACCCCCCGAACTGGAAACCCGCATCGCCATCCTGCGCAAAAAGGCACAGATGGAACGCCTCGCGGTGCCCGACGACGTGCTCGAGCTCATCGCCAGCAGCATCGAACGCAACATCCGCGAACTCGAAGGAGCACTCATCCGGGTCACGGCGTTTGCGTCGTTGAACAAGACTCCGATCGACAAAGCACTGGCCGAGATTGTCCTTCGCGACTTGATCGCCGACGCCAGCACCATGCAGATCAGCGCGGCGACCATCATGGCCGCTACCGCCGAATACTTCGACACCACCGTCGAAGAGCTCCGCGGCCCGGGCAAGACCCGAGCGCTGGCGCAGTCACGACAAATCGCGATGTACCTGTGCCGCGAACTCACCGACCTGTCCCTGCCCAAGATCGGCCAGGCATTCGGCCGTGATCACACCACCGTCATGTATGCCCAGCGAAAGATCTTGTCCGAGATGGCCGAGCGACGCGAGGTGTTCGATCACGTCAAGGAACTCACCACTCGTATCCGCCAGCGGTCCAAGCGCTGATTCCAGGGCGTTCGAGCCAAATTTTTCCAAAAACTTCTCGCACCCCTGTCACACCAGCCACACGTGGGCGATGTGCGCAGCCCTGTGTACAAACCAATCAAACAGCCGTGTAGCAATCGCCCCTCGGTGCACACCCGTCGTTCATCCCCAACGACTCAACACAGGGCACACAGTTGTCAACCTTGTCATCCACACCCCGGCTCGTGCCCTAGCTGCAGCAAGACCAGGCTGTCCCCAGAATCCACACCCCTTAATACTGTTACTGAGTTATCTCTGTTATTTCTTCTTTGAAGTACAGCGCTGGGGAGGCTTCGTTACGCTGGGCTCGCGAGCCTCGCGTTGACCGGGCTTGTCGGGCTTTGCGATTAGCTTTCAAGATGGCCTCAGAAGATCTACGGTTGTTCTTCGACTGCCGTTGCGGTCGTTGTGGTGCATTACGCGCCACCATGTTCGTGGCGGTAGGCCCCAAGTAGCGGGGGCGGCTAGCCACTGGATTTTCGGTAGGTGAGGGGACGTTATGGACGCGGCGACGACAAAAGCTGGCCTCACCGATTTGAAATTTCGTCTGGTGCGAGAGTCTTTCGCGGACGCCGTGTCGTGGGTGGCGAAGAACCTGCCGACCAGGCCGGCGGTGCCGGTGCTTTCCGGCGTTCTGTTGACCGGCTCGGATGATGGCCTGACAATCTCCGGGTTCGATTACGAGGTGTCCGCCGAGGCGCAGGTCGCCGCTGAAATAGCTTCTCCTGGAAGCGTTTTGGTGTCTGGAAGGTTGTTGTCAGACATTACGCGGGCGTTGCCGGACAAACCCGTCGACTTCTATGTGGACGGTAACCGAGTGGCGCTGACCTGCGGAAATGCCAGGTTTTCGTTGCCGACGATGGCGGTTGAGGATTACCCCACACTGCCCGCACTGCCGGAAGATACCGGGAGCTTGCCGGCCGACCTGTTTGCCGAGGCGATTAGTCAGGTTGCCATCGCGGCCGGCCGGGATGACACGCTGCCCATGCTGACCGGAATTCGGGTCGAGATCTCGGGTGAAACCGTAGTTTTGGCCGCCACCGACAGGTTCCGTCTGGCAGTTCGCGAATTGACTTGGACGGCGTTGTCACCGGATGTCGAGGCGGCAGTTTTGGTGCCGGCGAAAACGTTGTTCGAGGCCGCTAAAGCCGGGACCGACGGTTCTGATGTTCGTCTGTCGTTGGGTGCGGGGATGGGCGTCGGAAAAGACGGGTTGCTGGGCATCAGCGGTAATGGCAAACGCAGCACCACCCGGTTGCTGGACGCAGAGTTCCCGAAGTTTCGTCAACTGTTGCCGGCCGAGCACACGGCGGTGGCCACGATCAACGTGGCTGAGTTGACCGAGGCCATCAAGCTGGTTGCGTTAGTCGCCGACCGAGGCGCGCAAATACGCATGGAATTCGCCGATGGCATGCTGCGGCTTTCCGCGGGTGCCGACGATGTTGGCCGAGCCGAAGAGGACCTCGCCGTCGACTTTGCCGGCGAGCCGTTGACGATTGCTTTCAACCCGACATATCTGACCGACGGTCTTGGGTCGGTCCATTCAGAGCGGGTGTCGTTCGGCTTCACGACTCCGGGTAAGCCGGCGTTGCTGCGGCCGGCGTTCGACGACGACAGCCACCCAACGGGCAACGGTCCTTTCCCCGCCTTACCGACGGACTACGTGTACCTGTTGATGCCAGTCCGGTTGCCTGGGTAGGTGTACGTCCGGCATTTGGGACTGCGTGATTTCCGGTCCTGGGCGCAGGCCGACCTCGAATTGGAACCGGGCCGGACGGTGTTCGTCGGTCCCAATGGGTTCGGGAAGACGAATTTGATTGAGGCATTGTGGTATTCGAGCACGTTGGGTTCGCACCGGGTGGGAACCGATGTGCCGTTGATCCGGACAGGCAACACCCGCGCGGTGATTTCGACGATCGTCGTCAACGAGGGCAGGGAATGTGCGGTTGATCTGGAGATCGCAGCGGGGCGGGCCAACAAGGCCCGGCTGAACCGTTCACCGGTGCGCAGCACACGTGAGGTGGTCGGGGTGCTACGGGCGGTGCTTTTTGCTCCGGAAGACCTGGCTTTGGTCCGCGGCGATCCGGCGGACCGACGGCGCTACCTCGATGATTTGGCAACGGTGCGCCGGCCGGCGATTGCCGGCGTGCGGGCGGATTACGACAAAGTGTTGCGCCAGCGCACGGCGCTGTTGAAGTCGTTGTCCGGGTCAAAACATCGAGGGGACCAGGGTGCGCTGGACACCCTTGACGTATGGGACAGTCGCTTGGCCGAGCACGGCGCGCAATTGATGGCCGCCCGTATCGATCAGGTGAATCAGTTGGCGCCCGAGGTGGAAAAGGCCTACCAGTTATTGGCGCCGGGATCGCGGCAGGCTTCGATTGGTTACCGGGCAAGCATGGATGGCTTGGGTGTCGAAGGCACCGACCGCGAGTTTCTGGAAGCAGCGTTATTGGTTGCGTTGTCGGCACGGCGCGACGCGGAATTGGAGCGCGGGATGTGTCTTGTCGGCCCACACCGTGACGACCTGGAGTTGCGACTCGGCGATCAACCCGCCAAAGGCTTTGCCAGCCACGGTGAATCATGGTCATTTGCGGTCGCGCTGCGGCTGGCGGCATACGAGTTGTTGCGGGCCGACGGAGGCGAACCGGTGTTGTTGCTTGACGATGTGTTCGCCGAACTCGATGCGACTCGGCGCCGGGCCTTGGCTTCGGTAGCGGAAGCAGCAGAGCAGGTATTGGTAACCGCGGCGGTCATCGAAGACATACCGGCCGGGTGGGACGCTAGGCAGGTGCACATCGATTTGCGCGATGAGGACTCTGGACGGGTATCGGCGGTGCAAGCATGACCGGCGCCGATCACGGATCTGACCCCGACCGCGGCACATCATCCGGCGGACTGACCGGTATCGACTTGGTGCGGCGCACTCTTGAGGAAGCCCGCGCGGCTGCGCGCGCGCAGGGAAAGGATGCTGGCCGCGGACGGGGCGTGCCCCCTGCCACGC
>Ga0210393_10002390_pt1 | contig 15436 bp, 14 predicted proteins | sample IncBWC27OmetaG_FD_160068 | JGI IMG/M metagenome (GOLD analysis project Ga0210393, IMG submission 160068) | Forest soil microbial communities from Barre Woods Harvard Forest LTER site, Petersham, Massachusetts, United States - Inc-BW-C-27-O ... | reverse complement strand
ACGGCGCTCTGGCCAGGCACGATGTGCCACGGGTAGTACAAGTCGGCCTGGTACGAACTGCCGTCCCAACCGACGCCGCGACCGAAGTTGCCGTTCAAGAAGAAGGTCGGACCGAACGGCCCGTCACCGACGCCGAACGGGTTGTTCCAAGTCGCTTGGCCGGGCATCGAGTCGTAGGCGACTTGTCCCGGTGCTTGCGAGTTGGGTGCGACAGTTTGGCCGTTTTGGATTGTGGGCGGCGTGGAAGCGTCGGCGGGTTGTGAATCGAAGGTGACGTGCCCCGCGGTCGGCTGGACTCGAGACGGTGATGGGGCTGGTGCCGCATCCAGGGAGACCTTCCCCGATGGAGTCGAACCCGCCGTGGGGTTCGGAGCAAAGACATTCGCCGCAGGGGGATTGGGATCGTCCGCCCAGGCCAGTGTCTGGAGACTCGCGCTAACGAGCAAGCCGAGCAGAGCGGTTCTTGCAATCGTTTTCATCGATCTTCCCGATCTTGCGACGTAGAGACCTACCGGTAGTGCCGGCTGTAGCAGCTATTCTGAAAGTTTCGGTAAGATCGGTCGCGCGAGTTGAATCGATTTTGACGACTGTGTGGAATATGCGGGCAAAAACTGCCCAAACCCCCAAAGTACGGCGACTAACGGCTGCGCGGCGCGACTTGCCCGAATTAATCCCGGCAAATCGCCCTCGAGCGCGGACACGGCGGATGTACAGGTATTCCCTAGGTGAAAGCCCCTGGGAATTCACGAAAGTGGTCGCGACAGGAGGTGCTTTGCGCGCCGACTCAAGCTGGCCCAGCCCGAAGTTTGGTGGGTTTTCCGGACTTGCGGAATTTTTTCGCAGAGGGGGAATAATCGGTTGCTGGAGAGGGTCTCAGTTGATGGAATGGACCACTTCAATTTAGCCCGTTCCTTGGGGGGGCGGGAAAAGTGGGGACTTAAATACGTTAGGAAATCGTCCATGAAGAAGCTCACCGCGATGCTGTTGACTCTCTGTTTCACCCTGATGATCGTCGGCTGCGGCGACGAGGCGAAGACGACGAAGAAGGTCGAGACCAAGACGACTGAAACCTCGAAGCCGGCGGCGAAGTAGTTCGCGGCCTCGCAGTCTGAAGTAATTCGCGCCCTCGCGAATATGCCAAGAGGGTTCGACGGCGGGTCAACGAGCGTGTGCGACGCTCTAACCTGCAGTAGAACTCTCTTTTTTTATTCGTCCGAGTCGCCCTCGCACAAATTCAGTGAATTCTTCGCGTTCCGGCGGATTCCGCCGTGTTTCCTGTTCCGTCCGCGCGGGCATACCCTCGGTGGACGGGCCACGGGTTTCACCAACTTTTGAGGTAATGATCGATGAAAAAGTTCACCGCAATGCTCTTGACTCTCTGTTTCACCCTGATGATCGTCGGCTGTGGCGACGAGGCGAAGCCCAAGGGTGGGAAGACCGAAACGAAGGCCTCGACGACGACCACGGTCGAGAAGAAGTAGTTCGCGGCCTCGCGAATATGCTGAGAGGGTTCGACGGCGGGTCAACGAGCGTGTGCGACGCTTCTGCCTGCGGTGGAACTCTCTCGTTTTTTTGCGCGCCGACCAATTTGGGAGTAAGGCGAGCCGGGCGGGCCCTCTGTTCATCTGGGCTGGAGCGACTCGTCAGAAGCGCGCTCTGATCGGACCGGCCGCCTATGGGTTCGCCGCCAATTGCCGTTCGGCCAGCTCGACGGCCTTAATAAGGCCCTTTGCTTTATTTAGCGTTTCTTCGTACTCGTCGGCGGGAACGCTGTCTGCCACGATTCCCGCACCTGCCTGAATGTACGCCCGGTCGCCCAAGAGGACCAGCGTTCGTAAGGCGATGCAGGTGTCCATGTTGCCGGTGAAATCGACGTAACCAACGGCCCCCGCATAGGGGCCGCGGCGATTGTGCTCCGCCTCGTCGATGATCTGCATGGCTCGGACCTTGGGAGCACCCGACACCGTGCCCGCCGGCAACCCCGCCCGCAATGCGTCGAGCGCTGTCGTCCCCGCCGTCAGTCGTCCTTGTACGTTTGACGTGATGTGCATCACGTGGCTGTACCGCTCGACGACCATTACGTCGCTGAGTTCGACCGAGCCAAACTTCGCGACTCGGCCCACATCGTTCCGCGCTAGATCGATGAGCATCACGTGCTCGGCCCGTTCCTTGGGGTCGGCCAGGAGCTCCTCGGCCAGTCGCCGATCTTCCGCTTCGTCCCGCCCGCGACGCCGAGTGCCCGCCAACGGCCGCACAGTCACGATGCCGTCTTCGACCCGCACCATGATTTCGGGAGAGCTGCCCACGAGGTTCACGCCGGGGCTTTGCAGCAGGAACATAAACGGGCTGGGATTGATCACTCGCAGCGCGCGATAGATTTCGAGCGGCCCCGCCGGTGTTTTGCGGTCCCAACGTTGGCTGAGCACCACCTGAAAGATGTCGCCGGCGCGAATGTATTCTTTGCATTTGTCGACGGCTGACTCGAACTGAGTTCGGGTGACGTTCGACTTCCATTCGGGCCCGGCTTCATCGCTCAGCCGCACGTCGCGCAAATGCAATTCGGGTGACGGCGACTCCAACTGTCGACAGAGTTCATTGACCCGGGCGGCTGCTCGCTCGTACGCCTCCCGTAGGTTGTCGGGCTTAGGTTGCGCATTGGCGACGACCAGGATCGTCTTGCGGATCTGATCGAAGATAACCATGCGATCGTAGAAGGCAAAAGCCATGTCCGGGATCTTGCGGTCGTCCTCGGGCGCGTTGGGTAAGTGTTCCGAGTAGCGGACCACGTCGTACCCTGCGTAGCCCACCGCGCCACCGCAAAAGCGCGGCAAGCCAGGGATGTGGCGTGCCTGATATTTCGCCAGCAAACGCTCCAGATCCCGCAATGGATCGCGAGACTCAAACCGATCCGAACGGTCCCCTTCAGTGACCACAACGTCTTGCCCGAACGCCTCGATTCGCAGGAACGGATCGGCGCCCAGGAAGCTATAGCGCCCAATTTTTTCTCCGCCCACGACGCTCTCGAACAGAAACGACGAGTTGCCACGAGCGATCCGCCGATAAGCTTCGACGGGTGTCAGGCTGTCGCCGAAGAGTTCCCGATAAACGGGAACCACGCGTCCCTCGGCGGACGCTGCCGCGAATTCGTCGAACGTAGGGCTGACCTGCATAGAATGGTTCGTTGGCGCCAAAGTTCAGAGTTTGAGTAGCGGCGCAAACCCCTTCGCTCGTTCGTGACTGATCAAAAAACAGCCGTCAATCGAGGGCGAACGGCGTCCTTTCTCCTGTCGGATCCCTTGGAATTGGGAGGTTGACGAGTGACGCTGATCGCCTCGAACGCGTGTGCCGATCCATAATAACCGCTTGCCGTTACGTCGAAAAGACGGCGAGATCCGTAGCTTGACAGCCCCCCTCCCACCGCTAGAATTGATCGCGCTTGACCCACCTTTTTGCCCGATTTGTCGTTCGCACTGCGTGGTCGTGTCCCTCATGACAAAATGCAAGCGTTGCTCGAAGCCGGCGACATTGCACATCACGGAAATCCGGTCGGGAGCTGTCCAGGAACTGCACCTTTGTGAGAGCTGCGCCCAGCAGTACCTCAACCAGGAGCAGGATGAGAATGGCGAAGCGCCCGAGCCGAGCGTGCAGAAAGAGGGAGAGAGCGTCAGCGAAGAATACGATCATCTAGTTTGTCCGAACTGCGGTATCACGTTTCGCGAGTTTCGCAGCCAGGGGCGGCTGGGCTGCCCGCACGACTACATTGCGTTTGCCAAAGAACTCAAGCCGCTGTTGGAAAACATTCACAACGAAACTCAGCACACGGGCAAGTTCCCCAAGCGGGCGCCGCACGCCAGCCAACTTCAGTACCGGCTCATCAAGTTGCGGAGCGAGTTGCGGTCGGCCATCGACGAGGAAGAGTACGAAACAGCCGCTCGAATTCGCGATGAGATCCAATCTCTTGAGAAGGAATTCGAGTCCAAGTCGCGCTCGTGACGGGGTTGTCGGTGAATGTCCGCTCGGGACGGTGTGCGCGGCCGCCTGCTGAAAGCGGACACCTCTTGTGTGGCGAGAAGGCCGTGTGATGAGAGCGATTGCGCTCACGTGGGAATGGACGCCGGAGCGCGGTGACGACGGAGGGAATCGAACTTGGAAATTGACAGCCTGACGCATACCAGCGGCGAGTGGCTGCGGGGCAGTGGCCCCGATTCCGATATCGTGATTTCCAGCCGGATTCGGCTGGCTCGGAACCTCGCCCAGTTTGCGTTCCCCAACCGGGCCGACGACGACGCGAAGACACAGATCGAGGTCCTGCTCCGCACGCATCTCGACGAGCTTCGCATCGGCACGAAGCTCAGCTACGTCGACGTGGCCCGACTCGAGGCCCTCGATCGCCAATTTCTCGTCGAACGTCAGTTGATCAGCCGGGAGCACGCCGAGGCCCATGGTTCGCGAGGCGTGGGGATCGGGGACGAAGAGAACCTGAGCCTGATGATCAATGAGGAAGATCACGTTCGCATGCAGGTGCTGCGAAGTGGGCTGGCCCTGGACGAATGTTGGACCGCGATCAACAAGCTCGATGACGCGGTCGAAGAGTACGTCACCTACGCCTTCAGCGACCAGTTAGGATATCTGACGGCGTGCCCGACCAATGTCGGCACGGGCATTCGCGTCAGCGTGATGCTGCATCTTCCGGCGCTCGTCCTCACCAACGAAATCAAGAAGGTCTTCCAAGCCCTGCAAAAGATCAGCCTGGCGGTGCGCGGCTTATACGGCGAGGGTAGCCAGGCGATGGGAGACTTTTATCAGATCTCCAACCAAATCACGCTTGGTAAGAGCGAAGAGCAGTTGATCAATGAGATTCGGGACGTAGTCCCCAACATCATTTCGTACGAACGCCGGGTGCGTGACGAACTCGTCAAAAACAACCGGCAGGGACTGCACGACAAAGTGTCGCGTGCCTACGGCACCTTGAAGAGCGCGCAGTCGATCAGCTCAGAGGAGACAATGCTCCTGCTGTCGAGCGTGCGCATGGGTATCAACCTGGGGCTGATCGACGACCTGCAGATTCCGACGGTGAACGAGCTGTTCATCTACACCCAGCCCGCCCACTTGCAGAAACTGCGTCACGAACATCTCAAGTCGGCCGAACGCAATGTTGCTCGCGCGTCGTATCTGCGGCAGCGGCTCAACGGCCAACGGCCGAGCCGCAACTAGCCGCTAAGACACGAACAACAAGGCGAGCGGCCAGTGCTAGCTGGCCGGTTCTTTTTTCTTACGACGGAAGAACGGACGCGTGCGAAGAACCGGCGGGCTGACACCCGCCGCTCGCCGAGACCGGCGCGTCGACGCTCGCCAAGTCTGTCGCGTCTTAGTTCTTAGCGCCGTTCCGACGAGGACCCACCCGCTTGTGGGGCCTTGCCCCGAGTCGGCTTCGGCGGCGCGCGTCGCTGCTGTTGCTGCTGACGCGAGGTTTGACTCGTGCTGCGCGAGTTGCCCGGATTGGTGTGTGCGTTGCTGCTGTTCTGGTGACCCCCGGCGGCAGCGTTGCGTTCGGCGGCGGCATGAGCGCTCGCTTGCAGCGTCGAATGAGGTGCGGCCGATTTGAACGGCGCACCGCCACGACCTGCGTTCGCTCGCTCATTCGCGGCCCGACGCTCATTGGCCACGTGCTGTTCGTGCACCGCTCGATGGATCTCGGCCCGACGAACCGCCGCGACTCGCTCGAATCGCATGCCGCCGCCACGGGCCGCCATGACGTTGATGTGCAAGGCAAGTGCGGGGCCTCCCCAGCCTCCTCCGCGAACCATCAAAGCGTAAGTGTGCGGCGGACGAGCTTCGGGATGCCCGATTCGGAACCGGAAATCGACGACGCAACGTTCACGCCAGGCCGGGCCGTAGTGCCAACTGCAATAGGCGAAGCACGGATCGTAACCGTAGCGATGATGCCATTCGAACCAGGGATAGATGCCGATCCCGACGTAGGCCGGTCCGTAGTAATCGCCGTAGCAGTAGCAACCGGGGCGACAGAAGAGGCAGCCTTGGCAAGCTGTGAAATCCATCGCGACCGCGGGCGTGTAAACGTAGCCGGCGCCAAACACCAGCCCCGGTCGGAAGACAACCGGCGCGAAAATCACTCCGCGATTCTGCATCGCGTAGTCCCAATGCCCTTCGACGAAGAGGTAGCCAGACGGCGACCAGACGTAGTGGGCCGGAATCCAAATCCAATCGGGGTTGCAGGGAGCCCAAAAGCCGGCGCGCCAGGCGTAATGATTGCCGCGCCAGAGCCAGCAGCCGGGGATCCAAGTCACGTTGGCCGAGGGCGCCGTTCCGACCGGCCCGTTTTCGAGCGTGTCGGGCGGCTTTTGCGGCATGTAGGTGACTTCTTGCTCGGCCGTTTTACGCCAGTAGCCCGAGACGAATTGAGCGCCGCCATCGACTTGAGACCAGTAACCGGGCACCCATTCGACGCCCGCGGGCACCGATCGCCAGATTCCACTGGTCCAAATGAACTTGGTCTGATCGGCTTCCCAGGTCCAATAGCCGGGAATCCACGCGACGTGATCGCCGGCCGGCTTCTGCTCGGGCGGCATTTCATCGACGGCTTCCGGCGGCTTCTGCGCGACGACCGGACCCGGTGCGGCGTTAAAGACCACGGGAGTCGCGAAGGCCTCGTGAACGGCTCCTCGCGTCAGTACTTCGGTGTTGGGATCGGCCGGCGGACTGCCTTCGGCAGCGCCTGGCGCGCCCTGCTGATCGGGGAGACTCGGAGCGGGGAGAAGTTCCGGAGCCCCGTTCGTCGAGCTCGATTGATTCTGGAGATCTTGGGCTGAGGCCCACGGTCCCCACAGCGTGAGCACCAGAACCAGGATGGCTCCGCTCGCCAGCGTAAGTCCCACGAAACGACGCGACTTCATCTCCGACTCTCCTTCACTCCAATCGCAGTCCGCGCAAACTCGGCCGATTCCGTTCGGCCAAAACGGGCCGGACGGTAGCGAAAATCGCGATTTAGCGGAAGATCGTCTTGGGCCTTGATAAGATGGCTCGGAAGCCCGGGCCGCGCAGCATAGGTTAAAAATCGGAGAGGCGGCATGCCGAATCGTCGACGATCAATCTTCCGCGAAGGCCTGGAAATTCGCGCGACGTTCGCTCTCTTGATCCTCTCGTCGCCCTCTCTCCTCCACGGTGCCGAGACTGCTCTGGATCGCTATCTGGCCAAGCCCGATCCGAGTTATGCGTGGAAGGTCGTTTCGAAGGATCACTATTCCAAAGCGGAATGCACGACGATTGTCGTTGCGCTGACCAGCCAGACCTGGCGCAGTGCAGACGAAGTGGATAAGCCTGTTTGGAAGCACTGGCTCACGATCGTGCGCCCCGATCGCGCGCGTTCCGGGACGGCATTTCTCTTCATCGGCGGGGGAAGCCACCAGGACTCGCAGCCCACTGTCGCCAGTTCCCGAGTCTGGAACCTGGCCAATGAAACCAACTCGGTCGTCGCCGAGATCAGCAATGTCCCAAGCCAGCCTCTGGCATTTGCGGACTCGAAGAAACACGGCCGATCGGAAGACGATCTCGTCGCCTACAGCCGCGTGAAGTTCATCATCACGGGCGACGAAGAATGGCTCGTCAGGTTGGCGATGGTCAAGAGCGGCGTGCGGGCCATGGATTGCCTGCAGGAATTCTGCGCCAGTGCCGAAGGAGGCGGGCTCAAGATCGACAAGTTCGTCGTGGCCGGCGGCTCAAAGCGTGGTTGGACGACCTGGCTGATCGGTGCGACCGATCCTCGCGTCGTCGCCATCATTCCTTTGGTGATCGATGCCCTCAACTCGGAAAAGATCACGCGACATCACTTCGAAGTTTACGGGTTCTTTTCCGCGGCGCTGAAGGACTATGTGCACCACGGACTCTTTCCCTACCGCGTCGGCACGCCCGAGTACCAGAAGGTGCTCTCCATCGAGGACCCGTACAACTATCGAGAGCGCGAGCGGCTGAAGATTCCCAAATTCCTGATCAATGCGTCCGGCGATCAGTTCTTTCTCCCCGATAACTGGCAGTTCTATTACGAAGACTTGCCGCCCGAAGTCCACCTTCGCTATGTCCCAAACGCCAAGCACAACCTCAAAGGCAGCGACGCTCAACTGAGCCTGCAAGCGTTTTATCAGGCCGTGCTCGATGGCCACCCGCGGCCGAAATACTCTTGGAAGAAGGAGGCCGGCGGTTCGCTGACGGTCACTTCCGAGACGCGACCGCGCGAGGTCCGACTTTGGCAGGCGACGAATCCGAAGGCTCGCGATTTTCGCCTCGACGTAATCGGCCCGGCCTGGCGAGCGACCTCCTTGCAGCCGGACTCCAACGGTGTCTACACAGCGCGGGTGCCCAAGCCGCAACAGGGGTACACGGCCTTCTTCGTCGAGATGACCTATGACAGCGGCGGTCCCCAACCGTTCAAATTCACGACCGGTGTCAGCGTCGTGCCGGACGTGCTTCCCTACAAATGGTCGACGGCGAAGCCGAAGCTGGGGCCTGAGCCGCCGCCTGAGTGAAAGACAACGCCGCATCGCGAAGACAAGTCATCAAGGGCTTTTCCCCGCGGAATCAGTTCGGCTCAGATGAATCGGCCGTGCCAGGAGTTGCCATGAGCACCAATCCCTCCAAGTTCTTCGCGACCGAGCGGACCGGTGAGACGCTCATTGCTTTCCCCGGCGGGAATGTGCGGAGTTTGGCCGGGCCCGAGTTTTCGGTCGATCGGGCCGCACTCGTCGAAGAGATTCGCCATCCGGACGTGCGCGCCGTCGTGGTCGATTTTGCGAATGTCGAATACTTCGGTTCGCTCTTGCTCGATACGCTGTGCATGGCTTGGAAGCACGCGCGCGAGTGCGGAGCGGGCATGGCGCTGTGTAATGTGTCGCCGCTGGGAGAGGAAATTCTCCGCAAGGCCAAGCTCAACGTGCTCTGGCCGGTCTTTCCTTCACGGGAACAAGCCGTCGAGGCGCTGAGGATCGCCAGCAGCACGAGCGAGTCTGCTCGACGCGCTTCCGCATCCAGATCCCCGGCGCCGGGGATGTCCGACTTGTCGAGCCGACTGCAAGTGCTTGCGACTGAGCCTGTCGTGGTGATTGGCTTTGGCGGTCGCGATCTGCCGCCGGAGCATGTGCTCGGACGCTATCTGAACGAGATCGGCGAATTAATCGACCGCACGGGCTGCCGCGAATTGGCCTTCGACATGCAGGGCGTTGTGATGGTGCCGAGCGGGTTTCTGGGGGTGATCGCTTCAATCACCAAGCGGGGCGTCGCGGTTTCAATCCGCCATCCTTCCACAGATGTCCGCGAAGTGCTCGAACTGACTCACTTTGATCAGATTGTGAAGATCGAGCCGCCCGAGTGAACCTGCGAGCCCCGCGGTCACGACGCGGCTTCTCTGAGGATCTCGCAGAGTCGGCGTGCGACCACCTGTTCCTCCCCGGGTTTGAGCTGAAAGACCGAGATCAAAAGCCCGCGATCTCCCGTGCCGCTCACCCGGCCCAGCGCGATCGACGGATGCCCTGCGGCCATCTGTTTCGTGACCTGATCGCGGTCGATGCGAATGCGGCTTTCGTCCCAAAAAACGAGCAGATGGGGCACGTGGTTGGCAATCGGTGGCACAACCTGCTGAGTTGTGACCGTCGGAATTCCAGCAAGCGATTTTTCGATTTCGCTCACGCGGCGTTCCCATTCGCGTCGCTCCGCCTCGTGGTCGAGCCGGACATAACGCTCGACCGCGGCCCACAGCGCGACCATATCTTCCTTGCTGACTTTGAGCATCCGGCCGATGGTGCCGCAGTGGGGACTCGTGTTGAGTTTGGCGGCTTCGATCAATTCTCGTCGACCTAAGAGCAGGCCTGTGTTGCTTGGGCCCGAGAGGGCTTTGCCCCCGCTGAACGCAACCATGTCGAATCCCAGTTTGTTGTAACGCAACAGGGCCTCGAGTGGCGGCACATCGGCGGCGGCATCGACCAAGGTTGGAATACCGCGCCGGCGCGCGACTTCGATCCACTCCTCCTTTTTGATTTTTCCGTCGGGCTCCAGCAGGTTGTAAAACAGCATCATCACAGTTCGTTCGTTGATGGCTTGCTCCAGTTCGTCCCGCGTCTCGACGTCGATCAACTTGACGCCGCAATTCGTGACTTGATGGTCATAGCCGGTGTGATGGGACTTTTGGGTGATAACTTCGTTTTTCATGCCCGACGTGTTGGGCAAACGGGCAATCCGTTCTTGGTCGCCACGGGTGATGGCGGCCGCGGTGGCCAGCAACATCGCCCCGGCCGCGCCCGACGTCACCAGTGCCGCTTCCACGCCGATGATCGCGGCAATTCGCTCGCCGATGCGGTCCTGCAGCTGTTCCATGTCGACAAAATGCTGCGCCGCCGATGCGAGCGCGGCCAGCACTTCGGGCGGCATCAACGATCCGCCGAGATTCGTCAGCGTGCCGGCCGCGTTGATCATTGTTCGCACGCCGAGTTGTTCGTACACGTTTCGTTCGCCACCAGTCGTGGCTGCGTCTGACGAGCTAGAACCGTTCATCACAGCGCCTTATCAAATCTGCCAACTGTTCGTCGCAGTGTTCTCGTATTCGGTCTCTGGAAATCTGTCGGGTGCCATGCCCACGGCTTTGGGTGGGCATGTCCGGCGATGCATGCCCACGCCGAGCCGTGGGCATGGCACCCATTTTGACATTTGGCGGCAGACTGAACACTAACTACCTGGCGGGTGTAAACTACGCGGGCAGTTCCTCCCGTGCGAATCGCAGCCCCCGGTCGGGGAAAGGTCCCGTGCGAGTATGACCTCTCATCCGAAAGCCAACGAGCAACTCGTCGAGCGCGTCCGGCAATTTGTGCGCGACGAGATTCTACCCGTTGCGACCCGCCTCGAGCACGCGGACGAATATCCGGCCCAAATCGTCGAGGGTTTCAAGCGGCTCGGACTGTTCGGCTGCAACGTGCCTCGTGACTTCGGCGGACTCGGCCTGGACTATACGACCTTCGCCCGAATCATCGAAGAACTGGCCCGCGGCTGGATGAGCGTGGTCGGTCCGCTCGGCACACACTCGGTGATTTGCGACATCATCCATCGCTTCGGCACCGATGAACAACAACGCGACTTTCTCCCCGGGCTGGCCTCCGGAGCGCGACGCGGCGGTTTGGCCCTTACCGAGGCGGACGCTGGCACCGACGTGAAACGACTGCAAACTATCGCCACGCGCCAGGGGGACGGCTATCTAATCAACGGCTCGAAGATGTGGATCACGAACGGCAAACGGGGCGACACTTTTGTGCTGGCCGCCAAGACCGCTCCGCATGCCGCCCCACCGCACAGGGGGATCTCGGCTTTCATCATAGAGAAAGGGCCCGGATTTCGCGTGGTCCGCGAGATCGACACGCTCGGCTATCGCGGCGTCGAGAATTGCGAGTTGGCGTTCGAGAATTTTTTTGTCCCCGCCAAAAACTTGATCGGTGGGGTCGAAGGCGAAGGCTTCAAACAAATCATGACGGGGCTCGAAAGCGAGCGGATCAACGTGGCTGCCCGCGGTGTCGGAGTCGCACGTGCCGCGTTTGAGGACGCGCTCGCCTATTCGCAAAAGCGCCAAACCTTCGGCAAGCCGATCTGCGAGCATCAAACCATTCAGATCAAGCTGGCCGAGATGGCCACTCGCATCGAGGCGTCGCGGCTGCTCGTTTATTCCGCGGCCGAGAAAAAGGACCGCGGAGAGCGGTGCGACCTGGAAGCGGCGATGGCCAAACTCTTCGCCACCGAAACAGCACAAGCCGTCGCGCTCGAGTCGCTCCGCATCCACGGCGGCGCCGGCTATTCGACCGATCTTCCGGTCGAACGCTACTATCGCGACGCGCCACTCTTAATGATTGGCGGCGGCACCAACGAACTGCAGCACTTGATCATCGCCAAGCGACTGCTCGCCCAGCATCCGATTCAATCATCGGACGAGTTGGGGTGACGGCGCTCAGGGCATCTACTAGTCCAAAATGTGGGTGGCACTGGCGGCTCGTCCGCCAGTGTCTTGATTCGCGGCTAAAGGCCCACTGGCGGACAAGCCGCCAGTGCCACCCCGAATCCAAATTTTGTCCGTGGAAGATCGCTAGAAGCTTCCCTCGTCGCCCGACGGACCATAGAGCGCCGGCACTGGCACGTTGTTGAGTCGCAGATACACGCACAAGTGCCCGCGGTGGTGGATGCTGTGGTTCAGCACCATGCTGCGGACGACGGCGACGCGAGGCATGGCGAAGATCTTTTGCCCGCCCTTGAGCAGCGTCCAGGTTTTCATGTAGTCGGCGTCGGAGGCAGCGTTGATGGCCGCACGGGCGCTAGCGACGTTCTTGTCGAACAATTCGAGAATGGCCTGCTTCGTTTTGGCCTCGGGCAACTTGAACGGTTCGCCACCCGGAGGTGCGACGTCCAAAGATTCGTGCTTCATCGTCTCGGTGGCCCAGCTGGGCAAGTCGGCCAGGTGCTTGCTCACCCAGCCGATCGTGTTCGACTTCGGGTGAGCCTTCCAATCGAGCTTGTCTTCGGGAATCCGATCCAAGACTTTCCGCGTGTTCGCCATTTCCTGATCGAATTCCGGCAGCAACGCTTGGCTGATCGACATAAGTAAGCTCCTAAGTGGGAACACCAAGAGAATTAGGGGGAGATTGTCACAGCGCAGCCGCGAAACTGCAGTGTGTACAAATGTACCCTAATCTAGCGAGAGGGCGGCGGCCCGTCAACGGTGCTTCTGAATCCAGCGTTCGATGTAGTCGAACACCGTCAGGCAGACCACCGTAACAATAGCCGTCGAAATGGCGCAGGCAAACTCTCCCGCTCCAATGAGCGCGCCGATGGCCGCCAGCACCCACACGACAGCGGCCGTCGTCACGCCAATGATCACGTCTCCCCGAGCCATGATGACGCCCGCACCGAGAAAGCCAATTCCCGTCACCACTTGCCCGAGCACGCGCGTCGCGTCGCCGCGTTCATTTCCCATGACGGCGCCCAGCTTCACGAAGATGGCTGTGCCCATCACGATGAGGATGCAGGTTCGCATGCCGGTCGGTTTGCCGCGGAGCTCTCGCTCGATTCCGATCATTCCGCCGCAGAGCACGGCGACGCCGATTTGTACCCAGTACTGATGGTCGAACGGATTGAAGATTTGCATACCGGTTTTGCTTCAGGGGAAGTCCGCGGAACGGCGACCTTCGTCGGAATTGATCAGGGAAGCTTGCGAGACAGATAAGCCAACCAGGCCACTCCAGCGGCGCCCGCAGCCGCCGCCAACCCAAACGCGACACCCGGTTGAGCCTGTGATAAGAACCAACCGACCGACAAACTCGAAAGCAAATCGCCGACCGCGTTCGTGCACGCCAAGACCCCAAAGCCCAGGCTGCGTTTTCGACTCGGCAGCAATTCGGCGATCACGGCCTTTTCCAGCGTCTGCTCGACTGCGATGTAAACTCCCGAAAGCAAAATCGCGACTACGAGTCCTGGCAACCATCCGCTCCAAATCGCCAAGAGGAGATTTGTGCCCACACCCAAAGCATAACCGGCCAGCAGGACGCGACGCTTGGGAATTCGGTCCGCCACCGAGCCGACGGGATAAGCGACCAGCCCGCTGATCGCGTTGTGGGCCGCATACAAGAGGACGGCGATCGAAATCGTTCCCGGCGAGTGTGGACCCTGCTCCCCTAGCGCCTGGGCGGCCAGCCAAATCAAAAACGCCCTCGAAAAGTCGCCCAGGCCAAAACAGAATACGCCGCCCAAGAACAGGAAAAAGACGCGCGGGAACTTGCCCCCGCGTTTCTTTGCTTCGACGGCCAAAGCTTCGACCGGGACGTCTGGAGTTCTTTCCCGCACGAGAAACCAAATCGCCGCGGCGGCAAATAGCCCCGGGACGAATGCGAATAGCAGTACCGAGCGAAATGCGAATCCAGCCCACACGAGCAGAGTCGCCGCGAGCGGACCGATGACCGCGCCGAGCATGTCGCCCGTGCGTTCGAGGCCGAACGCGCGGCCGTAGTGCGTCGGCTCGACGGCGTCGCTCAGAATCGCATCTCGCAGCGGACCGCGATAACCGCGCGCAATCCAGGCCGTGCTGCGCAGCGTCACCAAGCCGGTCACACTCGTCACGAGACCGAGCGCTCCGCTGGCGGCGGCCGTAATCAGATAGCCGGCCGCGACGAAGGGCTGCTTGCGACGCACGACGTGGCCGAGGACCCCGCCACCGAGCTTGGAGAGGCTGACCAGAAAGTCGGCCACTCCTTCGATGACAGCCAGGGCCTCTGGCCCATGGCCGAGCGTAGCCAGATAGAGCGGCAGTACGGCCGTGCTCAGTTCGTGGCTGCAATCAGAAAAGAAGGTCGCCAGAACGATGCCGGCGATCGTGCGATTCACCCAGCTCGTCTGAAGGCGTTTCACTTGCCGTGGTGGGCCAACTTTACGTAACGCTGTCGCATCTTCTCGAGCTCCGCCGAGTAATGCTGGACATCCTGGTAGCCGAAGCTGCGCCCCATGAGATCGGCCTCTGGGCTGAGCACGACGGTGCAGGGGATCGGTTTGGCTTTGAGAATCTGCGCGACGCGGCCGTCTTTGTCAGCATCGAGATGGACGGGCACGAAATTGTTCGAGATGTAGGCGACGAGTTCGGGATTCTTCAGCGTCGTGCTCTCGAGCTCGCGGCAATAGTGACACCATTTGGCGCCAAACAGAATCAGCATCGGGCGCCCCGTTGCGGCCGAGACTTTGTGGGCTTCGTAGAGGTCGTGGAACCAAGCCACACCGCCAGCGGGGGACTGAGCGTCCGGTCCGGCGATCTGCGAGGTGTCTCCGCGCGAGTCGCAAGCCGACGAGAGGATGCAGACGACGAGAGCGATTTGCCACATGGGGCCGAGCCGGGCCATGCCGATCTGCTCCGAGAGAATCTATTTCCGAGTGAGAGTGAGTTGGAGGGGCGCAGTGCGCAGAATGATCCCCGCCTGGGGCGTTAGATCGACAACAAACCTGAAGCGACTGGAACGAATCCGCCGACTTTGCGGATTTTTAACTCGAACTCCGCCCCTTGAGAGCGCCAATTTTGGCGATTGGCGGGAAATCGACTCAAGTTTGGGAGCCGCCGCGAGCCGTGCTGAGGGCCTGCACGTACTGAGCCGCCAGGTCGCGCAGGCGGCCAAAGTTGCCTTCACGGATGGCCTGCGGTTCGACGAGTGAGCCACCGACCCCGACCGCACAGGCGCCCGCCTTAATGAACGCGGGCAGCGTTTCGAGATTCACTCCGCCGGTCGGCATCAGCCGGATTTGGGGGAAGGGGCCGCGGAGCGCTTTGAGATAGCCCGGGCCCACGCAGTCCGAGGGGAAGACTTTGACCACGTCCGCCCCGGCTTCCCAAGCGGCGAGAATCTCCGTCGGCGTGAAAGCC
>Ga0210393_10002387_pt1 | contig 15446 bp, 18 predicted proteins | sample IncBWC27OmetaG_FD_160068 | JGI IMG/M metagenome (GOLD analysis project Ga0210393, IMG submission 160068) | Forest soil microbial communities from Barre Woods Harvard Forest LTER site, Petersham, Massachusetts, United States - Inc-BW-C-27-O ... | reverse complement strand
CCGTTCGTGGGTTCAGCTTCGCTCCTGGGAATTCCGCATTACTGTTGCGGTTATGGGCGATTGCTCATATTGCAGCCGGGAAGCTGCTGTCCGGAATCACCGTATCGGGCGAATGCGACTGCCGATCAAGAATATAACACAGCCGCTTGTCATCGCACCAACCCTGGCCAACTTGCAGATGCTGGCATCTCTTGACCCGGACCGGCAGTTTTTCTTCAGCAAATTTCTGGTCGGATTGGGTTCAACCGTGGACTTCTTACGACGATCATGACGCACCGCGTTGCTTTTGCATTGCCGCTGCTGATTCTGCTTTCGAAATAGACGCTCGCGCTGGTTTTGCCAAGCTGAGCACTTGCGCCTTAAATGTTTTAAGAACGCTGCTGAAAGTCCGCAGCGAATGGAGCCACATCATCGGAGACGCTTCGATTGGGCCGGCGTGGTGGCGCAACCGGCGGACGCTGTTCTAATGTGCCGAGCAGTGGAGTATCGATTAATCCGTTCGGTTCGAGCACGGAAAGAAAGCCGTGGCGAGCGCACATGGCATCAATACGTCTTTGCTGCCCTGGGCTGAGTACCTTCAGGGGCAAAGTGTCGAAGTTGCGAAAAATCCACAGCAAATAAAGCCGCTGCACGAAGGAAGGGTTCAGATACCGTGGTCCTAGAGGCGTGAGCACACGAAGCACGCCTTGTGACAGCTTTTCCATCCACATGACCGAATCACCTGACATTTGCAATCTTTAATGTCGCTGTCTTGGACTAGAGCAATCCAAGGGCCAGCATTATTGCACCAAATCTCATGCAAATGGAAGTAGAATCCTACGTTTTTAACAAATTTTCACAGAGCCCCCGCAGCAAACGACGACCACGGTTCCCCAACTTACATGGTAAGAACGCCTGCCTCAATAAAAAAAGCTGGAGTCAGCCCGGAATCTCCGGCAAGGTCGCTATACTGCGGATCTTGGCGGCAACTCCAAAATGGCCGTCTGCTCCGCCCGGCTCCACGCGAACTACCGAGGCTTGACACAACACCCAGCGCTTTTCGCCGTCGGTGAGTTGGGCAGGCAGCATGAGCACCATCTCCAGTTCGCTTCCAACGAGAATTTCGGAATCCGCGTACAGGAAGATCCCGCTCGTGCTTAAGTCTCGGGTGATTCCGGTGGTCGGTTGCCCTTGCGAGGATCGGACGGAGACTCCGGTGCGCGCGGGTATGCGCTGGCGCGAGCGGCGGTCAGGCTTGAGATCGGACATGAAAGTCGAAGGGTATCACACCGGGGCTGCCCTACCTCGAGTCGGACACGGCAACGAATGCACCCAGGCCGATCAGAGTGAGTCCCGTGGCGGTGCGCTGCTTCCGGCGCAGGACGGCCGAAGACCGCAGACGTGCACCGATCGGAGCCGCCATGAAGGTCACTATGAGGTCGCAGGAGGTATTCAACGCCACTGCGATTGAACCCAAAAGCAGGAACTGCCAGAACACTCCGCCACTCGCCCGATTCACGAATTGTGGAATGAAGGCGAGAAAGAAAATTGCTGTCTTAGGGTTCAGAACTTCGGTCGCAATGCCTTGCCAAAAGGGATTTCTTGGAACCTGTGGGATTTTGATTTCCGCCTCTTGATCTTCGCGGGTGCTCAGGATCATGCGAACACCGAGGTAGATCAGATATGCCGCCCCTGCATACTTAACCACCGCAAAAGCGGTTGCCGATGTGGCAAGCACAAGCGACAAGCCCGTCGCCGCAGCCATAACGTGCGTGAGTCCGCCCAAAAATGTTCCCAGACAGGACAGCACTCCCTCACGGCGTCCACCGGCAAGTGTGCGAGCAAGGACATACAACATTCCGGGGCCAGGCGCTACCGCCAGCAGCGTGGCCGCGCCGAGGAACAGCGAGAACCGGTGAGCATCGATCATGCAAGTTATTCTAAATCGAGAATCGAGCCGGTTGCGAGGAATCAGCAAGCATTGCTTCGCAGAATCGTGGTTTAGCATAAGAGCGTGCCTGCAAAAGATCTTTCCCGGCGAATTGGTCTGGCCCGCGCTCTCTCCAAACTGGGCTATTGTTCGCGCTCGTATGCGGTAGATCTCATCCGCGCCGGGCGCGTGAGCCTGAACGGTGGAATCTGTCGCAATCCTGAGGCGCCGGTTCACTTCGAGAGCGACCATATCCAGGTAGATCGTCGAGAGCTGCCGAGCCCAGCAAAGCTTTACCTGATGCTCAATAAGCCTCGGGGCGTGGTAACGACGGCTTCTGACGAAAAAAGTCGCGAGACGGTGTACGCCTATCTGGACGAAGACTTGCCATGGGTTGCCCCGGTCGGCCGTTTGGATAAGGCAAGCGAAGGACTGCTGCTACTAACTAACGATTCCGAATGGGCAGCCTGCGTGCTCGCGCCTGATATGCACCTCGACAAAACTTACCACGTGCAGATTGGCGTGGTCGCAGACGCGGCATTGATCGAATCCATTATTAAAGGGGTCGGAACTGATGATGGCAGTTTCCTGCGGGCAAAAAGTGCCCGAATTCTGCGCGGAGGTGAAAAAAATACCTGGCTCGAAATTATCCTCGACGAAGGTAGGAATCGCCAAATCCGCCGCATGTTTGCAGCACTTGCAATTGAGGTGCTGCGATTGCTTCGCGTCGCAATTGGGCCCGTGGTGCTGGGTAACCTGCCGAAAGGCGCTTCGCGACCGCTTACAGATGAGGAGAAACTGGCTCTGGACCGAGCTTTGCCGCAATCGCCTGCCGCAGCAGCCATTCGAGACCGGCAAGGCAGCAAAACAAACTCAGGTACAACTGGAAGAAGACGACGACCAAAAACGTAGGCGACGATTGCTGCGAGGAGTGGAACGCGCCGAAGATTGTGAGGGAGACTCTACTTTATAAAAGGCAGGGTGGATAGGACCTTTGCGGCGAGTTCCAACTGCTGCAGGTCGTCCTGAGAAAAGTCCGGGCCTGCTGTGGCCGGATCAAATCCTTTGCGACAAACTTGCGCTACGCCTAGAACCTTACGCTGTCCGTCTAGAATTGGCGCGGACATCAGTTTTTGAATCGCGTTCTGGCCTGACCTGTCGTCATCGTCAGCGGGATTGGTCAGCTTCACGCTCTCGAAAATACTGGCGTGTTTTACTTTCACGAAGGCGTTGAAAAGTTCTGTCTTCTTGGTAGACGCGGTATGGGCGGCGACCGCAGAAGAACTGGACACTGGGATCGATCCCGCAGTTCTTAATTGTTCGGGATGGACGAAATTCAGCAGACCTTTCTCCAGGCGCATCAGAGCAACTTCGGTCGGTCGCACTCCAAACAGCTTGGCCAGCGCCGCACAAAACTGCTGTGCTGTCGTTGCCTGACTCAGCACGTGTTCAACGGACGCGTTCGAAGCGCGTGCCGGAGCTGCCGCGGTACCACCCTGCTCGGAATTCGGTTTGCCTGCCATATTCTTTGCACTAACGCCGTGCTTCCGCTTGCGTCAGAAGAACTATGGTGACGTATTGCAACAGCAGCATCAAGTTACGGAAGTACTTTCAAGCGTGGGGATTTCCTGGAAAGCAAAACGGCTGGCAGCATTGGCCGCCAGCCGCTTTTCAGCTAATTCATTTGAGTCGCTTAACGGCGTCCACCACCACCATGGAAGCCGCCGCCCGCCGATGCGCGGGCGTAGCCGCGATAACCAACCCCCCCGCCGGCATAGTACCCGTAGGCACCGGGCCTGTAGTAGCCGCGACCGTAATAGCCGTTCCATCCTCGCCCGTAATAGCCATACCCAGCCCTATAACCCCAGCCACGCCCGTAGTAGCCGTGATACCACGGCCCCGCGCCGATGAACACGCCGCCTACGAACCATCGCGGCCCATAGTAGCCATAGGGCGCGCACGCATACGGATAATAGGAGTAATAGCCATAGGCGCATACCGGTGCCGTACCCACGTAGCCCGGGCCGACGCGAACGCCCACTGCAACCTGGGCTTGCGAGTATGCTACTGGCAGCATCAGAATCCCCAGCAAAGCCAAATAACGTAAATAGCGCATTTTGAACCCCCTTTTTCGATCTGTGATCCGCGAAGATTGACCCAGATCTCAAGGCCTCCAGGACTTTTCAGTTTCGTCTGGAAGCGTCCATCCGATCATATAAACCCGCAACCACGGAAAAAGTTCCAGGGCATTGCGCCTCTTCGAGTTGCGCGGAAAATCGTGGACTTAGACCTCAACAAACTGTCATTCATGAGCCTGGAGTCGGCTGGGCGAAGGAATCTCGCGCATGGTGATTCGCCCTGTTTTGTATACTGCCCCGTGGCGCCATAACTGTTGCCTGATGACCGCTCCAACTCCATCCCGGCTTGCGTACATCGACTGGATGCGCGGGCTCGCCTGCGTACTCATGTTCCAAACGCATTGCTACGACTCGTGGCTGGGCGGCAATGCGCGCAAAAGCACGTTTTTCATGTGGTCACAACTGGGTGGAACTCTGCCCGCCCCACTCTTTCTTTTTCTGGCAGGAATTTCCTTTGCGCTGGTTACTGACAAACTGCGGCAAAAGGGCGTGCCAGCTAATCAGATTGCGGGGACCACGATTCGGCGCGGTGCAGAGATTTTCGGACTCGGTCTGCTGTTTCGGTTGCAGGAGTATGTGATCGCCTGGGGCTGGGCACCGTGGAGTGACGTGTTGCGCGTGGACATCCTTAACACAATCGGCCTTTCCATGATGTTAATGGGACTGATCTGCTGGATGGTCATACGGCTCAACTCGGGAGCGCAGGCGCGGTTCGCACTCGGCATGACGGCAGCTGCTTTCGGGATGAGCATTTCCCTTTTGTCGCCGCTGATGTGGACGAGTTGGCGGCCGCGCTGGCTGCCCTGGCCGCTTGAATCCTACATCGATGGCGTCCACAACCTTGGAGAGCCGCAGTCTTGGCTGTTTCCGATTTTTCCGTGGACGGCGTTTGCCTTCATTGGCCTCGCACTAGGATTTCTTTTGTTGAGCGATCGTGTGCGGAAACTTGGGGCTACAACTTTTATGCTGGCGGGCGTGGGCGGAATCGGGCTGATTTACCTGGCACGCTGGCTGGATGCTCGTCCGGAGCGACTTTACGCGACTGACGATTTCTGGCACACCAGTCCAAACTTCTTTCTGATTCGCGTAGGCTTGCTGCTGATGATTATGGCCGTAGCTTATTTATGGTGCAGATGGGGAGCGGGACAGTGGGGTTTCAGCCCTTTAATACAACTTGGGCAGACGTCCCTGCTTGTCTATTGGGTGCACATTGAGTTCGTGTATGGACGGCTTTCGATTCTTCCAAAGCGGGCCGTCGACATTCGGACGGCTTCTTTCGGGTTGCTGGCAATTTTTCTTTCGATGGTGCTGCTGTCGGTATGGCGTACTCGTCTGAAAGGGCGTGGTGCTGAAGCGCTGGCTTGGTTTTACAGGCCAGTCAAGGCCAGCTGAATCATTTCGCCGACAATTGGCGAATTGCATTTCGTACCAATTTCAATCCGGTGACCCAGTTCTGGCGTGATCTCTCCTCATCGTCACCATATCCGAACAGATAAAACGTGATGTAGAAGCCGTCCCGAATCTCTTCCTCTCCGGGCGCTTCTTCGTCCTCATGGTAGTAACAGCGACGGATGAGAAACTCGACCGCAACCGGCATGTCAGGAGCACGCTGCAAAAGTTTGGTCAGTTGTTTCGCCAGTTGCTCATGCTGGGGGAACGAAAAACGTTTTGCTCCATCAGAAAAGAAGAGATCGACATAGGAGCCAAATTTGTGAGTAGCTTCGAATATGTTCTCTTCTGGATTGATTTCTGTAGTCGACCAGAAGTCACACTTGGCGGTCTCAAGGGGACTCTGGGGCGAGTTAACCTTTGAGAGAAACTCGCCCAATTCCGGCGCGTGCGCGACCTCGTCAAGCTTGGACAGAAGCTCGGGATGACGCTTCAAATCCCAGTACCGTAGGCCGCCGTCTTCGGCTGCCCATGGCATCTCGAGCGTTTCGTCGTCTGCGCCGAGTTCGACTGCGAAGTCGGCTTGCACGCTACTGCGCGGGAGCAGGCGCGGGGGTTGCCTGCGGTGCCGCGTTCGGCGTGGAAAAATTTACCTTCGGGACCTGGCGCGATTCCTCGGAAGCCGCAAAATACGCTTCGTTGGGTTTGAAGCCGGCCCAGCCCGCGTAAATGTTGTTGGGAAAGTGCTGCACGTAAGTGTTGTAATCCTGCAGCGAGTCGTTGTAACGCTTGCGCTCGACGGCGATGCGATTTTCGGTTCCGGCCAGTTCATCCTGCAAGCGCAGAAAGTTCTCATTCGACTTCAATTGCGGATAATTCTCGACGACGGCCAGCAGGCGTCCGATGGCGCCGTCCAGTTGTTGATTGGCCGCGATTTTATCAGCGGGAGCATTCGCCGAGAGCAGCCGCGAACGAGCTGCCGCGATATCGCCAAACACTTTTTGCTCCTGCCCCGCGATTCCCTTCACCGTTTCGACGAGGTTAGGAATCAGATCGGCCCGGCGTTGCAGCACAATATCGACCTGCGACCACGCGGCCTTGACCGCTTCGTTCTTAGTGACCAGAGTGTTGCGGACGCCCACGTACTGTCCAAATGCAATCAGCGCAATCAACACCAGGACAACAATCACGATCAAACCTGTTTTCATCATTTTTCTCCTGTAGAAAGCTGCCAAACTTACGTGCCACGTGGTTCCGGGGAGTCTAGCATTTTATCCACGGCAGCGGTAACCTGCTGTACTGCGGCCAGGTAACGGGCAAACACATCGGCTACATCGAATTGCTTAGTCTCTGCTTTGTGCTCGCGAATGTCGAGCAATTGCAAGAAGGCAGAAGCATCGAACGAAATCCGCGAGGCCAACTCCTTGATTGTTTCCCGTTTTGCTTTGGGAGGCGTGGTCCCAAGCGCGATCAGCCCGTGGCGAAACAGAGTCGTAAAGGTCGACAGCGAATGCAGCATCAACTCCCATAACTTCTTTTTGTCATTGACCGCGAGCAGTAGGCGCTCGCGCAAAAGAATCAGCTTCTCCCGCAGTTCGTACTCCAGTTGAGCGCGATGCAAATGCATCGGAATCTTGAGCCCGCTGAGAACGTCCGTACCAAAAAGGATGCGATGGCGGTGCTGCATGTCGAGAAGTTCGATGGAGAAAACATCGGTGGAACTCTCCAGCTCTTCGCGCGTCAGAATCAGTGGCTCATGATGCTTCTGCTTCGTCCACCACTCGACCGCGGGCGCAATTGCGACGAGTGCGGCGAAAGAAGTCTCACGTAACACACAAAGCAGGTTGACATTGGAGAAGTCAGGATGAAATTCTCCGTCCGCGGCGGAACCATAAAGGATCACGCTCTCGAGATTTTCGGCTGACGCCGCACGCAACCGGCTGATGAATTCATTAATTTGTTTTTCTGAGACCATAGTGCCTCTTCATTTCGAACTATCACGTTCCCTGAGCTACCAGCTTCCACTGGCGCCGCCACCACCCGAACTGCCGCCGCCGAAGCCTCCGAACCCTCCACCGCCGCCACCGAAGCCTCCACCACCATATCCGCCCCCACCACCACGGCCGCCTAATAACATGCTGAACAGGAGCAACCGCCCAAATGGTGTGGAGACCAGAATCAGAAAAATAATCAGGAGAACAACAACTCCGCCCACGGACAATCCCTTGTCCGGTTCTTGTTTCGCTGTGGGAGTGCTCGGGCGTGCGCCGGTCAACTGAACGCCGGCGTCCTGTGCAATCACATCCGCAACCCGCATGGTCAGCAGTGCCACTGCGCCGTTGTAGTCATTCTGCTTGAGCAGGGGGACAGCTTCGCGTCCAAAGCCGCCGACCTTGCCATCGGGCAGGATCGGTTCGAGTCCGTAGCCGACTTCGACTCGGTAACGGCGGTCCTGTGTGGCTAAAAGGATCAGCACGCCATGGTCGGTTGCTTTGCTGCCGATGCCCCATTGCTTAAACAGGGCGACCGCATAACTCTCAATATCGGAGTCATCCAGTGACTTAATCGTGACGACGGCAATCTGCGCATGAGCCTTCTCGTCGATTTGTTGACAGATGCTATTGAGTTGCGCGACGGTGTTCGGGTCGAGAACGCCCGCGAAGTCGTTAACGTAATTCGTCGGCTTGAGTTGCGATACCGGTTCAGCGCGGAGAATGAGCGACAACGAGAAGACCAGGATCGTCGCCAATACGATTTTCGCGCCTAGTCTCATTGAGAAGTGATTGTATAGGAGAGAGGTCGAGCTTGCGCTCGACCGGACAGTCGAGGGTGGCTGTCTACCCAGGATCAAAACTCGCGCAAGAATTCCACTACCTGCCGCTCGGCCCAGCGGCCATCGTCGTCGTCGGACTCTGCGAGAAAAGAGCAGTGGCCACCGTCTTCAGTTTCAACGAAAGTAATGTTGGGATTGGAAAGTATCTTCTGCCGCGTCTCCGGAAGAATGCGTATAAAGGGATCGTTGGCAGCGTGCAGAATCAAAGTAGGCACGGAAATGCGGTCTATGACGTTGGCGGCGGCGGAACGTTCGTAATAATCGGACGCGCCCTCGAAGCCGCAATAGTGAGCGGTGACTTTGTCGTCGAAATCACGAAGGCTGGTCACGCCGCGCATGCGCGAGGTATCGAATACGTGAGGAAATAAACGCGCCTTCATTCTTAGACGGCGGCGAAGCTGCCACATGAAGTAATACTCGTAGAGGCGATTGCCAGCCAGATGCAGAGCGTCGGCCGAGGCCGCGAGATTCATGGATGGGCAGACCGCCGCCACGGCACTGAACTGCGGCGGCGCTTCCCTCCCCCACTCTCCCGCGAGTTTGAGTACGAGATTTCCGCCCATGGAGAATCCGACGAGGGCGAAGCGAGAGATCCCGTCTTCATGGATCAAGTTTCGAACTACGGCGGCGATATCCTGAGACCGCCCCGAATGATAGAGCGTAGGCGATAACGCATCTGTCCCTCCGCAATTGCGCTGGTTCATGCGCACCACGTTCATACCCACAGCCGTGCCCTTCGCAGCGATGCCCAACATGTATTGCGATTCGCTTGAGCCCTCTAGGCCGTGCACAATGATTACTGTGAGCGCATTTTGCCGGTCTTTCTGCCAATGGCAGTTGCATAGCACCTGCACGCCGGGTTCGACCTCGATCAACCGCTTTTCGGTTGTGAGCAGCGTGATACGCCGTGGCAGAAAAAAGCTGGCCAAGGTTTGAACGTGACCGCCACGGAAACCGCGTCGGGGTACAAATTTCCGTGCTACAGTTTGCGTAGCTCCCACACTCTGATTTTAAATGGATATGGGTCTTCTAAACGTCAGGAGTTGTTTATGCCGATCTTCGAATATGTCTGCAAGGAATGCGATCATCAATTTGAGGCGTTAGTATATGGCAGCGGCAAAGCCGAATGCCCAAAATGCCAGAGCAGGAAACTCACGCAACAATTGTCAGTTTTCGCGATGTCAGCCAAGAGTTCCGCGAGTGCGTCTCCGTCGGTCGGGGGTTGCGGAAGTTGCGGCGACCCGCGCGGCCCCGGGGCTTGCTCGATGCCTGACATGGATTGATTCCTCTGAAAACCCAAGCGTTACCTATCCCCTGAACCACGCGCCGAAGATGACTTTCGGTACCCGTTTCAGTGTGACCCATGTAAGTTTCGCGAACCACGGATATGCCGTACCTTCTCAACAGTCGGATTCAAACGAGGCTTATGGATCGTCGTCGCAGTCGACGTGTCGATGCATTGCTGACGGTGCGCATCTGGGGCGTCGATGCCAAGTCCATGCCCTTTACGCAGCATGCCCAGGTCCGAAACATCAGCGATCGCGGTGCGGTATTGCACGGATTGATCCGCCCGGTCAGGGCAGGCGAGATACTCCATGTGCAGCACGATGAGGATCAGGCCGAATTTCGTGTCGTGTGGGTGGGCAAGCAAGGCACACGAAGGCAAGGGGAAATCGGCGTCGAAAGCCTGTCTTCAGAGCCTTTCATCTGGGACGTAAATCTGCTCCAGTGCGCTCAAGTGGCGGGAAAAGGGTAGTCCCGCAGTTCTCAGTTTTTGCTTCTCAACCCTCAAGAATCTCTGCTCAAACTCTACTCCTGATTTGCGGACGGCTCGCGATTTCCACTATGCTGCCTCTTCCACATGGAAATCCTCGGAGAATACTTCGTGCATCCGATTCTTGTGATTCTGCTGTTGGGCTCTGTACTTATGTCTTCCTCTGCCGCCGAACCGCAGCAATTGAATCTGATGCCGATGCCAGTTAGCGTGCAAATGCAAGCTGGCCAGCTTGTAATTGATCCTTCATTTTCGGTGGGAATCAGCGGTCAGTCGGATGCGCAATTGCAGCGAGCGGTTGAACGCTTTCTGAACAACCTTCGGCGCCAGACTGGCATGCCTCGGTTGGACATGAAGGTCACAAATGCAGCTCAGGTCAAACTGGTCGTTCACTGTGAGCATGCAAGCAAAGCGATACAGGAACTCGGCGAAGACGAATCGTACTCACTGGAGATCAGCGCAGCGGGGGCGAAGCTCGACGCGACTACAACACTCGGAATCATGCGCGGGTTGGAGACGTTTCTGCAGCTGGTCCAAACTACCTCCGACGGGTTCGCCGCAGCCTCAATTACGATTCATGACAAACCTCGTTTTCCCTGGCGTGGATTGATGATCGACGTGAGCCGCCACTTCATTCCGCTCGACATCTTGAAACGCGATCTGGACGGCATGGCTGCAGTCAAGTTGAATGTCTTTCACTGGCATCTCTCAGACAACCAGGGCTTCCGAGTTGAAAGTAAGAAGTTCCCTAAGCTGACGGAGATGGGCTCTGACGGCCTTTTCTACACCCAGGACGAAGTACGCGACCTGATCGCTTATGCGCATGACCGCGGAATTCGCGTGGTCCCCGAGTTCGACATGCCCGGGCATAGCACGGCGTGGTTTGTTGGTTATCCGGAACTGGCCAGTGGCCCAGGGCCTTATCAGATCGAACGCAAGTGGGGTGTCTTCGACCCGGCCATGAACCCGGCCGAGGACCGGACTTACAAGTTTCTCGACACCTTCATCGGAGAAATGGCAAATCTTTTTCCCGACCAGTACTTCCACATCGGTGGGGACGAGGTTAACGGAAAAGAGTGGGACGCCAATCCGAACATTCAGGCATTCATGCACGCCCACGGCCTGAAAACGAACCAGGATCTTCAGGCCTACTTCAATACTCGCGTGCAGAAGATTGTGAGCAAGCATGGAAAGATCATGGTGGGATGGGATGAAATCCTGCGGCCGGATCTGCCTAAAGACATCGTAGTGCAGTCGTGGCGCGGACAGGATTCGCTGGCGGCCGCGACCAGGCAAGGATATCGCGGCATTCTCTCGTATGGTTATTATCTCGATTTGATGTGGCCGGCTTCTCGGCATTACGCGATCGATCCAATGAGTGACGGAGCAGCGAATCTGGCTCCGGAAGAGAGGCGACGTATTTTGGGCGGGGAAGCTTGCATGTGGTCGGAATATGTTTCGCCCGAGAATATTGATTCGCGCATCTGGCCTCGAGTCGCGGCCATCGCGGAACGCCTGTGGTCGCCGCAGAGTGCCACCGACGTTAACTCGATGTATGAGCGTTTGGAGCGGACCAGCCGATGGCTGGATTGGCTTGGCCTGACGCATAACTCGAGCTATGGGCCGATGCTGCGGCGCATTGCAGGCTCAAACGATATTACTGCGCTTCGCACATTTACCGATGTGGTGGAGCCGGTGAAGGATTACACGCGCGAAGAAATCGCCACAGTCGAGGCTACAAGCCTGTCGCCGCTGAATCGCGTCATCGACGCGGCGCGTCCGGAAAGTGATACGGCAAGGCATTTCGCGGATCTTGTGGATGCGGTAGCTGCGGGCCGGGCAGATTCCAACGCCAAGCAAGAAGTCCGAACATTGCTGCTCCGCTGGCGTGACAATCAGGCAAATCTGCAAGCGCTCGAAGCACAATCATTTCTGTTGCAGGAGATCGTTCCGCTATCGCAAGACCTTTCGGCAGTAGCCGTAAGCGGTCTGCAGGCGCTGGACTACCTCGACCGCGGAGAGCGTGCCCCTAAGGCATGGGCAACCCAACAGTTTGCTTTGCTGGAGCAAGCGCAAAAACCAAAGGCGCAGTTATTGCTGATGGTCGTGCCGCCGGTGCAGAAACTGATTGAGGCCAGCAGCAGACAAAAAGCGCCGCCGCAAAAGTAATCGACGTCTTCAACTGACGTTCGCTAACTCCCCGACCGCGCGATGTGCCTGGTCAATCGCCACATCCGTATAAGCACTCGCCCCTGCATCGGAGTTCGCGATCGTAATCCGACCAAATCGTTTTCGTCCGATCACCCACGGTTTCTCATCCTCCGCCCAATCGGGGTCGAACAGGGAGTTAGGGCTGAAAGCATAGCCGTGCGCCCACCGGTTTACGGTGATGCCTTCAACATCGCGCGCCGGATCAAAGCCTGCGGAACTCAGCATTCGCGCGAGTTGATCACGAACGTTTCGCTCGAAAGTTGAAAACGGAGTACGCATTAATTCTGCCCGGCCTGCGCGAAATTGATCGCGCTGCGGCAGCCCTGGTTTGCACGGCGTACGCAACATGAATAGAACAATCGGCTCATCCGGCTTGCTGGGAAATTCATATTGCCCCAGGCTCACGGGAAAATCGAGAGCCGTATAAGTATGGTAGCCGCCGGGCGCGACAACCTGATGAATGCCTAAACTTCTGAACGCGCTCCAATTGCGGATGGCTACGTGCGTGTACACCAAAGGAGTTTTCACCAGAGAGTGGAGGGCATCTTGCTGCTTCTGGGGAAGGTCGGGACACAGATACGGAATCATCATGTTGTAGCAGGCCAAGACACACGCGCTGGCCTGTACACTCTGCAGCTTTCCGCCGCGCATGTAAGCGACTGCGACTTCTTTCGCGGAATCCGGAGGTCCATTGTGCCGGACCTGCACGACTGTAGAGTTCAAGCGAATTCGCACCGAAGACTTGGCGTCATCCAGACGGCTGTAGTCGGCGCGAGCCAGGACCACATCGTCCATGTTCTGGCCGGGAATCGCTCCCGGCACCAAAGAGCGCACCAGCAGACGAGCGACCGATGCGTTGCCGTCGGGGAAATGGAAAATATAGGGCTCTTCTTTTTCCACTTCGCCGAGGTTCAAGCCATCGAAGCCAGGATAGGTGAACGATTTGTAATCGTCGCCATCGTCGAAACAGGCGAGGGCCGAAACCGCATCAATACCCACGCCAAATAAATCATGCGGATAAGTCTGGAAAAACGGCAGCGCTTCCGGATTGAGCTTGCAAACTTTGGTCAGATAGTCGGCATAACTGATCTTTGCCAGCCGTGCGTATTTCTCCTGCTTCGATAAGCCCGGAAAATAATCGACCTTCTCCGCGTAGATGCGGGCGATATCTCGGCGCACCGGATCTGACAGCGGCGCTTTGCTGAGGAATTCCGGCCAGGGCGTCGATCCCATCCCCAACACCAGCCGATCCTCACCAAAAGTTTCGCGATCAAAGAAGCATGCGGTGTTCAGCTTCGAATAAAGCTTCTGATCGTAAGCCTTGTAAAAGCGCTGGGTGTCGATGCCGACATCAGCGATCAAACTCTTCGCCACTTTGCTATATCGTCCCGGGCTCTCGATCGATTGAGTTCCACCATAGCTGAGCAACAGCCGGTTCGCGGCGCGAAACTCGTTGCGCTTGGCGTGTCCGCCGAAATCGTCGTGGTTGTCGAGGATCAGAATCCGTGCATTCGCCCCGGCTTGCTGGCGATAGAAATAAGCGGCTGCCAGCCCACTGATCCCACCTCCCACAACCACCAGATCGTATTTCTCCCCGGTGCTCTCAGGTTTACCTGCCGAATCCCAGAACTCTCCGTCGCGCAAGCTGTGCGCGGTGGCATATGTTCCTTCGTGATTCCCGCGCATCCCCATCAAGGCCGGCGGATAGTAATTCGGATCTTTCTCGGGAGCAAAAGACGAGTCCGCGGAATCAAGAGCGCGCAGCCATGGAGTGCTCGCCGCCAGAACTGATCCGCCGACCGTTAGCGCAACTCCATCCAAAAAATCGCGCCGCGTGATCTTTCGATTCATTCCCAAATCGCGATCACGCGAATCATCGCTCATGGACTCTCCTGCTCAGTATGAAATAGGCGTGGCAAGAACAGAAGCTTACTATAATCGTGCAACGTTACAGAAGTGAAGAGGTGAGAGCTTGGATTTGACCAGAAGGCAGCGGAAGTCTCACTTCCACCAAATAGAAGTACCGATCAAAGCCAACACTTCCATAACCGCAAGCGAAACCCACAGGCGTTGCCTGAAAATAGAACGCCGGAGATCCCTTTTCAGATCGGCCTCAAGGACATGCACGAATTCAACTTCAGCTGGATCCAGCTTGGGTGGCGGGGCTGCGACTCGAGGAGCTGCTACGAAGGCCGCCTTCGGCTTGTCGGGATAAAAAACCTTGGGCGTGCTGATCACGGAAGACCAACGCGGCAACTGCATCGCGCCCTGCGTCAGGCTGGGGTCCTCCATCGGGGCCGAAGTCAGTTGCAAAGCTGGCAGTCTCTCCGGAGCGGCCGCATCGGCGAGGCTTCGCAGCAGCGAAGTCCACCACATATGACTCATCTGATCGCCGATCAACTCGCCCACATCGACTGGCCGTGACTCCAACTGCAAAGGTGGCAGCGTCTCAGGCGAAATCACGTCGCCGATGTTTGTGAAGACGGTGCGATACCAAGGCAAACTCAGAACATCACCTGCCAACATGCCCACGTCCACCGGCCGCGAAGTGAGGTGCAGCGGCGGCAACTTCTCCGGGGAAACAATGTCGCGCAGGTCATCGAGCAGGCGCTTCCGCAAAGGACGGTTCCAACCCTCGGGCAGCAGAAGATCTAGTTCGGGACCGTCCGACGAGCTAACCGATTCAGGCTTCTTCTGTTCAGAAGATCCAGGACTGGTGGGCTGGGTAAACATTCTAGATTGCGATCCTTCGCCTATTTAGAGCCTCATCCGAGGCCTATGGGCAAGTTACAGTTTAAACCGGTTTTCGGTTGGCGGGAAGTGTGGAGGTAAAGACTTCGGGAGAATCTCACGCCTTGTTGATCAAGACGCCAGTCACCCTGTCATTCATGGACTCGGCGAGCTTTCTGGCTTGATCCGCCGTCGTTCCATTGAGCAATTCGAAATCGACTGTCGCGTCCGCTAACAGAGACACGGTCTTGTGAAACATTTCCATCCGAACGACGAACTTGCCATCCGCTCCCTGGATTGCCTTGAAACGACAGCTGTCGCGTTCCATGTTTGCCATAAGATTTGCAGATTACCGGGATGTTATCACATATCTGTCTTGCACTCACTGGTCACACTAAAACAGAGCGCCCAAATTGATAGGGCAGATGCTTCTCAATTTTGGTGCATTGGCGGGTCCTGCGG
>Ga0210393_10002384_pt1 | contig 15454 bp, 21 predicted proteins | sample IncBWC27OmetaG_FD_160068 | JGI IMG/M metagenome (GOLD analysis project Ga0210393, IMG submission 160068) | Forest soil microbial communities from Barre Woods Harvard Forest LTER site, Petersham, Massachusetts, United States - Inc-BW-C-27-O ... | reverse complement strand
CTTTCGAGGCCGTCGAAACCTTGTAGTTCTGGACGGTGAACCCCTCGATGGTGAGATAGTTCACGCCGCTCGCGGCACCTATGTTGAACAGCCCTTGCGTGTTGGTACCGATGAAGCCGTTGCTTTGCGCGAAGGTGGGCGAGACACAGCAGGAGACGCCAGTGCCATCCACTATCGCTACACCCTGTCCGTTAAAGACGATGGGAGCTGAGGATGTTCCTGAGTTGGCGAAAGTCACGCTCTCGTTATAGGTTCCGGCTCCCACATAGACAGTGGCACCGGCCGTCGCTTCAAGAGCCGCGTGCCCGATGGTCAGCCAGGGCGCGCTCGCACTCCCGCTATTGGAGTCGCTGCCCGTTTTGGCGACGTAGTAGGACACTTGGGCCTGCGCACAATACGAAAGTGCGAGGCTGCCGGACAGAAAGAAAAACACAGCGCGAATCAACTCGCTCTTCAGCGTGCGTTGAGAACTGCGGTCGAAGCGATTCATCATTGAAAAACCTCCCGACGGATATTTGTGCTGCCTAAAACGATGGTTTTCAGGTTTCCAATTCGCGTGGACGCATCCTCCACTCCCCGCATAGGTTCCCAACAGTTTTCAAGATGTTTCGTTTTATTTGCTCTGCGTATTTCGTATTACATCGATAAGTTTCCTCTTATTGCGAGAATTCTGATCCGATTAGCACGTTCCTGTCAATCCCTTTGTGCGTCCCTTTGCGAATCCCTTTTGCGCGTGTGTCGTTCTGCTGAAGGGGGCAAAGCGGCCAAGAAATCACCCCGGACACATTCGAGGCAAGAATGACCCCCCTCTATTGGCGATGGTGACCCCCTCAGAACAACGAAGACCTTTGGAGCGGCTGTTTTGCACCAAAAAGAAGATCAACCCTGAAATGCATTCCAGAGTCAGGGCCTACCCATTCAGAAACCCCTCAATGGCCTTCCCGAGTCCGGTCAGTGCGTGGCGAGAGGCCGGAGTCCAAATGCAAAGATCTCTCTTGACCCTCCAGGAAGCCACAGGGTTTATGCTTGCAACATGGACGGATTGACGAGAAGCCAGCTCGCGCAACGCGCCAACGTAAATCTGGAAACCATTCGTTTCTACGAAGAGATAAGGATTGCTCCCGGCGGCACCCAGGACGGCTTCCGGTTACCGAAAGTTTTCAGAGGAAATGATCGAAAGACTGGCTTTTGAAGGACTTGGGGTGCAACCGGATACCCCGCATAGCTCCCTGCGACTCGTGTGCTTGAACGCGAAGTGTTCGGAATCTGTGCTGAACCTCTTTCTTGAAGGGTCAGTTGCCGGCGCGGTCAGGATCAGCCATCCGTAGCTTTGCGGGTGCGAGCACGACTAGTGCTACACCGACGATAGCAAGCGGAAGTACGGCGTGCAGCAGATCTTCGCGTGGGATCACATTACGGAATACCTGCACCGCCATCATGGCGGCGTGAACAAGGCTCGACCATGCCGTGAAGGCGATCAGGCTGCGATTCGCTGACGGGTTACGTAAGGCAACCAGCAGGAAAAGTCCAAGTGTGGCATAGACGGCACCGAGCATCTGCTCAGATGGATCCAGTTGCAATCTCCACAAGGGGTAAACGCCGGCTAAAAAGAGCAACCCCACGAGAATCAACACGACCTTCAGCGCTCGTTCTCGAATCATCGTGTCCTCCCAAAACTAAAATAGGGAAAGTGTACGTACACTGTTGATCCCCGACGTGGATCCCAATGCTCTTAGTTGCCGGTGTCAGTTAGAGTTGACGTCTGGGGGTTATTGCTGGCGCTATCACTTATCTTACTTCGTCATCTAGCTGGTCTTTTATCGACTGTGTCATTGCTACAGATGACAGAGAGCAGCCATGCCTCGCAACGCGATATAGTTATAGTTATCGTTATAGTTATAGTTGATACTTTGGCTTCGACCGTATTCTCTCTCCTTTAACTCAAGATGTGCAATATTGAGCAGACACGGGATCACGCACTTGATAGCGTGCGTCAGGCATAAGGAGAGTGATGTGAAGGAGCCACAATTCGTTCTCCGACCTGAGAAGTGGGACCTATGGCTGACTCCTCTGGCGGTGCAGTTCTCTGACTTCCGTTGGACGATTGCACCGCATCTTCCCCAGTCACCAGATCACGCGATTCCTCCGGGTCGGACTGACGCAGCAGAACCCGCTGTCCCGCCACGGGACGACGTCGTGGGATGGCCTGACGAACTCCTTATCGATCTCCCGGACTTCCCAGACTGCACCCTCGACGCCACGGGGTGCACAGAAGCCATGAACATTCCCCGACCGAATTGCTTGCTTCTTTTTCTCTCGAATTCCTTGGTGGAGAATTCGGCGTTTTCTTTGACGCAACGGTCTCGGCGCAGTCGCCCTTATCGTCGTAATCGTAGAGGCGGCCGGGATGAGCTTGCTCGTACTTCTGGCAGAGTCCAGTAGCCATTGTGTCCCGACTGACGGCGGACATTGGAAGCGGAGAAGCGCGTGCACATTTCATCACTGAGTCGTAGCGTCGAACTCTCATTTGTGACCGGAATCACAGAACTGCGCCGGTCTGCCAATAGAAAATCGGCCTACAGGCGCGACTCCCACCAAGCGAATCGCCGGCTGCGACCAATTCGCACCAGACAGGCGGCGCTCATTGATTGTTGAGTGATGAGCAATTGTGAACAGTCTCGGAACTGTAAGTCACATTAGAATTTCCGCAATTTCCAGGAAATTAAATCAGTGACTGGGGGGCGTCTCGCACTGCTTGACGAGATGAAGCTGAGGGACTCAAACTTATGAGCCACGAACTTTATCACAGAGCCTGTCGAGTTTTTCTGTTCCCGGCGGTATGTCTTTTCGTTGCGGGCGCGTATGCCGCCGGCCAAGCCAACCAGCAGGCGGCTGGTAGGAACGACCAATCCACCACCGCCCCTACGGCCACTGCTTCTTCTTCCGAAGCTTCCAAGTACGTGGGAGCGGAGACCTGCAAAACCTGTCATGAGGAAATTTATAACGCCTGGGAGAAAACGCCGCATTGGAAGACCACACTGAACCTAAAGGGCGGTCCCTCAAAGCAAGGCTGTGAGGGTTGTCATGGGCCCGGTGCCGACCACGTGGCGGGCGGCGGTGACAAAACCAAGATATTTGTGTTCGAGGGGAAGTCACGGCAGGAAACCAGCGCCCGCTGTCTCAGCTGCCACGGCGAAGCTCACCAGCAAGCACATTTCGCCGAATCCTCGCACTCCAGTAGCGATGTCGGATGTCTCGACTGCCACTCTCCTCATCACGCCAAGGAAAAAGAGTTCCTGCTAGTCCGGGAGCAACCCCAGTTGTGTTACGGATGCCACACCTCCGCCAAGGCAGACTTTGCCAAACCTTATCACCACCGCGTCAACGAGGGATTGGTGCAATGCGTGGACTGCCACAACCCACATGGGACCGCAACCGTGCGGCAGCTACGGAGCCTGCCGAGCGGTGACGCCGTTTGCTACAAGTGCCATGTCGACAAACAAGGTCCTTTCATCTATGAGCACGTGCCGGTGAAGACCGAGGGCTGCAGTAGTTGCCACACCCCTCACGGTTCCACCAATCCACGGCTACTCAAAGTGATGCCGGTGAACATGCTCTGTCTGCAGTGCCACACTTTCTCGTCCCAGTTGACAGCCGGCGGGCCAAGCGGTCCGGCGCACAATCAGTCGGCGAAGTACCAGGCCTGCACCATGTGTCACGCGCAGATTCATGGCTCCAATTTCAGCAGTGTGTTTTTCAAGTAGGGAGCACCGAATGGCGGCGCCAACAAAACTCGTGCACCAGTCTTCGCTAATCGACGGACCAGCGTCCGCGTGCATGCACGCCGAGCGCAGCTTATCGAACGCCTGTGGTCACAGCCAACGTCGAATAGCCATGGCCCTGGCGCTGCTTTTGTGCGCAATGATCCTGTCATCGCCAGAAACGCTATTCGCCCAAACTCCCACCGCGAATCCGACCGCGGCTCCAGCCCCGTCCGCCGAACCCGATGGCGTGACCCGCGGCGGGTACCAGACTCACCAGTCCATCGAACTGGGCTACCGGAGCACCGATGTCAGCGGCAGCGGCGACATGTACGACACACTGGTAAATCTGCAGACTGGCCCGCGAATCCTTGACCAGACGCTTACGATGCAGTCGGTCGATCACCAGGGCCTGCTGTTCGACAATCTTTACCTCAACAGCGTCGGGTGGGGAGGCGATCCCAACAACTACGCGCGCCTTCGCGCCGATAAGAACAAATGGTACAACTTCCAAAGCAGCTTCCGTCGGGATCAAAGTTTCTTCGACTACGACTTACTAGCAAATCCGCTGAATCCCCCGGCCTCTGCTCCATCGATTCCGATACTGAATTCGCCTCACTCGTTCGCCACGACGCGACGGATGAGCGACGCCGATCTCACACTGCTTCCGCAATCCGCGGTCAGCTTCCGTTTTGGATATTCGCACAACAACATGACCGGGCCTTCCTACAGCAGCATCCACGAGGGTACGGAGGGTTCGCTCCTGCAAGATTGGAATACAACCATGAACTCCTACCGCATGGGAGTGGACTTTAGAGTCGCGCCGCGAACTGTCGTCAGCTACGACCAGTTCCTCGATTACTACAAGGGAGACACGGACTACCAGCTGAATCCAATCAATGAGGCGCTCTTGCCCACGACCCCAGCCAGTTCCGTTTCGTTGGGCTTGTCCATCGACACGGCAAACAAGGAACCCTGCGCCGTGGTGCCACCGGCAACCAGTCTGATTGTCAACGGGACCCTGACCAATGTCGCATGCAGCGCCTACTTCAGCTACGCGCGCAACCAGCGGATTCGTACTTCCACCCCCACCGAACGCATCAGCCTGCGCAGCAATTACTTGCAGCGCGTAGAGCTGGTGGGATCTTTTGCCTACAGCGACGCCGAAACGAATACGCCACTGAACGAAGCCTTCAACGGCCTGGGCCGTAACAGCCTGCTCGCCTTCACCGGCACCGGGACGGCCAATGCGAGCCGAATTTCCGACACGGCTGATCTCGGGGCCACCGTGCATCTCACCAAGCATCTGCGCCTGATCGAAAAACTCCATTTCTGGGCCTACCGCATTCCGGAGAATGGCAATTTCAACGAGCTCGACTACACCTGTGCAGCCCCACCTTGCACGCTGCTGAGTACGCCGCTCACCACCCCGGAAGTCCCCGGGGGGACGCCCACTGTGGCCACGTCGTCCTTCAACCAGACCTGGACACGAAATCAAACCGAACTGGCCTGGGACATTTCAAAACAATTCGGGGCTCGCATCGGTTACCGCTGGGGCGACCGGAAGTTCAACCACTTCAACGATTTTCTGCCCGGCGACGAAGACCATTTTGTCGGCCTGGAGAAAACGGCGCTCCTCGGGCTCTGGGCACGGCCTACCCATGCCTTGCGATTGAACTTCGATCTGGAGCACACGAACTACAACAGCGTGTTCGTCCGCCTGTCACCGCGCAAGGAAGCGCGATACCGGTTCCAGACGACCTACACACCACGTGCGTGGGCGACCCTGGGCGGTTCCATCAATATCCTGCAACAATCGAACGCCGACGCGCAGACCCAGTACGTGGGCCACAACCAAAACTACGGGCTGACCGCGTCGCTCGCGCCGCGCGAGCGCTTCGGAATGGACCTGGCGTACAACTTCAACAGCGTGATCCAGAATGCCCTCATCTGTTTCAACGACACGCCGCCCATAGGCGTGAGCCTTCCCTTCGTGACCAATGCCACTAACAACAATTGCGCAGGGAACGATACCGCCAATAACCTAATGGCCAATTCCTATTACACCAACCACACCAATTTCGGAATGACCACGATCCGGTTCAAGCCGACGAAGCGAGCGACGCTAAACGTGGGCTACAGCATGACCAGCGTTGACGGCAACGTGCCGCAATTCAACGTTCTGCAGCCTCTGGGTTCGTTGCAGTACAAGTACCAGCAGCCGGTGGCGAACCTGAGCATCGATATTGGCCATAAGCTGGCCTACAACATGGGCTGGAATTATTACCAGTACGGGGAAGGTTCGTTTGTCGGCCCGACGGCGCCACGCAATTTTCACGCCAACTCACTGACCGAGTCCTTACGTTACGCATTCTGATGTTCTCGTTTTCATGGGGGTGCAGCGGCAACCACAGAAACCTTAACGTGAAACATAATTCAGAATTGTTGGACTTAGAAAATTGAGAACTGAATCGACTGGAGTTCGAATATGAAGACAATCAGGCTGCAAGTGTTGGCCACGGTGACAGCTATCGCAGTCGTGTTGGTTCTCTCGTTGTCGGCGCACGCGCAGAATGCGTCGGAGGCGCTTTACAAGTCGAAATGTGCGGCGTGCCATGGCGCAGACGGAACCGGTTCGGCGGCGGGAAAGAAAATGGGCGCCCACGATTTCACAACAGCCGACGTGCAGGGAATGTCGGACGCGGAGATCGCCACTATCATTACGAACGGCAAGAACAAGATGCCCAAGTATGGGGCATCTCTGAAGCCGGAGGACATTAAGGGAGTGGTGGCTTATATCCGGACATTCAAGAAGTAATCGCGTGGTTCAGGGTGGCCGAAAAGATCCGCCGCGAAGCCCAGAGAGTCATCGCAGAACCAGATAGACGCTACCAGGAAAGAGGGTGGCGGTTTCCAATGAATCTGCGAGAACGAATCCGAGGCTCGTCGCAGCCAATCTATTTTCTAGGCCAGAATCCTATCACGCTCGCGGGAGCCGTGATCACTACCAGCACGCGCTTACCACGATCGCCTTCTGGTTCTATGAGATCTTCCTACCGGGACCGCCGCATCCCTATATCGGCATCCTGGTCTTTCTCACACTCCGAGCCATTTTTGTACTAGGCCTCCTGCTGATTCCACTTGATATCTGGCTCAAGTGGCGCAGTCTGATCGGAAGTGAGGGCCTGCCGGCAGTTTTCCCCGCAGTTGACTTGCGCCTGCCCGCGGTTCGACGCACCTTGGAGTGGGTGGCTCTGGCCACCGGAATCAATCTCCTTATCATTGGTACCGCATCCTACCGCGGCAAGGATCTGCGCGCCTCCATCGACAAGCAGATTTTCGCGGTCGTCGCCACGGTCAAGTGACGCTACAGAAATGCTTTTGTGCCAGATGTGTGCGTCTTTTTTGGTCGCCGCGATTCCTGCTCCCGAAGCTTGACTCGATGCGCGTCCGCCTGACAATTCCGGGATGGCAGAAAATGACGCTGTTTTGTCATTGCTGCCATCGGCTTCGGGCATTAGCATCGTGTCATGAAGAGATCAAGAAAGCTGCTTCCCGCGAACGATCCATCGAGAACCATCGTGTTTCTTGCGGCGCCGAACAGTCAGATCCTCGACGTGGCAGGCCCATTTCAGATTTTTGTGCGGGCAGCGGAACTTTGCGTCCAAGAGTACCCGACGCGGAAGGCACCTTATAACGTCGTGCTGGCAAGCACCACCCGCAGCAAGTCTGTAGCCACCAACTGCGGATTAATGCTGACCGGAAGTGAAACTTTCCGCACTCTCCGCGGACCGATCGATACGCTGCTGGTGGCGGGTGGGAGCGGCGTGGAGATTGCTTCCCGCGACGCGGAATTGCTTCGCTGGCTGCAAAAATCCGCTCAGCGAGTGCGCCGCATCGGCTCGGTCTGTACCGGCGCCTTCCTGCTTGCTTCGGCTGGGCTTTTGGACGGCAAGCGTGTGGCAACGCATTGGAAATGGGCGGCGGAGCTGGGAAGTAAATTCAAGCACGTCACTGTCGATCCCGACCCCATTTACATCCGCGATGGAAACACATACACCACCGCCGGAGTCACAGCCGGCATGGACTTGGCGTTGGCTCTGGTTGAAGAGGACCTTGGGGCGCCGGTGGCCCTGAAGGTCGCACGCGAGATGGTCTTATACTTTCGCCGAGCTGGAGGTCAATCGCAGTTCAGCACTGCGTTGACTCTGCAGGCCTCCGACCGGAAACAGATCGCAGAGATTCGTTCCTGGACCCACGACAACCTGGGCGAGCACCTACCGGTAGAAAGGCTTGCCGCCAGGGCCGGCATGAGCCCGCGTAACTTTGCGCGCGTGTTCCTCAAGGACACAGGCACAACCCCAGCTCGGTTCGTGGAGCACGTGCGAGTTGAAGCAGCCCGGCGCCGATTGGAAGAGTCGCGCGACAAGCTGGAAAAGATCGCAAACGACTGTGGTTTCGGCTCGATTCAGAGTTTGCGCCGATCGTTTCTTCGTGTTCTGCATGTTCCTCCGAACGACTACCGGCACCGCTTCACAGACTTGACCACGAGCTAGTTTGGCGGGACTGGGTCTTGTGCCACGCGAACAACATTGTTGCGACACCATTGCCATAAAACGATTGTTGATTAGTTTCGACCACGGCGCCGAATTCAAGACGATAGAACGAAGGCTCCGGAATCATTACTTCAATTTAGGGAAAACGTCATAAAAACGGTGAAAGGACATTATGAATCGAAGAGAATTATTCAAGAGATCGGCGGCACTCGCTTTGGCTGCTGGAATCCCATCCCTGTTGGCCGGCAAGTGGTTTGCCGGGACAGGCGGAGTCCAGGCCAAGAGTGCCACAGACAAGACTAGACCCGTTTCCAATCCACTGACGCCTCCGGCCGAAGGCAGCATCCCGGTTGCGTTTCCCATTTCCGAAGGCGCGGTGATCATCGACTTCTGCGGACCCTGGGAAGTGTTCCAGGATATCGAAATCCGCGGGCGCAAGAATCCTGCATTCCATCTCTACACCGTGGCCGAGACGAAAGAACCGATCATTGCAAGCGGGGGGATGAAACTCATTCCTGAATACACCTTTCAAACGGCTCCCGAGCCCAAGCTGATCGTCATTCCGGCGCAAAGAGCAAACGACGCGATGCTGGAATGGATTCGCACCTCGACCAAGAGCACGGATGTAACCATGTCGGTTTGCACAGGTGCATATGTGCTGGCCAGAACCGGTTTATTGTCGGGTAAATCGGCAACCACGTTCCACCGTGCGTATGAAGATTTTGCCGTGGAGTTCCCGGATATCCATTTGAAACGCGGAGCCAGATTCGTCGAAGATGGCAATCTGGCGTCCTCGGGCGGACTAACCTCCGGCATAGATCTTGCTTTCCGTACGGTGGAGCGGTACTTCGGCCGTGACGTTGCCGAGGAAACGGCCTTCAATATCGAATACCTAGGACGCGGCTGGACGGACCCGGACTCGAACCTGATCTACTCCAAACAACTCCGTTTCACCGCCGACAATGGTCTCTGCCCGGTGTGTGGGATGGACGGCGACCCCACGATCACCTCCCTCTACAAAGGCACGACTTATTTGTTCTGTATGAGGAACCATAAGGAGGCCTTCGACAAAGCTCCAGCTAGGTTCGTCAGCGGAGCTCAAGGCCAGTGATCCGTGCTTCGGCAGAGTTCAGTTCGTGAGCAATGTGCAGGGGATGCTCTCGTATGACGAGCTACCCGGAATGTACGGTCCGCCGCTTTGTCGCAAGCGAAAAATGAGGTAACAGGTTGGTTCGCGCAAATGTATTCGGCCTTGGTTGGAGCGGAGCTCCTGGCCTTGATGGAATGCGCTGCGCGCTCGTCCTCCTTAGTTAGGCGGCCTGAAAAACTTTTCCGGTTAGCCGGTTTCGAGAGCGCCGGGTTCGACCGGGGTGACATCTCATAGTTCGCCAGCAGACCTGGCAGAAATCATCAACACCGTAGCAGCCGCTGGTCTGTAGATGTGGGAATCGCGAATGCGATTTCCAAGCCTGGCCTCAGCCAGGCATCATCTGCAGGCCAGTTACCCTGTAGCTGCACCGACCACGACCGGGGGCCGAAAGGGGTCATTCTTGGCGAGGACGGGCCAGTCCATGTGTGCCAGCTTATTCGCCAAAGCCACGTTTTGGTGGGTGCGGGTTGTGAGTTGGACCAGCCGCGAACTCAGACCGGAAGATTGCTTCGCGCTCTCTTGGAGGACGGCGCGAGCCTCGTGCACGAAGAGTCCGCGCAAGTAAGAGTTCCCGCGTTTGCTAATCCCGACTAGTTTTTGCTTGCCACCAGTCGTATGTTTGCCCGGGACGTTTCCGAGCCAGGCTACTAACTCGCGCCCTTTTTGAAAGCTGCCCCGCTGCCGACAGCGGCGATGGTTGCGGTCGCCGTCACCGGTCCGATCCCGCTGGCGCAGAACACCGCAACACTGAGTTAGGATACTGCGAAAACTGCGCAAAGTGACCGTTCGCGGAGAGCCGAGATTAGAGTAGACTTAATAGAGGTGCGCTAAATGGCTTCAAGCACGCACACCAGACCGGCCCGTGGCTCTACGGTGGAGCGGGAAGGGAGGAACTGGACATGGTAACAATTGTGAAGGAGTCGGTTCACAGAATGACTAGCCATCTGCAGCTCATAAGCAGCTACTTGGAAATGGAGGACTACACCAGGGCGCTCTGCAAGACGAGGGAAACCATTAAGGAAATGCACGCGTTGGAGACGAGTCTAACGGGGCTGGCGCACGTGGGGATGACTGTGCCGAAGAATGGGGCCGTCGTGGTTCCCCATGGCTCCACAGTGGTGAGCCATGAAGATGTGAATGTGGATGTCGACAGTCAGCAAGTGCAGGTAGTTGAGGAGAGTGAAATCCGCGCCGGTCATGGGAGCGATAATCCGAAGACGAAGTGAGGACTTGATTGCGACCATTTGAGCGCGGCCTCGCATACAGAAATCAATAAGCACAATTGTAGGTTCCTCCGGGTGAAAGATATGGGGGAACTGACGCGGCCCTCCACCGCTATCCGCCTGTTTTTTCTAGCGGCGCCCAAGGAGTCGCAGCGCAAACCCTTGTCTTGAAGGCGTTAGCAAAAGAGTTTCCTACACGCTGCAATCACATTCTCCAGAGGACACCCCGCCAAAGCTCCCTCATTAACCTGGTAGTGCGCCCGCGAGCATTGTTCGTCGGTGTAGCTGTACCGCAGTGGCACGAGACATAAAAGCCCCGCGAGATGAGGCGTCCCGCACCAAGAAGCACTGGGATGCCAGTCCACTTCTATCAGTAACCGACTGTCTGCGGTTCATCACCCGCCAGGCCAAGGAGATTCTTCTAATAGACGTACCAGACTGTTCGGCTGCTAATGTCGAAAAGATTGTCGGAGCGGTTCTCGAACTTGTGACCCCACGTCCGCTTGGTTCAGTTCTTGATATTTACTGATCTCAACGGGGTACCCTGACCAGAACGCCACTCGGGTCATGAAAGAAACCGCCGTCTTTGACAAGCCCTATGTCAAGAAATCCGCGTGAACGGGAGCGGAGAATCTGCCTGAGGGGTTCCCGCAGAGCCTGAGTACCTTCTTCGCGTAGAAGTTCGGTTCAACGAAAGGGAAGCACAAAAGCCGAAGCGCTGAGTTCGGTGACAGCGTCTGTGGCCCGTAACCGTACAATACGCTTGAGGAATGAGCGACGACGACCTAAGCTTAACTGAAAGAGCTCGGTATCCGTTTGTCGTTCTGGGTATCGCTGATATCACGTATGCTCTTTGCCAGCGTTCTAATATCCTCCTCAATCGCATGCGATAAGTGCTTGAGTCCTTGCAACATGTCGATGATAGCCGGATCGGTGGTGTTGTACGTGGCCTTCTCGAAATGATTTCTCGATTCGCTATAGCTCATTGGGTTCTCCTCTAACTTCATTCATCTTCAAACGCCGAGCAATTCCACAACGGCGCCGACAGTCTTAACGTAGTCACGACGGCGAGGAAATGCATCCCCCAACTGTCTTCAGTGTGACCTAAGAGTCGCACGACTGATCCTCACCGCTGAGTTCCGCACGCCACACGGGCCGGTAAGTCAGCTCGCTTAGCACCGGCCGAGCGAGATCTGCACGGCGACTGGATGCGCCGGCGTGTGTAATGCGTTTCGGGTGTCACCCTGCACTGCATGTCCTTGCGTCCGACGAAATATGCTCTCAGTTGGCGTGCCACATCTGCGTATCACGCGGGGCCATAGGTCTGGGGCCCGCCGGTTGCAACTGCGGCGTGTTCGTTGATTGGCCTAGCCGCTTGGGTGTGTCAGCTACCGTTCTGGCTGCCGAACTTTGTTGTGGTGACGGAGGTCTGCAAAGTGGACACTCGAACGTGCTGAAACCTCTCATCATTGTGATGGTGTAATGTCGCATAGGTTCAAGTGTAATCGCTCATTCTGAAATGACTCCGAACTAAAGTTACCCCGCCACTCGTCACGAAGGAAAAGGGGACACAGATCAACTTCGATCACGGAGATCGTGCTATAGGCAAGTGCGTCAAAGAGATCTAAGGTGGGTTGGGTGTTCACCTTCGCCTGTGCCGTTTACACCTGGCAGGTATGCGGAACCTGAGCCGGGCGGCGGTTCAATCCGGCTAAGTTGCAAAAGGCTCGCATCACCAACGCTAGGAACTTGGGGACCTCGCAACAATAAATTCCCATTGATAGGGTTAACTCCAACATCTAGAGCCACCCAATAAGGCAGGAAAGTCCAATCCCCGGCCTTAAAATGGGCTCCGCAGGCTGGAAGGACGCGAGCGATATCCCCGTTCAGAGCCCAGTTGATTATGTTATAGTTCGCACTATCTCGCGCGACGAGTATGAACTCTAACATTATGCGACCCACTTCCTTCGATCCCTCCGCACTGCGCGAGCATCTCCGTCATAACAAGATCGCCGATCTGCCCGAGCTGAAACGCGTCCTCGGCACAGACACCGATCTCACTGTCTTTCGTAAACTGAAGCAGCTTCACTATCTCGCCAGCTACACTCATCGCCGCCGCTTCTACACCCTGGCCGAGATCGCTCGTTTCGACGATCGCGGACTGTGGTCGCATGAAGGGGTCTGGTTCTCCCGTTATGGCACGCTGCTGGCTACCCTAGAAACCTTCGTCCACCAGTCTGCCAACGGCTATTACGCCCATGAATTGGCCGATGCCACGCACGCCGAAGTGCAGCAGTCTCTCCGTCATCTGATCGAGCAACAGCGCCTGGCTCGAATGGAGGTGGATGGCCAGTTTCTTTATACCGAAATCGAATCCGTCCCTCGCTGCAAACAGTTACTCGCCCGGCGCAGCGCTCACGCCCTTCCTGTAGCCGTCCATTCCGCCGACCTCCAGGCTTCTCCCGATGAACTCAAGGCCGCCATGCTTCTGTTCTATGGCCTGCTCGATGAACAACAGCGCCGATTGTTTGCCGGGCTGGAGTCCCTCCGCCTGGGCCACGGCGGGGACACTCTGCTCGGCGATTTCCTGGGCTTGGACGTACACACCGTGGCCCGCGGTCGGCAGCAACTACTGGATCAGAATGTGGTCAGCGGTCGATCTCGCCGCACCGGCGGTGGTCGTACTCCGGCGGAAAAAAAACACCCGACCTAATCGCCGTTCTCCAGTGCTTGCTCGAACACGATACCGCGGCGATCCTATGACCGGCTTACGCTGGTCTCGCGGTACTACCACCACCATCGCGGATGAGCTAGGTAACCTCGGCATTCCCGTCTCCCCCAGTACCGTCGCCCGCCTGCTTCATGACATGGGCTATTCTCTGCGGGTCGATCAAAAGCAGATCTCCACCAGTTCGAGTCCCAACCGAAATCTTCAGTTCGAATATCTGGCCGAGCTGCGCTGCCGTTTCCAACGCCGTCATCTGCCCATCGTCAGCATCGACAGCAAGAAGCGCGAGCTCGTCGGCAATTTCAAACTCCGGGCCGTCGTTGGGATTCTGCCCCGCGTTGCGTCTATGATCACGACTTCCGCTCCGATTCCATTGGGGTCGCCATTCCTTATGGGGATAATCGGGGTGCCCTCGTCGTTGGCGTTTCCCATGACACTCCCGCCTTTGCCGCTCATGCCATCGCTCATTGGTGGCACCAGGAAGGTTCCACTCGCTATTCCGGTTCCCGCAAGTTGCTCATTCTGACGGATACCGGCGGTAGCAACAGATGCCGCTGTCATGCCTGGAAAACCGAACTCCAGTCCCAACTGGCCAACTCCTTTGCCCTGGCCGTAACCGTCGCCCACGATCCCACCGGCGCTTCCGAATGGAACCCCATCGAGCATCGCCTCTTGTCCGAAGTCTCACGCAACTGGGCGGCGGGCGAACCGCAGGATTCCTGACCAGAAGATCCTCAACTATGCTCGCACCACCCAAACCCAAACCGGACTTCGGGGTCACTGCTTATCTCGACCGCCGACTCTATCCTTGCGGCCTCAAGCCCACACCCGTCAAATGGCTCCACTTCGATTGCATCGCCGCGAAACTCTCCCCGAGTGGAACTACACTATCAAGCCACAACTGTGAACTTTGTTCTTGCCTGATTCCTAAGATCTCCGACACGCCAAAAGTCCCCTGCACATAAACGAAGAAGAGCCGAGAGACACAGGAAATAAGCCGTGAACATCAATTGGCCAGCAGCCTGTTAGAGCCGAAAGGCTCTAGTAATCGTTCGTCCCCGCGACTAGGATTGCCGCGACAAACGGGGGCCCTGAGTCCGACAAACGGGTAGTGTCCTAAATACCTGCGTTGCAAAACCACCACCCGTCTCTGTCTGTAGAGCGCCCGACAGAGAACGTTGCAGGTCTTGGCATACACTGTCCGCCATGCTCTCCCCTAGCACAATAGCGCAGATCAAGGCTGAGATTGCGAGACTGGAAGAGGCCCGCAAACAATGCAGGGAGAGCGGTATCAACAAAGTGATTGAGGAATGGATTGCCGATCTGCAAAAGAAGCTAGCCGAAGAGACGACGAAGAAGGATTCCTAAGAGCGAGTTGATGGAAATGGAAATAACAATCCCCGCCTTTGCCGGCGGGGATTGTTTTTACAGCTTTACATCTTCGGTTTCAATTACTGACTGGGCAAGCTCCAGGCCCTTTGTTCGCAAGTCTAAATGTGAGGGCTGGACCTCTTCTTCGGTAACCCCGACCCTTGCTTTCGGACAGGGAACTGAGCCGTTTGGGGCCAGAGAGCTGCAGCAACTGACCGAGTGGCGCGACGGGAGGCGCAGCGCTGTCCCCGATTCTGTTTCGGAACCATGGAACCCGGGCACATAGGGGTTGGTCAGCCACGAATCCAGAAGAATCGATCTGCGTGATGGCAGGATGTCCGCAATGTTTTCGATCAGCACCGAACACGCGTACCCAGCCAGGCAGTCGATAGCCGGCAATGCGGCTGAGGGCAAGGAACTGATAAATGCTGGGGCTGAACGTTCCACCCCGGAGGTCGGAGTAGAGATTGTGTGGAAGGAAATACAGGGACGAACGGCCGTACTTTCTCTCCGACCTCTGCGATACCTGGTAAAGAGTCATCAAGTTAGATCCTTGAGCGAGGATCGATTGGACCCTTTCTGCAAGGTCCGTAGTAAGTTGCAGCTTCTTTCCTGCGGCGTGCTGGCACGTTCTCTCGGAGCGTCCTTCCTGCGGAAATTTCCGG
>Ga0210393_10002382_pt1 | contig 15457 bp, 10 predicted proteins | sample IncBWC27OmetaG_FD_160068 | JGI IMG/M metagenome (GOLD analysis project Ga0210393, IMG submission 160068) | Forest soil microbial communities from Barre Woods Harvard Forest LTER site, Petersham, Massachusetts, United States - Inc-BW-C-27-O ... | reverse complement strand
ATTCACGCCGTGGCGCGAATCCAGCAACGCGAAGTGTGTTCGCACTTGGCGCGCGCTATCGGTCGTCGTCACGCGGAGGGGGCGGTCCCGGCCGGTGGCCGCGGCGCCGAAAATGTTCGCCGCCGTGAGGTCCGGGATGCGGCGGTCCGATTTTGCTCGCCTTATCTTGGGCCGCCTTGGCCGCCTGATCCTGACCGGAATCTTGGAGCGCTTGCCCGAGGCTCTCATAGAGATCGCGCAGCACGTCGCCCAGTGCGCCTTGCGTCACTTTGCCTTGATAGGAGGGTTCGACTTCCCGAATGGCCGTCTGAAAAACCTTTTCGGCTTCTTCCGGATTTCGGCGCTCGAGCCAGAACTCGCCCAGCGACATGCGAAATTTCCCGAGCCAGAACAGGTAAGCCAAGCTTCCCGGGAACCGTTTGACGAGGTCAGCCTGTTTGCGAATGGCTTCTTGATAGAGCCGGCCGATCTCGTCGACCGTGGCCGCGGCGCTCGCACGTTCTGGCGGACTCTGTCGCAGAATTCCAGCCAGCTTGTGCAGGATGTGCCCGTGCAGGGCCGCATAGTCGCTCGCGTAGGGATTGCGGTCGACGAGTGTAGTGCTTTCGCCGAGCGCGGCCCGCAGATTCTTTTCGGCCTCGGGAAATTCTTTCGGCGAAAGCTCGCGAATATCCGACATTGCGTAGGTGTCGGCCAACGCGAAATGGTAGTCGGCCACCTCGGGATGTTCTTTCACGAGTGCCGTCAGCAACTGTTCGGCTTTTGTGATCTCGCTCGAGGACGCCGAGTGGGGATCGGCCTCTTCGCGGTAACATTGCGCGAGCAGATAGCGATAGGCCGGGTTCTTCGGATCGCTTTTGATCAGCGGATCGAGCAGGCTGATCGCCAGGCCGAGTTCTTTGAGATCGGTGTGCCTGCGAGGCGGACCGTCGTGCCGGCCGCCAGGCCCTTCACCTCGCTCATCGTGGGGCGGCCCTCCGCGATCGCCATCAGGAGGAGGGCCGTCTGGATCGTGACCGGGCGGGAGGCCGACGAGGTCGTCACCAGGTGAGGGACCTTCCCCGGGAGGCGGGCGGTGTCCGGGCCGGTGCCGGTGTTCGTCGCCCGGCGGTGGACCGTGACCGTCAGGTGGCCCATCCCCCGGTTCGGCGCCTGGGCCACCGTGGCCGGGTCCCGGTCCGTCGCCGTGTCCGTGTCTGGGTCCGTGGTGAGGTGGCTCGGGTTCCGACTGTTTGTCTGCGCCGCGGCCCAATAGAAAATGGGTGCGAGCTGCTTCAAATCGCTCAGCGGCCGGCCCCAGGTTCGCAGAGCGCTGTTCGAGAATCGACAACGCCAGTTGGAACTCTTGGCGGGATTTCGTTTGGTTTCGTTGCCGGTCATAAATCGCGCCCAGGTTGTTGTGGAGTCGGGCGATTTCCAGTTGGAGGGTGCGATCCGTTTCACTGGCAGCCAGCGACCGGTACTTTTCGATCGACTGTTGATAAGCGGTTCCCGCCCGTTCCAGGTTTCCCAGCCGCGTATGAATGTCGCCGATCCGACGATTGGCGCGGGCCGACTCGACGCCGAGCCGACTTGGTCTGCCCTGACCGGCGGCGAGCTGATCGTAGACTTTCAGCAGCTCTTCCAAGAGGGCGGCGGACTCGGGCGAAGCGGCCGCGGTTTGACTCCCCTGGTCCTGACCGGAAACGGTGAGCGCGCGTCCCAGAGCGTGCTGGGCCGGTACCAGGCGGCTAAAGACATTGTCGAGCGTCGCCAACGAAGTCGTGAGCATCGACTCGGCTCGCTCGCGTTCGATTTTTTCGTTGGCGAGTGCCTCCCCGCGGGCCTCATTTGCTTTCGAGACCTGGTTCAGTGCGACTCGAGTTTGGACGTACGCCGCCGAAGTCACCGCGACCACAAGGATCAAGAGCGCAGCGGCCGCCGTCGAAAAATAGGCCGCGGCCGGGTTCCTGCGGCGCCAGCGCCACCAGCGTTCCCAGAGGCTCGGACGCCGGACCGAAATCGGCTGATCCTGCAAAAACCGCCCGAGGTCGGCCGCCAGTTCGCCCGCCGTTTGATAGCGATGGGCCGGTTCATCGGCCATCGCTTTCAGGATGATCGTTTCCAAATCGACGGGCAGGGTCGGGCAGATCTTCCGCGGCGCGGTGACGGCCGACAGCGGCGTGGCCCGTCCGAGCGATTTCACCCGATCGTGAACTTCGAGCGGCACGCGCAGCGTCGCCAGCTCATACAGCGTCACGCCCAGGCTGTAGATATCGCTGCGGGCATCGGCCGTCCCGCGCCATTGTTCGGGGGCCATGTAGAGCAGCGTGCCCAATACCTCGCCCGTGCGGCTGACAGCGTCTTGATCCATCGCCTTGGCAAGGCCGAAGTCAGCAACCCAAGTCGTGCCGTGATTATCCACCAGCAAATTGCCGGGCTTGATATCGCGATGCAAAGTTCCCTGGCTGTGGGCGTACTCGAGCGCTTGGGCGACTTGCAGGCCGACAAAGGCGACGTCTTGCCAGTACGTTCGCAAAACCTGCCGTAAGGGTTGCGTCGCGCCGATCTGAGAGCCCGTGCCCGCGAGCGGTGCCCCATTCGTTCCGGTTTCCGCTTCCGTTTTCGATTTCGAGGTCGAATCGATCGTTCGGTTCGTGTCGGACAGGGAGAAGTCGATCTGGGTGGCTGGGATTTCTCTGGCGGGCCGGTCCTCGGGGAGTCCGCTGTCAGAGTTCAGTTGGCGCGTCGGGGCCGACAGCTTGCCAGCTCCGTTGGCCTCTTTCCAATAGGACGAGAGCCGCATGGCAACCGGGTTGACCGCGCTCGTGCTGCGCATGCGGTAGATGACTGAATCGAGGCCGACCCCCTCGATAAATTGCATGACTAAATAGTCGAGACCGTCCTGCTCGCCCACGCCCAGGATCGGCACGATGTTGGTATGGTGCAGCCGTCCGGCCGTCCGTGCTTCGCGATGAAACCGCCGACGATGGGTGTCATCCAGCCGAGAGTGTCGGGCCAGCACCTTGACCGCCACTCGGCGGCCCAGCGATTCCTGCATCGCTTCGTAAACGATGCCCATTCCTCCGCGGCCGATCTCGCGGACGATGCGAAAATCGCCCAGGCGCTCGAGCTTCGGGGCACTCGGCACGGCTCGTCGATCGTCCGGCTGTTCCTGCCCCGCGCGAACTTTTTCCAGTGCGGCGATGGTCGGGAATAGGTCGCGGATTTGCGGAGCGAGTTCCGGGTGCTCGACCGCGTAGGCTTCCACCGACGGACCTTCTCCCCGTCGGTGCCGCTCGACAAACTCGGCGGCGAGCGCCTCGAGGGGATTGCTGTCCGGCTGCGGTGCCAGCATGCGGGAACCTAGGAGAACTTGCTTTCGGTGTTGCCGAAGGAAATCAGGATTTCTTTGAGCCTCGCGATCGCGCGCACGTAGCGATTGCTGGCTGCGGTGGGGCTGATGCCGAGCGCCTCGGCCGACTCGACATTCGTCAGATCCTCGAAGTGCCGCATCGCGATGATTTCTTGATCGAGGGCGGCCATCGAGCGGATCGCCTGTTCCAGCCGCTGCATCAACTCCAAACCAGCGGCCGCCTGACTGGGAGACGTGATCGTTCCGGCCAACTGGGCCGCCAAGCAGAGCGACGTGTTTGATCCGTCGGGTTGGTCCAGTCGCACGTCGCGGCCCGCGTTGCGCATCTCGGCGCCGATATGGTGCCGATGCTGGTCGAACAACGTCTGCAAGGCGATCATCCGCAACCAGACGAAAAACGAGCCCTGGGGCTCGGCCAGAAAGTTGTCGATCCGGGTTCGCGCGGCCAGGAACGCCTCCTGACAAACGTCATCCGGATCGATCCGCGCGGCCAGCCGCCGATCCATCCGAAAGCGGATCATCCGCCAAACCCGCTGCCGATGAAGGCTGAACAGGTCGCCCAGGACCTCGCGATCGCCCTCCCGCAGGCGAATGACCAGCGCTTCCTCGTCCGCCGGGGCCGTGGGGCCACCCGTCATGAACTCACCTGGTACTTAACGGGAAACAAACGCGGGGCTCCACACTGCTCGAAGGACCTGCCAGCACTTAGTTTCGCCGAATCCGCCCGCAGCTCGTTCGCGGCGCGTGGATGCGAGCGATCGGTTCGCGTTAGTGATTTCGGCAGGACTGCCACTGTCCTGGACTGGCGCTGCCCTGGATTGCCGCTGCCTTGGATTGCTGCTGTCGAACGGAAAGAACGATGAGACGCTTTCATCATAGCCAATCGTCAACCGGTGCCGCAGGGCTGGCGGCGGTTTGGCTCGGCACTCTGCAATAACGAGTTATTTTTACCATCGAACTTGGCGCTGTATCGCGTCGCTGCGGCCCAGTGATCAGAACTTTTGCCTCAGCTGCCCGTCGCTCACGCACTGAATTTGGAGATCGTATTATGCGTCGCACGTTGTGGATCGTCGGAGTGTTGTGCGCCCTGGGCGCCGCCGTCGTTGTCGCCCAGCCGCCGGAAGGCCCTCCGCGCGGTGAGAACGAAAATGACCGCCAAGGACCGCCGGAAGGAGGCGGACGGCGACATGGTCCGCCGCGCAATCCTTTGATGGAAGTGCTCGATACCAATCGCGACGGCGAGCTGTCGGCCGAAGAGATTGCCAATGCGCCGGCCGCGCTCAAGAAGCTTGACAAGAACGGCGACGGAAAGCTCAGCGAGGACGAACTGCATCCGCAGGGTGGCCCAGACGGCCCTGGCGAGGGACGCCGTCGCGGTGGCGAACGAGCGGGACGCGATCCTCAGGAAGAAGGCGGCCCCGATGGTCCTGGCGTCGCCGGCGAAGAGCGGGGTGGTCCGGGTGGTGAAGGCGGCGCTGGCGGCGGCCCCGGACAGGCGGGTGGCCCGGGCGGTCCTGGTGGAGGTGGCCCCGGTGGAGGCGGCCCTGGACGCCGCGGCGGTCGCGGCCGCCAGGGTGGACCGCCCACGGTCGATGGTCTGGTGGCCCATGCAATGACCTTCGATGCCGATGGCGATGGAAAGCTCAGCCGCGCCGAACTGACCAAGTTCGCGAAGGACTTCGTCAAGCACGCGCCGCGCAACGGCCGCGGAGGTCGTGGCGGACGCGGCGGGCAGGGGGGTGGCCCCGGCGGCGGTCCTGGTGGAAACGGTGGCCCTGGCGGTGGCCCGCCCGACGGCGATTCCGATCGTCCGCAACGCCCCGGTCGTCCCGCGCCGGAATGAAATTGGGAGCGCCTGTCGATGAGGCGAGCCGCCAGCGTGAGCTGGCGGGTGCTTCAAATCGAGTCTGACGTCGACTCACTTCGGTTCAGTAAACTCGGCACGGTCTCTCGCCAAGGTCTCACAGTATTGGGTTCACAGTGATGACGCGGGCCCGCAATCTGTCACTGGTTCTAGCGATCTCTACTTTATGTGTCGCAATCCCGGTTGCGAGCGCTCACGACCGGGTCCTCAATGCGAATCCCCACTTTGATGACGCCTCGTCGAAATCAACGATCGCCAAGAGTCACACACTCGAAGGCGACGCCCGCTACGGTGCGTTTCCCGAGGTCCATTCCGAAGTGGCCGGTCGCGGCGTACGGTTTTTATCGAGCGCCGAAGCGAGCGGCCGTCTGCGAGCGGGTTCGGTTCGGCAGACAGTCGCCAACATCTCGCCAACAGGCGGGCGGTGGTTTCGATTCCGTATTCGCGGCTGGGCGCAGGACGGCTTTCACGTTCAGCGCGACGACCTGTTTCTCAAAGTCGAATTCTTCCGCGATAAAGGAACGAATTCACTCGACTCAGTCAAGAAGTCGATCTATCCCCAGGTCGCACTGGCGCGGGAAAACTTTCGCGATCCGCAAACCAACGCCAAGTTGGGCCTGGGAAGTTGGCAGAGCTACGAACTCGTGTTTCGCACCCCGTTTCCCGAAATCGATACGCTCGAGCTGACGGCCGGATTTGGGCACGGGATCGGAAAAGCCAAACGCGGCGAATTCTGGATCAACGAATTCGAGCTGGTGCGGATTCCCGATCCCGACGATTTCGTCGCCCGCATGAAATCCAAGAGTGAAGGAAAGAAAGCCGAGCCCCCAGCCGACGCGCTCATCCCGCTAGGCGGACGCTGGTATTACGACCCGAGAGGCGACTCGAATCGTCCCAGCGACGGACGTCCAATCGCTCCGCCCACGCATTTCGATGCGTCGAATGCCGATCGACTCTATTACCGAACCGATCGCTTCGAGGCCCCCTTCGCCGACAACATGCAGGCCTGGCTGCGTAAAGGTTGGCTCGATCTGGAAGGCGACGCGGTCACCAAGGATCGTCTGGTCAAAGACAATGTGAAACTCGAATTCACGAAGACCCACTTAATCGTGCGGTCGCACAATTTGCCCAACCATCCGACGGCCGTCTTCCCCGATCGCTGGCGGGCCCTCGACGGCAATCCCAATTACATTCAGGAACAGCGACAGGTCTGGCGAATCCCGCTCGAGCCGCGGGTGAATCCCGACCACGTGGCCGTCGACCCTCAGAACGAAAACGGCGCTCTGCCGGGCGGACCGATCGGCGTGGCCGTGAATGGCGTGATTTTCTTCAACCCGTTCGACGCCGACTCGGTCGAAGCGATCTGGCGGCTCGACCGGTGTTGCGGCCATCCGAGCCCGGGCTTCGAGTATCACTACCACAAGTATCCGGTCTGCGTGAAATCACCCTGGACCGACGACGGCACGGCCCATTCGCCGTTGATCGGCTTCGCTTTCGACGGCTTTCCCATTTACGGACCGTACGAAGCGGCCGGCGAGCTGGCCAAGGACTCAACCAAGAACCCGCTCAACGAATTCAACGTGCACTTCGACAAAGAGCGCGGCTGGCACTACCACGTGACCCCCGGCAAATTCCCGCACCTCATCGGCGGATTCTGGGGCGTGGCGCAGGTCCGCAACCGGCCACGCCGCCCGAGACGTGGACCGGAAGACTAACGGCGCCACGTCAGCGAAGGCGAGCCGCGGGTGTCAGCCCGCGGGTTCTTCAGAGCCAGGCAGATTTCTCGTTACGCAGTTCGACCCGCCAAAGTCGGTACGGTACAGCCTCCCTTTATCAAATTTGATTGTACCGACCCGATTTCTGGCTAGTCCGCGGGCGGGGATCTTTTCTTCGCCAAGTAGTCTCTGCACGGCGGCGGGTGGCACGGGCGGCTTGCCCGCCAGTGTCTGTCGCGTATTGCATAGGAGAGCACTGGCGGACGAGCCGCCAGTGGCACCCGGCGGGCCGGTTTTTTCGAAGGCGAGCCGCGGGTGTCAGCCCGCGGGTTCTTCAGAGCCAGGGAAATTTCTCGTTACGCAGTTCGACCCGCCAAAGTCGGTACGGTACTGCTTCCCTTATCAGTTTTGAGTTGTACCGACCCGACTTCGCATCTCAACCGCACCCTCCCGCCCTCAAGACGCGATCGTCGCGGTCCGCTGGTCCGCGCAAGGTGCGCTATCATCATCGTACCCCCAACGACAGCGACGCCGAGACCGAGTTTCTACGACCGTAGAAACAAGGTCGAAATTCCTGGCGACACGGCCTCACAAAGGTTCCTGATACCTTTTCTGCGCCTGCCGTGCTCTCTGCGTGCTCCAGCGAAGAGCACTGGCGGACGAGCCGCCAGTGGCACCCGATTTCCCGTAGCAGCTGCCATCGCAAAAAAACACGGCTGAGCGAAAACCGCTCAGCCGTGGCACACAGTCAGTGTTTGAGAATCCGGTCGACGTTACCGGCTGGCCTGTTTGCCGGCGTCCTTCTTCGCGGCTTCCTTGGCCTTCTCGCGTCGGTCGCGGCGTCTTCCCCCGCCACCGAAGGGATTGGCGAACGGAGATCGCTCCTTTCCTTCGGAAGTAGCCCCCAGGAACACGAAGCACATTTCGTTGGTCGTCTGTTCGCCGAAGGTGACCAGCTTCGGGGGATTGCTGGGGTTGTTGGAATTCTTGATGCTGTTGTCGTAGACGGCTTCGATGTCGAGCACCGTTCCGACCGGCAGCTTCATCGGCTCTTTGAGGAAATAAGTTTCCTGCCAGTTGTAGTCCCAGGCGCCGATCTCCAGCAGAGTCGCTTTCGGCTGCTTCGGCTTCTTGATTGTCACCTTGATCTTCTTGCCGATCAGGTGCATGTGCGGCGTGATGTTGTGCAGGATGCATTCTTCGGTGACGCTCGTCGAACCGGCGACTTTGTAGTTCGAGTCGCCCGCGGGAATTGCGATGAAGCGGCCGGCAATCACGCCCCCCTTGAAGGCCTTCATGCCGTCGCTTTTCTTGGCGAAGTACAGGCCGATCTGTAGCTTGTCGTGCTCGACGCGGCCGTTGCGGTGATAGTGCACTTGGACCACCACGTCGGACTTTTTGGGGAGCAGGAAGCCGTAGCCTTCCGGCATCTGCCGTGCTAGCTGTCCTGGTGCCCAACCGCCCAGGCCTCCCTGCGGGAAGAAGCCGACTCCCATGTCGGACGAGTAGCCGGGACCGCGGTCGTAACCGTCTTTCGAGGGATGCTTGGCCTCGCGGGCCTGGGCGGATTTCTCCAGGCCGCGGCCCGCTTTGGTCGTGTCGATGAAGTTGAGAGTGTGATGGACCACCCGCGGGTTGGCCGGCTTCACTTCGTAGCCGACGACGAATTTGTCCTCGGCCAAGTTGGTCGGCAACACCATGACGCGGAACAAGTCCGGCCCGCCTGGGCCCAGCACGAACTCGTCCGACGGCGTGAGCACGAGATCGGGCTCGCCGAGCTGCCAGCCGGTCGTGAATTGTCGCGGCGGCGGGGCATCGGATGGCTTGCCTTCCGGCGTTCCCTCGTCGACCCAGCGGGCCAGCAAGGCGATGTCTCTGTCGCTCAGGCGACGCTCATTGTGGAACGCAACTCCGCCTGAGATTTTCCAGGGCGGCATTTGCCGCGTTTCGGTGTAGGTCTTGATGTCCTCAGCCCAATTGACGGCCTGCTTGTAGTTCATCAAGGCGAACGGGCCGATCTCGCCGGGACGGTGGCATTCCTGGCAGTTGGCCTGCAACAGGGGGAGCACGTCGCGGTAGTAGGTGACCGCGCCGTCCTTTTTGGTTTCGCGTTCCGCGCCGACCAGACAGCCGATGGCCTCGGTGACGGGGTGGCTGACGGCTTTGCCGGCCACGACTTCGTCGAGCGCGTTCTCGAGGTCGTGCGACTTGATCTGCTGGTTGCGCTTGAGCCGGGCGGCAAACGCGTCGTCGATGCGTCCGCGATAGCGGAGCACCAGATTGTGATCGAGCAAAAACGCTTCGGGCGTTTTCGCGGCTTTGAAGGCCGTGACCGCCGCCGCCTGATTGTCGCTGAAGACGGGAAAGCCCAACGCAAAGTCGGTGGCCCGCTTGGCCACGCTCGCCGGGGTTTCCGATTCGGCTGCGCACACGCCGACGAAGTTCACGCCGCGATCGGCGTAGTGCTTTTTCATTTCCATCAGGACGGGCGAATAGCTCGTCGAGACGGGACAATCGAAGGACAAGAAGACCACGACCGTGGCCTTCGCGCCTTTGAGGTCGTTGAGCGTCAGCTTCTTGCCAGCCGCGTCGACAAAGCCGACCTCGCTGATTTTCTGTCCCAACTTGGCGGCAGTCAGGGCCTCAGCCCGCGAAGGAGCGGTTTGCCCCGCGACTACCAAGGCGGCTCCCACGACAATCCAGGTCAATCGCATACGGTTCTCCACGGACGCGGTCACATGTAAATGTAAAGAAGGATGAACGGGGCAATCCGCGCCCCGATCCAGTTGTCATCGGACCTTATCGGACGGCTGCTAGACCATACCCACAGGAAGAGCGGCCGGTTTTAGAGATTCCCCGCGGGGTCGAGAATCGAACCGGCCCGAATTTCCACGACGCAGCCCAGGCGCGAACCGAGCAGCGGGCCGGCGCGAGCCCGCGGAGCACGCAGCGGGCAGACGGGGCCCGCGATTACACCGCGCAACAACCATAAATACCAGTTAGACCTGGAGTTGCACAAGGGGCGCCCGTTGGTCACCTGTTCGCTTTGCGGCTCTGGTTTGCCCGAGGTGACACCGGTCGTTCAACGGCCGACCTGTACCCAGGGAATCCGGCGGCCACTCGAATTTGTGCCCCGGAACATGTCGTCGCCGCCTGATTCTGTGCGCGCCTCGCGGAGCGAAGCGTCGGGGCAATAGAGCGCGTTGCACTGGGGCCGGAGAGTGCGTTGCACGGGGCCGGAGAGTGCGTTGCACGGGGCCGGAGACTTTCGCGGGGCGACATTAGCTTCGCCGGTCATGTTCGAATCGTCATTTGGCACATGAAGTGCATTCCCATCGCCGTATCAAACTTTCCGGGCCATGCCGAGAACCCACGCAGTCGGACTGGTCGCGTTCGGTGCCAAGTGAGGAATGGATCGCACCGAATTCCACACACCGCAAGATGAGGATTACCAGATGATCGTTTCCGCCCGCAAGATTCTCGACATCGCGTTGGCAGCTTGTATTGCTTACCCGACCGCGCAGAGCGCGTTCGCGCAGACGATTCGTCCTGCCGCTCCCGCGGCCGGTCAAGTCGCTCCGAATCGGACGTTCGCACCCGAGGGACGTGGCGAGGAGCGTCGCGACAACCAGATTCTACAAGCCAGCGCGGTCATTGGTTCGACCGTCCTGCTGGATGGTGGCGTAAACTACGGGACCGTACGCGACTTCGTGATCTCCGACAGTGGCTGCCTGGAATACGCCGTGTTGTCGGCCGACAACGGCTTGGTTGCGATTCCTTGGGGCGCCGGCACGTTCGATTTCGGTCGCCGCGCGTTTGTGCTCGGCTTCGGCCGCGATCGCATTCGCGACCTGCCGCACATCAAAAATATCGCCGAGCTGCGCGATGCTCGCGTGCAACAGCGCGTGCAGACATTCTTCCGTGGCAATCAGAACCCGCGCAACGGTGAAAACCGTGGAGCCGCAAACCGCGGAGCCGAGAATCGGGGCACCGAGAATCGCCCACAGCCTGGCACCATTCGTGGCGCCGCACCGCGTCCTGCTCCTGCGAACGCTGAACGTGGAGCCAACCCGGGTAACCGGGGCGGCGAACGACACGAGAAATAGTGACCGACTAGCAAACGAGGCCAGCGATCGATTGTTTACCCTGGTTTCGAGCGCGGCTCGAATTACTCGAGCCGCGCATCTCTATTTGATCCGCTTCAGTCGCGACGCCCGATACCGCGAGTCCAAGCGAAGGAGGCGAACCTCATGATCGTCCTCCCGAATCAAATGGACGGCAGCGGACGTCCATAACACTGATTGCGCGGCGTTTGAGAAACAGCGGCATCGAGTGAGCGCCAAACCGTGAATCAAGCCAACCGATCCAACGTCAGCCGATCAACCTGCGTAGGAGCATTCGGTGGACGTCCTAGAAAAGGTCCGTCTTCTTGACAAATGGACTCTAGAATACGGGACTGTGTAGCCGATTTCAGATAGATTGCCTATTTTGCCTGGTGTATAATTAGCGGTTCGCCTGCTCGCTCGAGTCCCCTTCGCCGAGCCTCTCCAGGTCACAGTTCTTTGCGTCGAGATGCACTTCCGCTTGACACCTCTGTACTCATTTTGATAAAGCCACCGCCATGGCCAACGTACTTGAACAATCTCCGACGGAAGTCGAACCGCGTCAAGACTTTCCGCTCGATACGTTCAACGAGCTCGAGAATCGCTTGCGGGCGCTTCGAATCCACCTAATGCGGCGCGCGGGTGAACTCGCAAGGACCAAAGCTGCAGGCCCCGTCTACCGGGTCAAACGAGAACACGTGCTGACAGCAATTCGTGAGCTAATCTCGCACCCTGCTACGTTGGCTTCCACTTTGGGAGTTGACGAAAGCTAGAGTCCCTTCGGCATTTTCACGTCGCGACCTTCAAACGCGGACATCAGTAACGCAGCGGGGATTTCTGGGTAGCCCAGCGAATCATAAACGCGTCCGCCAGATCCGCGAGCACGCGGCGGGTTAGCATGAGCGAGGGGCGCTCGAAGCCTTGATTGCGAGGAACACTCCAACAGGCTAAGTCTACCACCCAGATGCCCGCAAGTAAGCCGCGATGCGATAGCCACGGGACGACGAAGTATTCGCCGTTGGCGGCCGCAAAGACTCGGTTCCTTCCGTGAGTCTGGTTAACCTCTTCGACCCACTCGTGCTCTTGAGTGATGCGCGCAGCAAGAGTCTCGTGCGCTTGTACCAAATCGTTAGCGAGATCAGCGTCGGACTCATTTGTCCTTACGGAGTAGTGTTCGAACTCGCGCATTCCAACCAAAAGTTGGCCGACGTCTCCGCCATTTCTCCAAAGCAACGCCAAGGGGTTCCGATTCGCATCATTCATTACGTCGTAAACCGCGACGGGTTTACCCTGAGCTGCATATTCGGTGTAGGCGTCCATCGCTCGATTCTCGGCTGAGGCAACTTCAATCAGGTTTTCGAGTTCCGGATAGGAACTCGCGATCGATGCCTGCAAAGCGGGCCAGTACGACTCACCAAGTCCGCCTTGAGCCCAGCAACATCTCAAACACCATCCGTTTGGGCTACTGTCGTCGATCGGAAGATAACACGCGGCGCGATTCCAGCGCGCTCCATGGTGCGACGTGAGAAGGTCGGCCGCATGCTTCAAAGCGGCTGGAAGGGTCGAGGCACTTCGAATCGCTCGAATCGTGCTCTGCACATTTTCTTGCATTTCAGAAGAAGTGTTCCAACGTTCCAGGTGGGACCGTGCTGCTAGTCCAGACATGTGAAACATGGTCCGGAAAAACGCGGCTTGTAACGTCGCCGCATCGGGTGTCTCGTTGCACAAGCCACCGAGCTTTAGATAGCCGATGTATTTTTCGCCGTGCTGGACGAGCACTCTGCCGTGCCAATGTAGATGACGCCTGATGTCTTTTTGATCCTCGGCGGAATCGGGCGAGGTGTTGGTCAATCGAGGGACCACCAAAAATGCCGGCTTCCAACCACGATTCGGCTCAACCAGACGGTCGAACGGAACTCGCGGAATTGCGAAGTCGTCACGAACTCCATGCATGTCAAAAATATCGCTACATGGCACAAAATGAGAGCCGTCGTGACCGATGTAATAGCAGACAACGGGATATTGATTCCCGATTTCCCTGGCGAAGCACCGCACCATCTCGTTGAAGAGTTCTTGGCTTGGACTCTCGCAAACGTCGATTCCTACATCGTCGCCAAAAATGATCAAATGCTTATCTTGTCTAAGCTTCATTGGGGCATGCTGATGGCTTGGTGGTGCGCTGATCGGGCAGCGTGCCCGGGGACGTCAGCTGCGCCCACGAGACCTTCGGAGGTCACAAAAAAGTCGGGAGATAGTGACACAGGCCTGAGTTGCGCGATTCATGAAACTGCGCAGAAGAAGCGTTCGATGCGTATGGGCAGAGAGGTTTGAGAAGGCTAGAGCAATTGAGGATATCCATAGGAAATCATCTTTGCAAGGATCAGATAAAACAGGGATATTGGGCAGTGGCGGCCGTGTCTGTCTTTTCACGTTCGTTGGATCGTCGCGGGGCTAGCACGGCGCACGTAGGACACGCGATCGGGGACAGGCTCGATGGAAACAGGCAGCAGCAAATTTCCAAAGTTAAACGCGCGGATCATCCCTGATAAGACATACGCGGAAATCGATCTGCGCCTAGGGCCGCTGTCGGCTAGCGCCGCCGAGATCGCGCTCGAGAAAGGGTATTGGTCCGGAGATCCCGTTGACGATGCTGAGACCGGGGTTTTAGCGGTCAAAAATGGAGTCATTCCCTCAAAGGCTAGATCGCTACAGTCCGTATTGAATCTGAAAGCATTTGTAAAACTGCGAGAAGAGATCGATAGCGCGTTTTTTGATCATCTTGCAACGCTCAAGAGCGAGAAGGGCCAACTCGTTGCCGATGATATAGAGCTCGCCTATGTATTGAGTCGCTTCGGACTAAACGAACGTGACTCCGCAATCGCGCGATTCACTCCGGAAGCCAGGGTTAGGTTCGCGCGCCATCTGTGCGAAATCGCTCGACATCTGATGCGCGCGATTGACACTGGCGAAGCGGTCCAATCTGGGGATGTCGACGAGGCATACTGGCATGTGCTTTCGAGGCGATGGGGAAAGGCGATGCATCGTGGGTGGGCGTTAACCGGCTTTATCGCAGTCAAAGCTGTTGGCGCACTCTTGCTTGCTGGAATCGGCGGCCTCTTGCTGCCCGAACATAAGGTCGACCTCATGATTGCAGGCGGATGCGTTTATGCCCTCGCCGAGTTTTCAGAAAAGCGAACGGGGCTATGGGAACGGCGTCGCTAAGTGATTTGACGAGGCGGTGGCGTGCGGCTTCTTTCAGTCTTTGGTGCTGGACTCTTTCGCCTGAAACAGAACGCCGCTCTCGACCAGTTTGCTGATCGAAGCCGAGTCGAGTCCCAACAAGTCGGCGAGCGTCGATTGCGAGTGTTCGCCCAGCATTGGGGCCGACCGCAGGTCAGCGGCGGGTTTCTTTGGCTGGCCGCCGCGTGCGAATTTGATCGGAGCGCCGGTCACGCGGTGCGGTCCGACGGGCGAAGTGTCGACCATGGGAAACATGCCACGGAACGCACTCTGCGGGTCTTCGACGACTTCCCGCAGGTCGCGCACCAGCGAGCAGGGGATGCCGCCGGCACTCAGAATCTTCAACCACTCGGCCGCCGGTCGCGTGCGAAACAGATCGGAGAGCAAACCTTCGATCGCCGCCCGGTTCTTCACTCGCAGCCGATTGTTCGCGTAGTCGGGATGTCGTTCCAAATCGGGTCGCTGGATCGCCGCGCAAAACGAGGTCCAAAGCTTTTCGCTGCCGATGGCAATCGAAAAATCGCGATCTTTCGCGGAGAAGACTCGGTACGGAACGATCGTGGGATAGGCGGACCCCATCGGCTTGGGGCAGACGCCCGAACCAAGGTAGATCATGAAGCAACTGGTCATGCCCGAGATCATGCTGTCGAACATCGAGACGTCGATGAACTGTCCGCGACCCGTCTGCTCGCGCGATCGCAGGGCCATCAGGATGCCCATGATGGCAAACATGCCGGCACTGACGTCGGCGACCGAGTAACCGCAACGCACGGGGCCGCCATCCTCGGTCCCCGTGATGCTCATCAAGCCGCTCGAGCTTTGGACGATCAGGTCCATAGCCGGCTCGTTGCGCGAGGGGCCGTCCTGCCCGTAGCCAGAGATCGAGCAGTAGATAATCCGCGGGTTGCGAGCGGCAACCACGTCGTAACCCAACCCCAAGCGTTCCATCGTGCCCGGCCGAAAGTTCTCGAGGAACACGTCCATGGTCTCGGACAGTCGCAGGCACAGCTCGATCCCCTCGGGCTTCTTGAGGTCAATCGAAATGCCGAACTTGCCCCGGTTGAGGCCCATGAAGAAGCTCGACTGATCGCCGTAGTTCGGCGGGCCCCAGCCGCGGCCGATGTCGCCCCCGTCGCGCGATTCGAGTTTGTAGATGTCGGCCCCGTACTCCGCGAGCAGC
>Ga0210393_10002380_pt1 | contig 15469 bp, 12 predicted proteins | sample IncBWC27OmetaG_FD_160068 | JGI IMG/M metagenome (GOLD analysis project Ga0210393, IMG submission 160068) | Forest soil microbial communities from Barre Woods Harvard Forest LTER site, Petersham, Massachusetts, United States - Inc-BW-C-27-O ... | reverse complement strand
GCCTCGTCCGGCGCGCATTGGCGGAGATCGATCCGACGGTGTCGGTCGTCGAGGTCGATCCTGTCGAGCACCTGGCCGCCGGGCCGCTCGCGCGTCCACGGTTCAACAGCGTGCTGCTGGTGACCTTCGCCGTCGTCGCGATGCTTCTCGCCGCGGTGGGTCTCTATGGCGTCATGGCATCGATCGTCTCGCAGCGCACGCACGAGTTGGGGCTGCGCATGGCGCTCGGCGCGACGACCGGAGATGTCGGCCGACTCGTCCTGCGGCAGGGCATGCAGCTCGCGGTGGTGGGCATCGCGGCGGGCCTCGCCGGATCACTCATCACCGCCGGTGCGCTGCGCGGACTCCTCTACGGCATCGGTCCGACCGACCCGGGCCCGCTCGGCGCGGCGGTGGCGGTGCTCCTCGGCGTCGTCTGGCTCGCGTGCTACGTGCCGTCGAGACGTGCTGTTCGCGTCAGTCCTCTGATCGCGCTCCGGGCCGAGTCGTAGGGCTTCCCTAGCTCTTCGTTTGCGTCTGGTGCTCGAGGGCAATAAAGGGGACCCGATCTTTCGCGCATTCGCGAAGCCAGGACACGAGGTCGCCGACGCGCTCCTTGGCGTAAATGCCTTTGGCGCCGGTCGTGCGGTGGATCATCACCAGGTCGCGCCCGTCCTGCCGGTAGGTCGCCTCATAGTGGCCGAACGCACCGGCCGCGTTCACCGAGTGTGGCAGACGAGCATGCCACCCATCGGGTAAGGTGATGCGGACTTCCTCTTCGATCGACGCCGACACCATGATGCGCGATGCATCGATCGGTTGATGGCGCGGTCCGCGCGCTTCGATCTCATCGGCCATCCGCGCGAAGGCCTGGGAGCGGTCGCGTACGGTGAGGATTTCAATATCGCCGGATTGCTGGCTCGCTCGGCTGCTGCGGATGACGAACGACACGACGGGTCGCGCCTTGAAATCCTTGCCGTCAAAAATGACGAGGCTGTCGCCCTTCGAATCGGGAAAGATGCTGCCGGCCATGTTGCGGAGCATCGCCGCGCGCTGCGTCGAGTCGGGCCGGTTCTGCAATAGCGCCCGCATCCCGAGCTCCATCTGGCCACTGACGCTGGACTCGACGCGCCCGGAGAAACTCTCGTCGGCAGACAGAATACCCGTGAGTCGACTCTCCACGTGATTGGAGTCGGGCGGCGCCGGCGGCGTCATCAGCGGCTCGGTCACGCCATCGCCGTGAACCACCAGCGCGAACTGTCCCGCGTCGACGCCAGGGAGCGTCTCGAAGCGGGAGAGTGACGACGTCGGGTCGACGAATTGGTAACCCGTCGTCCGCTTGATGGCGACGATCTCGTGGTTGAAGGCGCGAATCGTCGGTAGCGTCGAGTCGGGTTTGCCGCCGGCGTTGATCAATACCGGGTACGCCTCGATACCGAGCACTGCCAGCGCATCGATGAGCAGCGTCGCTTTGTCCTTGCAGTCGCCGAATCCCGTGCTGAGCACCTCGTCGGGAAAGCGCGGCTGATACCCACCCTGGCCCAGCGCGACGGCGACGTACCGGATATCCTGCGCCACCCATCGGTGGACGGCATGCACGGAGTCGGCGAGCGTCCCGGCGCCAGCGACGACGCCGCGCACGGTGTCGCGCAGGCGCTGATCCGGGCGCAGCCGATCGACAGCCATGCCAGCGTACCATTTGCCAATGTCGCTCCACGAACCTGGCGCCGCGACGTCGATGTTCATGGCGAGGTCGTTGGAATCCGCGGGAGGTGCGTACGGCTCCGGCCTGATCCAGGCGACGTCGTGCGTCGTCCACTGGTAGATCTTCCGGGAGCCGATGATCGTATCCCGCCGCGGAAAATCGAGGTGATGCTCGACGATGCGGAGCTGCATGTCCTTGGGCGCGTCGACGATGTAGCGCGACCGCAGCACCGTCGTCCCCGCCGTCACGCGCCAGGCATCGAAGAAATCGCCTTGGCGGTAGGACTTGCGAAGCTCGATCGTCCAGATCGCGTCGACCAGCGTGCCGGGTGCGACACCGCTCAGCGAGAGCCGGAGCACTTTCCGATGCTCATAGATCGGATTGGTGCGTGCCGCCGGCATGTCCGACTCCTGCGTCAGGGCCGGCTTCCCACTGATCACGTGGCCGTCGAGGCCGAGCACGCGCATGGCGTTGATCGTCAGGCGCTGGTGATCCGGGTCGTAGGTGAACTGTCGCTCCTGCAGACCTTGCACCGCGCGCTGCCGCAGGACCTGGGTGATCTGGTGATACGTGCGCGTTTCGCGCCCGTCGGATTCGACGGTGATCACGCCATCGTCGAGGAGTATCACCGTCGCCTGCTCGGGATACTTCGCACTGTCGACGGCGAGCTTATAGATCGTGTCTGGCGCGATCGGCGGCACTTGGGCCGCAGCCGTGGCGGCGTTCCAGAGGAACGCGCTCGCCAGCAGCGCTCGGATTTTCATGACTCAATAGTTGTCACGGTCGAGCTCGCGCGCCAGAGCCAACAGTCACGGGCGGGTGTAGATGCGCACCCACTCATACGCGGAGCGGACCGGCAATTGCGACCGGTCGATCGGACCTGCCCAAGAGGCAGTCGTTGACAGCCACAAGTTCAGCATCGGCCGCATCTCACGCGTGGGCACTTGCGAAGCATTCGTCGTGCGGGCGACGAGAATGGTGTCCGCGTACCAGCGAAGCTCGGTCGGCTCCCATTCGAAGGCGTATGTGTGGAAGCCGGCCGTTGCGTCGAATGGCAGCGGGCGAAGAATTGGGAACGGCGGGATCAGCGTCGGGTTCGCGTCAGGCGAGTTGTAGACGTTGGATTGTACGGCGGTCGGGTGGTCGCCGAGGAACTCGATGTCGATCTCTCGCCACGGTGGCTCGGCGTAACCGAACCAACTGGAGATGACCGCGCCGCCCTTGGCCGCGCGCATGCGGACCTCGAAGCGGCCGTACTTGTACTGCTGACGAAGCTCCAGCTCGGCACCTGAGTACTCCCGGTCCTCGAAGCGATCGGGCTTGAGTGTCAATTCCAGATGGCCATGGCGGATCTTGGCGTTGGACGGCCTGAATTGCGCGGCATTGCCATCGAACGTGTGCGTGCCCAGGGACCACACGGTCGTGTCGAGATGGTCGAACGTGTAGGCGAACGCGAGACGCCAGCCCGGGGGCGCCGTCGGCTCATGCGGTTCTCCCGCCGCTTCCGGTGGCCGCGCTGTTGTCTGTGGCGGTGGCGCACACGAGGCGACGAGCGCGAGCGAAGCGAGCGCGAGGAGTTTCACTGTAGTTCGTGGCGGAGCCGAACGTAGGAATCGTAGCGCGTCGCGCTCAGCTCCCCGGCCGCGATGGCGGCACGGACCGCGCAATCAGGTTCGACGACGTGATGACAGTCGGCGAAGCGACAGTGGCCGAGGTGGGTGACAAACTCGGGAAAGCAGCGATCGAGGGCGTCGGCCGAAAGACCCCAGATGCCGACCTCGCGCAACCCCGGCGTGTCGGCGACGTAGCCGCCGTCCGGCAGCGGATGCAGCAAGGCACCCACGGTCGTGTGGCGGCCCTTGTTGACCGATTGACTGATCGCACCGACGCGAAGGTTGAGTCCCGGATAGAGCGCGTTCAACAGAGACGACTTGCCGACGCCGGATGGGCCGGAGAGCGCGGACGTGCGTCCCTTGAGTTCGCCCGCCAACTCGTCGAGGCCAGCGCGGGTCACCGTACTGGTGTAGTGGATCGGATATCCGGCGAGCGGATAATCGGCGAACCGCGCGCGTGCGGCGGCGGAGTCGACGAGGTCGACTTTGTTCACGACGATGTGCGCCTGCAGCTCGTTGGCCTCGGCAATCACGAGAAACCGATCGAGCATGCGCGGATGCGGCTCGGGATTCGCGGCCGCGAACACGACGATGACTTGGTCGACGTTGGCGGCGACGATCCGTTCACCATAGGCGCCGCTCGGCGACCGCCGCGCCAGGACCGAGCGGCGCGGCAGGATCTCGGCGATCGCCCACGCGCCAGCCGCGTCCTCGAGGATGACCTCGTCGCCCACCGCCAGCTTGTCGGCCGAGATCTTGAGACGTCCGCGAAGGGACACGTCCCGGGTGGCGCCGTCGGACGTCCGGACGGACCACACGCCGCCGGTACCTTGAAGCACGACTCCCTGCTCTCTCATCGCTCGCGGATCAAGGCGTCGAGCGTCGTCTTCACGTCGAGCAACGAGAGGCGATCGAGCGCCGCCCGGACCATGGACTCGTCGGCGCCACGCACGAGATACTCCGACTCGAGGTGCCCTCGGATCGTCGGCGGCTCGCCATCCCACCGAAGAAATAAGAGGTAGCCGCCGGTCTCGTCGACCGCGACGTCGACGGTGTAGGCCCCGCCATCCACGCCGGTGAACGCCGGCGGGCGTGTATGGACGGCGATGTAGCCGCCCAATGTCGACTCATCCGTCACCGGTGCCCGCTCACCAACTCCCGCAACACGTTGCCGGTGATGAATGCGACATTCGCCGGTCGTTCGGCGAGCCGGCGCATGAGATACGGATACCACTGCGTGCCGAACGGGACGTACACGCGGACGCGATATCCCGCCCGCACGAGCGACTCCTGCAGGTCGCGGCGAACGCCATACAGCATCTGAAACTCGTAGCGATCGTTCGCGATCTGCTCGGATGCCGCGAAGGCCTTTGCCTGTTCGATAATGCGCTCATCATGCGTGGCGATGCCCGGATAGTTGCCCTCGCGCATGAGCTGCTTCATGCAGCGCACATAATTCTGGTCAACGTCCTTCTTGTCCGGGAACGCGACGGCCGGCGGCTCGCGATAGGCTCCTTTGCAGAGCCGGACGCGACACTTGGCCGCGATCGCGTTGGTGACATCGGAGGCTGTGCGACGCAGCGCACTTTGGAGCACGATCCCGACGTGGGTGCCGAAGACGGGATAGAGGCGATCGTAGAAGAGATGCAGGGTGCGATCCGTGTACGCGCTCGACTCCATGTCGAGGCGTACGAATGTCCGATAATCGCGCGCCCGCCCGACGATATCGTGGAGAATCTCGACGCAGAGATCCTCGGACAGGTCGAGACCCATCGCGGTGAGCTTGACCGACACATTCGCGTCCAGTCCCCGCTCGCGAATCCGGTCGAGCATGTGCAGGTACTCGCGACCCCCGGCCCGCGCTTCGGACTCGGAGTGAATGCTCTCGCCCAAGAGATCGAGCGAGGCCGAGATCCCCTTGGCGTTGAGCGCGACGACGGCGTCGAGCACCTGCTCGAGCGTCTCGCCGGCGACGAATCGCTCGGCGAATTTGCGGGCCAGCGTGTTATGACGAACGAACTTGAATACCTGCGGTTGATTCGACAAATACAGCAGCGCGCTACGCAGCATGAGAGCGTTACGGGGCGAGTCGTCTGATTGGAGTCCCGGAGACGATGTTCCAGGTCACGAACCCATCGTCGCTCTGGGGCTCCAAAAGATACACGGCCAGGACACCGAGGCGTTGGTGCGTGGATACCTCGTAGCACGGGCCCTGCACCGGGTCCGCGGCCGTCGACCAGTGGCCGAACTGGTGCGCTTGGCGATGACCCTGGAACACGACCGTATCCTGCGTGGCGCTGTCCAGGGCGAACGCCTGGGCCGGGCCACAGGTCGCCTGCGGGCCGGTCATCTCGATTCCGTGCCACCGGAGGAGTCGCACCGCAACGGTTTGGTTGGCGGGGACCACATAGCCTCGCGGCATCGGCACCTCGAGCGTCGGCGTGAAGCGATCGTAGACGTTCATCGTGACCGTATCGAAGTGGCCTGCCCGGCGATATCCGCGTGGCACGCCTGGCTGTGTCATCGACGAATCTCCGGTCGCCATCAACGACTCAGCGACTACTGGCAGCGTCAATGGTGTGGTCATGAGGGCCGAGCGAATTGGGACGCTGTCGGCCTTGGGATCCGGAAGACGGATGATCCGCGATTTCTTCTCGGCCACGAGTGACAGGATCTCGCGCACGAAGGCGTAGGTCGCGTGGACTCGTTTCTCAAAGGGGTCATGCGAATACGCTTCGCTCAGGATCGCTATACCTCCGCGGATACCAAAATAATTTGTGCCGAATCTCGGCCGATTGTCGTACGTCTTCCACGCGCGGGGTTGGCCCTCGAAGTTGCCGTAGTCGAAGATGGCAAAGCCATCCCGCTGGGCGACGCGCCGACGCAATTCGGGCAACAACGAGTCACGGGTATAGGCGCCGGCCCAGAGTGAGGCGGGAGAGAGCGAGGGAGCGTACGTTAGGGCGTACCCGTGGAAGCTGCCGTCAGTCGTGTGCAGGTCCACGAACACGTCCGGATGCCACGTGTTGAACGCGAACAACGAAGCGCGCGTCTCCGGCGCCTCGGCCTTGATATAATCTCGATTGAGATCGAGGCCCATGCCGTTCGGGCGCTGCCCGACCTGCTCCGGTCCGTTTTGCTCGGTGCGATTCACCGACTGCGGCGCGAACTTCTCGTTGCCGTCGGCGTTGTAGATCGGCACCGCGATGAGCGTGATCGAGTCCAGCACGCTCGGACCGTGGTGCGTGCCGAGGTCGCGAAGCAACGCCAGGAGAGCTTCTTTCCCCTCGACTTCCCCGGCGTGGATGTTCGCCTGGACATAGACGATGGGTTTTCGCTTCGGCAGACCGCGCGACAATTTCACGAATGGGATCGCGCGGCGTTCGGTCGTGTAGCCGAGTGTCCCGAAGACGGCGTGGACCGAGGGGTCGATGCGCGTCTTCAGCGTGTCGAGAAACGCGATGACGTCCTCGTAATGGGATGTCTCGGTGTAGTTCGTGCGTTCCGCCCGCGTGAGGGGGCTGGCGCCGCCGCCCACGAAGGCGAGCAGGACGAGCGCTGCTCGCGGACGAATAGTGTTGTTCACTTGAGAGTAGTAAATGGCAATTTCTTCCGCGCGTGCTCGACGAGGAGCTCGGTCGGCGCAAAGCGCGGGGCATAGCGGTCGTTGAGCTCTTCCAGTTTCTTGACGATGGCGTCGGCGCCCAGGTGGTCGATATAGCGGAAGGGGCCGCCGCGGAACGGCGGAAACCCGAATCCCATGACGGCTCCGATGTCGCCGTCGCGTGCCGAGCTAATGACGCCGTCTTCGAGGCAACGCACCGCTTCGTTGACCATCGCCAGGACGGCGCGCTGCTGGATGTCGTCGTCGGGGATCGTGCTGCGCTGGGCGCCGGTCGGGAGCAGGGTGTAGACCGACGAATCGACGCCTTTCTTCTCGCCGGCATCGTCGTACAGGTAGAATCCCTTGCGGTTCTTGCGGCCGAGGCGGCCGGCGGCGATCACGCGCTCGAGTGAGGTCGAGGGTGTGAGGCGCGCGCCGAAGCTCGCGCTCATGATCTTGCCGGACTCACCGGCGATGTCGAGCCCGACCTCGTCGATCAGCGTGATCGGTCCGACCGGGAAGCCGAACGCGACGAGCGCGCGGTCGATCGCGTCGACGGCGACGCCTTCGTCCAGCATGCGTCCCGCTTCATTGATATACGGGGCGAGGATCCGGTTGACGTAAAAGCCCGGGCTGTCGTGGACGACGATCACGGTTTTGCCGAGGCGCTGGCCGAGTGCGCGTACGGTCGACGTCACCGATGGGTCGGTCTCTGGGGTGACGATGACCTCGAGGAGCGGCATCTTCGGGACCGGCGAGAAGAAGTGCATGCCGATCACGTGCGAGCGGTCCCGGGACGCATCGGCGATCTTCGCGATCGGGATCGTGCTCGTGTTCGACGCGTAGATCGTCGTGGGTGGCACCACGGCCTCGACTTCTTTCAGCACGGCGTGCTTGACCTCGAGGCTCTCGAAGACCGCCTCGATCACCACCTGCACATTGCCGAAACCCGTATAGGCGATGGTGCCCTGCACCAGGGACATCATGTCATCGAATTGCTGGCGCGTGATCTGCTTGCGGGTTAGCCGTTCTTTTATAACACCCCTGACAGCAGCGAGTCCCTTGAGAACCCGACCGTACTCGGTGTCCTTGAACCGGACATCGATATTTTGTTGAACGGCGACCGACGCAATCCCCGCCCCCATAAAGCCGGTGCCGAGGACCGCGATCTTTCGTATCGGTGCACCCGGGTCCGATTTCTTCAGCGCGGTCTGCGCGAAGAATATGTACACTAAATTCTTGGAGACTTCGGACACGGCGCACGTGCCGAACAATCGGGCTTCGGTCTCGTACCCGTTGCCCGAATAGCCAGCGGCCACGGCTTCGATCGCGGCGATCGGCGCGGGATAATTCCCGTGCGTCTTCGCGCGAATCTGCTCGCGCGCCTGGCGGAAGATGACCGCACGGCCGACGGGATTCGCCTCCAGCAGCAACCGCTGCGCCGCCGCACCGCCGGGCTTCCGTCGTGCCGGTGGACGACCGGCCGCAAATGCCTGCGCTCGGGCCAGCGCGATCTCGCGCAAGATCGCTGGATGCACGAGCTCGTCGACGAGCGCGGTCGACAGCGCCTTGCGCCCTCGCACGTTGCCGCCGCGGAGAATCATGTCGAGCGCTTGTTGCAGGCCGACGGTGCGCGGCAACCGTTGGGTACCACCGGCGCCCGGAATCAGGCCGAGGTTGACCTCGGGTAGCGCCAGGACGGTTTTCGGCGTGTCGGCCGCGATGCGATAGGCGCAGGCGAGCGCGAGCTCCAGCCCGCCGCCCAAGCACGCGCCTTGAATCGCGGCGATGAGCGGCGCGCGGAGCCGTTCGACGCGTTCCATGAGCGCGTGCCCCATCTGGCTCAATCGCTCGGCGTCAGCGGCGGTCGGGAGCGACATCAATTCTTCGACGTCGGCGCCGGCGATCCAGACATCGGGCTTCCCGGAGAAGAGCACGGCCGCCTTGATGCTGCTGTCTTTTTCCAGTCGGTCGAGCACCGCGATGAACTCGGCCCGCGCCGCTGGCGCGAACGTGTTGACCGGGGAGTTTGGCGTGTCGAACGTGATCAGAGCGATACTGTCGCGGACATCCACCGTGAGGGCGGGAGCCACGCCGACGCTCATGCGGCGCGCTCCACGATCATGGCGTGACCCATGCCGCCCGCTGCGCACACGGTCATCATGCCGAATTGTCCATCGCGGCGGCGCAGCTCGTTGACGAGGGTCGTGAGAATCCGCGCGCCGGTCGCGCCGAACGGATGGCCAATGGCGATGGACCCACCCATCACGTTGAGCCTCGCCCGATCTACAGCGCCGAGCGGCTTGGTCAGGCCCGCGCGCTCGGCCCAGTATTGGGACTCGAACCCGCACAGGTTCGACAAGACCTGGGCGGCAAACGCTTCATGCATCTCGAAGAGATCGATATCAGCCAACGTCAGTCCCGCGCGTCGCAACGCATCGGGCGCGGCGAGCACGGGCGCCTGCAAGAGTTGCTCGCCTGGGTCCAGGGCCGCATAGGAATACGAACGAATAAAGGCGATCGGTGTGAAGCCGAGGGCCTTGGCCGTGTCTTCGCCCATCAAAATGACGGCGGCGCCGCCATCGGTGAGCGGCGAGGAGTTGCCGGCGGTGACCGTACCGTACTTGCGGTCGAACACGGGCTTGAGTGCCGCGAGCTGCTCGAGGCTCGTGTTCTCCCGGATGCCATTGTCCGACGTGACCACCGTCTCGAACTTGGGGGCCACGTAGACCGGCGCGATCTCGGCGGTCAGGCGCCCGTCGGCCGTGCCGGCGGCCGCGAGCCGGTGAGAGCGCAGCGCGAACTGGTCCTGCTCGTCACGCGGAATATGGTTGATCTTGGCCATCTTATCGGCCGACTGTCCCATGGTCTCGCCGGTCGATGGCTCGGCGATCGCGGGGGTCACGGGCACGAGATCACGGGGTCGCGTCCGCGCCAGCGCGGCGATCTTGGCGGGAACCGACTTCGCTTTGCTCGCATCGAGCAGGATATCGGCGAACGCGCGCGAGTGCAGAATCGGCACCGCCGAGAGCGACTCCGCGCCGCCGGCGATGACGACGTTCGCTTGGCCGAGGGCGATCTGGTCGGCGCCGTCGGTGATCGCCTGGTTCGCCGAGGCACACGCGCGGCCGACCGTGAACGCCGGGATGCCCTTTGGAAAAATTGGCAGTAGCGAGACTTCGCGCGCGATGTTCGGCGCGAGCACGGACGGAACGACCGTGCCGAAGATGAGGGCGTCGACGTCCTCGCCGTCGAGGTTCGATCGCTCGACCAACTCGGTCACGCAGAGGCGGCCGAGCTCGATCGCGCTTACGGTCTTGAAGACCGTCCCCGCTTTGGCGAACGGCGTCCGCAGGCCGGCGACGATCGCCACCCGGCGGCCATTTCCAAAGGTCGGCATCTAACGGAAATTAGACCCGTGCCTTCTCCGCTGCCACTTCGGAGCTTCAGCCAGCTTGGTGCGGCGCCGTTCGATGTGCTGGTCATTGGTGGTGGGATCACGGGCGCCGGCATCGCGAGAGACGCGGCGCTCCGCGGGCTCAAGACCGCGCTCGTCGAGCGCGACGATTTCGCGAGCGGGACGTCGAGCCGCTCGTCACGGCTCGTGCACGGCGGCGTCCGATACCTCGAACACGGGTACCTGCATCTCGTGTTCGAGGCCAGTCGCGAGCGGCGGACGTTGCTGTCGATCGCGCCGCACCTCGTGCACCCGCTCGCGTTCACGTGGCCCGTCTACGCTGGCGCCCGCGTGCCCCGGTGGAAGCTCGGCGCCGGGCTCCTGCTCTACGACGCGCTGGCGCTCTTTCGGAACGTCGGCACGCACCGACAGCTCTCGGTCGCGCAGGTGCTCGCCAACGAGCCGGCCCTGCGATCGGACGGCCTGCAAGGCGGCGCGCAGTATTGGGACGCGGCGACGGACGACGCGAGGCTGACGTTGGCGAATGCGATAGCGGCGTCCGAGGCGGGAGCCGTCGTGGTCAATCACGCCGGCGTGTGCGAGCTCGTGCACTCGGGCGAGCGTGTCGTGGGGGCGATTGTCGCGGATGCGTTCGGGGGTGGGTCGACGACCGTCCGGGCGAGCGTCACCGTGAACGCCGCCGGTCCGTGGAGTACCGCGATACGGCGGATGGATCGGGCCGATGCGCCGGCGGCTGTGCAAGGGACGAAAGGCGTGCATCTGGCTGTGCCGGCGGAGCGCGTGGGCAACCATGGCGCGGTCACGTTGCTCTCGGTCGTGGACGGGCGCGTCATGTTCGTGCTGCCGTTTGGGGCGCTCACCATCATCGGGACGACCGACACGCAGACGACCGCGACTCCGGACGCGGTCCGGGCTTCGCGGTCGGACATCGCGTATCTGCTCGAATCCGCCAACGCCGCGTTTCCTGCAGCGGCGTTGACCGACGCCGACGTCGTCAGCGCGTGGGCCGGTATTCGGCCGCTGAGCGCCAATGTGCGGGAGACCGGCACGGACCCGGCTTCTCTGTCGCGGGAGCATTCGATCGACACCAGTCCTGGTGGCGTCATCAGCATCAGCGGCGGGAAGCTCACGACCTACCGGTCGATGGCGGCCGAGGTCGTGGATGCCGTCGAGCGGGCGTTGGGACGAGGGGTGACCGCGTCGACTACTCAATCACTGCTGCTCCCGGGGGGTGCCCTCGGCGCCACGCCCAGCAGTCTCCTTGCTGCCTACCGGCGCGTCGGTTCACCCGATGTGGCGGCTCGGCTCATGGGGGCGTACGGCGATCGGTGGCCGATCGTCTGGGGACTCGCCGAGCGCGACCCGGCCCTCGCGCAGCCGCTCGTGCCGGGATTGCCGTACATCGCGGCCGAGGTGCTGTACGCGGCCGAGCGCGAGATGGCGTGTACTGTCTCCGACGTGCTCATGCGTCGGACGCAGATTGCGTTTGAGACCCGCGATGCGGGCCGCTCGGTTGCGCCTCGCATCGCCGATCTGCTCGCGCCGATCCGCGACTGGGAGGCTGGCGCCCGGGCCGCGGCGGTGGCGGACTATGACGTCGATGTAGAGCGCGTGTTCGGCGTCGATCCGTAGGCGAATCACACAGCGCGCTTCGCGCGACCGTGTGACGCTCAACACGCCTTGCAGCGCCGGAAGCGAAGCGACGGCGGGCGCGCAGCGCCACTCAGAACCGTTGCTTACCCGACTTGTCCGAGATCGTGGATCGTGAGGAGTTGAATGATCTTCAGGCGGCGCGTGGACGCGGGCAACTTGAGCACGGTCAGGTCACCGAGTCCGCGGCCGACGAGGGCGCGACCGATCGGTGACGACATGGAAACATGGCCGTCTTCCAACTCGACGGAGTCGCCGAATACGAGGTTGTAGACCTCGGTCGACTTGGTCGCCTGATCTTCAACGGTCACGCGCGAGCCGAGGCCGACTTTGTCGGCGGGGATCTGGGCGACGTCGATCGTGGAGAGCTTACTGAGCCGCTGGCGCAGCTGGCCCAGTCGGGCCTGCACGAACTGCTGCCGCTCGAGGGCAGCCTTGTACTCGCTGTTCTCCCTCAGGTCGCCCAGCTCGACCGCTTTGCGTATTTCATTGGGTAGTGTGACGTTCAGCTCGTGCTGGAGCCGCTCGACCTCCTCACCCAGTTTTGCTTTCAGCGCTTCAATCATACGGCAACATACCGCGCCGCGATCAGCCACCGCAAACGTTGTGGCGAACGGGAAATACATGCGTTTGCTGTGACGATCCTCGCCAGTTTCGCGTCGTTTCGACGAGAGCCTGAAGAGGAGCGTTTTCAGTGAGACGGATCACTGCGGTTACCGTCGCGAGCGCGGCGGTGTTATTCGCGGCATGTGAAGGAAGCGGGAGCGGGCTGACCAACACCACTGGTCCGCAGTGCACCGTTCTTCAGGGCGGTCAGAACGTCAACAACTGGTCGAACTGCCAGAACTTCCTCGGCGGTGGCGGCGGCAGCGGCGGCGGCGGGAACACCGCCGGTCTCGCGCCTGCCGCTCTGTATCGCCTGATTGACGTGAACGGCAAGCCACTCCCGTTCAATTTCGGCGGCACGGAAGACAGCGTCGTGACGACGGATTCGACGCGAATTATCAACTTCCTGCTCGATAGCTCGTACATCTCGCTCAACACCGACTCGACGGCGATCGAGATCGACTACCTGTCGATTCGCGATGAGCGCATCGCGACCACCCACCCGCCGGCGAACTTCAATTACGTGAACTTTCACGTCGCCGACACGTCGACGGGCACGTGGAGCGACTCGACCGGTCAGCCGACGATCGAGCTCTTGACGGGGCAGGTGAGCAACATCGGGTACCAGTACAGCGGCGACACGCTCACGGCGAACTACGCGTACAACATTATTGACAGCACCAACACCGACGTGTTCGGGACCGCGTACTTCACCTACCAGAATATCGGTAAGTCGTTCAGCAATGTCGTCGTCCGGCACGGCTCAGGGTTTGAGTCCTCGTCGCCCATTCGCGAGACGCGCACCAACAGCCCGAGTTTGAGCCTCGTGGGCCGCGACTACCGCCGCGGCCGCCTCGTCAGGGTCGTCCGTTAGCAGCATCAGATCGAGATCACCTGGCGAGATCTTTTTCTCGGTCAGCACCCGGGCCTGCAGCCATCGCAGCAGGCCCGCCCAGTAGCGGCGGCCGAACAGGATCACGGGGAACTGGTAGATCTTCCCCGTCTGGATCAGCGTGAGCGCCTCGAACAACTCGTCGAGCGTCCCGAATCCGCCCGGGAAGATGATGAACGCCACCGAGTACTTGATGAACATCGTCTTCCGCACGAAGAAGTAACGGAAGTTGATCAGCGTATCGACGTATGGGTTCGCGCCCTGCTCGAACGGCAGCTCGATGTTGCAGCCGACCGAATGCCCGCCGCCTTCGCGGCATCCCTTGTTCGCGGCTTCCATGATGCCGGGGCCGGCGCCCGTGATAATCGTGAACCCCGAACGCGCGAGCAGTTTCGCGGTCTCCTCGGCCGCGCGATATTGCGGGTCGTCCGGGCCTGTGCGGGCCGAGCCGAAGACCGAGACGCCTTTGTCGATTCCGGCCAGCGTGTCGAACCCTTCGATCAACTCGCTCGTGATCTTGAGCACGCGCCACGGGTCGGTGCGCGTGAAGTCCACTTGCGGGCCGGATTCCTGCAGCAGCTTCTCATCTTCCGTGATCGGAGGGCGATCGCGAATGGATTCTTCGACGACGCGAACCGCGCCCGAGCGACGGCTGGCGTCGCGGAGCTGCGAGGGAGGCGTGCGGCCCGCGAGCAAGTGGCCTTCTTCCGTGCGCTCGCGCACGCCCTCGATCGCGGCGCGCTCGTTCGTGCGCAAGGCGTCGAGGTCCATCTTCTTGCCCGTTGCCGTGCGAGGCACGCTCGCGCGTTGGGGCCGCTTCTTTGGCATGGGCGGTAGTCTACCCACCGTGCTCATCGCCTTCAATTCCGTGGCGGCTCAAATCACTGGGCACGCTCCGGCGAACGCTCGGCTGAGCATCCCGCAGTTGGGGCTGCACACGATCGCGGATTCTGCCGGTCGCTTCGCATTCGACTCTGTTGCCGACGGGCGTTGGGTAATCGAATCGCGCGCGCCTAACGGCGTCGCGCTCGCCCTCGCTGACGTGCGTCACGGCGCGGCATCTGTCGCGGTCAAGAATTACACAGCGCCTTCGGCGACTGTACAACGCGCTGACTGTGGCGGCAGTGATACGACCGACTCGGCGATGGGTGGACGGGCGACGAGCGCACAGGCGAGGGCGGCCTCTCCTCTCCCCTTCCTTTCCTGGCGTCCGGCGCAGCCGGCGCCAGGGACGCTGATCGAGATGACGTCCGCGGGCGACTCGGTGCGCGCGATTTGGGGGCGGGTGGCGGACGAGCCGGTCATGTTTCGGCGCGATAGTGCCAACGCGTTTGTCGCCCTGGCGGCCGTGCCGCTCGACGTGACGACGGTGCACGCGGCGCTCCGATATCGGTACGCCGACGGAACGATCGTGGAACGCGACACGACGCTCGGCGTCACCGCTCCGCCGCCGGCAGTTGTCGCGAGCGCCGCCAAGCCCGAGAAGTTGCGCGTCGCGGCCGAGTTCAGCCGGCCGGCGACGACAAACACCACGAGGCGGGTGGAAGGAGAGGGCGAGTTGGCTCGGACGGTCGGCGCGATCGCGCTGGCGACGCCGCCGCTCTGGCAGCAACCCTTCATGCGACCGCGCGCGAGCCGGATCACGAGCGGATTCGCCAGCGGGCGCAAATTCAATGGTACGCTCACGTCGCGGCACACTGGTGTCGACTTTCGCGGACAGCTCGGCGACCCGGTCCAGGCGACGAACCGCGGGATCGTCGCGCTCGTCGCCGACTTCTATCTCGCGGGAACGGTCGTCTACATCGTGCACGGCGCCGGACTCGTGTCCGGCTACTTTCACCTGAGCGCGACGCCGGTGGCGATCGGCGACACGGTTCAGCGCGGACAGATCATCGGCCGCGTGGGCCAGTCCGGACGTGTTACCGGACCGCACTTGCACTGGATCATCCGGTACGACCACACGAGCGTCGATCCCATGGGCGTCCTGTCACTCGGCTGGATT
>Ga0210393_10002378_pt1 | contig 15472 bp, 11 predicted proteins | sample IncBWC27OmetaG_FD_160068 | JGI IMG/M metagenome (GOLD analysis project Ga0210393, IMG submission 160068) | Forest soil microbial communities from Barre Woods Harvard Forest LTER site, Petersham, Massachusetts, United States - Inc-BW-C-27-O ... | reverse complement strand
TTCGGCAAAATGGCGTAGACAACCTGTGGCTGCAGCCGCTCGATGGTTCCAAAGGCAAACAAATTACGGATTTCACATCGGAACACATTTTCGATTTTCACTGGTCGTTCGACGGAAAGCAGTTGGCCTTGGTTCGTGGCCATACGGATGCGGACGTGGTTTTGATTCGGGACGGCCGACAATAATTAGCGTCTCGAGCGAAGTTTGCGAGCAGCGTCGGGACTTCCGGCACTTCGACTGATCGTGACTTGAGGTCCTGCTAGCTCTCCGGCTAGGTGGTGCCGAGGGCTCTCCGGTATCGCCGCCACACGAAAATGACCGGCAATCCGAGAATTACCAGCCAGACCAGCAGCGCGGGGCCGGCCTCGGCGAAGAACAGCACGATCGAGAGCACCATCTCCGACGCGTCGCGATAGCCGGCCACAAACGCATTATGAATGCGGGTGGAAACGGAAGCAGCCGGGGGATTTAGCTGCGCCTTGTATTCTTCTGTGAGCTGCAGGGCGACGGTGGCGAAGTCTACGCGGTGTTCGAGGGCCTTCTGCTCCGCCTCCATGCGCTCAACATCGCCGCGGACGCGCGCAATCTCCTGCTCCACCTGGAGAACCTCGACAACTTTTCCCGTACGCTCCTGAAGGATGGTGCGTAAACGCTGTTCGGTTTCACGGGAGTTGTTCAGGCGCGCCACAAGGTCGGCGTGCTCCTGAGTAACTTCTTCGCCGGATTGCGATTCGTTCTCGACGCGGCCGAGAGTTTTGAGGTCAGCAACCGCCGAAGCGAGTTCGGCCGCCGGAATCCGAAGCGATGCCTCGAGACCCCGCGCAGCGTTCTCCGGCGTGCTGACGTTCAGCTGCGCGGAATATCCATGATGCCGCGCCAGCATACCGTCAAGAGATGAACGGGAAGCGGCGAAATCTTTCACCACGATCGAGAGCGCGACACTGCGCGCGATCATGGGGCCTGAACTAGCCTTGTCCTGCTGACCGGTCCCCGGCTGGCTATGCACGGAAAAAGACTTCTCGGCGTGATCGCCAAGGCCATGAAAATTGCCGTTCGAATCTGCTGCAATAGCGGGCGAGGTTAGTGTCAAGAGTGCTTCTGCAGTCCGGCTCTGAGATAGGTTGGACTGCTGATCGACGATCGAATCACCATTGACCGGAAGTTTACCGGCGCTGCCTCCGGCAGAACTCTCCCTTTCGGTGGGCTGCTTTCCCCGATACAACGTTGCGGACATTGCTGCCTGCTGAGAGCGGTGCGAGGTTGGCAAGAAAATGGCCAGCACAAGCAATAGCGCCGCCAGCGTGCCTCCACTCCCAAGGGCCCACTGCTTCCAACTCCAAAAGCTGGCGCGAACAAAGAGGTTCGCTTTACCGAGGTCGACGCCTGCGCCAGCCTTGACCGCCGCACTTGTAACGGAGTGCTCCAGCCTTGCCGGCACAGCCTCGACGTTCCAGCGCGAAACTGACCGTGACGTGCTGCGGAACTGCTCAGCGAGCGCGCTGCATTCGGCGCAGCGATCCAGGTGCGCGGAGACGGCTTGCGCCTCCGCGGCGGAAAGTTCGCCATCGAGAAGGGCCATGACTTCTTCGGGGGCCACAGGATGTGCAGTGGTGTTCATGCGCGTCCCTCCGATTCCGTGAGCTTTTCTGCAGATGGTTTCGGAGCGGGCGCGGCAAGCAGATCGCGCAACGCCATCCGTGCGCGAAACAGACGCGAGCGCACCGTGTTCACCGGCAAACTCAGCAACTCGGCAATTTCCGCGTAGCTCAACTGCTCAAATTCACGCAGCAACAGGATTTCGCGATCCCAACGCTCCAGCTTACCCACCGCCTGGCGCAGCCATACTTCCGCGTCCATGGCGTTCTGAATCGCAGGCTCGGCACCCCCGGCGGTAGTCCCTAGAAACGTCGCGCGAAAGGCCGCTTTCCGGCGATACGCGCCCAGGACTTTGAAGCCAATGGCATACAGATAGGTTCGAAAAAGGGCGCGCGGTTCATAGCGTGACGACGCGCGAAGCACCGCGAGAAAAGTCTCCTGCGCCAGCTCTTCCGCTTGCGCTCGATCGGCAACGCGACGCCGGAAAAATCCATATAGCGGCTGTTTGTACCTCGAGAACAACTCGGCAAACGCATCCTTCGAACCGCCGGCAAACGCGGCCATCAATTGTTCGTCGCTTGCCGCCGTTGCAGGCTTCTCCGCGTCGGAATTTCCTGGCGTACCGTTCATGGCGCTTCGCTTTATCGCCTGCGAGTCTAGAACGAGCGCCGGCAGTGCGGCTTGCATGAGTTCCCGCCTAGTTCCTTCACTACTGGTAATGTCGTGGGATGGCGAAAAGTTCCCCGAGAAAAAAAGGGCGGCCATATTTGGCCGCCCTTTTCTGAATGGTTAGCTGCGAAGTGGTTTATGCACCCTTCACGTTCTCGGCTTGCCAGCCCTTAGGGCCTTTGACCACGTCAAATTGCACCTGCTGACCTTCCTGCAGGCTGCGGAAGCCGCTTGCCTGAATGGCCGAGAAATGCACAAATACGTCCTCGCCGTTTTGCCGGCTGATAAACCCGTAGCCTTTGGCGTCGTTAAACCACTTCACTGTTCCTGTTTCCATGGTGTTGCAATGTTCCTTTATTTGATATAGCGCTGAAACTTTGGAAGGGTTCTTCGGCAGGCAGGTCACGCGCCGTAAGCGGGGAAATTACTGCGAGGAACTCCAAAGTCAAACGCAGGTGAATTGTATTTCAAGTGCCCCGAAATTGCTACAAAAAATCTCAAAAGTCCCACCTAAGCCTAACCATAACAAAGGGTTATGCAGCCTCTCCAAGGGTTCGCGAATTTGCCATCCGGGCGCAAAAGATGGATCATCAAGATTAAGGGATCATCAGGATATGCGTCTGCGCGGTCTGGCAATCGTCTTCGTACTTACAACCTCAACCTGGGCGGGCATTGTGGAAGATGTCCGTGGGGCTTTGGCCCGGAACAGCTTTCCGACAGCCGACTCGGAACTGAAGACCTACCAAGCCCAGAACGGCGTCACGTCCGAATATATCGAAGCCTATTCCTGGATGGCGCGGGCTGCTCTTGTCGCGCGCGACTACGATCAGGCGGCGGCGTATGCCAAACAAACCAGTGCCATGGCACGCGAGCAACTCAAGCAGCGTCCGCTCGATGCCGACCCGCACCTGGCGACGGCTTTGGGAGCGGCCATCGAAGTACAGTCCCAAACCCTGGCAGCCCGCGGGCAGCGCACTCAGGCCGTCGCGATTCTGCAGGCTGCGCTGCGCGCTTATGGCAGTACCTCGATCCGCGCACGTCTGCAGAAAAACCTGAACCTGCTTTCCTTCGACGGCAAAGCCGCGCCCGTACTTCGGAGCGATGAATTTCTGGGATCAAAACCGCCTGGGCTGGCTCAACTCAAAGGCTCCCCGGTTCTGCTGTTCTTCTGGGCGCACTGGTGCGTTGACTGCAAAGCCGAGGCTCCCATCATCACGCAACTGCGCTCGGAATTTGCGCCCAGGGGATTAACCGTCATCGGTCCCACCCGGCTCTATGGATATACGGCACAAGTCGAAAATGCAGCTCCCAGCGACGAGCTGGCCTACATCGACGCAGTGCGGCATCGCTTCTATGCAGGCCTGCTCGATATGCCCGTCCCCATCAGCAAGTACAACTTCGATATGTATGGAGCATCCACTACGCCGACACTTGTGCTGCTTGACCGCAGCGGCAAGGTGGCGATGTACCATCCCGGGGCATTGCCCTACGCTGAGCTGAAGGCCGAGATTGAGAAGGTCGTGGCCACACCCACTACAATCGCTCGGTGAACCTCGACGATACCATTGTCGCTATCGCCACGCCCCCGGGGCGCGGCGGGATCGGAGTGGTGCGCGTGGCGGGACCGCGAGCTCGCCAGATCACCTCGCCCATGTTGCGCTTGAAACACGATCTGGAACCCGGACTGGCGGTTGTCGGCGAACTCATCGAGTGCGGTGGAGACGTCGCCGAGCTGCGCCCGGTGGGACCGCCGAGGACGGCTGTCCCCACGCGGATCGATGAAGTAGTGGTGACTTATTTCGCAAGACCCCATTCCTATACCACTGACGACATTGTCGAGATCGCCGCCCACGGCTCTCCCGTGGTGCTGCGGCACCTCGTCGAACTTTGTGTTGCGGCCGGGGCGCGGCTCGCGGAGCCGGGCGAGTTCACCATGCGCGCGTTTCTTAACGGCCGCATCGATCTCACCCAAGCCGAAGCGGTTCGCGATCTGATCGACTCGCAGACGCTCTATCAGGCAAAAGTTGCCGCGCAACAGCTTGAGGGCGCTCTTTCCAAACGCCTGCAGCCGGTCAAACAGAAACTAGTCGAATTGATCGCTGTGCTCGAAGCAGGCATCGACTTCGCAGAGGACGACGTATCGATCCTGCCCGACTCTGTCATCCTCGAACGCATCGCGGCGGTACGTCAGCCGCTCGCGGCTCTTGCCGCAACCTTCGCCTACGGAAATATCGTCCATCAGGGACTGACGCTGGCCATCATCGGCCGGCCCAACGTAGGGAAGTCCAGTTTGTTCAATCGTCTGGTTGAGCGCGAACGGGCCATCGTGACCGCAACCCCCGGCACCACACGCGATCTGGTCAGCGAAACTGTCGCGCTCGGTGGCATTCCCCTGCGGCTTGTCGACACCGCGGGCATCCGGCAAGCGCTCGACGAAGCGGAATCGATCGGCATTCGGAAATCCATCGAAGCCCTGGCGGATGCTGATCTGGTGCTGGTGGTATTCGATGCTTCGCAGAACGTGGCGACCGAAGACAACGAGCTGCTGCGGCAAGTGCAGGGTCGTCCGGCAATTGTGGTGGGGAACAAATGCGACCTGGAATCGAGTAGCCGATGGTCGGTGACGACCGGCCAGTTTGCCAGGGTTCAAGTGTCTGCCTTGACCGGGCAGGGAATCGGCGAACTACGGAGTGAGATTTTGCGCCACATCGGGGGCGAAACCGGAGCGCAGGCAGAAAGTGGATTTCTTACCAATGTTCGCCACCAGGGACTTGTTCAAGAGTCACTGGTTATGCTGGAGGCGGCGAGCAATGCGGTAACTGGCAGAATCCCTCACGAGATGCTCCTGCTCGATCTTTACAATGCCCTTCGACCACTTGACGCGATAACCGGAGCTACCACGACGGATGACATCCTCAACCTCATCTTCAGCAAGTTCTGTATTGGAAAGTGAAGGAGGGTGCATGGGTTCCCAATAAAATCTGCTTTGGGCCGATAGACTTTCCCCGATTGCACAACCATGCCTTCCGCATTCTCACGCAATCTTGACTTTCGCAATCACCGTGGTGCCACGTCCCTCCGATTGAATTTCGAGGCTGCCGTCAAGCTGCCGGAGACGTTCCCGCATACCACCAAAGCCGATGCCGGCTCGGCCCGATTCGAGCAGGTCTCGTTGCTTGTCCTTGGGTATTCCCTTCCCTTCATCCCGAACTTGAACCGTCAGGAAGTCATTCTCCCGATACACGGCGATCGTGGCAGTGGCGCTTCCAGCGTGACGATGGATATTGGTCAAACACTCCTGAACGATCCGGAAGATTGCAATTTCAACGTCGTCGGGCAGCCGGCCGAAATCAGATGGAATATCAAGGTCGACTTTTATCTTGCTGCGTTCTGAGAATCCGTCCACATACCAACGCAGCGCAGACACCAACCCGGCTATGTCAAGCAGAGGAGGATGTAGCAAGTGAGAGATGGTACGAATCTCTCTGGAGACCTGTTCCACCAGCATGGCGTTCTCGGACACGGCCCTGGTTCCGTCCGCATCGAGCTTACGAGATTGCTGTTGGACGATAGCGATATTCATGCCGATGGCGGCGAGCAACTGGCCTACGCTGTCATGCAGTTCCCGCGCAATGCGCTTGCGTTCTTCATCCTGCATTCGCTGAAAGCGTGACGCCAGTTCCCCTTGCTCCTTGCTGGCGGTCAAGTCAGTGACCAGAACTCCGGTTGCCGACTTGTCGCGGGACAACAGACTCAACGAGAAATGGGCAGAAATCGATTCGCCATCCGCCCGAAGCAAACGCATTTCGCCTTCGCTGAACCCGCTCCGAGCCTCATGCAGCAATTTCTGACAACCGGGATGATCCTCCGGCGCCAGGAAGTTGGTAAGAGGAAACCCGACCAGCGTCTCACGCGCCACACCCAGCAACTGTGCCAGACTATGATTGGCATAAATGACGCAACCGTCGGCATCGAGCATGGCTGCTCCCTGCTGCATTCTTTCCACCAGAGTGCTGTAGGGAAGGTCGGAGCCCTCGAGGGTATAAACCCGATGACCTTCAGGATCGCGCACTACGAACGCATCCACCGTCCCATCGCGAATCGCGCGCAGCGTCTGTTCCGCTTCGTCCGACAAATGGATTTCAACCGCCGGCGTGCCTTCTTCCATCTAAATTTCTCCCGACGAAGAGCTGACTTCTTCGCTTCACTTTTCCAGAGCAGCAGGCCGCAGCTGTAAACCCACCAAGGCACGCTCGGTGTCGCGAAGATCGCCCACGATTTTGCGCAATGGCTGCGGCAACTTCCGCACCAAGGTAGGAATTGCTAGGATCTGGTCCCCGGCAGCCAATTGCGGATGCTTCACCAGATCGACCACTTCTATATTGTAGCGCCCGGCCAAGTGGTCCTCACAGATTTTCTTGAGATTCGCAAAGGCGGCGACCGATCGCGGAGTTTGGCCCGCAACATACAAACGGAGTTCCCAGACTTCGCCTGCCTCCGTTCCTTTGTCGTTAATCTCTTTGAGACTTAGAGGTGGCTTGGGGCTAGCGTTTGGTGTTTTTGCCATCCTGACTCCTGTGCTGCTTTCTGGTAGAGACAATCCCATCGCTCTGATCGGCGCGGCGGCTGCGAGCCATGGCTTCGCGACTGTCGGCCACAAATTTTTCGCTCGCAATTTCCTCGGCACCAACCATAGCCAACTCCTCTTGCTCGATCGCGAACTCTTTTCGGAGCGCCGTGATACGGGCTTCCAACGCTTCCCGTTTTCGCGTGAGGTCACGCTGTCTGCGCTCGGCCTCCCGCCGCCGTTCCAACCCCGCAGCCTTCTCACGCGTTTCCTGTGATAGACGGGACGATCCGGTCAGAACGCCTTCGGGACCTAGATATACGTCCAGCAAATCGACTCCATGATCCGTCAAACGAAATTCCCGGAGTTGGTTGGAGTGGGCCATACCTCGCGATTTAAGAACGTACAGGGCGCGGTTGCGTTCGCCGCCCAATTCGATGTCCCGCACGAATAGCCACGTATCCACGATGGAGGAGATTTCCACGTCGGTCTTCTCTATGGCCTCTCCGCCGGAAGTTAAGTTTGTCAGAATGCCGGTGATTCCCTTTTGCTTCAGAAAGTCGATCAGGCGAATCAACATGATGTGGGCGTCGCGCCGGTTGCCTGCTTGTACCAGGCTTCCCACCGGATCGATAACCACCACTTGGGGTTGAAACTCGTGAATAATCTTGTGCATGATCGCCAAGTGCATCTCCAGCCCGTAAAGCGTGGCTCGGCTGGAATGAAACCGGAGCAGATCCTTCTTGATCCACTGTGCCAAGTCCAGGCCGATGGATTGCATATTGCGAATGAGCTGACCCGGCGATTCCTCGAAGGAGAAGTAAAGCGAACGCTCGCCGCGCCGGCAGGCGGCATCGACAAACTGCGCAGACAAGCTGGTCTTGCCAGTTCCGGCTGTTCCCGAAATCAGGACGGTGCTGCCCCTGTAAAATCCTTGGCCCCCCAGCATCGTATCCAAGCGGGGAACGCCGGTCGAAATGCGCTCATGATTTACATGATGCTGCAGGCCCAGGGAGGTGACCGGTAAGACGCTGAAACCATCTTCATCGATCAGAAACGGATACTCATTGGTGCCATGCGCCGTGCCCCGATATTTCACGATGCGCAGCCGGCGGGTGGAAATCTGGTCCACCATGCGGTGGTCGAGCAGGAGGACGCAATCAGAAACATATTCTTCCAGCCCGTGGCGGGTGAGGGCACCTTCGCCGCGTTCGGCGGTGATGACCGCGGTCACACCCCTATCTTTGAGCCAGCGAAACAAGCGGCGCAACTCAGCCCTTAGAATTCCTTCATTCTGCAGCCCGGAAAACAGGTTCTCAATGGTATCGAGAACTACTCGTTTCGCTCCGATGCTGTCGATCGCGGAACCGAGCCGTATGAACAATCCTTCGAGGTCGTAATCCCCAGTTTCGTCGATTTCACTGCGTTCGACGCGAACGAAATCGATGGCCAACTTTTTCTCCGCAGCCAGTTCATCCAAATCAAATCCGATTGAGCGGACATTTTGCGCGAGCTCGGCGGCGGTCTCTTCGAACGCCATAAAGACTCCAGGTTCGTTGAACTGGGTGGCACCGCGAACCAGGAACTCCATGGCCAGGAGTGTCTTTCCAGCGCCGGCGCTGCCGCATACGAGCGTAGGTCTGCCACGTGGAAAACCGCCGTTAGTTATTTCGTCAAGTCCTTGAATTCCAGTGGGGGCCTTAGGCAGGCTAGGACTTTCTATGTTCTTTTTCTGAATAGCACTGCTCTTTCCGGCTCTCGCTTGCATTGGGTTAAGCGCTTCTCTTGGCGCTTTACGTTGTACGTCTCAGTGCGTTTGCCACATCAACGAAGCAAACATAATAGCCAACGAACCACCGACTGTTCCTCAGTGGCCTACTGCGCTCCACAGCTGCTCACGGTGCCATAGACGACTCCAAGGCTTCTAGCTCGAATGGAGGGGGAGGAGGAGCCGCTGTTTAATCTACCTACTAAGGCGAGCGTAGGTGTATACAGTGAATCCTGTAGGGGCCCGCCCCGCAGAGCAGAAGGGTAGTCTATCTGCAGCGGCCGGCTTCCAGTTTCGCGCGGAAGCGCTGCGCGGTGAATCCAGGCGATGCGGGCGAGTAGTGAACCTGCAACACCGGAGTCCTCGGGTGCGGCGGCGTCAGGCTGAGCGAAAAGAGGGTACGCCATCAGGCGCACCCTCAGAAGGGCTGTCAGAAGCTGAAGCGCGCCTGCAGTTGGATTGTCCTGCTGCCCAGCGCGCTGCCGGCAACGCCGAAGTCCGAGTTTGGAACCACCGTGCCGTCCGGCGCCACCGAACCCAGATTCGCGTCGAGAGACGCAACGTTAAGGTTCGTTTTATTGAACAGGTTGTAAACGTCGGCGCGGATTTCGAACCTGGCGCTCTCTCCTAAAACCCGGTTCCTGGGAAGGCCGAATCCTTTGCTCAGGCTGGCATCCACGTCGTTATAGCCCGGCCCGTTCAAGCTGTTGCGTTGGATTCCAGGGAGCGGTGCAGGCGAGGTGGCGGGAAAGGGCACTCCCTGAACGTAAGTCGGAGGCGTCAGAAAGGTAGTGCCGTTCCCGCCGTAATTCGGGTTGATGGGTTGCTCGAATGTTTTGTTGCTGGTGTTGCTGCCGGCTCCCGGCAAAAGAGCCGCTGGGCGAAGCTGACCGTAACCGCTGCCCGAGTAGTACACATTACCCGTGATGTTGTAATAAGGATTCCAAGGAAAGCCCGAGTGTACGTTCCAGATACCGCTCAGAGACCAGCCTCCGGCTACTTTCTCGATCCAGCTATGGTTGCCGCGGAAAAATACCGGCTGCCACAACCCGAAGAGCTTGAACGCATTTCGCACATCGTAGTTAGCCCGTCCATACGCCGCACTCGTACTGAAGGGGTACGGATCTTCATAGTACGGTCCTGAATTCTCGTCCATGGCCCTGGCCCAGGTGTATTGCGCTGATGCCTGAAACCCGCGCAAGAAGTTGTGCGTGAGAGTGGCGATCATCGCGTTGTAGTTCCCGTTGCCGGTGTTCTGCCAAAAGTTGACAGTCTCCAGGATCGGATTCAGCGCAAGCCCATTCGCCGCCCCGACTGCGTCATAATTCTTTAGCACGAACAGGTGCCGTGTCTCGTTTCCCTGGTAGCCCAGGGTGAATACCGAGTTAAATGGCAACTGATCCTGTATGTCCAGCGAATAATGATAATTGGCGGTCGTCTTCGGATTCGACTGGAAAGCCGCCACGGAGAGTGGTGATCCGCTTATCGGTAGATTGTTGCTGCCAAAGGTTGTGATCGCGTTTTGGTTGGGCGCATATCCAAAGATGGAGTGAACGTCTGCTGCGGTTTGGTACAAAATTCCGTTGCCCGCACAAGAGGGGTTGGAGGTGAAGGGGTAAGAGCAGTTGAAGTTTCCAGTTACTGCGTTGGGTGGGTTCCCGCTGGAATTTGCGGTGATGGCAATTTCGTTTTGATTGTAGCTGATGCCAAATCCACCGCGGATCACGATCTTGTTCTGGTACGGCTTCGGTTGCCAGGCAAATCCAACCACCGGACCGAAATTGTTTTTCTGCGGAGTATAGAGATTTCCACCGACGCGGACGTGTATACCCGTCAGTAGATTTGCCCCCGATCCGAATTGCAGAACGTCCTGATTATTCTGCTTGGCATATATCGATCCGAAGTAAGACCAGCGCAGGCCCAGATTGATGGTCAGGTTCGGAAGGGCTTTGAAGTCGTCCTGCACAAACGCGCCCCACAGATTCTCGCGATCGTCCTGGCGGTTGCCGAAGGGAATACCGGTCTTGGCATTGAATACTGCAGTCTCAAAAAAAGGCGCGTCATTCGCGAAATCCCAGAAGTTCTCAAAATTGAAACTGGGCCGCCCTCCGCCGAGATTTTCATTCAAATATGAGAGCCGGGTCAAATCTCCGCCGACTCTGATGCTGTGACGACCGACTATTTTGGTGAGTACGTCATTGTAGCTATAAGTCCACTGATTGTATTGCCCCGGGGGCGGAGCTCCGAAGTACTGAGGTTGTATGGAGCCTATGGATTCGATGTTGGCCTGGGGCAATCCAAAGGGCTCCTGCGGGTTGCTGGAAAGCTCATTGTAACGCCAGCCTGCGGCATTGCCGCGCGCCTGATTCAGTAACGTGGATGAGAATGTATGGTTCCAGATCAGCGAAAATGCATCGTTGACCACGGTGTGATGCCACAAATTCTCCTTGCGGATGGGGCCTTGGTAATCCGTGGTCTCGCTCGGGACCCAGTAGATAGTGAAAGACAGCCTGTCCTTACCGGTCACATCGGCGTCCAAACGTCCGTTGTACTGACTCTGCGACACTGTCGTTGGATTCAGCGAGTTAAAGAATGCGAAGTCGGGTATTCCATCGAGCCCGCCGCCCACACCGGGACTAGTGGGGCTGCCGCCGTAGGTCAGATCTTGTAAGCCCAAGCCGGTTTTCAAAGGCGAGCCGATGTCCAGGCCTTGGGAGCCGTTCGGACCAATGGCGTTGCAGTTCCCCACAACTCCCGGCGCCTGCTGCACTAGCCCGATAGACGAGCAGCTGCGGGGAATAATTCCGCTCGCGGAAACGGCGTTTCCGGGGAAGGAGAGGTAGGTGGCGGCAACGCTTCCGGCGGGTGCAGCGGTTGAATCGAACTGCGAAGTCTCATACCAGCCTTGCGCGGTGGCGACTTCGGTAAGCGGGCTGGTCTCCCAGTTGAAGAACGCAAATATCTTGTTCTTCCGAATGGGCCCGCCCAGACTTCCGCCATAGTTGTTGAAGCGGGCGTCGTTACGATTGAGACCGCGTTGTTGGGGGGTGCCCGGCAGAAGCGAACCGAGGCCGTTATAAGTCTGGTAGGCATTCAGTCCTGGGCGTGAAGCCTTAAAGAATGCACTGCCATGCAGATTATTGGTGCCACTCTTCGAGGTGACTTGGATCTGGGCGCCGCTGAAACGACCATTCTCCGCATCGTAGTTATTGGAGACGACCTTCATGTCTTGCACTGAGTCTTCACTGGGGGTGATTACCGACGCACCGCCCCACACCGCACTCACCGTGCTAATACCGTCGATCGTGATGTTGTTTCCAATCTCCTGGCCACCGGCACTTTGGATCTGCGGAGCATTCTCGATCTGGAAGACACCGGCAGCACTGTTGCCGGACCCGCTCACTCCCTGCGCTCCCGGCAAAGTGTAAGACCCGCCGCTTCCGTTCTGCGAAGCATCTCCGAAGACTCCCGGCGCCAGTTGCGCCAGTTGAAACACATCGCGATTGAACGACGGCATATGCTGGATCTGGTTGCTGGTGATGGTGCCGCTTACCGTGGCCGTCTCTGTATCGAGCGCCTGGGTTGTGTCCGACACCGTTACGATCTGTTCAACCTTACCCACCTCAAGGAGCAAGTCCAGCGCATTGAGCTGCTCGGGAATAATGACCACGTGCTCAAGCACTTTCTTGTTGAACCCCTCGTGCTCAACCGTGATTCGGTAGGGAGCCGGCGGCAGCGCGTTGAAGTTATAAACGCCATTCCCGTCGGAGGTAGACACCATGGTTTGGTTCGTGTCTGTGTTCACCAAAGTCACGGTCGCGCCAGCAATAGCTGCACCCTGAGAATCCTGAACCGTTCCGCGGAGGGAGGCGCGAAACTGGGCATGCGCAGCACCTACCAAAAAGGTGACAGCGATCAGCGTGATTACCGACAACTTTCGATACGGCATAAAGGGCTCCTTCATTTGAAATGGCGAGTCACCGAAACGGCGATGAATGGATTCATACATCAAGTGAAGACAATGCTCACAGCGGCAGTTGGTGGTGCCGATTGTGTCCGTGGCCTGCGCCTCAGGGGACGCGATCCACGATTTCTCGCGTCCTGCTACATGAAGGCCGCGTATGTCTCCGGTTCGGTAAGCTCTGATGTACCTATTTCACTTTAGGTTGGCTTTCACTTTAGGTCGGGGTGGTTCACACGCAGAGCTGTGAGGGGAAGGGGACGAGATGCGGGCTGCGATCGCAAGCCGGGGGGTCCCAGCATTTTGCCGCTCATTTGTCCGCGATTGAATTGCTTTTATCCGCGACAAACCCCACCTTTGTCAGCATGGGTTGAATCTCCGGATTGGACATGAACAATTTCCAAAGCAAGCCAGTGCGGTAATTTTCCACCATGACCACGATCGGTGCCTGATCAAGGCCCATGTAGACGGGAGAGAACCAGTTCCGGCCCAGATTGAAAGCATCGTGCGGTCCGTAAACTCCCCACAGGCGGTCCCCTAAATCCCGATAAAAGAACTTTAACGCGGCCATTGAGGCCTCAGGTGTATAAGGAAACGATGCGAGCGCCGCGGTTGGAGTGATCGTGCCATTGTCTGTGGCCCGGTCCGGGGCGTGAGCGGAATAGCCTAACTGATCGTCACTTGCCGTCAACCCCCAGTCGTTGGGACCATATCCCTGGAAGTGGCCGGGGTTCGACTCGCAATACGCCTGATCGATGAGCGCGAAATTGCGGTTGTTATCGAAATAATCCGTGTAGCGATCATGAATGCCGCGGGGATCGAACCCCAGGAACGAATATTGAGCAAAGAATAGAGGACCGCCGGTACCCACCCCCACGTCAAGCTTGATGCCGTAGTAACTGTGGCCGTTTACATAGCGTTCCCCGTCGGTTGATCCCGACCAGCCACTGCGATATGCGATGGCAGCCTCCGATTGCCCCGCCCAGCCGGAGTAATAAAGGTCGGCTGAAACTCCATGCGTGGGCGATGCAATGGCCAATAGATAGGTGATCATGGTTTCATTAAATCCGGTAAGCCGGTGATCGATGAACCATGACCACTGCGGAGACCAGTGCCACAGCAGGGCATCGTTCTTGGGAGTCCGGCGGTACCAATCCCACTCCACGGCCTCCCACAGAACCGTAATTCTTTGATAAATACCTTGCTCCGCCGTATTGTCGCCCTTGAAGTATTGCCGCGCAGCTAACAATCCTTGCATTAGAAACGACGTCTCGACTAGATCGCCGCCGTTATCGAACATGCCGAATACCAACATGCTCTGCGCCGTGCTGCCATTCAGAAAGTGGGACCAGGCGCCGTGATAGCGAGGAACCTTCTCGAGGAAATCCAAAATCTGCGTAAGACGCTCGATACCTTGCTGGCGCGTGATGAACCCACGGTCCACTCCTACGATGAGCGCCATAATCCCAAATCCACTAGCCCCGGTCGAGACGATCCGTTCGTCCCCGGGAATGTTTTCGAGCGTCGCTCCCGCGGTGGGATGAGCTCCCTCCCAGTAGTAACGGAAGCAGGCTTCCTGCAACATGGTGAGCAATTCATCGTCCGACAGCTCCCGGGTTGACGCGCTGGCTGCTTCCGAAAAAGCGGACTGCCGGTAAGATCGGTCAACGGCTTTAACCCGGTAAGTTGCCTTCACTCCGGAACGGCCTACGAAGTCGGTGTAACGGTTGATGTCCGCACTCTGAATACCGATGGGTTGGAACTTATGCTTATCGACCGAGCGATAGATGGCATAGCTTTGCAGATCGCTGTTGGCAACTGGTTCCCAACTAACATCAATATGGCGGTCGTAGCCTTTGGCCTGTATATCCTTTGGCGCCCGAGGAGCGCTCCTCACTTCGGGGGCCACGGGCGAAGCGGCGCTTCTGTCGTCGATCTTGATCTCGTCGATGATTAATGTGTGAGGCGCGTCGTCCGCAGCCCCCTGACTGAAGTACAGGCTATGGAGTTCGCGTGCCTGAAAGGGGTGAATGGAGGCAGTCTCAAACTCGCTAAGCGGCAACCGGACCTGAAACCAGCGTTTGCCAGGCACGTCGCCACCGTTGAGGTCCAGCTTTACCGGAATTGTAAAATCATGTTGTTCATCTTCCAGTTGAAGGAATGGCAAATCGGCAGCGGGAAATGGCTCCGGCGAGTAGCACCATATATAAAGCGTATCGCCGCGGAAATCCGTCAGCCGATTACGCATGCTAACCGCTCGCAGTTCCGTCTCCCAACTTCCTCCCGCCACCGACCGCCACTGCAGGCGAAGGGCATTCGGGGGGGTGAAGAAATTCTTCTTCTCGACGGGAAGCGAACCCGACAATAACTCAATCGTGCTGGGAAACACCGCTCTTCCGCTGCTGTAATAGTAGTAGTCGGGGGTGATGCTGTTGTCGAACACCACGTGGTTGTAGTAATCCGTGGGGGCAGCCGCACCACAAGGAAGAACAATCAAAATAAAAAAACAGAAAAGGCAGAAAAGCCAACGCACGCGCGCTCCCGCTCTTGGCAGATGGAGAGAGTTTTATTGCACTCAAAGTCTAACATAAGAAAATGGGCTGACGAGTTATCGCCGAGCCGTGCACGGGCGAGAAAAGTCGATCCCAGTGATAGATTGGGATACGGTAATGTTTGCCTCCGAGTGTTGGCGTTATTGTTTCGGTGTCTGATTCGAGGACCCTGTCCCATTGAGAACCAAAACCCCCGGCTCAATCTATGCACGTTCAGCCCCGCTGCCCGGGTTCCCGAAGTTATACATTGTCGGCGTCCTGCTTTTATTCGCGACGGTCTACGGGGGCTCACTTTTTTCTCCCGGCTTGCAGGACGATGCGGATTCCACCCATGCCGAGGCTTCTCGCGAGATGGCGGT
>Ga0210393_10002376_pt1 | contig 15482 bp, 12 predicted proteins | sample IncBWC27OmetaG_FD_160068 | JGI IMG/M metagenome (GOLD analysis project Ga0210393, IMG submission 160068) | Forest soil microbial communities from Barre Woods Harvard Forest LTER site, Petersham, Massachusetts, United States - Inc-BW-C-27-O ... | reverse complement strand
CAACCGCGGCCGCGAGCGGCGATCCCCCAGCGCGCCGAACACCGGGGCCAGAAGGGTGTACACCACCAGGAAGCCGGACATGAGCGAGCCCAGATTGGTATCGGACAGTCCGAGATCGGAATGTTTCAGGCTTTCGAGCACCCCGGAGACGACATAGCGATCCAGGTAGCTGAACAAATTGATGAAGGCGAGAACAGCCAGCCCAAAATTCGCCGATCCCAGCCAGGACTTTTGCTTTTGTTCGACCACGCCGAAGTATACCGGTGTTGATGCCGCTGCCGACAGCGTGCGCAATGATAAAATGAGCTCCGTAGGCCGTTCGCGTAACATGCAGGCTTCCGGAAGATCAAAATCAGCGAATAATTAAGGAGATTCATTTGGCCAAGCCGAATTACCGTCACGCGAAAAAGCAGAAGGAGGCTGCCAGAAAAGCTCGGCAGGATGCCAAGCAAGTACGGCGCTCCACAGTTCCCGACGTGCCTGCCGAGCCTCTGCCCACCAAGCCCGTTGCATGAACACCGCGTACGTCTCGCCATGGATGGACGAGGATCTCTCGATGTTCCGCGACAGCGTGGCGCGCTTCGTCGAAGCCGAAATGGTGCCGAATGATGAGCAATGGCGTAAGCAGCAGCACGTTGGCAAGGACATCTGGCGCAAGGCCGGCGAATTGGGCCTGCTCTGTACCGACATATCCGCCGACTACGGCGGCGTGGGCGGAGATTTTCGACATGAGGCCGTCTTGTACGAAGAGACCTCCAGGCGCGGTATTTCCGGGTTCGGTCAAAGCGTGCACAGCATTTGCGCACACTATGTGGAGAATTACGGTACCGAGGAACAGAAGCGGCGTTTTCTGCCGCGCATGGCCAGCGGCGAACTGATCGGGGCCATCGGCATGTCGGAACCCGCGGCCGGATCGGATTTGCAAGGGCTGCGGACACGCGCGGTGCGCGACGGCGACAGCTACATCATCAATGGCTCGAAGATATTCATCACCAACGGCTTTCTCGCCGGATTGATTGCGTTGGTGGTCAAGACTCTGCCCGGCGAAGGCGCCAAGGGCACATCGATCATCATGGTGGAAACTGAAAACCTGAAGGGTTTCCGCGTAGGTCGAATTCTCGACAAGATGGGCATGAAATCGCAGGATACTGCCGAGCTATTTTTTGAAGACGTGCGCGTTTCCGCCGCCAATCTTTTGGGCGGAACCGAGGGCCAGGGCTTCTACCAACTCATGGGTGACCTGCCCTATGAGCGCGGGCTCATTGCGGTGGCCGGCGTGGCCGCCATGGAAGGGGGGCTCGCCGAGACCATTCGTTACGTCAAGGATCGCAAGGCCTTCGGCAAAGCCATCGCGGAATTTCAGAATACGAAATTCAAGCTGGCGGAACTCGCCACCAAGACGCATATTGCGCGCCTGTTCGTCGATGACATCATCGGAAAGATCGTCGCCGGAACGCTCGACACGGTAACCGCGTCGATGGCCAAGTATTGGGTTACGGACACGCAGCAGGAAGTGCTCGACGAGTGCGTGCAACTGCACGGCGGCTACGGTTACATGAATGAATACCTGGTATGCCGCCTGTTCGCCGACTCGCGCGTGCAGCGCATCTACGGCGGCACCAACGAAATCATGAAGGAATTGATCTCGCGCGCACTCTAGGCCGATGCCGGTGTGTCGCCGGTCTGCGACGGCCGCGATGCATTAAGGGGACTTCACAGATCTTTTCGTGTTTTGCGCTTCTCACGAAGCCCAAAATCGCACAACAATAGCGGCTATGCGACGCTTAATTTCGAGGCTGCGCGCGGTGCCGGTGATTTCGGTGCTGCTGGCAATTGCGGCGTGCGGCGGCAGCGCGGTGGTAACCCTGACCGCAACACCCTCTTCGGACACTTTTATCACCTACCGGGTCGGGCTGGCATCCATTCGGCTGCAAACCTCCGGCGGCAAAACGGGCGCGGTGGTTCTGCCGACCGCGACCATGGTAGATTTTACAAAACTGTTCGATCTTTCCGAAGTCGTGGGCGCGCCGTCGGTGACAAAAGGCACGTATGCCGGTGCCTTGATCACGCTCGACTTCAGCAACGCCGTCATCATCTTTGACGATGGAAGCCTTGATGGCGTCGCTCTCACACCCCTCGATGCGAAGGGCAATCCCTTGGGGCAGGTTTCCGTTCAGGTCACGCTGGATCCGAGCGATCCTCTCCTCAGCGCTCCCAAGCAGGTGGGTCTGATGGCGGTGAATTTTAACCTGGCAGCGTCAAATATCGTCAATTTGAGAGCCAGGACCGTGACGATTTCGCCGATGATGGCGGCAAGCATGCTGCCGATCGACACCAAGCAGGTTCGCATCAGCGGTCCGCTCTTGGGCGCGAGTCGTACCTCTTTCGCGACCGGCGTGACGCCGTTTGACGGCAACGTGGCCGGGTTGGGCCAGCTCTCGATCACGCCGAGCGCCAATACGACTTACGAGATCAACGGCTTTGTATCGACCGGCAGCGCCGGGCAGGCGCAGCTCGGTGCCGTGCCGGCGCACACGTTGACGTCGGCCTTCGGGACGCTGACGGCATCCAATGCGGCCACGACCCCCGCCGCCTCCACGACCCCCACGACCACCCCCGCCAGTGCAGCGACGGTGCCCCCGAGCACACCCACATCCGGCGTGTCGTTTGACGCATCGCAGGTGTTGGTGGACGGCAGCGTTCAGGGACTGAATGTGGATCGCGTGTCGGGAATCGTTGCGGCGCGCAGCGGCAATACGCTGGGCATCGAGGATGCAACGCTCATACAGAATGGCGGCACCAATACGTTCGTTCCGGGAACGACCATCGTCAATGTCGGCCCCAACACGCTGGTCACGTTTTTTGGGCAAGGCGTCGAGGAGGCCATCAGCCCGCAGCAAATTTCGGTGGGGTCCTCGATCGACGCGCTCGGCACGGCCAGCAATACCAGCGCCGGCGGTGTTCTGCTCGATGCAAGCGCCGGTCACGTGCGGCTCGATCTCACCACGGCTTCCGGCCTGGTAACTGCGCAGGGCACCGGAAACTTGGTGCTCAATTTGACCGATCTCGGCGGCCGCACGATTTCGGCCTTCGACTTCGACTTTGCCGGCAGCGGCGCCGCGGCGAATCAATATGCGGTGTCGACGAGCTCGCTGGACCTGACCAATGCGGTCGTGGGGGCGCCGGTTGTGGTAACGGGTTTTGCCAACACGTTCGCCACCCCGCCGCCTAATTTTACGGCCTCGACGCTGCTCGATCCGACCACGATCCAAGCCGAACTCGTGATCGACTGGAGCGGCGGTACAGCGGTGCCCTTTACGACTTTCGATGGTTCGGGCATTACTTTGGATGTACACAACACCGGCATAGGACCGCGGCATCAGATTCAAATCGGTTCGCAGATCATCGATCTTGCCGGGTTGTCATCCGATCCAATGATCGCGCCCGACACCTCGGGCTCGCCCACGTTGTTCTCGATTGGTCATGCCGCCTCTTTCACCAGCGAGAGCTTCAATACCTACAATGCGTTCATTACACAGTTGCACTCGGAGCTGACCGGCGGCACCCTGGCGACCGGCATGACCGCCGTCGGTCAATACACGGTGTCGACATTTGCATTTTCCGCGACGAGCATAACGCTCTTTTTGAACAACTGAACGCTCGATGGTCAGGCCCGTGGGGTGAGGCTCGTTGAAATCCATAATTACCCGGCGCGACCTACTTCTGGCGACTTCGCTGCTGGCCGTGCCCTTAAGTTTGCCGCGGCCTTCGCGCGCGGCGCCGGGGTCCGCGCCCGGACCGGAACCATTCAACTATGCGTATGTCGGCACCTATACGCCGAACGGCGGCGGCATTTATCTATTCCGGATCGACCCCGTCACCGCCGCACTGACTCAATTGCAGGTCATCGACGATATTCGAAATCCTACCTGGCTGGTGACCAATCCGGCGAAAGACCGGCTGTACGCGGTCAGCGAGATCGATAATTTCCAAGGCACGCGCGACGGCGCCGTGGTCTCGTACGCCATCGACAAAGATACTTTGCAGCTGAAGCGATTGGGCGCAGTCAGTTCCCGCGGCACCACGCCCGCGCATGCCAGCGTGCATCCATCGGGAAAGTTTGTGTTTGTCGCCAATTACGGCGGCGGCAGTGTGGCGGTGTTTCCCGTGGGCGCCGATGGTGCACTGGGCGAGGCGACGGACGTCAGGCCCAGCGTGGGTCCACGGCATCATGTGCGCGCCGCCATTGACCCAACGGGACAGTTTGCCGTCAGCGACCACGACGGCCCGCATTTACACATGGTTACGCCCGATCCCAGCGGGCAATTCGTGCTTGCCAACGACGCAGGACTCGATCTGACGCTGATCTGGCGCTTCGACCCCGCAACAGGGCGGTTGCTGCCGGCCGCCGTGCCCGTGATTTCCGCGCCCCCGGGTTCGGCGCCGCGGCATTTTGTTTTCCATCCCAACGGACGCGTGTTCTACAACCTCTATGAGCATGACGCCAAGGTGGCTGTTTACGATTACGACGCAGGGCGCGGCGGCTTGAAACTCAAGCAGATCGTCTCCAGCTTGCCTCCCAAATTCGGAGGCAGCAATCTCTCCTCTGAAATCGTGATGACCGCCGACGGCCGGTTTCTCTACGTTGCGAATCGCCTGCACAACGCCGTTGCAATTTTTGCAGTGAATGATGACGGTCAATTGCGCAGCATTTCCGAAACCTGGGTCCACGCCGACTCTCCGCGCAGTTTGTGCATCGACCCCGGCGGGGCATTTCTCTACTCCTGCAATCAACGCGGCGATTCCATCACTTCGTTCCATTTGAATGCAGCGACGGGCGCGCTGACGTTCACCGGCCGATTCGAAGCGGTCGGGAGTCCGGCGGTGATGACAATCCTCAAGCACTCCTAATCCGGGATATACTTGGGGCTAATGCGCACGCGCGATCACGGTTGAGATATATGGAAATCGCAATGATTGGTTTGGGCCGCATGGGTGCCAACATGGCGCAGCGATTGATGCGCGGCGGGCATAGAGTCGTGGGCTACGATCCGGCCGTTGCGGCACGCACGTTGCTGGAAAAGAGCGGCGCGGAGACGGCGGCCTCGCTCGAGCAAATGGTTGCGAAGCTCAAGGCGCCGCGCGCGGTGTGGCTGATGGTGCCGGCCGGGGAGATCACCGACAACACCATTGCCAATCTCATGCCGCTGCTGGCCGCGGGCGATACCATCATCGACGGCGGTAATTCCAACTACCGCGATACCCAGCGGCGCGCGGCGATGACACTGCAGCGCAAAATCCAGTATGTGGATTCCGGCACCAGCGGCGGGATTTGGGGTCTGGCCGAAGGGTATAGCCTGATGATCGGCGGCGACGAGGCCGTGGTGGAAAGACTGCGTCCGATATTCGAAACCCTCGCGCCGGCAAAGGACCAGGGCTGGGGACGAGTCGGGCCGGTGGGCTCGGGTCATTACACCAAGATGGTCCATAACGGCATCGAGTATGGATTGATGCAGGCGTATGCCGAGGGTTTTTCGATTCTGCAGCACAAGAGCGAATTCAAACTCGACCTGCATCAAATAGCGGAGATTTGGCGCTACGGCAGCGTGGTGCGCTCGTGGCTCTTGGACCTCACGGCCATTGCGCTGGAAAAAAACCCCACGCTCAAAGGCATCGCTCCCTACGTCGCCGATTCCGGAGAGGGCCGTTGGACCGTCGCCGATGCGATCGAATTGGGGGTGTCCGCGCCGGTTATTACGCTGTCGCTGCTCGAGCGGCTGCGCTCACGCGACAACGACTCGTTTTCCGACAAGCTCCTGGCGGCCATGCGCAATCAGTTCGGCGGGCATGAAATAAAAAAAGAGTGATCAAGAGTCGAGCGTGAGAATTCTGATAGTTGGCGCGGGTGCAATCGGCGGCTATTTCGGCGCGCGGCTCCTGGCGGCGGGCCGGGATGTCACCTTTCTCGTCCGAGAGCGCAGAGCGCAGCAGTTGCGCCGCGACGGCCTCAAGGTGACGAGTCCGCTTGGCGATCTGAATCTGCCGACCCCTGCTTTGACCAGCGCCGCAACCCTCGAGAATCACTACGACCTCGTTATTCTCAGCAGCAAATCCTATGATCTGGAAGGGTCGATCGATGACTTCGCCGCAGGCGTAGGCCCGGGCTCGCGGGTCCTGCCGCTGCTCAATGGCTTGCGGCACCTTGACGTCCTGGACGCGCGGTTCGGCGCGCAGCGCGTCCTCGGCGGTTTGGCACGGATTTCTTCGACCTTGGATGCGGACGGGCGCATTCACCAATTGGGCACGTTTAACGCCCTGGCGTTCGGCCCTCGTGGCGGCGGCCCGAAAGGCAATATCGACGATGTTGCCGGCACCCTGCGCGTATCCGGTTTCGATGCGCATTTGAGCGCCGACATCCTGCACGAGATGTGGGAGAAGTGGGTGTTTATCGCCGCGGCGGCGGCAACCACGACTCTGATGCGCGCGGCGGTCGGTGACATCGTTGCCGCCGATGCGCTTGAGATCCCCGTGACGTTGCTGCAGGAATGCAGCGCGATCGCCGCCGCGAACGGTTTCGCGCCGCGCGAGGCGGCCATGAGCGTGGGCCGCTCGGTACTCACGACGCCCGGCTCGGAGTTTACTGCTTCGATGCTGCGCGATATCGAGCAAGGCAGCCGTATCGAGTCGGATCACATCGTCGGCGACCTCCTCAAGCGCGCACCCGGCGCGGTGCCCGCGCCGCTGCTCGCTACGGCCTATGCGCACTTGCGAGCCTATGAGGCCAGGCGTAAGCGAGAGTCCGGTTCCAAGGCGGGCTCCTAGAATATCGGTGCTCCTAGATACCGGTCGGCACCTCGGATTTATGCCTGCTGACTGACGCGCCGTCCTGAGCTCGGAGGCGGGCAAACACAATGGTGGATACGATGGTCAGTGCGGCGAGGCAAAGGAGGGCCAAATGGATCCCATGAATCATCTGCGCCTCGGTCGCGCGCAGCCGCTCAGGAATGAAGAGCGCAGCGGCGAGCGAGGCCGTGGCGATACCAAAGCTGACGGCCAATTGCTGCACGGTGCTGGCAATGGTGCTGGCGCCGCTCGCCTCGTGTTCGCCCACGTCCGCGTACGCCAGCGTATTCATGCTGGTGTACTGCAGCGAGGTGAGGAAGCCGTAAGTGAACGCCATCATCACGATGAGCCACACCGGAGTTTCGAGGTTGATCGTTGCGAATAGAATGATCATCACACCGAGCATGATGGTGTTTATGATGAGCACGCTGCGGTAGCCGAATTTCTTGAGAATCCGCGGCATGGTCAATTTCAGGCTCATGGCGGCGAAGGCCTGCGGCATGATCAGGAGTCCGGATTGGATCGGCGAGAATCCCAAGCCGACTTGATAGAGAAGCGGCAGCAGGAAGGGAATGCCGCCAATCCCCAAGCGCGTGAACAAATTGCCGCTGACCGCCACACGGAAGGTACGAATGCGCAGGAGTTTCAGGCGCAGCAATGGGTGCGCGGTACGCTTGGTATGCAAACCGTAGGCGGCGAGCAGCGCTGCCGAAATCGCCAGCAATCCGAGCATCTCACGCCCGCTCAGGGTGGTCTCGCCGAACACCTCGAGCACATAGGACAGCAGTGCGATTCCGGAGCCGAACAACACCAAACCAATGATGTCGAGAGGAAAGTTGCGCTTCTCGCGATAGTTCGGCAAGTGCCGGTAGACCAGTACTAAACCGCACAGGCCGATCGGAATATTGACGAAAAAGATCACGCTCCAGTGGAAATACCCGATGATCGCGCCGCCGATGACCGGGCCCAACATGGGGCCCACCAGGCCGGGAATGGCCACGAAGCTCATGGCGTTGATGAGTTCCGACTTGGCGAAGGTGCGTACCATGGTGATGCGGCCGACGGGCAGCATCATGGCGCCGCCGCAGCCCTGCAGAATGCGGCATGCCACCAACAGATGAATGTTGTTGGAAATGCCGCAGAGGAACGAACCCAACGTGAAGATGCCGATCGCGGAGGCGAAGACGCGGCGGGTACCGAAGCGATTGGCCATCCAGCCGCTGATTGGAATGAATACGGCGAGACTCAAGGTGTAGCTGGCGAGCACCGCCTTCATGCTCAACGGCGGCACATCCAGGGCGTGCGCAATCGCGGGCACCGCCGTATTGAGGATGGTCGTATCCAGGGATTCCATGAAGAATCCCACGGCGACCAACCAGGGCAGCAGCCGCTTGGCGGTGCCCGTCAGCGCGATATCGTCGGATTCCTGCAAGGCGAGTCCGCCCTTATGCGCCCGCGAGCGCCGTATCGACGATGGTCTGCGCCTCAGCAGTCAGTCGGCGCAAATGCGTTTCGTCATGAAAACTCTCTGCGTAGATTTTGTAGATGTCCTCGGTCCCGGAGGGACGGGCCGCGAACCAGCCGCCGCGCGCCGTGACTTTGACGCCGCCGATCGGCGCATTATTGCCGGGCGCCTCGGTCAAGATCTGTTCGATCGGTTCCCCGGCAAGCTCCGTGATATGAATTTGCTGCCGATCGAGTTTGCCGAGCTTGGCTTTCTGCGTGAGGGTAGCCGAGGCATCGATGCGATCGGCAAACGATGTGCCCAATTCCTGCGTGAGCGCGCGATATTGTTCACCGGGGTCTCGCCCGGTGCGCGCGGTGATTTCCGCCGACAACAGTGCCGGTACGATGCCGTCCTTATCCGTGGTCCACGCCTGTCCGTCCATACGGCTGAACGAAGCACCGGCGCTTTCCTCGCCGCCAAAGCCCAATTTTCCATCCACCAGTCCTGCAACGAACCACTTGAAGCCCACCGGCACTTCGTACACGGCCCGCTTCAACCGCTTGCCGACCCGATCGATCATCGCACTGCTGACGACGGTCTTGCCCACGGCGGCGTCGGCGCGCCAGCCGCTGCGATGACTGAATAGATAGTCGATTGCGACGGAGAGATAGTGATTGGGCGGCATCAAACCGCTGCTTGGGGTAACGATCCCATGCCGATCGTGGTCGGTGTCACAGGCAAACGCAATGTCGTAGCGGCCTTTGAGTTCGATCAGCCGCTGCATGGCGTAGGACGAGGAGGGATCCATGCGGATCTTTCCGTCCCAATCGAGAGTCATGAAACGAAAAGTCGGGTCGACCGCGTCGTTCACAACGGTCAGATCGAGGCGGTAGTGCTCGGCGATGCGCGGCCAGTAATGCACGCCGGCGCCGCCCAAGGGGTCGACACCCATGCGAATCTTCGAATCGCGAATGAGGTCCATATCCAGGATGGCGCCGAGATCCTGAACATAATTTTGCACATAGTCATGCGAGTGCGTCGTGGCGGCGCGGCGCGCCTCCTTGAGCGCAATTCGCTTGATGCCGCCGGCGCCGGGCTTGAGCAGGTCGTTCGCCCGGTTCTCGATCCACTTGGTGACGTCCGTGTCCGCGGGACCGCCGTTGGTCGGGTTGTACTTGAAACCGCCGCTGTCCGGGGGATTGTGCGAGGGAGTAATGACGATGCCGTCGGCCATGCCGGACTTGCGGCCGCGGTTGTAATTGAGAATGGCGTGGGAAATGGCGGGAGTGGGCGTGTATTCGTCGCCCGCCGCGATCATGAGCTCCACACCGTTGGCGGCCAGCACTTCGAGCGCGCTGGCGAAGGCCGGCGCGGACAGAGCGTGAGTATCAAACCCTAAGAACAGCGGCCCGTCGGTACCCTGCTGCTTTCGGTACTCGCTGATGGCCTGACTGATGGCCAAGACATGCGCTTCGTTGAAGCCGACGTCGAAGGAGCTGCCGCGATGCCCCGAAGTGCCGAAGGCAACCCGCTGTGAGGCAATCGAAGGATCGGGACGCTCGCTGTAGTATGCGGTAATCAGGCGCGGCACATCGACCAGCGCCGCCGCAGGGGCGGGCTGGCCGGCGAGGGGGTTCACCCGCGAACTCAAGTGGTGGCCAGCGCGGCGCTCTTATCCTCGATGCGCTTCATGAGTTCGGTCCACGACTTGACGAACGACTCCGCTCCGTCCACTTGCAGTTGAGCCGCGAGGGCGCTGACATCGATTCCGGCGCCGGCAAAACGGCCGAGCGTCTCTTCGGCATCGCCGCCGTCTTTGGCCATGACACCCTTCAGATTGCCGCTTTCAGCAAATGCCAGGAGAGTTTTCTCCGGCATGGTGTCGATGGTATCCGGCGCCGCCAACGCCTCGACATACAAACCGGCCGGCGCCTTCGGATCCTTGGTTCCGGTGCTGGCCCACAGCATGCGTTGCTTGCGGGCGCCCTTGGCCTCCAAATCCTTCCAGCGTTTGCCGCCGATCAATTCGCAGTGCGCCCGGTAGGTGCGTTGCATGATGGCAATGCCTAAGCGGTTGATCAATTCCGGCGGCACTTTATCGGCCACGGCGCGATCCCAGCGGCTGACGAATACGGATGCAACCGAATTGATTTTCGGATCGAGTCCCGCGGCGATGCGCCGTTCCATGGCGCGCATGTAGGCCTCGGCTACTTTCAGGTATTGTTCGCGCGAGAACAGCAGGGTCACATTGATCGGTACACCTGCAAAAATCGCCGCCTCGATCGCCGGGACGCCGGCCGGCGTCCCGGGAATCTTGACGTAAAGATTTGGCCTATTGGCCTGCTTATGTATCCGCAGTGCCGCATCGATGGTGCCCTGCGTGTCATTCGCGAGCAGGGGCGAGACTTCCATCGATACCCAGCCGTCCAGCCCTTTGGTGCGATCGAACACCGGCCGGAAGAGGTCGGCGGCACGGCGCAAATCCTCCAGCGCCAACTCAACGAACAAGTCTTCCCCCGACAAACCGGCCGCTGCCTTCTGCCGAATGCCTTTGTCGTACGCCGCCGTTTTGCCGATGGCTTCATCGAAAATCGTGGGATTCGACGTCAGGCCGGTGATGGAAAATTGCTCGATATAGCGGCGCAACGTCCCGCCGTCGAGAATTTCCCGCGTGATATTGTCGAGCCACAGGCTTTGACCCAAATCATGCAGGTTTTTCGTCATACTCATAATCGCACCTTAAAAGTCGGTTAAGTCGTGATTGAGAAGATCCCCGATGCGCTCGATGACCAGGTCCGGCGCCGGTTCTGCCGATTTGGACTCCGGCGCCAGCGCGTAGTGCCCTTGGCGCACGAAAACTGTCGTCAGGCGCGCACCCAGCACCGATTTCATTGCGGCCAAGAGATTAGCCTTGTCATCGACCATAACATACCGCTTCGCCGGGTAGCGCTGCTGCACATGCTCGAGCATCTTTTCTTTGTGCAGGTAAATCAATACGCGGCCTTCGACCGCGGCCCAGATTCCGCTGCGATGGATTTTTCGCGGCTGAAACACAATGTCGCCGTCCGACAATACGACCGGCGACCCGAGGGTGCGCAGATGCGCCACCGCCTCGAGCGCTCGTGGAAACAAGCGGCTCGCAAATGGATACTCCAGCAGGAATTCCGACATCTCGAGCAATTGCGGATTGTCCTCGGCACCTGACCGGAAATCCTGCAATGCGCCCAGGTAATCCGCAAGCCCGAGGGCTTCGCGCCGGCGGCCGAAAATCTCCCAGTAACGGGCGCGCTCGGCGGCGCCGAACGCGCTTTCCAGCCGCTCGCCCAGATCCTCGGCGAACCGGTCGTTGTCCAACAACGTATTGTCCACGTCGAGGAGAAATATGACGGTTTCCGGGTTCAGCACGGCGAGGATTTCTCGATCTGAGGGTCATGCCAGCTCTCGCCGCAGTCGACGATTTTGGCGGCGGCATCGGGACCCCAGGTGCCGGGCTGGTATTCAAGCACGGGCAGCGCGCCTGAGAGGATGGGATCAACCACCTGCCAGGCCGCCTCCACACTGTCATCCTGCGTGAACAATGCGGTCTCGCCTCGAACCGCATCTCCCAGCAATCGCTCGTAAGGTGATTTCTCAGACTGCGTGTTGTGGCGCGCGATCAATTCGACCGGCTCGCCGCGCATGTCCTCGCCGGTGAGCTTGGCCAGCGCGCCCTCGCCAATGACCACCTCGGGGCTCAAGCGCAACCTAAAATAATTCGCAGGCATGGTATCGCTGGGATCGAAGATCGCCAACGGCGGCCGCTTGAGCGTTACCCTGACCTCAGTCGCGGTGATCGGCAAATTCTTGCCGGCGCGAATATAGAACGGCACATCCGCCCAGCGCCAGGTGTCGATGTGCAGACGCAGCGCGGCGAATGTCTCGACTTGCGAGTCTTTGGCGACGCCTTGCTCGCTGCGATAGCCGCGAAACTGACCGCGCACCACTTCTTTCGGGTCGAGCGGGCGCATGGCGCGGAATATGCGAAGTTTTTCCGCTTGCATGGTTTTCGAATCGTGGCCGACGGGTGCATCCATCGCCAGCAATGTCACCACCTGCAGCAGATGGTTTTGTACCACGTCGCGAATCGCGCCGACTTCTTCGTAGAAAGCGCCGCGGCCCTCCACGCCGAAATCCTCGGCCATGGTGATCTGTATGTCCCGAATGTAATCGCGATTCCAGATGGGTTCCAGAAAAGTATTGGCGAAGCGGAAGTACAGCAGATTCTGCACCGCCTCCTTGCCCAAGTAGTGATCGATGCGAAAGATCGAAGACTCGCCGAACACTTCATGCAATGTGCGATCGAGCGCCTGTGCACTCGCCAAATCCCGGCCGAAGGGCTTCTCGACGATCACCCGGCCATTCTCGGCGCAGCCGCACTGGCGCAACCCCTGCACGACGCTGGCGAACATGCTGGGCGGAATGGCCAGATAGTGAATGGGCCTTTTGCTAAGCCCGATGGCAGCCTTCAGTTTGGTATAGGTCGTAGGATCCGAGTAGTCGCCATCTACGTAACGCAGCAGCCCGGCCAGTTTCGCAAAGGCGGCATCGTCGAAATCGCCGGCATTTTGCACGCTGCTGCGGGCACGCTCCTTGAGCTTGTCCAAATTCCAACTGGCGCGCGCCATGCCGACAATGGGCATGTTGAAGCCGCCCTTGCGCACCATCGCGTACAGCGCCGGAAAGATTTTCTTGTACGCCAAATCCCCGGTGGCGCCAAAGAACACGAAGGCGTCGGATTCTGTGCTGCTCATCGGCGTCGTGCCTCGAGCTCGCGGCGCAGCCGTTGCAGCTCTTCGATCAAGTCCAGGGCCAGCGCGACGCCGGCGAGATTAAGCTCGAGATCCCGCTCCAGGCGAACCGCAAGCCGCGCGCGGCGCAGTGCGTCGCCGGTAAAGTGCCACTCGCTGCTGACTTCGACGACATTCAGCACTCCTTCTTCGACGAACTCCACGATGTGCCGTTCGTCGACTTGGCACATGCGGCTCAAGTCCTTGATGCTCAAGATCGCGGATTGATCGAAAATGGTGCCGGTCATGGCCTGATCATCGGATGGTGACATATTAGGCTCCGAGGCTGGCGCGGGGGTTGAAGGGTAGGGCAGCGGCGAACGCCGCGTACGCGGCTTTGGCCTTGTCATCATTGGCAGCGGGCAGCGCGATCTGCAGGACGACATAAAAATCGCCCGGCGGCGAGGCGGGAATGCCGCGGCCCTTGAGACGCAATTTGCTGCCGGCGTGCGATCCGGCTGGAACCTTCATATCGACGATGCCGGTCGGCGTAGGCGTCTTGACGCTCCCGCCCAGTGCGGCTTCCCACGGCGCTATCGGCAACTCCAACGATAGATCTCGCCCATCGACTCGATACAGCGGATGGGGTTGAAATTCCACTTCGATGTACAGATCTCCGGGCGTCCCGCTGCCGGGCGCACGTGCGCCCTGGCCCGCAAGGCGGATTTGCTGACCCGGCAGAATTCCCTTCGGTACTTGAACATTCAATGTGCGTTCCTTCGAGATCAACCGGCCTTCGTCGTCGATTTCGGGCATCCTCAATGTGAATGTGCGAGGCCCGCCGTTGAGGGACGCTTCCAAATCGAGCAGCACTTTGGCGTGGTGATCTTCGCCGCGGCCCGGAAAGTCACCGCGGCCGCGGCCTGATCGCGCCTGAGCACCGAACAGCGCATCAAAAAAATCGCTGTAGGCCGAGTTGCCCGGACCGGCGCCGCTGAATTCGAAGCCCGAGTCCCAATTCGGCGGCGGCCGAAATTCTTCGCCCGCGCGATGGTTTTGACCGAGTTGATCATAGGCCGCGCGCTTCTCGGGGCTCTTGAGCACTTCGTAAGCCTCGCCGACCTCCTTGAATCGCGCCTCCGCGTCTTTTTCCTTGCTGACATCGGGATGATATTTGCGGGCGAGTTTGCGATAAGCCTGCTTGATCTGGGCTTCGGTGGCATCGCGCGCAACGCCCATGACCTTGTAATAATCCTTGAATTCCACCGATCACCTGCCCATGGAAACGCAAAAGCATACCAGGCGCAAAAACTCGTGATTCATAAACACAGTGTAAGACCAGTCCTACAGTTGGTAGGCCACCGTCAGCAGCAATCCCTCGCAAAGATCGCGCAGCAAACCCGGAGGGCGGCAGTCGAAAGGCACCGTCTCCGGAATCTGTGCATCAATCCACTGTGCGAGCCAATCAATTTCCGCGCGGCCGTAGAAGACCACGGCGCATTCGTAGTTCAGCAGCAGGCTGCGCGAGTCGAGATTCACCGATCCGGACAAGGCGAGAGAATGATCGAACACCACCGCCTTTGCATGGCTCATGTACGGCATCAAGTGCACGTTGACGCCCGCCTGGCTCAAGGAACGCAGGGCGCGGCTGCGTGCGAAGTCCGCCAGGCGATGATTGGATCTGGCCGGAATAACCAAGTCGACGCGCACGCCGCGCCGCGCCGCGAGACGCATGGCGGTCTCCAAGCTCACATCGGGTACGAAATAGGGGGTTACCGCAAGCATGCGGTCGCGGGCTTGAAAACAACCGTCGATCAGCAAGGCGTGCACCGTATCCTCGCTCTGGTCCGGCCCGCTCGGCAGAAACTGCGCCTCGCTCGCGGCAGACTGAGAGGCGGTGCCGGCAATGACGGCGGCGGCAACGGCAGTTGCATCGGCCGATGCGGGCTTGCCGCCCGCCGCGACCCAATCCAATTCAAATTGCGCGGCTGCCGCCTCTGCTACCGGTCCTCGTAGATCAAAAGTCAGGTCTCGCCATGCCGGTGCGCCGGCTAACCCGAGGAAATATTCAGCGGCGAGATTGCGTCCTCCTGCCCACAGGTGCGCGCCATCGGCGATGACCATTTTACGATGATTGCGCAGGTTGCGCGGGCCTTGAGTTCTGCGCGCGAACAGGGAGCTGAAAATCGCGGTCTCGACGCCGCCCAACTCCAGACTCTTGAAGCAGGCCCTCGGCAGTTGGATCGCACCGACGCCGTCGAGGAGAAGCCGCACATCAACGCCGCAGCGCGCACGCTCGATCATGCGCTGCATCGCCTCCCGGCCGAAGTCGTCGTCGCCGAGAATATAGGTGCAGATGTCCAACCGCGAAACCGCGCTCGACATGACGGAAAATAATGCGTCGGCTGAATCGCGCCCGTCTGGGT
>Ga0210393_10002375_pt1 | contig 15483 bp, 12 predicted proteins | sample IncBWC27OmetaG_FD_160068 | JGI IMG/M metagenome (GOLD analysis project Ga0210393, IMG submission 160068) | Forest soil microbial communities from Barre Woods Harvard Forest LTER site, Petersham, Massachusetts, United States - Inc-BW-C-27-O ... | reverse complement strand
GGCACCCTTCGAGGCCCAGTTGTGCATCTCGAGAGGAAAGCTTTGGAAAACAAATCGGGCATCCGGTTCCGCCGCGATCAGCCCCTCAATTGCCGGCTGCGCTGCCTTGCACGCCGGACACTGCAGATCGCCGAATTCCACAATCGTGACCGGCGCGCCTTTCGGGCCACGGGCCGGTCCTGTGATTCCCTTTTCCAGAGCCCTCTTCACCGTATCGAACGGCTTCGGCCCAAACGGAATAATGTCTCCCACCACCGCATGTTCCCCATCTGCCGTTACGTAAAGCCGGCTGGCTTGCTGCCCTTGGGGACTCGCCAGAACGATGTCGACCTGCGCCAGTCCCGGCACCGGCGCCGGCTTGATGCTGGAAACTTTCCACGTCACATTCGCCTCGTATCCAAAAGTCTGTTGCAGGAACGCATTTACCGTGGCTTCGGACGGAAGATTCGTCGCCGGCGCCGCAGCAGCTTTTTCCACAGGCTTCGTGTTGCTCGACGATTGCGCGCTCACCACACCGCACGCCAGCACCAGAATGAAAACTGCTTTGAGAGTACTCCGCATGATTTCCTTTCAACTCAGACTTAAAATTCATTTTCTTATCGGGACGAGCTGCGGCACCGTCGTCTGTGCTCTTCGGATGTCTTCAGACCTCACTCCTCGCGGCGATCGGAAACCGCCGCCCGTACCCGAAGGCTTTCGGGGAAATCTTGATCCCGGGCGCCGCCTGCTGCCGCTTGTATTCCGCGCGATCCACCATGCGCACTACGCGCCGCACCACCTCGATGCCAAAGCCATGATCCGCTGCAATGCGTTCAACCGAGCGCGCATCTTCCACATAGTCTTCCAGCACCACGTCCAGAATCTCGTAAGGTGGCAGCGAGTCACTGTCTTTTTGATCGGGCCGCAACTCCGCCGACGGCGGCTTCTCCAACGTGTTCTGCGGAATGACCGGCCGCATCGAATTCACATAATGGCTCAGCCGGTACACCAGCGTCTTCGGCACATCCGAAATTACCGCTAACCCACCCACCATATCCCCGTAAAGTGTACAGTAGCCTACGCCCAGTTCGCTCTTGTTGCCAGTGGAGAGCACGATCGCGCCGAATTTATTGGAGAGCGCCATCAGCAGCGTGCCGCGCGCCCGCGATTGAATGTTTTCTTCGGTCACATCTTCTTTCAGCCCGGCAAACACTTCCTTCAAGGTTTCCCGGTACCCTTCCACCACGCGGTTGATCGAGAGCAACTCAAATCGAATTCCAAGATTTTTCGCCAGCGCCCGCGCATCCGCGATCGATCCCGGGGAAGAATATGGCCCCGGCATCCCCACACCAATCACATTCTCCGCGCCTACCGCATCCGCGGCGATCACCGCTGTCAGCGCCGAATCAATCCCGCCGCTCAGTCCAATGATTGCCCTCTGGAATCCGCACTTGCGAATGTAATCACGCGTCCCCAGCACCAGTGCGGAATACACGCTCGCTTCTTCCCCTTCAGTCTGCTCGTGCAGATCACCAGTCAGATCCCTCGAGTCAAAGCAGATCAAGTCTTCTTCGAATGAACGTCCCTGCGCGATGATCTTCCCTTCCGCATTCAGAACAATACTGGAACCGTCGAAAAGCAGACTGTCATTGCCCCCAACCTGGTTGACCATCGCGACCGGAATTTTGTGCTGCCGCGCAATCGAGGCCAGCATGTCGCGGCGCAGCTCGCGCTTTCCAATCCAGAACGGCGACGCGGAAATATTCAGAACCAGATCACCGCCCGCCCTCACCAGGGCCTCGATCGGATCCACTACATACAGCCGCTTGGGCCAGAACAGCTTGTCGTTCCACGCATCTTCACAAATCGTCAGCGCCACGCGACTGCTCCCGAGGGAAAATAATTGCTGACTCTTCGCCGGAGCGAAATTCCGCATCTCATCAAAAACATCGTAAGTGGGTAACAGCATCTTCGATTGCAGAAAAGCGATTTTGCCCTCCTGCAACAGCGCCGCGGAATTCATCACCGACTTGCCCGTTGCAGATTCCGCCGGTGTCACCAGCCCGCAGATCACCGCAATGCCCCGCGTCGCCTCCGCAATCCGCTCCGCCGTTTCACGATTGCGCGCCACAAACCACGGCCGCTCCACCAGATCGCGCGGCGGATATCCACAAACCGACAACTCCGGGAATAAAATGAGCTCCGCCCCGCCCGCCTGCGCGCGCCGCGAAAACGCAATCATTTTTTCTGCATTGCCGGAGAAATCTCCGACTATAGGATTGATCTGCCCGAGCGCAATCTTCACTTCTCTAGTGTAAAGCCGAGGCTGGCCGAGGCCAAGTTCGACCGTACTCTTATCTTGGAAGTCGATCAGCTTGCGGGTTGAATTGTTCGAAGGGTTTACGGAGCAATCCGGAAAACGGTCCCACAGCCGTAGTAGATATCATTCTGGCACCCTCCGCTACCTCCCTCCCATGTTGTGCCATACAGGCTGCCATCGGGCCCTGAAGTCAGTCCAGCGAGCGGAAAAATACCTTCGTCCACGCCGTCCCCGCCTCCAACAAATTCGTGCAGAGTTGTGAAAGTCCACACTCCTCCGCTCTCCGCTGGAGGCGCCAGCCTGAAAACGATTCCGCGGTTGAAGGAGCCGCCCTGATACGTTGTTCCGTACAGATTGCCAGAATGGTCTAGAACAGGAGCGTCGTAAGGATTAGCTCCAATGTCGGCCTGAAAGGCGTAGAGCACCACCTCCCGCCAAGGCCCGCCCTGGGCGGACGGAGGCATTAGCTGGAACACAGTCCCGACGCCTGCTGGCCACCGCCCACTGTTGTTCCGTATACATTGCCGGCGGAATCGAGAATCACACTGCCATCCGGGTACGCTCCGTCCTTCCCGCCAACAAAATTATGAAGAACAATTTTCTTCCATGCGCCGCCTGAACCGGATGGAGGAATCAGTTCAAACACCGTTCCAAAACCCGCCGATCCGCCTTCCTGTGTAGTGCCATAGATTTTATTTTTCGTCCCGATCGTGACGCTGGCCTGCGGCGCCGCCCCATCAGCGCCGCCAGCGAATGAGTGGAGCACTTGTTCCGTCCAGGGCGCAGCGGCAGCCGATAGCGGCTTAAGTTCGAAGACCGTCCCCCAGCCGGCGGTTCCGCCGGAACTCGTCGTTCCGTAGACGTTGCCCGCCGAGTCCAGAACAACCCCGCCGATCGGGTAAGAGGCGCCCCCGGGCGAAAACTCATATATCACAGTGTGCGTCCAACTCCCACCCTGGCTGGCTGGCGGAGACAGTTCAAACACCGTTCCGCAGCCCGCGCTGGAGCATCCTTCACCCGTAAGTCCGCCCACAGAAGTCGTCCCGTACAAGTTACCGGCTTGGTCAAACACCAGTGACCCGAAGGACGGCGCTGCGCCGTCGCTAATCCCTCCGAAGCTGAATAAGACCGTCTCTGTCCAATGGCCACCCTGTGTGGCCGGGGGCGATAATTCAAAAACCGTTCCTTCAAAATTTGCGCCGCCTGCCGAAGTCGTACCGTACAAATTTCCGAATTGATCCACAACCAGGCCATCGAGCGGCGCATTGCCGTCTCCGCCACTCAAACGGAAACTGTACAGTGCACTCTCCTGGCTCCAGGCAAGCAGCCTGCCGTTGAGAATCAAAGTAAACAGTGCCAGCAGGAACCGCCCTGAGAGGAAAAGTGAATTAGCGGACCTCATACGCTGCTCCTTCGTCGGACCCGTTGCGGTCGGAAGCGTATCACATTCCTACAAAAAGGGAACGGCAGCGCCGGGCTGTCCAGCCGACGTTCTCGGCCAGTAAGTGCCCCCACCGGCGCAGCCTAAAACTTGCTCACCCCAGCTCCCAGCGCTCCGGCTCCCGCAGCCTTCGCCAGCGGAGAACTGACGGGTTCGAGCGCCTGCGGCTTCACACACAAATCCACCACTTCCGCAATGTTCGCAATCTCCTGCTGTTTCACCGTCATCCAACTCTCGAGCGCGGCTTTCTCCCGCGCCACCCCGTCCAGATTGCGATTGATGCGCGCCATATAACCCGCCTTAACTCTCTCTAGCTCTTCCCGGGTCAGGATGTTTTCCTGCGCCTTCCGCGCCCACTCCGCTTCCACCTGTTTCTTCTGTTCGGCTTCATAGCCATTCAACGCGTCCTGACGCGCCTTCGCATCCCGCTGCACATCCTCGATCGAGACCCCAGCGGCATCCAGCGCCATCAGCACCGCAGCGCGCCTCATTTCTTCCGACAGCCCACCCAGGCGTTCGCTGTTCAGCATCTCCACTACTTTGTGAATGCTGTAGCCCTTTTGCGGATTCGTCATCCCAGCTGCACCGTAAACATCTTCCACCGGCAACAATTCAACCTGAAAGCCGGCAACACTCTCGACTGCCCGTTCATCTGCGGCTTTAATAGCCGATGGAATCACATCAGGCACAAAACTCTCGTTCTCACTCTTGCCCTCGCTGTCGGCCTTGCTCTCCGCACCAGCTACGCTCACCCCATCCTGTTTCAGCCAGGGCGTCAGTCCGAGCCATTTCCGTGCCATAGATTTCCTCTCCTTCGGAAGTTGCCTCGCCTGCGCCCGCACCCGCACCGTGGTTCGGACTTCGCTTCCTGGTTCCTTCACCAAATGGTTAACTACGGGCAGCACTTTGCCTGCCGTAATCCCCTGCGCCTCCGGTAGCCGCGGCACGTTGGTCTGCACACTGCTCCGCACCATGGTCTGCGTTCCAACGGTCTGCGTTCCAACGGTCTGCGCTCCATTCGTCTGCTTTCTCTCGACTGTCTCCGGGGGATGTTCTTTCGTCTTCTCCGTCGGCTCCGCCTCGACTCGCGCTTCCGGACTGGCCAACGCGCCATTCGTGCCCTCCCGCTGCATACCCACAAGGTAGTCCCAATCCTCCAGCCGGCAATACTTCACCACGCCCGAGAACTGCTCAAAACGCCACTGCACCCTGACCTTCGATCCCACATCGATAGGCGTCTTTACCCGAATACACGCCCCGCTCAGCGACTTGTCTTCCATCCGCGCCGATAGGCTTCTGAAATTTCCACTCGCGTCTTCCCAAGACACTTCTACACGGATCATCACAGCGGTTCGTGCTTCGCGCACAGCAGTGCTCATGCGGAATCTATCGGCGAAAATCCAAATCAGTTCACCACCGGATACAATCCCGGTGTAATTCTCTCTCTGAGGGTTTTCCCATTCTGAATTCCTACTACCTCAGCCCGCCACCTAATCCCCGCCCGCCGGAAACACCTTATGCCTCGGCTTCGGCTCCGCCGTATCCCCCTTCTGATCCCGCCACAGAACTTTATTCAGCCGCGCCGCCCCCGCCGCGTCCGGACGCGAGAAATCCATCTTCGCTGATTCACTTGCCCCCGCTGCATTCCGCTTGTTCGTCTCATAGATCAAACCGTTCTTCAGATTCCGGTAATCCGCCTGAAACGACGCCTGATTCCCTGCTCCCGAAAACATCGGCCCCATCGCCGGAGCATACCCATCGTTCTGATTCATGGGAGGCAGGCCCAACAGCATCTCCATCGAATGAATCACATTCACCGTGGTATAGAACCGATGATCCACGAAGGGATCCGCCGCCGTCCCCGGCGAATATTTACTGACCACGAACGCAATCGAGCGATGCGCATCCACATGGTCTGCTCCGTTCTGCGCGTCATCTTCGAGAACAAATATCGCCGTGTCATCCCAGTACGGGCTATGCGATACCGCCTCCACCACCCTCCCCAGAGCCAGATCGTTATCAGCAATCGACGCCTCCGGCCGCGGCTTATCGGGTCGCGTCCCCCCCGTATGATCGTCCGGAAAATACAACAACACGAAAGCCGGCAATTGAAATTCCTCACTCTCATTCGCAATCCGCGCCCGCGCATACGCGCCAAATTCATTCAGAAATTCATCCGCCCGCAGCTGATCCGGATAGTCCGTATTAAAATCCGGATAGAGCGGATCAAAATGATTGCGCAGCACCGCTTTCGTCGGTTTTACCAGTTTGAACAGGGGCACGGCCCATGGCCACGGGCTCGTTCCCGCATGCGGATCCCCCACATTCGGCGCCAACGGCTCGCCCTTCTGCACCTCTGTCCGCGGACACTCGGCCTCCTGCGCCGACGGCGTTCCCTGCTTCGGCGACGCCGCCTTCCTGATCTTGTTGCACCACGCCGCATTGACGTATTCGCCATAATCCCTGTAACTCAGCCCATGCCTGGCCAGGTTGTCCCACAGAAATCCGGTAGCGGGATCATCGATATCAGGCTGGTTATGATCCAGCGGATACTCATCCGCCACCGTACCCTGGAAATCATAGGTTCGCTCTTTGCCCCGATACGCGATCTGCCACGTCTTCTCGTTGTAGTCGCTCGTAATCGCCGCAGTCGACCACAAATGCCCATCGCCCGATACTTCTCCACTGTCGTAAAAGTTATCCAGCACGCCAAACTGCAAGGCCAGCTTGTGCTCGTTGGGCGTGACATCAGCCCCATACATGGTCAACGAGGGATCGCCGTCGCCGACTCTTAAATCCCCGAGGATCTGGTCGAACGTTCGATTTTCTTTGATCACATAAATCACATGCTTGATGGGATTTTTCCCGCCGGCAAACTGAATCGTCCCCGGATCGTTGTGCAGCAGGTTGTCGTTCTCGACCGTCCGAGTAAGTTCGTCAAGCTTCCCTAGCGTCGCAGGAATACTCAGCCGCGCAATCGATCCCCGCAGCAGCGTTGCAATATAAGGATGCCCATGGCGCTTCATCTCGTAGGAAGTCTTGCCCAGCCCTTTGTTCGGCCCCGTTCCCTGCCCCTTCGCACTTGCGATGAGGAGATCGTCGCCGTGAACCGCGAGCGCGGTTGGGTACCAGTCGGTAGGGATGAAACCAAGAGCGGATGAGGCCGCGGCTTCGCCAGTCGCATTTGGATTCACATTCGAGACATCAAACGCTGCCACCGCATTCGACGACGCGTCCGCCAGGAATACCCGATTCCCATCCGCAGACTGAGCCAGCGCACTCGGATACGTCCCGGACAATTCTTGACCGCGCACTGTCGTATTTAGCAGAGAAATAATCTGCGAGCTCTCCGTTGAAACCACAGCCACCGCATCCGCATTCGACAGGGCTACATAGAGAAGTTTTTCATCCGGACTCAGCAGCATCGCTGTCGGATGCGATCCCGGCGCGATCGCCTCCTCAGGCTGCTTCAACTTGATCCACCGCACCACCTTCCCGCCGGTCAGATCCAGTTCCGCCACTTGCGACGCATTCCACAAACTGCACCATGCCCGCTGTCCATCGCGTGTCGCCACGCAAGTGTAAGGAAATGAAGAGGGCACCAGATCATTGGTGCTCAAGTCGAAACGCTCCACCACTTTTCCCCCGGCTACATCCAGCAACACCACGTTGTCGGATAGATTATTCGCCACCAGAAGCTGATCGCGGCCTCCACCAGAAATCAGCGCCAGCCCCGCCGGATAAGAAATCGCGGTCCCGGCCGGAGTGTTCTGCAATGCGAGCGCAACTCTTTTCCCCGCAGCCAGCGGCTGGGGCGCGATAGCGATAAATCGATCGGGCGCGACCTTGCCGTCGGCAAAACTGTATACGGCAATGCCGTTGCCGGTGTCTCCAACCTTCTGCCCTGTCGCATCCGTGATCGAACCCACCGATGCGTAAAGATGTTTTCCGTCCGCACCAAATACCAGCCCAAGAAAGTAACTCTGGTGCGCCTCCTCGCCGAATCGCTTGTCGGGATAATCCGCCAGATGATTCGTCTTCAGATCGAGCACCGCAATCGATTGCGTCGCCACTGTCTCCTGCGTGCCATAACCGTCATTCAGCAGCGCCGCATAGCGCCCGTCGGGGCTGAGCGCAATCGTGGCCGGAAAACTATTCGTGCTCCCAATGCGGCCCGGAGCCGGAACTGTCAGTTTCTTGCTGGTCGAAAGCGAAATCGACGAGTTTTCAGGTTTGCGATCTTGCGCGGCGGCAATCTGAAGTACGAGAAATGCGCTCACCCAAACAATGCGGGAAAATCGAATCACAGAGGCCTCCGCAATTCTTGATCTGCAACAGTGATCTGCAACAGTAAAGGGAAAAACAGAAGATGAGCGTAATGCAGCCGGGAACCTGCGGTCAAAGTGGTGTACGGGACAGCCGCCGATGGGGCTGTCCGTCGAGCGAAGCTCGAAGCTGTCTCTGCCAACCGGCAAACCGAGTCGCTTACTTAAGAACCGGTCTAGAGCAAGAAGGAGCAAGCTCTGCAGTTAAACTCCCGAAGCGCGCGTCGTCCCTTCATGCCCGGGCGCCACCTCGGAATGCTCCTCCGCGCCAACATTGTGCCGAACGTCCGCCCCCTGCACCCAGAAGATAACGTCCTCGGCGATGTTGGTCGCATGGTCGGCCACGCGCTCCAGATTGCGCGCCACCAGCAGCGCATCCAGCGCCTGCCGCACTACCTCCGGACGCTGGTTCATCGTCTTCACCAGTTGGATGAACGCATCATCCTTCATGCGATCCACCACGTTATCCATTTCAAGCACGGCTTGGGCCAGTTCCACCTTGCCTTCGATGAATGACTCCAGCGCGCGCCGCACCATGGCACTCACCGCCGCCCCCATGCGCGCAATATCAACCGGCAAGTCAACCGTGGGCAGATCCATCATGTCCATCACGCGCTCGGCAATGTTCACCGCCTGATCGCCAACCCGCTCCAGGTCGGAATTAATCTTGGTCACTGCCAGAATAAACCGCAGATCCACCGCCATCGGTTGCTGCATCGCCAGCAAGTCGAATGCAGCTTCATCAATATCCCGCTCTGAAGTGTTGATCAGGCTCTCACCTTCCAAAACCATCTGGCAACGCGTGAGATCGCGGTCAATGTAGGCCTGCCGGGCGCGATCCACCGCCTGCTCCGCCAGTCCTCCCATGCGAAGCAACTTCTGCCGTAGATCGTCCAGCCCCTGTTGAAAGCGCGTGCGCATTATCTCAACCTTCCTTATCCAGATCCGATCCAATTCCCTATCCGAATCTACCCGTGATGTAATCTTCCGTCCGCTTGTGCGATGGTTTGGTAAAGATTTTTTCCGTCTTATCGAACTCGATCATCTTACCCAGCAGAAAGAATCCGGTAAACTCGGCAACGCGGGCCGCCTGCTGCATGTTGTGCGTCACAATTACGATGGTATACCGCTCTTTCAGTTGAAAGATCAACTCTTCAATCTTTCCCGTCGAGATCGGATCGAGCGCCGAGCATGGTTCGTCCATCAACAGCACCTCAGGTTCAACCGCCAGTGCCCGCGCAATACACAGCCGCTGCTGCTGCCCGCCGGAAAGGCTCGCGCCCGATTTCTTGTGCACATGGTCTTTTACTTCTTCCCACAGCGCCGCTGCCTCCAGGGATCGTTGCACAATCTCATCCAGCTTGCGGCGATCGCTGAATCCATTCAGCTTCAATCCCGAAGCCACGTTGTCGTAAATCGACATCGTCGGAAAAGGGTTCGCCTTCTGAAAAACCATTCCCACCCGCCGGCGCAACTGCGTTGCCGAAGTCCCGTTGTAAGCGTCAATCTCTCCAATCCGGACGCTTCCCGCCACCCGCGCCTCCGGAATGGTTTCATGCATCCGGTTCAGGCAACGAATAAATGTCGACTTGCCGCAACCCGACGGCCCAATCAATGCCGTGGCGTGATTGGCTGCCATCGTCAATTGAATGTCGTATAACGCTTGCGTCTTTCCGTACCAAGCGTTCAGATTCTCGACTTGGATGCCAACGCCCATAGTCTATGCCGCTCCGAACGTGCCGCGGCGCACGGCGAAGCGCACCGCTGCTACCGCGGTAACAATCAGAAGAATCAACACCAACGCACCCGCCCACGCCTGCCGGTGCCACTCGTCATAAGGAGAAATGGCGTAGTTGAATATCTGCAGCGGCAGCGCCGCCGTCGGCTGATCAGCTCGCAGATTCCAGAATTGATTTCCGAACGCCGTGAACAACAACGGCGCAGTCTCCCCCGCGACCCGCGCAAACGCCAGCATGATTCCCGTAATCACTCCGGAGGTTGCCGTACGCAGCGTGATCGATAGCGTCGTCCGCCAGCGCGGAATGCCCAGCCCGTAAGCCGCCTCCCGCAACGCCCGCGGCACCAGCAGAAGCATCTCCTCGGTCGTCCGCGTGATCGTCGGAATCATCATGATCGCCAGAGCCACTCCCCCCGCCAGCGCCGAGAAATGTTTCTGATACAAAACTACAATCGAGTACGCCACAATCCCAATCACAATCGAAGGCACGCCGTTCAGCACGTCCGCCGTAAAGCGAATCACATCGCCAAACCGGTTGCGCCCATATTCTGCCAGGTAAATGCCCGCTCCCACTCCTAACGGAACTCCAAGCACACTGGCCAGCGCCAGAATGAACACCGATCCCACAATCGCATTCGCCATCCCTCCGCCCGCTTCGCCCACAGGCTTCGGCGTCTGCGTCAGAAATGCCCAGTTGATCGATCCCACTCCGCGGTATACGAGGTAGGCGAAGATTGCGAACAGCGGCACCAGCACCAGCACGACCGTCAGCACGGCCACGCCTGTCATCGTGTGGTCGGTAATCCGCCGCCGCAGCGAGATCGGCGGAACCACCGTCCCAGGAACTTTCCCACTCTCAGGCATTCGCCCTCGCAGGCTGCCCACGCGTTACCGTCCACACTAGCAACCGCGCCAGGGCATTCACCACGATCGTGACCAGAAACAGCGCCAGTCCAATCTCGATCAGCGCCGCAAGATTCAAATCCCCCGTGGCCTCGCTGAACTCATTTGCCAGCACGCTCGCCATGGTGTATCCCGGCGCAAACAGCGATTTCGCAATCTCCGGCCGGTTCCCAATCACCATGGTCACAGCCATGGTTTCCCCCAGAGCGCGCCCCAGCCCCAGGATGATTCCCCCCATAATTCCCGCCCGCGCATTGCGCAGCACTCCCATGCGAATCATCTCCCAGCGCGTCGCCCCCAGCGCCAGGGCCGCCTCCCGCTGATGCTGCGGCACCACCATCAGCACTTCCCGCGTAATCGAGGAAATAATCGGCACGATCATGATCGCCAAAATAATCCCAGCCGCCAGCATGCTGATCCCATAAGGTGGACCCGTAAACAATCCGGTCCATCCCAACGTCCTCGACAGAAACGGCTGCACATAGTTGCTGAGGATCGGCACCAACACAAAAATCGCCCACAGTCCGTAGACCACGCTCGGAATCGCCGCCAGCAATTCCACAAAAAACGATAGCGGCCCGCGCAGCGCCTTGGGACACATCTCAGTGGTGAACACCGCGACTCCAACCGAGAGTGGCACCGCAATGATCAGCGCCAGCAGCGACGACACCAGGGTTCCGTAGATGAACGGAAGCGCACCGAATTGCTCATTCACCGGATCCCAATCTCGTCCGGCAAAGAACTTAAACCCAAAAGCATGCCACGACGGCCCGGAGCGCAGCACCAGTTCGTAGACAATCAGCACCAGCGTTCCCAGAACCGCCAGACCGCACAGCAACATAGCGAATTTGAAGACCTGGTCGCCCGCTTCGCCGCCTCCGCGAGCAACTTCAAGGGACTGCTTTTCCACCGGGGAGAGACCACTAACTTTCGCAGCTTCAACGGGTTGCGGAGAAGGCATATTAGGCCGAGGTCGGGCGGGTAAAGCCATTCCGCTTCACCCTAGCAGAATCCTGTTAACAGGATGTTAAAATAACTTAGCTTTTCGGCATTGCCTTTTCGCAGACAAGCCTGTATTTTTCTTCCGACTCGCCGTGTCTATACCGATCGCTCCAAAGCGCAGCCGCGCAGTTTTTCAGAAGCTTGAACGCGACCTCGTCAAGCTCTCTTCAAAGCCGCAGGCCGACAGTGTGCACCGCTTCCGCACCGGCACGCGCCGCCTCCAGATCCTGCTCGGCGAACTCGCTCCCAAACTCGACCGCAATGAAAAGAAACTTCTGAAGCTACTGTCCAAGATCCGTAAACGCGCCGGAAGAGTTCGCGATCTCGACGTCCAATCCGCCGCTCTCCGCAGCTTGAAAGTGCCCCGCGAACCCCGGCGCAAGACCCAGCTCGTCAATCACTTGATCGAACTCCGTGGTCGGCAGGAGAAAAAACTCCGCAAGGCGGTCGACGAAACCACCATCCGCGAGATTCGCAAGCGCCTGAAACGAGCCGCCAAGCACTTCGATCCCAACGTCGGCCGCGATCCCTTGGCTGTCGCCCGCGCCATGCTGCATCGCCTCGACCACTCCGCTGAGCCGCTTACCGAAGCCTTGCTCCACCGATACCGCGTTCTCAGCAAGCGAGCTCGTTACGCTGCCGAGTTCGCGGGCCCCTCCGCCGAAGCTGACCTCTTCATCACTGAAATCAAGCGCTTACAGGACGCTCTCGGCGACTGGCATGATTGGCTCACCCTCACCCAAACCGCCAGACAGAACCTCGGCGACGTTCGCGAGTCACCCTTGGTCGCCGAACTCCACAACGTTACCGGTGCCAAATATCGTCAGGCCGTCGCCGTCCTTTCGCGCACTCGCCGCGCACCAGAAGGGGATTCCACCAGTCCAGCCAAGGCCGCGGTTAAAGCTCCAGACAATACAATCCTCGGTTCAGCCTCGGCAGCCTGATCCCCCCAGCTTCCTCCGCCACGCCTTTGCCGTTTTTTTCCGTGTGATTGGAATCACATGCATCGGTACGGCCAGTCACTGCATCTATTGTCCACTCGCCGTTAGATTGGCGATCGTGGGGGGGCACGTGCGCGACTCGATGACATTCCGGGCATTCACGTCTGAGGTACAAATTCGCTGCAAGTTGTGTTCGGCCAATGCTGCGGTGCTGGAGTTTGACATTCTTTCCGCCGATGAAAGTTCCCGCCAGCAAGGCGCCTGCTGCACAGCCTGTGCCGCCAATATTCTCGGAGCCCTCGCCGGGGTGAAGCCCCGTGATCTCCCGAGTAAAATATCCTGAAGCTTCGCCAGTCCAAGGACTTTCCTGGGCGGAACCCTCCGTCCCCTGAGCTAAAGGTTTCGCGGATCCAACTTCTAATGACTGACCGCCTTTCGGCATGTAAACTATCTCCCTTGCCTCATGCCTACCTTTGCCGCGGTTGATATCGGTTCCAACTCCGTCCGCTTGAAGATCGCGCGCCTCACGCGCGGCCACCTCCGGCCTATCCACGAAGACCGCGAAGTCACACGCCTGGGCGAAGGCGTCTTCCGCTCCGGCTTTCTCACCCCGGAATCGATGGCCGAAACCGTCAAAGTCCTGCGCCGCTTTCACCGCGCCACACAACAAGTCGTCACCGACCCCGTCCGCGTCGTCGCTACCAGCGCCCTGCGCGACGCCCGCAACTCGCAAGCCTTTCTGGAGTGGGTTCGCTCCGCTACAGGATGGACGGTCGAAATTATCTCCGGCCTCGAAGAAGCCCGCCTCATTCACCTCGGCCTCGTCTCCAACTTTCGAGCCGACCGTTCGCCCACTTTGATGATGGATCTGGGCGGAGGCAGCTGCGAGCTTACTGTCTCAACCCGCGGCCATATCCGCGAGACCGTGAGCCTGCCCCTCGGCGCGGTCCGTCTCACCGATGAATTCCTGCGCCACGATCCTCCGCGCAAGGGTGAACTCAAGCGTCTGCAGGGATTCATCGCCCGCGAAGTGAATCGCGTAGCTTCGCGGATCATCGCCGCAAAAGTCAGAAACGTAATCGCCACCTCCGGCACCGCCGACGCACTCGCCACCGCTGCCAGCATTCTTCGCAAGAACGGCCGCCGCCAGCGCCTGGTCGTCTCCCGCGCCGAGATGACGCGCCTCGCCAAGCGACTCGCGCGCCTGCCCGTCGACGAGCGCCGCAAGATCCAGGGCATCGGCCTGCGCCGCGCTGAAATCGTCGTCGCCGGCGCCATGGTCTATCACGAACTGCTCGACCGCCTCCATCTTAAAGGTTTTCGCTACTCGCCGTTAGGCCTTCGCGACGGACTCTTGGCCCAGATGGCTGCCGAACACGACCGCAGCACCCGCTCCGGTAGGCAGATCGAATCAGAACGCTGGGAGTCCATCACCAAAGCCGTCGCACACTACGGCGTGGACATGAAACATGCCCTCGACGTCCGCGAATCCGCAATGTTCTTATTTTCCGCGCTACGCTCGGTGCACGGCCTCGCTCCTGAATTTCGCGAGTGGCTCTCCGCCGCCGCGATGCTTTATGAGGTGGGAGATTACGTAAACCGCAACGGCCATCACCGCCACACTTACTACATCATTTCAAACTCGGAAATCCTCGGCTACACTCCCCAGCAGCGCCGCCTGATCGCCGCTATCGCCCGCTACCTCGGAAAGTCGCGCCCCGCCCTCGACGAGGCTCCTATCAAATCTCTCGATCCCGCCGACCGCCCCGGAGTCCAGAAGGCCATCATGCTTCTGCGCCTTGCGCGCGCCCTGAATCTCGGCCGCAGCCGCGCTGTCCAAAGAGTTCGCGTCAGCCAGCGTGCCGCGCAGGTTCACCTTACGCTCCTGCCCCGCCGCCGCATGGGTGTGGATTTGGAACTCTGGGCGATCGAGAAGGACGCCCCTTATTTCCGCGAAGTGTTCGGCCGCGAACTCTCCACCGCCGCCGCATAAAGCGTTCGCAGCGCCTTCGGCGTCAGGCACCATTGCAACGTCCCGGACGTCCGCCGCATGTCCACTCGCGCCACCGCGCCTTTCTTCAACTCCACCGAAGCTTCACAACCCGATTCGCTGATCACCGTGCCCAGGAACTGGCTCAGATTCGGATTGTGTCCCACCACCATGATCGATTCCTGCTTCGCGTACTTTTCCAGCAATTTCCGGAAATCCGCAAGATTCGCCTCCGGCCGCAATCCCGGATCGATCTGCAATTTACCTTCATAACTCATCTCATTTCCCACCAGCGAAGCCGTCTGCGTTGCCCGCTTCAGCGGACTGGAAATAATCATGTCTACCTGCGCCTCGATCGCCGCCAGCGCTCGGCCCACATATCCGCACTGCTCAATGCCCTCTTTATCGAGTGCGCGCTTCTCGTCCTTCTTCGGATTCACCAGGTGTTCCCCGGCGCTGGCATGACGCAGAAAATAAATGATCATTGCGTATTATTCTTTCTTCCCACCGGTACCCTGAGCGTCTTCGCCGGAACCGGCGGCGCCGAGTTCGCCTGCTTCCCTTCCGCGACACTGATTAAATAATCCTGCGCGCTGAAGGCCGCCGCACCCGTTGGCGCCTTGCGATTCCGCTTCCCATACATCGGCTGCCATGCCCGGATATATGTCGCATCGCGCAGCAGAATCCGCGCCTTGCGATTATCCGCCAAATAGGAGTCCAGGATTTCCCGCCGCACCCGCTCTCGCATGAACTCGTCGCGCAAAGGCACCAGCACCTCCACCCGCTCGTATAAATTCCGCGGCATCCAGTCCGCGCTGCCGATATAAATCTCCTCCCCGCCCGC
>Ga0210393_10002373_pt1 | contig 15497 bp, 11 predicted proteins | sample IncBWC27OmetaG_FD_160068 | JGI IMG/M metagenome (GOLD analysis project Ga0210393, IMG submission 160068) | Forest soil microbial communities from Barre Woods Harvard Forest LTER site, Petersham, Massachusetts, United States - Inc-BW-C-27-O ... | reverse complement strand
CCCAACGCGACGTACCTCTCGGTGCGCGGCGCGACGGATCTCAGCCAGGGTGGGACACAGATCAAGACGATTATCGATGGCGTCGAAGTGGCCTCCAACTCGTCGAGCCCGATCGATCCCGCGAGTATCGATCACATCGAAGTGATTCGTGGACCGGAGGCAGCGGCGATCTACGGGTCCGGAGCCATCGATGGAGTCATTCAGATCTTCACGAAACACGGCGGCGCAACCCAGGGCCGTCCATCAGTCGATGCTCAAGTTGGCGTTGCCGACGTACAGACTCCATACGCGGGATTTCGAGGCGTACTACGCCAAGCATATGCGGCCGATGTCCGCGGCGGGACCGATGACGCCAGCTACACGGTCGGCGGTGGATATACCATCACGAACAACTACCTTCCGCTCGGTGCGTATTCGGCACAATCCACGCCGAGCGTGTACGGTGGGATCCACTACGGCCGGGGTATCACGACACTCGACGTGTCGGCCCGCTACCAAATCGTGAATGCACCGAGCACATCCAACCCGCAATTCGCGGCGACGGAGCCTCCGTCGAATCCGTATCGGGTGCCGGCGTTCCTTGCCGACGCATACGACAACGCGACGATCGGTGCCACGATGAGCGTGCAGCCCCTGCCCCAGTGGCGCAACGGATTCACGATAGGCTACGACGAGAATAACTGGAACGAGGAACAACGAAGGCCGCGCTTCACCACGGCGTCCGACACGGAGTTGTCGTATTCGTACTCGAATACGAACAAAATCTCCATGCGGTATACCTCATCACTCACGCAGCGTTTCGGATCGGCCTTCAGTGGAACCCTGATCGTCGGCGCAGATTACTGGGCCTGGGACAATGTCGCGACCGGGAGCTACGGCGTTCTGAACACCATTGGGTCCATCGTCACGGACCCCGCCTCGCCGTTCTACACGAGTCGATACCTGAGTCACAACACCGGCGTGTTCTCGCAGGCGCAAATCGCCATCTTCGATGCGCTGTTTCTGACGGCCGGAGTCCGCGCGGACTGGAATTCGGATTTTGGCGATAGTCTCGGTGTGCCGCTCTCGCCGCGCGTTGGCATCGCCTACTCACAGCCACTCGGATTTTCGACCCTCAAATTTCGAGCATCGTGGGGAAATGCCATCGTGCCTCCGATCCCTGGAGAAAAGGACCTGCTCATCACACCCTACGGCACTCAGCTGGCCAATCCGACCCTTGGCCCCGAACGCCAACACGGAGGAGACGGTGGCTTCGATCTCTTGTTCGGCAACGTCGGCTCCTTCAGCGCGACGTATTTTAATCAGACCGCGTACAATCTCATCCAGCAAGTGAACATCCCCAACCGGTCGATTTACACGATACAGGCTCAAACGGTGGGGACAGTGGTCAATTCGGGCATCGAGTTGGAAGGCAGGGTCGGCTTCGGCCCGTTCTCACTCCGCGCGATGTACGGGTACACCCGGGCGCGCCTCGAGACGCTGGCCAGCACTTACTCCGGTGACCTGCAGGTCGGCGACCAAATGCTCGATGTGCCGAGGAGCAACGCCGGGGCAACGCTTTCGGTGCATCTGTGGCGGGGCATGAGCGTCGCGGCCGGGCTCACCTATGTCGGTTCTTGGACTGACTACAACTACATCCAGATGAATGCATGCAACAATGGAGTCGCGAGCGCTTGCAACCCCTCGTATACCGCCACGGGTTCGACACGCGGATTCCTCATGCCGTATCCCGCTTTGGTGAAAGGAAACCTGAGTGTCACTCAGCCCTTGAACTCCTTAGTGTCCGCGTTCATCGCGATCGACAACATCGGGGACGATCAGGGCTACGAAGGCAGCAATAACGGTCCGCAAGTTGGACGCATTTCGACCGTTGGCCTTCGGTTGCACTATTAGTGCGATGAGATCCCGGCAAGTCCGGGCGCAGCCTTGGTCGTCACGCCGTGCCGTCGCTCTGTGCGCCCTTCTCCTCGGGCCAGCGACAGCACGCGGTCAGATGCGGCGACCGATGACCGTCGACGATGTCCTGGCGCTCCAGTCGATCAGCGGAGTCGTCCCGTCGCCAAATGGGCAGTGGTTGGCGGTTGTGATCAAGCGACCGGGGGGCCCACCAGTTGACGACGACGCCGACGTCTGGATCGTGTCACGGCACGGCGGGCCGCCGCGGAACCTGACCGCCGGCATGGGTCGGGAAACGCGATGGCGGAATCCGATCTGGTCGCCGGACGGAAACCGCCTCGCGATGCTCTCCAGTGCCGATAGCGGCAACGTGACACCGTACATCTGGGTGATGCGGACGGGCGCACTTCGACCATTGATCGACCGAGATGTGGATACGCACGCGGAGTTCAATCGATCATGGCCCAACACCCCAATCGTGTGGCTCGACAGTGTGACGGTGCTCGGAGCGTTCTGGCAGCATGGTGCGCGCCCCCGATCTCTCTGGGGATCGATCGGCAACGCGGAGCGCGTCGCGCAAGATGGATGGGCAAAAACCGCCGCCGGTCTCGAACCGTCTGTCAGCATACTGGAAGCCGGACGAGACATCCCCATGGCCGAGCGGCCGCAAGGGCAGCTGTTACGCATTGACGTGCGAACCGGTAAGAACCAGCTGGTCGCCGATGGGTATTTCTGGCAAATCGTCCTGAGCCCGACGCATCGCTACGCCGCTCTCATCGTCGATGCGGGACGCGTCTCACCGTCTGAAGACCATCGGCTCCGCTACATCCACCATTTCTTCGCCAGCGTGCGGCGGACTCGCCTTGCCATCGCCCGATTGGACTCGATCGCGCCGGTGCAGTGGATCGATGCGGTACACGACCCACGGATTCCCGAGGACGGAAGGGAACCGCACGCTTGGTCTCCCGACGGCAGTAGACTCGCCGTGGTGGCGAAGAAGGACTCGGGCGAAGCGTACGGCACGACGGCGTACCTGATATCGGCCGACCATGGAACGAGTCGCCAACTGACGGACCGCAATCTCGCAGTCTCTGCGACAGCGTGGGCAGGCAACGGTACGGTATTGGCCTTGGCGCAGACGACCGTGTTCTCCGCACCCGGTACCGATACGAGTCGGTCTGATTGGTGGATGATCGATGCACAACCGGGCGCGAACGCCGTGAACGGCACAAACCTGACCCCGGGCCTCCCCGACGTACCGTTGGCGCTGGAAGCGACACCGGATACGACTGCGATGCTCGGCCTGGCCGGCGGACGCCTTCTATCCATCCGCGTTGGCCAAGGATTCGTGACGCGCGATCGCGCGTCGACTGATAGCGCGCAGTTCGGCGGGCTGTCGTGGTCACGGCCGAGTCGCACCAGAAGCGACCAACCACTCAGCACGCTCTTCGCTCAGTCCACGCGCGGGGATGCCTACGCGATCGCCCCGAACACTACTGCGACGCCACGTCTCATCCCACGACCTTCCGCGACGGCGAGCCTGACCGCCGTCGATCCGGCGCACCGTCTCGCGGTTTTCACTTCGGTAGATTCAGCCGGCACAATGCTCTGGGCGGGGGACGGTGAAACACATCAGTTCGAGAGAGTACTCGCGCTCAATCAGCAGATACGTGAAACCGCTGACGCCCAGCGCGTGGTCATCAATTATGTGGGGGCGGATGGCGATTCCTTGAAGGGATTGATCGTTCTGCCCATTGGATACGTACCCGGTCGACGCTATCCGCTGGTGGCGTTCGTCTACGGCGGCGTGATGATCCGGGACACGCTTTCGTTTGATCTCGCCGACAAACAATGGGTCTCGGCGCTCAACCTCAGCCTCATCCCGGCGCATGGCTACGCGTTACTGATTCCGAGCATCCCCCTGCTTCCGGAGGGCGACGCGGGCGATCCGATGATCGACATCCCAAAGGGTGTCCTCGCGGCCGTGGACGAGGCAACCCGCACCGGCATCGCGGACCCGACTCGCCTCGGCATCATCGGGCAGAGTTTTGGCGGCTACAGTACCTACAGCGTCATCACGTACACCCATCGCTTCCAAGCCGCGGTCGCGCTCGCCGGGCCCGTTGACCTGGCAAGTTTATACGGCGATCTCGATCCTGAGGCTCGCTACGCCGACTTCGGCTACGAGATGCAACACATCCGGGGATTGTTCGAGGACGGACAAGCGCGGATGGGTGGGACTCCCTGGAACAATCTGTGGCGTTATATGCGCAACAGTCCGTACTACTTCGCGGATCGCGTGCAGACACCGCTGATGATCATCCAAGGCGACATGGATTACGTGGGCATGGAACAAGGCGAAGAGTTTTTCTCCGCCTTGTACCGGATGGGAAAACCCGTGCAATTCGTGCGCTACTGGGGAGAAGGGCACATCATCGAACGGTCACCAGCGAACGTCCGCGACATGTGGCAGCGGATATTCGGTTGGTTCGATGACCACCTGACCCCTCACCAGCGTTCAGCGAGCGTTCGCGACCACTAGACTGGGTCCCTCGGTCCGAAGAGCGTGCTGTGGTCAGTCGTCGCGGTCAGCGGACCCATGCCCGTCGACCGCACGACATCACTGGCCGTGACGCGCGGCGTCGAATACGGTTTCTTCACTCGCCCCAAAACAGTTTGTGCCACACGGTAAAATACTCAGTCGTAATCGTAAAAAAGCCTATTTCGGTTGTGCGCACGACGTCACTCGCGGTGACGAGTGGCCTGGTATACGTCTTCTTCATCTCCCCCTCCGTTGAGCGTCGTCGATCGCCGAACGGCGGCCCCCATCGCTGTGGGAACCGCCGACGTGATCCGCGATCTGGCCGATGATACGCGTGGGTACTCTTGCAGCGGTTAGCCCACGACTTTGTGGAACGTCAGGCTTTCCGTCGTGCCGTTCTTCGGGCCCATTTCCGTCGACCGCACGACTTCACTCGCCGTGACGAGCGGGGTGGAATAGGTCTTTTTCATATAATCAGATGACCTTGTGGAAGGTCAGGCTTTCCGTCGTGCCATTCTTCGGGCCCTGTTCCGTGGCGCGAACGACTTCACTCGCCGTGACGAGCGGGGTGGAATAGGTCTTTTTCATACAGATCTCCGTTGAGTGACGGTCAATTGATACGTGTCCTGACGGGGAACGACAGTTGCTTTCGGCATTGCAAACCCACGCGGCCAACGGCCAGATCGCATCTGGAGCCACGCTTCGATCGCTAACGTTCGTACGACTTCTCCCTGGTCCACGTCCCTCCATGCCTGCGGACTCGAGGCATTCTCGACCTCCGCCATGAGCCGACGGCCATCGACCAGACCGAGGTCCGCCAGGATGGGATCGCGAGCGAGTTGTCGGAGAAAGGGCGCCTGATCGATGAACATGCGCGCGAGACTATCTCCCCCTCCGCCTTTCCCGATTCGTGTGCGAACGAGGTCCGGCAGAATGCCTTTCATGGCCTCTCGCAAGACCCATTTGGTCGCGCCTGGGCGGGAGCAGAACTCCGGGGGCAAACGCAACGCGAATTCGACGAGCGGACGATAGAGGAATGGGTGTCGAAGGCTCACCACTTCGCCCAACGCCTTCGTCTCGTCCCCGCGCTGGGTGCCAATAATCCCTGACGCATGCCAATGGTCGTACTTGTGGCCAAACCGACCCGCGGAGTCGGCATCGGGTGTCTTGCCCGTAACGCCTGCGCGGCGTAGCGTGTCTTTTCGCAACCACGGTGGCAAAGCGGCCAGCGGAGACCGGCCGAGCCGTCTCAACGAAACCGGCACGAAAGGCTTCGCCACGCTGGCGTAGGCGAGTTTCCAGAATGACCCGCGCCGCAGCGCCGCGCGGTGCGCCAGCTCGCCCATCACCTCGAACACCCGACCCCGAGCCAGATGGTCGGCGAGATAGATCAGGCTTCCGGTGAACAATTGGTCGCTACCCCAGCCGGTCAGCAGGACGCGGGCACGCGCCGCCCGCAGTATCGCGCGAAAACGACCATCAATGGGGGCGTGGATAATCGTGAGCAGCGGTTGGTCCAGAAGGGGCACGGCGTCATCGGTCTCGTCGAACCACATCGGGGCATCGACGACCACTTCGTTGCGCACCCCCCAGCGTTTGACGATCTCGTCGGAAAACGAACGCTCGTCCGATCCTGTTTGAGAACCGAGCACGAACGTCACTGTGCCGTCGAGCCCGTGCGGTACCTCTCCTCGCTCGGCCAGCCATTGCGCCACACTCACGACCGCCGAGGAGTCTATCCCTCCGGACAGCTGCGACCAGGTGCGACCATCGGGGTCGAGACGGAGCCGAATCGAGGTCGTCAAGAGGTCGCGGCAGGTCTCGATCGCTTCGGCTTCGGAGAGCGTCGCCGTCCGATTCGGCTCGACATTCGCGGCCGACCAATACACACTCGTGCTGATACGTCCTTCCCGAAGCGTCAGTGTCGATGCCGCCCGCACGGGATGGACTCCGGCGTAGACGGTGCAATCTCGTGTCGAGGAGTCGACCGTGAGCATGTCGCCGAGGCAAGCGATATCGTACGTGTTTGTCATGCTCAGCGGCTCGGCTCGAGAGCCGACCAGTGTCAGGCCACGGTGTTGCGCGTAATACAATTGGGCGAGGCCAAACGCATCGGACGCTCCGACACCGGTACGAGACGCGGCGTGCCACGCGATGAATCCGAAGTCTCCGAGGAGCGCGGGTATGACGGCTGGTCCGGAGCGCGCAACGAGGCGCAGGACCAGTTTGAGATCACTCTCGCCCTCACTCCATGAACCGATCTCCCGCGCACGCCTCTCCACATCGAGCCGATTATCCAAGCGGGCTTGCCCCACGATGAGCCAATCCTGGTGGCGCTCGCTCGAGGTCTCTCCACCGAACTCATCCCAGCCGGTGAGTACAGCTGCGGCATCGAAGTTGTCCCAGCGATATGTCAACAGGCGGCTGATCGCCATGGACTGCATGCGTCGGCGCAGATCGTCACCGATACCTTGCCCGGCGGTGTCCAGGATGGCCGCGAAGAATTTCATGGGCACACCTGCGGCAGTCGCCGATACTCCTGCACGTGCTCGACGGCATCGTTGACCACACGTCCTTGATACTCGATCCAGGCGTGCGCGGCGAAGGGCAGTGGCTGGACTCCGTGATGATACGTGACTGGAATCCCGATGCGACGGGCGAAATAGAACAGCGCGAGTGAACGCTCGAGACACAGCGCCCGACCGGGGTAGAGCGAAGCGGCCAGCGCGATGGCATACTCGCAGGCAGTGACGAAAGCGGTCGGGGCGAGGGCTGTGCACGGCACCGACGCCTCATGTCTTCGAATCCACCGCAGGGTGGGCCCCAACCCATAGATGGCGAGACGTGCTTTGACGACCGCAATCACGGCGAAACAGCGGGCCACGGACGGTACGCTCCCCGCTTCCGGATGCGGGCCTCTGCCTACCCAACGCACGTTGGCTACTCTTGGCATATTCGACTAGCGTGTCGCGCTCAGAACGCGCGGTTGGATGCCTTGGTCATCGCGTGTCGCCAGCCGATCGCGAGGCGGCACGAGTGCATCGAGCTGCTGTTGGAGCAGGATCACCACCCGTACCCAGTCGCCGGCCACCGACTGCCGCACGAGTTGCATTGAGGGATACCACGGCGTGAGATCGCCGAACCCCCAGCGCGGGTCAGAGCACAGTGGCAGGAGGAGATAGGTGGGCACGCCGAGGCATCCGGCGAGATGACCCACCGCGGTATCCACCGAGACCACGACATCGAGCTCCGCGATGAGGTCCGCTGTCTCACCGAAATTCATGAGCGGCGGCCAGGGCCTGACCATGAACGGGTATTGATCCGCATCGCCGGCGCGCTTGCCGACCTGAAGGCTGTGCCACTCGATGTCCACTCGATCGAGCAGCGGGCCCAAGTGTGCGGCGGGCATCGACCGCTGTTCGTCGTTTCCGTAGTCGGGATTGCCAGCCCAGCATACGCCCGCGCGGATGCGGCGCGGTCTTGGGCGCAGGCGCTTTCGACGTCCCGGTGAGCGCAACGGCACGAACGGCGGCAGCTCTCCGAGGAGGTGCGGCAACGACATCAGCTTGGTGTACCGATCGAACGCAAAGGGCTTGTCCACGCCCTGGATCATCACGGTCACACGATCGCCGATATTACACTGCACGAGGGGCACGAGCCGCGGATACACACTGACGATGACTTCTTTCGCTCGATCAGCGAGCACCGGCAGAAAGCGCAGCATTTGGATGTTGTCGCCCACACCCTGCTCCGATAGCACGAGAATCGTTTTGTCGGTCAGGTCTTCCGTGCCATCCCAGAGCCGGTGCGTCCAACGCACCCAATCATCCATGCTCGTGCTCGAGGAGCGTCGATTCGCGAACAGCGCACGCGCCTCATAATCCGTCCACCCCGACCAATCGCCGAGCGACATCCGGGCCCATGCCCGGTGCCACTGCTGCTCGGGAGAGTCGTGCGGCATGCCCAACGCCACCTCGATCGCCTTACGCCATGCGTCGAGATCGCCGCGACCCCGATGTGCCTCGGCCTGCGCATACCACGACAACGGATTCCCGGGATCCTGTAGCGCTGTTTCCTCGTACGCGCTGACGAAGGCCGGCACATACGACTCCGTCATGAGCGCACGATCTCGGCGATGGGCTCCGACACGATGACGCGCGCCTTCTCCAGCCTGGCGATCAACGCGGCAACGTCGGTGACCATCTGATCGACCGGGCTGTCCGCTGGGAGTTCATATTGCTCGTTGAGCGCGTCGAGGATCGATTGGAATGTCGCCCCTTCGACGATCAGCTCCCACGCACTGGTCGCCACTTCATTCAACGACTCGTACTTGCCGCGCTCGATATCGAAGACTACGGTCTCGCCACGCAATGTCGTCCACACGACGTGCGGCGCGTGTCGAAAAACGCGTTCCCGCAGCCGAAGCAGGATCTCGTGCTCCGCCGACTTCTCGCGACGGTCTCCGTTGAATACCATGCGCTGCTCCATGAAGTGGTGACCAAGCTAGAGATCTCCGACACGCTCGCCATGCCTGTCGACGCCGGTGCGTGTCTGCGGGCGCATCACGTCATGCCGTGACGCGTCGTGACGGATTCGCAGCGCCGTATTGCGTATCGTGGAGCCTGCGGTATCGTCCACTCAGCGTCATGAGGTCGGCGTGCCGGCCGTGCTCCACGACCCGACCCGCATCGAGGACGAGGATTTGATCCGCGCTCTCAATCGTCGAGAGCCGATGCGCGATGACGAACGTCGTCCGGCCCGCGCGCAACGCGGCGAGCCCGTCCCGGATCAAGGCCTCACTCTCCGAGTCGAGGCTCGAGGTGGCCTCGTCGAGAATCAGGATCCGCGGATTCGCGAGAATCGCCCGCGCGATCGCGATCCGCTGGCGCTGACCGCCGGAGAGCTTGATGCCGCGCTCGCCGACGACCGTGTCGTAGCCGGCGGGGAATCGCGATATGAACTCATCGCAGTGCGCAATACGACTCGCCGCCCGAATCTGTCCATCATCCGCCAATGGGGCGGCGAACGCGATGTTCGCCCGCACCGTCCCGTCAAAGAGAAAGTTGTCTTGCAGCACCACACCGAGACGCGATCGATAGTCGTGCAGTCGGATCGTCGTGAGGTCGCGTCCGTCGACGAGAATGCGCCCCATGGTGGGCCGATCGAACGCCATGAGCAACCGACAGAGGGTACTCTTGCCTGACCCGCTGGGACCGACGAGCGCCACCGTGGTGCCGACCGTCGCCTCGAGATCGATATAGCGGAGCACGAGCTGACCGGGAGTGTACGCGTAACAGACACCCTCGAACGTCACATTCCCGGCGACGTGTTCGAGTGGCATGCGCTGAGCATCATCGGCTTCCTCGCCCGGCCGCATCTCCAATTCGTGGATGCGACCGAGGGCGGCGATCGATTTGCCGACGGTACTGCCCATCGAGGCGATCTGCAGGAACGGCGTCGACAGGAGCGCGACGAGCATGATAAATACCAGCAAATCGCCGAGCGTCATTCGCCCGCGCAGAACGAACCAACCACCAACGACAACCAGCAGGAGGTTGAGGGAGCCGTTAATGATGTTTGTCCCCGCATCGAGCCACGCCACACCGGCGATGCCTCGCTTCGCCCAGTCGAAGAGCTGCTCGATGCTCGCCGTGAACGCGAGCGACGCGTGTCGCTCTGCCGCGTAGGCCTTGACGACTGCAATGCCACCAAGGGTCTCGGTCAGCCGGGCCGTCGCCCGAGCGTGGGCTTCCCCGTGCTCATCGAACGTGGAATAGAGCCCCGTGAACGCCCGCGCGCCCCACACCGCGGATGCCAGTAAAATCACAGTCACGATCAGAGTCAGCGCCCAGTCCAGCCTGAGGAGCAGGGCGAATCCGAGCAAGGCCGTCACCATCGCGCCGACGAACTGAACGAGACCTGAGCCGAACAGGTTCTCGGCGAGCGCCGTATCGGCCATGATACGCGACACGAGTGAACCCGTGGTCGTATTGTCGAAGAACGACACAGGAAAGCTCAGCACGCGGACCAGAAGACTCGTCCGGAGCTCATTGACCGCGCGGTGACCGGCAATGCCCAGCACTCGATTTGACCCGAATGCCGTCGCCGCCTCGAGGAGCACCGCGGTGACGCCAGCGGCGGCGATCGGGCCCAGGAGTCCGAATCGGCGATGCGCAATGACTTGGTCGACGACGACTTTAGAGAGCGCTGGGAGAACGAATGCCGCCAGTCGGTTGGCGAGCAGGAGCGCGAGACCGATGGTCAATGCGCCGCGATACCGCCAGACGAGCCCACGGAGTTCCGTCAGTGCATCGTGAATGTGCATGCGTTGAGCACATCAACCTATTGCCGGGCTCCGTGTGGACCATGTCTAATGACGCGAGGGCATGCTTGTCAGTGCACCGACGGGTACGCGACGTGCTCGAGGCTGGACCGGAGGTCTACCCAACGCCGCGACGTCAACTGGGCCTGGAGCGCGTGAATGACGGCCGACCAATCGCCGGGCACGTGCTGCCGAATCAAATACATCGACGGATACCATGGCGTCGTATCGCCGGTTCCCCACCGAAATTCCGCAAGCCGGGAGAGAATGAGAAGGGTCGGAATCCCCAACGAACCGGCGAGATGGGCCACCGATGTATCGACGGTCAAGACTGCATCCATGCCGGCGAGCACGTTCGCCGTCTGCGCCAGGTTATACAGCGGGACGGTCGGCTGGATGAGCGACGGATATGCGTTTGCCTCAGACGCCCACGGTCCGATCTGTACACTGTGCCATCGGATGTCGTCGCGTGACAGCAGGGGTGCCAAATCCGCCAATCGAATCGACTGAAAGCGATCGTCACGATTGCCGGAATGATTGGTGTTGCCCGCCCAACATATCGCCACGTGCAGTCGACTATCAGCGGGAGCCCGGTACTGGTTCGGTCTCGGCGCCGAAAACGGAACAAAGGGAGGAATGTGACCGATCAGCGCGGGCTGAGACATCAGCCAGGTGTAGCGTTGAAATTCGCACGCATGAGGGACATCGCGGATCACGATGGTCGCCAGATGTCCTACGTTGTGCTGCGCAAAAGGTACACATCGGGGACGAACCGCCAGGATGACCCCAGCAGCATCCTGTGCGAGGAGGGGTACGTAGCGCAGCATCTGGAGGCAGTCGCCCAGACCGCCGTCTGCGAACACGAAGAGCGTCTGACTAGTGAGGTTCTCTCGGCCATCCCACGCGGCCTTGGTCCAACGCATGTGCTGCACATCCAAGGGTTGATAGTCGAGCTCCCCAGGGTTGCACAGTCGCGCTTCACGATCCAGCCAACCGGACCAATCCCCGGCGCGGATTTTGGCCTGGCCACGCAGGTACACATTGAATGGGGTGAGGTGGGGCAGCCCAAGCGCTATGTCGTGGTACCGTCGCCAGAGATCGGTGTAGCCCCAACGCAAACAGTGCAGGGCTAGCGTATGCATCCAGCCGGCATTGTGTGGTTCGCGAGCGACCGCTTCCAGCACCGGTGCGACCTCCGCTGCGCTCGTTTGATCCAAGCATTCGCGACAGTGCTCGACGATGCTCGACTCGGGAAGTCGTGCTAGCACGTGCGGATGGATCAGTCGGCGGGAGTTCGCGTCACGAGATCACGCACCGAGGCTCCGAGGTCCGTGGCACCGAGATCAGGTAACGGAACCAGCACTCGAAAGTCGACAAGCCTCCCGAGCGTATTCGCGTCAATCGACTCGCCCGTCTCGGCGCTGATGATTTTGAGAACTTCCGAGTTCGCGCGGCGGCCGTTGAAATGATCGAGCGCGTTGGCGAGTGCGGTTGGCACTCGCAGCATGTCGTACAGACTGTATCCCGAGATGACCGTGCCAAGCGAACCCGCTTGCAGCATCGAGACCGGCGCCAGACGGAGCGGTTCGGGTACTTCGGTCCGCGCGTGAGTTGCGTGCGCCTGCTGCACCTTCTTGATGCTCGCCCGGATGTCGACACCACCAAGGTCGACTACCTGACCCCACGATAGGCGGCGGGCGAGATCCGCCGTCTCCATGTAGAACTGTTCTTCACGTCCGCGCCACGCCCCCCAATCGCCTCCGTTGTCACCCGCCCACGATGGAAGCGAAGTGCCGTTTCGGAGCATGGCGACATCCAGCGCGTTCACGTCGAGGTCCAGTTCTCGCACGCACCAGATCGCCACATAGCGCTCAACGAGGCCGAGCAGTTCGAGCAGCGCGTCCCAAAACGCCTTACCGATCGCGCCGCGACCGAACTTGCAGAAGTACGTCGCGCACACAGAGTTCCGATGCCGCCAGATGCCGCACGCGCCGCCGTTTGTTTCGACAAAATGTGGACACCTCAGTGCCTCGCTTCTCCCGAAGAGCGGGCCCGCGTGCTTGTAAATCGCGGCATAGTCGCGGGACATCCCGATACCGAGCGGAGAAGCGACCGACGCACCGGAAAGGCGCTCGCGAACAGATTGGCGACCGATCGCACCCGACTCGCTCGTGTCGCTCAGAATTTGCCCGACAAGATAGTTCGGCAAGACTGGCAGATACGTGCAGCACTTCACTTGGGGATCGAATCGCGTTGAATTTACCGTTGCGGCTTGCCCCACGGGCTGAGCCATCGCGCAGTCCTGACACGTCGCGTGATGTTCATCGGGAAGTGAACCGTCGAGCACCTGCTCGATCCACGTTGCGTACAGCGGGGGGAGCGCCGAAGCGCGTCCGCCGTCGATGACTGGCAGAGTTCGCCGTTCAACCCTCACCAGTCCACGCGACCGGAGGTCCGCTATCAGCGCGACAACATCATTTTCCACTCGGTCGGATCGCGCGTCAAACTCCGCACACACCGTGGCGACGAGCGCGCTGAGATCTGGACCGTCGCTCAACAGCTGCCAGACCCGTGCACCGACCTCGTTCAGAGTATGGTATCGGCACTCTTGCGTGTCGAGCAGAACGGCGTGGCTGCCCTGCACGATCGACACAACGTGACGTGCGTGGCATAGTCGATCCGTCGAGGTGACAGTCGGGCCCATCCACCGAAGCTATGCATCTCGGTCATCGTCACCATGTCTATGAACGCGGTGGGGTGCCCGTCGGTGCAAGCCGCCACAATTGAAGAACGGCTTGCCAGCCCCTCGACGCAATCGCGAGGTTGCGACCTGGCCGGTGCCGGGCGGCACAAACCTACTTACACACTGCGATCAGCCGATCTTGTGGAAGCACAAATTTTCGGTAGTAAAGCAATGGAGACCAATTTCGGTTTCCCGTACTGCGTCGCTAGAGCGCGATCCTGGAATGCGTGCTCTCGGTAGGCAAGAACGAAAGCCGGAACGAACGGTTCCATCATGGCGAAGGAACCTAGGAAACGGCAGACCGTCATCATGCCTATCAAGGTTGATAGGTGTCTACGAGCGTACGTGACGGAGTCGTTATCCGCGTCTCTCAGATGAGCTGCGCCGCCAGACCAAGAACACGGGGATGCCGAGTGCGACGAGTCCGGCGCCGATCAACGCGTTTCGCGGCCCCGACCGTACGCTGCTTACCATGACGTAGACAGCGGCGATAATGAACACGATGGGAACAATCGGATAGCCAGGCACTCGAAAACCAGCCGGCGCTACACCACTCTCCCGTTCGCGGCGCCGATACACAAACAACGTCGCCACGATGGAGGCGAAGAACAGCCAGTCTCCGAATACGACATAGTCCAGGAGCGCACCGTAGCTTCCGGTTGCTGTCAGCAATATGCCCCATGCCGCTTGCCACCAGAGCGCAACCGCGGGCGTATGATACCGCGGATGCAACGCGGCGGCGCGACGGAAGAAGAGCCCGTCGGCCGCCATCGTCTGCAAGATGCGCGGGGCCGAGAGGATCGTGATGTTCACGAACCCGAAGGTGGAGAATGCAATGCCGAGCCCGACGAGCGTGCCGCCGAGTGGTCCGACTGCCCGGCGCAACGTGTCCGTCGCCGGCGCTCGGCTCACCGCCAGGCCATCGCGACCCAGTGCTGCGAGATAGGCGACGTTGGCCAGCAAGTAGACGACGACGACGATCGCCATACCAACCAGCATCGCGCGCGGCAACGTCCGCTCCGGATCCCGCACTTCGCCGCCGACGTTGTTCGCGTGCGCCCAACCGCCGTACGCGAACAATATCGGCACTAACGCGACGCCGATGATGCGCACCAGGTCGCCAGTTACAACCGGAGCGCCGGCGGTCGCCGGAGCGGGACTCGCGCCGTGGTAGCCCAACCCGATAGCTACTCCCGCGACAATCACGGCCGCCAGTGCGACGAGCTTGAGGATCGTGAAGATGTTCTGCGTCGACGCGCCCGCGCGGACGCCGCGAACGTTAATCGCCGTCAACAACAGCACCGCGCCGATCGCGATCGGACGCTCGGCGCTGACCGGCAGATGAATGAGATCGGCCGTGTAGTGCGCGAACGTCACGGCGACCGCAGCCATGCCGCCCGTATTGATCACTACAAGGAACGTCCAACCATATAGGAAGGCGGGCAGCGGGCCGAATGCTTCCTTTAGATAGACGTAACCTCCGCCCGCCTCAGGTCGGCGACCGCCGAGCTCGGCGAAGCAGAATGCGCCCGTCGCCGCGATCGCGCCGCCCAGGGCCCAGACGAAGACAATAAGCGACGCGGTCGGCACGCGCTGGGCGACGACGGACGGGTTGAGGAAAATCCCGCCGCCGATGATTCCGCCGGCGGTGACCATCGCGGCATCGAATAACCCCAGGCGACGGGCGTACCCGCTGCTTGGATTGCTCACAGTGGACCGAGTGCGACGATCGCCGCCATCAGGGATTGCACATCACCTAGTCGCGCTCCGAGCAGGCCCGGCACGATCTCGCAGGCCGCGACCGCGCGCGGCAAAGCGTGGCGAGCCAGAACGGCGCGCGCCGGGGCGAGCAAACGGTCGCCGAGTACACTGGCCAGCGAGCCGATCACGATCAGCTGCGGGTTGAGGACACTCACGAGCACTGCTAGACCAGCGCCCAGCCACAGTGCGGATTCGTTAACTACCTCGAGTGCATCCGCATCCCCGGCCAGCGC
>Ga0210393_10002367_pt1 | contig 15525 bp, 13 predicted proteins | sample IncBWC27OmetaG_FD_160068 | JGI IMG/M metagenome (GOLD analysis project Ga0210393, IMG submission 160068) | Forest soil microbial communities from Barre Woods Harvard Forest LTER site, Petersham, Massachusetts, United States - Inc-BW-C-27-O ... | reverse complement strand
AATCGAGAAGAAATTGATGGAGCGGGTGCGGCCGGGGATCGAGGAGACCTTGGCCTGCTTCGAGTCGAGGAGCGCGTTCAGCAGGCTCGATTTGCCGACGTTGGAGCGGCCGAGGAAGGCGATCTCTGGCACGGATGGCTCGGGAAACTGCGCAGGCGAGAGCGCCGAGATCAGGAACTTGGGATAGACGCGCATTGATGGTCCCCTCCCCCTCCCCCGGTTTCCTCCTAATTGATTCTAAAAGGGTTAACCGATAGGTCGTGTCTACCTAATTCATTCTAAATGCTTTAAAGTACCTTGACAGAAAACAAAAACCTTACCGACGACCATTGAAAGCAAATGCTTTATTGCCTCGTCATTGATTCTGTGGATGTTGCGGGTTAGCCCAAACAGCAAAAGCCCGGCTAAGCCGAGCCTTGATTTGTCCTTATTTCTAGTATCGCAGGTTTGGGGAAATAGTCGGCCAACTATTTTCTAGACTTCCCGGGAACGCTTTGACCAGTGCCAAAGGCCACCTGTGACTTCCGCCGGCAGACGATGCCCCAATTGGCGGGCGAGCATCACGATCTGTCCCCGGTGATGGCCTTCGTGCGCGACGAAATAGCTCAGAACGTGACCAACGTCGAGGGGAAGATTGCGCCATATATAAGCCGACGACGCGGGAATGCCGCCTCCGTGGTCGCAGCCAAACTCGAGGAGACTTAGGATACCGGTGCCGCTACGCAGTAGAGCCGGAATGAGGCCTTCCGGCGTTACTTTGTACCGATCGACACTTCGCGGGACTGCGATGCCGTGCCCCTTGCCGAGCGTCTTGATCCACATACACCGGGCATTGTGAAGGTGACCGGCAATCATCCGGACGGTACGACGCGGGGCTCCTGGCACCGTGGCTTCCCAGAGTTCGGCGGGCAAATGTTCGACTAGAAAAATGGTTACCCGGTTGTTAGTCTTCCAGGCGTTAAGGATGGTATCTCGCAGGTTGGGTGGAGAAGGCATACCGCACCTCTTAAACGGTCGAACTAACGCCAAACGTCAGAATTTACCCAAAGAAGGCCAGATTGAAGAGCAATCCAACCAAAAAGCTGGCTACAGCAAGAACTTCCGCGACTCTGTCCTTCAGAGTAATCGCGAAGACGATCATCGTGACCAGGATTCCCCACTTTGTTGCCTCCCTGCGGAACGCGTTTCCCCACCCGAATTTATCTTGAGTGTCATCCTCGCGGCGCATGAACCGCAATATTCGAAACGATTCACCGGCAACGAGAATGATGAATCCTGAAAGAGGCACAAGAGAGCCGAGCCCGATTGCGTCCAGGAGTTCGCCGCGATATTGCGGGCCTGGCCTGTGAAGGGCACGTGCCCGGGTACAGAGGCCGGCTCCCCCTGCGATCAAGATCGTCGCAACGATGAAAAGAGAGCGCTCCCACAATCGCGGCGTGGAGCCGTTCCTGACGAAGCGCCATACGATGTCGTCGCGATCGATGAGGTAAGTGAGAAAGGCGGCTCCGACGATGAACGGATGAACCAGCGTCTGGTGGCAATTTCGAGATTGGTCGCCATCATTGACGAATACCTCGTACCCAGAACCTGTTAACAAGCCCAGGTAAAATTGCTTGCAACTGCTGCTCCCGCAGCGACGCTGTAAACAGGTAAGCGCCCACCAAAGGAGACCATCATGAAGCTCGACCAGGTTATATATACCGCACACGCAAAATCGACGGGCGGCCGACAGGGAACGTCGCGAACCTCAGACGGATACGTCGACGTTAAGCTGACAATACCGAAAGAATTTGGGGGCCCAGGCGGGGTGGGAACCAATCCTGAACAGCTATTCGCGATGGGATTCTCGGCGTGCTTCATCAGCACGATGAAATACGTTGCAGCCCTCGAAAAGATCCATATACCGGACGATACGTTTATTGATGCCAGCGTGGGCATCGGCAAGATTGGGGAGGGCTTCAACATTGAAGTCGAACTCAAGATTACAGTTCCCGGAATGGATAGGGCACAGGTGCAATCCATCGTTGATAAGTCGGAAAGAGTTTGTGCCTATTCAAATGCTACGCATGGCAACATAGAGCTAAAGCTCACGGTTGTGTAAGTGACGCTTTAGTCGGCATGGGATTGAATTATCCGCGTGGGTGATCCCAAGGGCTGCGCAATGTCAAAAATTTGTGCAGCCCCTGTTTCGATCTGTTTAGTCAAGCGCCGCCATTTGCGGTTTCCCACCCTTTGCAAAAAACGCGGAGGATGGGGTACCCGCCTTTCGCTCCTACAGAGCGGAGGCAGCTACCTCGCTAATTCAGTTCGAGGTTGTTTCTGAATTTCTTACCATCGATCTCCTCGGTGGGCATCGGTGAACACCGAAACACATCCGGGGAGCGTTCCGCAGAGCAAATTGGGATCTTCGATCGGCACAAATATCTGGTCATTGACGGGGTTGACGGCCACCGAATGGGCATTTTTTCCCGTAGGAAAGTTTTCAATCCATTTATTCGTATCGGCGTCAATGACGCCCAGCACTGGAGACGCTGTGGTTGCGCTTGGGCTCGTGAAAAAGTCGCGCGCTCCCACATAATAGTGATGATCGGCAGGATTGTACGCCCCATAGTCTACACCACCGACTTGTGTGATATTGGCCAGAATTTCTCCCGTGCGGCCGTTGATCACATAGGTGCGCGGTGCAAACTGAACCGGATCAGGCGCCGGAAACCCCGGGTCGCAGGTGACCAGAACATTGTCGCCAGGCCCCAGTGCCATCCCGGACGGCATGCAGTTGTCGAGTCCCGAAAACACCTGCGTCACTTTCTCCGTTACCGGGTCCATCACGGCGACTGCGCCCGCGGTCAAGTCCGATCCAACCTCGGGAATGCTGATAAAAAACTTGTTGGTTCGGGAGTTGTACAGAACGCTGGCGATGCCGCCCTGCGAGGTGTCGGGTGTGCCGTTCGTACCATCGAAGACCACTTGCTTCAAGATCTTAAGTGTCCTGCTACTGATCAGAGTCACGAAGGCGGGAGTTGAATCGCCGTTTGCAACGACAACAACTTGATCAACTGGGTCATAGTCCATCTCGTCGGCTCGAAACATGCCGCCTGTTTGGATTTCGGCGATTTCGGGCGGCGAAGAAAGACCTGCGCTAAGGTCAAAGACTCTTACTGTACTTGGGTAGTCTCCAGCAAAGAGGTAATGACCGGCGATCACGTTTCCGTCGGGGCCCGAGTGGGCACTGTCAATGCCTACGCCAGCGAAAATGGCCGGCGTCTCGCCTAACTTCCTGTCTGTGAGTGCGTCAAAGATGGCGACGGCTTTCGACGAGCGGCTTGACACGAATAGCAACTGTAATTTGGTTTCGACGGAAGCCTGGTCGAAATTGACAAAGGGGTTCGCGTCGGAAGTTCCAGGAACACTTATCGCCGCAATGGGGACGATATGTGAGTGGCGATCGTGATTCCGGTCCGAGTCTGCCCGAAACGCATGCGAACCATCAGCGACATCCGTTTGACTGAGAGCTGGTTGACACAATACCCAGCCGATGGCCGCCCTACACACGAGCACGACGAGAAGCTTTCTCATAAGTCCTCCTTCAATGCCTATCTGTGTGGGTGTAGCCCAATTGGACGCTTCCGGGCTGGGCATAAATATACTCACGCCAAGTCAATACTGGGTTAATGCAGGCGTGCATTCCGGTAAATCTTCGTTGTGTTCCAAGGTGACTCGGTAATGCGGCCTCCGTCGGTCATCTGTTTGATCCCCTCGTGGGAATACCGCTGATCGGGTGGTGGGCGCGCAGAACCATGCAAGGATCATCTATGGCTATGGAACTGTCGGCGATAAGGAAACGTTGCTTGGAAAGATTTTGATACTTGCGCCTGGATTGTTTGGTGCAAGAAACAAGCTTCCGGTTATGCAAGAGCGGCGGCGACGTGAAGGTCGGGCGAGTTGTGGGTGACTGGGCGGACGCCGGAGCGGCGAGGAAATCATGCAGACCTGTCGCTGGGGCTAGCGCAGTTCCTTGAGAAAGGACCGGCGGTGCATCGCACCTCCTTGAGGTGTGCGGGGACCTACGCAGGAGCGGGGCGGGAGGTGGGGAGCAAGGGGATTATGAACGCATCGCCGCCAAAAAAGGATTATGCGTTGATGAACCCGTGTCTGTGCCGATATTGGAGATTAGTCGTCTTTATGACCGCGATGTGTCACTCATGAATCGGCACAGCATAATCCACATCATCGTAGCGTTTCGGGTCTTGCGGATGACACACGTTATAGTTTCTAGGTGTTCGTCAATCGGCCCTATCACTGTAAAGTTCCGCCTGCGGCGAATGACTCAGTTACATGTACGGGGTGACCGTGAAGCGTCGCGTTATTGTGCATCTTGTGCATGGAACATGGGGCCGCGGATTCGTCTCGGTTGTGCGACAGGACATCGAAGCCTCGGGCCAATGGAGGTTCCTGTGCAGGATACTGAACTCCACGAAAAAGAAAACGCTCTGGTTTGAGCAAAAGTCCGAATTCACGAAAAGCGTGCTCAATAAGGTCGATTCTGAGCTTCGTGACGCTATCGAGTTCCGCGAATTTCTCTGGAGCGGCAGCAACTCCATGAATGCGCGCGAATTCGCCGCAGAGGGGCTCCGCACCCACCTGCGGGCCGCCTTTTCCGAGGCTCCCGATGCCTGTCACTTGTTGATCGCCCACAGCCATGGCGGAATTGTGGCTTTCGATGCGGTCACTCGGGAAGGGGGAACAGCCAGCCGGCAACTGGACGGATTGCTGAGCCTTGGAACTCCCTACCTTGCACTTGAAGAAGATGCTTCCGTGGAAAAAGGCGCTGAAGACGTTCTCAAGTTGCTAATGTTTGCCCTTCTGCCAACAGCAGTGGGCATCTTCTTTTTGGCCCTTCTCGTTACTCTTGTGGCCGCCGGCTTCCACGCCGCCGCGGTGTGGCTGGGTTCCATGATCGCCGGACTTTTCCTGGGACTCGAAGTCATGCCGCGGATCGCCCACCGAGCCCTTCTACGCCACGTAGCGGACCTCCTCTTCGTTTTCATCTGCGCCGGAGCAATCTGGGGCGCATTTTCCGCCGCCTCTTCCTGGATCCCTCTCTCGGATCCGGCCGGAAGCATTCTGGACAATTGGGAGCGGGGAACGCGCTATCCCTTCGGCGTCATCGTGTCCTGCTGCTGCGCCCTGGTGCTATTGGCAAGCCGAGTGAGCGCTCTCCGGGAACCAGGCACCGGAGCATTCATGCTGCGGGATACGGTTACGAGTTTCCTGAGCGCTATGTTGCCCTTCGTTATGTTCTTTGCAACTCTATGGGCTTTTTTCTCGCATAGTGCGTGGCTGCGCAACTTTGCTTTCATCTTCCTTTTCTTCTGGCCCATTCTCACTCTCGGCGTGTATGGTGCCCTGCAAACAAAATCCGCGGAGCGTTCGGACAAAAGACCTTCCGAGAGAAGCCTCGCGCCATGGCGCAGACTAGCGAAGGAGCAACTTATCCCCGAATTGCCGTGCCCCGTCGTCGCGCTGAGGCTGCCGGGGGACGAAGCTTCTCTGGCGATCTTAGCCAGTCTGATGGCCCGGGCAATTTCGAGTCTCATTTCTACAGCTCTCCAATCGTTTGCCCGGCTAAAGAAAATACCGCGATGGCTGCTCGGGCTGACTATCATGCTGGGATTAGGCGGAATCGCAAGCGGAGCTTACGAAGCATCGATACCGCGAGGCTGGCCGTCCTACACGATCGGACCGCTGTTAGGAATTGGCTTGGTATGCGGAGGTCTAGTGTCAGCCACTTTGTTCGTCCTGACCTGCCTATTCGGGTTTTCGCTGTTGACGATCGGGTTGCTTGCCCTCGCAATCGGCTCAGAGGTGAATGAATTAGTCCCCATAGTCAGAGTCAACTGTGAGCCATTGCCGCGCTGCGTTCCACCAGATCGATGCCGACTCGAAATTCAATGGCTGACGCCGGAATTGCAAGCACAGCGCTCCCTTCGCCACTTTCTTCACGAGCTCGAGCCCGTGCAGCAGCGAGTGGCCGAATGGATCACCGAGCGAGCAGGGTTGGCGGCAAGTGCAGCCGCCAGCCCTTAGATTAAGCTGCAGCTTAGCCCTATTGGGGCGGATCGGGTGCACAGTGTCGGGATGGCGGCAGTTCATATCGAAATTCCGTGTCATGCTCATGGCAGCGCCCATGATGGCGTGGGGGCAAGTTTCTTTGCTTCCAAGTCCGGCAGCGAATCATCCCGCGATGACGTCGCCGATTTCTGACCATAGTGATCGGGGCCATGCAAAGAATGACTCCGACAGTTGCACGGTTCATGAGGTGAAGAGCTTACCGGGAAGTCATGCGTTCGCGGCCGATTTTATTGAAGTCCTGGCCAGCGATCCCAGCCCTGCGGCCAGAAATCGCAACGTTGTATGGGGGCTGACCGCGGACTTGAGCGGCTGGGTTCCGGCGAAGGATCGGGCTCTGTACATATCGAAATCGACCAATGGTGGAAAAACATGGACTCAGGTGGCGCGGCTGGATTCCAGATATTTCGATTCAGGAATCGATGAGGGCCTGCGCAACGGATTAGCTGTGTCTCCCGGCGGAACAGAGTTTGTGGTCACGACGCAAAAGGGAGCGTTTCAGGTTATTCCTCAGCCGCATCGCTCCGGAGCCGTGGTGAAGCCGGACGTAGTGAATTACATCGAGGGGCCGCGGGTACACCTAAATCCATCGGTGAGCATTCCCAAAAAGGAGGGTGATCCAGTAAGGGCGGCTGCCGTGAAGATGACGGCCGACGGGAAGAAGCTCATTGTCGGTTACGGATACTTCGATGGGGCTCCGCAGCTCTTTGCTTACCACAAGGGCCGCGACGAGACGTTGCGGGATGGGGCGTGGGTGGAAGACGGGCCGCTTCCTCAGCTTCCGACCGACCTGGATATTTTCTCCATGGAATTCGATCGTCCGCGCGATCCTCGTCCGGGGTCGCTGTACGTGGGCACGGGCGATCAGATCTACCGTCTCGACCTTCGCACTAAGAAGTGGATCGAAATTGAGGGAGTGGAGCCGGATTCAGCGATTCACGGAATCAATACGGTGGGAGGACTGCATCTGGCGGCGTGCTGGGGAGTGTATGTCCCGGTGGGTCTGGACAGGGTGGGCAGATTGACGAATGCCGAGTTTATCTATCACAGAGATGACGATGAGACGGGGCCGAATGTTCGGGCATACGGGATCGAGATCGATCCGGCGAGGCCGAGCCGGCAGGTGGTGACTGCGCTTACAGGCGTCTACATCAGCAGGGACAGCGGAGGAAGCTGGAAGAGGCTCAATGAGCTTCCTGAGGGCGAATACCGGTCGGCGCATTTCAATGCTGATGGAACGGTGATTATCTCCGGGCTGCCGGGGACGTTCTTGGCAAATCCTTTCTCGACCGGTTGCCTGCCGCGGTTGAAGAGGCGGGAGGAGTAGGTTCATTGAGAGGGAGGACACCATGTGGCGGGATCGTGCATTGAAGGTTGTGTTGGTTCTGGTGGGATTGTTATTTTCGGCCGCTATTTATCCGCTGATCGGATCATTGCGCGATCCGGCGGGGTCGGATTTGGGCGACACCATGATGATGAGCCTGTACTTCACGCTGGGGGTGTTTCTCCTTATTGCGGTGGGCAATCCGGCGGCGCATCGCAGCCTGATCGCCTTCGCAGCATGGTCAAGCTTCGCGCATGCTGTGACGATGTCGATACAGGGACTCGAAATGGCCAGTATGCGCACAGGATTTCTGGCCGGATCGGGTGTGCTGGTGATGATTGGGGTGGCTCTGATTGTGCTGGCTCAGGCGAGAAAGGCGGTTGAGGAGACGGCGGCGGTGGGGGCGTAGGGTTGGATTGTGAAGAAGAAGGCACTGATCTCATGGAGCAGTGGCAAGGATAGCGCGTGGACTCTGCACCTGCTGCGGCAGAGCGGCGAATACGAGATCGCCGGGCTGCTGACGACGATGAATGCGGCGTTCGATCGCGTGGCGATGCACGGCACGCGGAGGGAGCTGGTCGAGGCGCAGGCTGAGGCTGCGGGGCTGCCGCTCATCACTGTTCCGCTCCCGTGGCCGTGTTCAAATGAGCAGTATGAGGCGTCGATGCGCGAGGCGTGTGCTCAGGCCGTCGCCGAGGGAATTGAGATCATGGTCTTCGGCGATCTGTTTCTTGAGGATGTGCGCCGCTACCGGGAAGACAAGCTGGCGGGATCGGGGCTAACTCCGGTGTTTCCGGTGTGGGGATTGCCGACGCGGGCGCTGGTGCGAGAGATGCTAGCGGCGGGCGTGAAGGCGCGAATTGTATGTGTCGATCCGAAGCAGCTGCCGAGAGAGTTTGCCGGGAGGGATCTGGATGAGGCGCTGCTGGAGGCCATGCCGGAGGGGGTCGATCCATGCGCGGAGCGAGGAGAATTTCATACGGTGGCGTATGCTGGGCCGATGTTCCAGCGGCCGAGTTCTAGAGAGAGTGGAGAAGTGGTTGAGAGGGATGGGTTTGTGTTTGCGGATGTGAAGGTGCAGGGATCAGGGATTAGCCATTAGGGATTAGAAATTCCAAGCCTGAGGGGATTGGTGGCTCCCGACTTACAGTAGGGTTCTTCGACTTCGTGGCGCAAAACGCCAAACTCCCGACAACTCAAGTGATTCGCTTGCCTTACCTTGATGACAATTTCAAAACCGGATGACAACATTAAAGATTGGCGGTGACTGAGACGCCGGTCAAACTGATACACTTTTTTCATCTTGGTTGAGCTTCTTCCATCGATTCTGTCAGCGGACTTCGCTCATCTGGCCGATGAGGTCCAGGCTGCCGAGGCGGGCGGCGGTAGCGTCATACACTTCGATGTGATGGATGGGCATTTTGTGCCCAACCTGACGATCGGGACGCCGGTGCTGAAATCGCTGCGCAAGGTGACGAAACTGCCGATCGACTGCCACATGATGATCGACAATCCAAACGACTTCATCGAGTCCTTTGCCGATGCGGGGGCCGACTGGATGAGTGTCCACTACGAGGCCTGCCGACATCTACACCGCACGCTGGAGCACATTGCGCAGCACGGGATGAAGCCCGCGGTGGTGATTAACCCGGCGACGTCGGTCGATCTGCTGATTCCGGTACTGGGGATGGTTCACCATGTGCTGGTGATGAGCGTGAATCCCGGGTTCGGCGGACAAAGCTTTATTCCCTACTCGCTGAACAAGATTCGGCGGGTGAAAGAACTTCGCCAGGAACTGGGTCTACGCTATAGGATTGAGGTAGACGGCGGCGTTGCTCACGATACGATCGGTCAGGTCGTCGAAGCTGGAGCGGATCTGCTGGTGGCGGGAAGTGCCGTGTTTGGGGCAGGCCGACCCGAGCAAGATGCCCGGGAACTGCTGCAGGCCGCGCAACTTGCGGCGGTGGAACAATTTTAGAGCGACTGGCGACGGCAACAGCTGTCACCAGGAAACGCAAGAGTATTGGGAATGGTTGAGGTGTTATGAATCGCGTTTTTACCCAGATTGCGGTTATCGGCTTGTGTGTGGCGCTTGTGCCTCCGGCGCACGGGATACTCGGCAAGAAAAAGAAGAAGCAGGCCGGCGACCTCAGCGCAAATCCGCTGGCGAATGTGAAGTCGAAGCAGCCTGATAAGGAACTCTTCGACAAGGCCATGCTGGCAATGAAGAAGGGCAAATACGATGTGGCCCGCCTTGACCTGCAGACGCTGCTGAATACCTATCCCGAAACTGAGTACGCGATGCGCGCCAAACTGGCCATCGGGGATACCTGGTACAAGGAAGGCGGATCGGCGGCACTGACGCAAGCCGAGGGCGAGTACAAGGACTTCATCACCTTCTTCCCCAATACGCCGGAGGCAGCCGAAGCGCAGATGAAGGTGGGCGACATCTATTTCCAACAGATGGAAAAGCCCGACCGCGACCCGTCGAACGTGGTTCACGCCGAGCAGGAATATCGCACCATGATCCAGGATTTCCCTGATTCGCCGCTGATTCCGCGGGCGAAACAGAGGCTGCGGGACGTGCAGGAAGTGCAGGCGCAGCGCCAGTATGAGATTGGCGTCTTTTACTCGGCGCGTGAGAACTGGGCGGCGAGCATCGCTCGCTTGCAGACGGTTGCGGATACCTATCCGTACTTCAGCCGCAGTGACCTGACCCTGATTACGCTGGGAGATGCCTACGCAACCGAGGCGCAGATGGTCAGCCGGATGAACATTCCGCCGGTGGCCAAGGCACAACTGATGAAGGTGTACGACGACCGCGCCAGCGCTGCATGGGCGCGCGTGGTCACCCGGTACCCCATGGCTCCGCATGTGGAAGACGCCAAAGACCGGCTGATCGCGATGGGGCGTCCTGTTCCGGAACCCACGGCGCAGGAGCTTGCGGAAAGCGAGGCCGAAGAGGGCAGCCGTATAAATGTGAAGCTTAAGGATCGGGCTGTAATGCTGGTGAAGCATGGGCCTTCCACCATTGAGGCCGCACGTGTGGGCGAGCCTTCGCTGACGGATCCGGCTCCGACGCTAGCTCCGCAGGTAAACAATCAGTCGGTTGAAGCTTTCAAGGCCGCCATGAAGGGCACGCCGATTCCAGGAGTATCGCCAAATGGCACGGATAGCACCGCAGTCGCAATCAGCAACGGCACTGCGCCTCCGCGTACGGATCAGCCGGCGACTCCGCTGAAGTTTGAAACGGTGCCCGATTCATCCGGCACGCCGGGCAGCACGGTCACGGTAGAGATTCCAAGCGGCGGCAGCGCGTCGAATACCGATACCGGTGCGGGCGATCCAAACGGCGCGGGAAATGCGGTTGTGCCTTCCGCTGGAGCTGTACCGGGAGCAGGAGCTGTACCGGGAGCAGGAGCTGCGCCTGCAGCCGGAGCTCCTCCGGCGATCGGAGCCAAGGGCGATGCGATCGACGCTACCGTGCATACGGCCGATACTCCGGTGGTGAAGGCCATTGGACCGACTAACAATCAGCCGCTGCCGGCCATCGATAAACCAGCCGAGGCTTCAAACCAGATCAACGATGTGAAGAGCGGCGGCGCGCAGGTGAACACGGGCGCGACGGCTAGCGGCAAGAAGACCAAGAAGGCTCCATACGACTCGAAGGATGAATCTTCGAGCAAACACAAGAAGAAGAAGGGCATAGCAAAGGTGAATCCGTTCTAAGCGGAGTCATTTCACGACAAGGGGTCGCCTGCGGGCGGCCCTTTGTGTTGCGCTATAAAACCTTCACGACGACGACGGTCAGGTCATCCGCCTGCTCCTTCGTCCCTGCAAAGGTAAAGACAGTCTCGGAAATATCGGCCACGAGCCCGGTTGCAGCTTCCGTTTCCTTCCTGACGATCAATTCGTTCAGCCGGTCGACTGAAAATTCTTCGCCCGCCTCATTCTCCTGTTCGGTCACGCCGTCGGTGTAGAGGGCAAGGATGTCGCCCGGTTGCAAAGGGACTTCTGTATTCGAGAACTTTGCGTCGGGAAGAATCCCAAGGATGGGGCCGGCTTCCTTTAACAGCTGAGATTCGCCTGTCTTTGGGTGGATGAGAATGGGCGGGTTATGTCCGCCGCTGGCGTATTGCAGGGTCCGGGTCGCCTGGTCGAAGCGCGCATAGAACATGGTGACGAAGGTTGCCGGATTCGTAATCTGCTTCAACACATCATCAAGGTCCTTGATGATTTCCGCGGGTCCACTCAACTCACGGGCGCGCAGGCGCAAAGCCACGGCCAATGAAGGCATCAGAAGAGCGGCTGCAACGCCCTTGCCGGAGACGTCGGCGATCACGACATCAACCACATCGTCGGATATTTGGAAGAAGTCATAGTAGTCCCCGCCCAGCAGCCGCGCGGTCTGCATCGTCGCCGCGACTTCGAGGCCCGGGAAAGCTGCAGGCTTAGGCAGAACCTGACGCTGGACCTGGGCGGCCAGGACGAGGTCCCGTTCGAATTCATCGCGCTGACGCCGCACCTCCTCCGCCAGCCGGTTTTGCTGCTTCGCGATGAGCGTGACGAGAAATGCCACCACGAGAAATCCCGCGAGATCGATTGCGTTGTGAGCAATTCTCAATGCGAGGGAATCGGCAGCAGGTCCGAACAGATCTGTCAGGAAAGTACAAATCAGGGTCAGGGCCACGGTGAGAGGCACCGGGTTAACTAACGCGCACAGGGCGATGGGCAGAATGTAAAGGTAGCCGAGCGAAACATTCACCACGACTACCCAGTCGGTATAAGCGACGGCAGCAACGGCCAGAACGACAACGATGTTCAGCAGCGCTGCGATCCGATACTCATGGATTTGCAGAAGCCGCTTGTGATCGTTCCTGGGCTTATTTCCGTTTATGACCGCTATCTGAGCCTCTCCCACGATTTGAGACCTCCACCGGTTTTGTGTGGTGCGGACGCAACTGATCGTTGCAGATTTTCTCTCAACCGATAACGTAGCGATACTATAGGCGAACCATGCTGGATAAAAGAGCGGGAGTGCACATTTGGTGGTGGGTCAGTTCGAGTCCGGACTTATCGCCATACACACGAACGAAACAGGCGAAACGTCGAAGTATGAAGAGATCATTCCGCCCACCATTAAGCCTAAGAACAATATGTCTGTGTACCACTTAGAGTTCCATGCGTTGGGAGAAAAAGAGACGATGGAGACGTAAAGCCAAAAGAATACGACCAGAACGTTTGTTCTTATCGAGACCGGTGCACCGGTTCGCTTAGAACCTCTGAATCGATAAAGATCGCAGTAGACGCGATCACGTTGGTCCGAATCAAACAGGCAAAGATCGCATGAGCCGTGATCACGAAAAACACCCATTTGAGCTAATTCGGTGTTGGCACGCCAGCGGCGACGGCAAATGGAACTCGAGCCTCCTCGATCGTCATTGCGAACCCACCTTCCAATTGTGCAGCCGACGAGGATTGTGCACCGTGCTATCGTGAGGGGGTTGTCTTGCTGACCGAAGTGCCCCAGACCTCTAGAAAGTCTATGACCGGGCCGCGATCGAAGATCGCATCCATTCCTTTTGCTGTTCCCCTGCTTGCGGCGGTTTTCGCGGCCGGGCAGCAGCAGGTTGAGCCTGATATAGTCGCCAGGCTATTGCCGGACGGCAATCCACATCGCCTCGTCAATCTTGACCCGGAAGAGAAAAAGACAACTGTAAAACAGCTCCGATCCGTCCAGAAGACAGCAAGTGATAAGCAGTCAGTGGAGGTAGCCTTCCTGCTCGCGGCTTACGACTCGGATTATGGGAAGAATCGCGACTATCTGATCGAAAATTTACGCGGGTGTACTACTTCGGCGATCAAATCAGGCTGCGACAGAAAGATTGCCGACTATCTCATAGCCCTTTATGAGCGTGGCCATAAGGATGTACTGAAGCCATTAATGCTGGTCGGGAAGGATAGCTATAGCCCAGTTGTCGCGGAGAGTCTTGGGAGCTTCATCGCTGACCTCCTCACGGAAAACCCGGGCGCCTTCTTCGACACGGCTCGACAATTTCCGCCGGAGACGCAAAACGAGTTATGTGACCTCGCCGGGACGGCGGATGGTGGCGGACTGTCTGCGGACAAGTTGCTGCGAATTCAGAAGGAACTCAAAGCAAGGAACGACGAAATCTCACTCACCTGCCTTCAGACGATAGAAGCTGCGAACAAGCATGAATAGCCTGAGTGCTGGTTGAATGCCGGACTTCGCCTATTTGCCGTGCTATCGTAAAGGGTTGTCTTCTCACCCGAATGCCCCAGGATCTCCAGAAAGCTTATGATCCCAGCGCGATTGAAGATCGCTGGGCCGCCTATTGGGTAAACGAACGGCTGTTCGATCTGCCTTTGCCGGAAAACGTCCCGCAGGCCCGGGTCTTCACCATGCTGCTGCCCCCGCCTAATGTGACGGGCAACCTGCACATGGGCCACATGTTCGAGCACACGGAGATGGACATCCTGACGCGTTGGCACCGCATGTGCGGCGACCTCACGCTGTGGCTCCCGGGAACGGACCATGCGGGCATTGCCACGCAGTTGATGGTCGAGCGCCAGTTGAAGAGCGAAGGCAAGACGCGGCAGGGGCTTGGCCGGGAGGCCTTTGTTGAGCGTGTGTGGGAGTGGAAGCAGCACTACGGAGGCGCGATTCTCCACCAGATGAAGCGGCTGGGCACGAGCGTGGCCTGGGCGCGTGAATACTTCACGATGGATGAGAACCTCTCGCGCGCCGTGCGTGAGGCCTTCGTGCGGCTGTACGAACAGGGGCTTATCTATCGCGGCGCTTATATCGTTAACTGGTGCCCGGATTGCCAGACAGCTATCAGCGATCTTGAAGTGGTCCACGAAGAACAGCAGGGAAAGCTGTGGGAGATTCGCTATCCCGTAATCGAGGAACCCCGGCAATTTGTGACTGTCGCGACTACTCGTCCGGAGACGATGCTGGGCGATACAGCGGTCGCGGTGAATCCAGATGACGAGCGCTACAAGCACCTGCATGGCCAGCGCCTGCGGCTGCCGCTGGTGGGGCGGGAGATTCCGGTCGTCACCGATAGCTGGGTGAGCGCGGAGTTCGGCACTGGCGCGGTAAAAGTTACGCCGGCCCACGATCCCAACGATTTTGCGATTGGCCAGCGTCATGGATTGCCGTCGATCTCCGTGATGGATGAGACGGCACACATGAACGCGGAAGCCGGTGTTTACGCGGGTTTGGATCGCTATGAGGCGCGCAAGCGCGTGCTGGCGGACCTCGAGGCGCAGGGCTTACTTGGCGCAGTAAAGGACCACGTTAGCTCCGTGGGCAAGTGCGATCGCAGCAAGACGGTTGTCGAGCCTCGCCTGTCGACGCAGTGGTTTGTAAAGATCCAACCGCTCGCGGACAAGGCCATCGCCGCTGTTGAGCAGGGCTATATTCGGTTCACTCCTGAACAGTACGCGAAGAATTATTTCGGGTGGATGCGGAACATTTACGACTGGTGCATCTCGCGGCAATTGTGGTGGGGGCATCGCATTCCGGCGTGGCACTGCGCGACGTGCAGGCAAACGACGGTGGCGCGGGCGACTCCGGCGAAGTGCACGCATTGCGGGAGCGCGGAGATTACGCAGGAGACGGATGTGCTCGACACGTGGTTTTCGTCGGGGTTGCTTCCCTGCACAGTATTTGGCTGGCCGCAGCATACGCGCGACCTGGATATTTTCTATCCGACGCAACAGCTGGTCACAGGCTTTGACATCCTCTTCTTCTGGGTAGCGCGGATGATTATGTTCGGCTGCCACTTCATGCTCGATGTACCGATGCCCGATGGGTCCGAGCGCACGCTGAAAGACGCCGTTCCCTTCCGCGATGTGTATATCCACGGGCTGATTCGCGACGCCGACCGGCAGAAGATGTCAAAGACCAAGGGCAACGTGATCGACCCTATCGAGATCGTTGAGAAATTCGGTACGGATGCAGTGCGATTCACGCTGGCTGCGATGGCCTCGCCGGGCAGCGACATTGCTTTCAACGAGGATCGAACCGAGGGGTATCGAGCCTT
>Ga0210393_10002366_pt1 | contig 15530 bp, 10 predicted proteins | sample IncBWC27OmetaG_FD_160068 | JGI IMG/M metagenome (GOLD analysis project Ga0210393, IMG submission 160068) | Forest soil microbial communities from Barre Woods Harvard Forest LTER site, Petersham, Massachusetts, United States - Inc-BW-C-27-O ... | reverse complement strand
TAGATCTCGGCAAAAATCGAAAGCAGAAAGATCGTCTCTATCATCACCACCACGCCGATCGCGCGTTGGAGGTGGGGGACAACAATATAGAAAAACATTTGCAGCGGGTTGGCCCCATCGATGGAGGCGGCTTCCTTCTGTTCGGTATCCAACGACTTCAGCGAAGTAAACAAGATCAGAAAAGCAAAGGGGAGCCACTCCCAGGCGACGATAATGATTATGGAAAGGAGTGGAAAGTCGGTAAACCAGGCGATGGGCCGGAGACCGATTTTTTGGAGCACGAAGGCAATAAGTCCGTAATCCGGGTGGAAAATAAAATTCTTCCAAATCAAGGCGCTGACCGTCGGCATGACAAAGAACGGAGCGATGACCAACAGGGTCGCGACATTCTTACCGAAAAATTCCCGGTTGTAGAGGACCGCCAGCAGGGTTCCGATGACGATCGTGATGATCAGCACCGATCCCACCAGGATGACCGTGTTGATGATGGCCGGCCAAAAAGCTTCATCCGCGATCAGATATTGGTAGTTTTCGAGGCCGGCAAAGCCTGTCATATCCGGATTCAGAAGGCTGAATCGAATAAAGGAAAAATAAACCGTCAACGCCAGCGGAACGATCATCCATACGAATAGCGCGCCCACCGCCGGAACCTCTAACAGCGCCAGCAGCGTATTAGGTTTATCTGGGTTCGCCGGAGTCCCGACCGGTGTCGCGACTGGTTGTTGGGTTGTTGCGCTCATAGGCCTTAGAGAAATGAACGGAGCGGGATCCCCGACGTTAGCGAGAGCCGATCCGGTTCAAGCGACTTTACTTTTTCGGGTAGCCTGCCTGTTTGACGGCGCGGGTCACCGCAGCCTGGCTGTCTTTCAAGGCCTGATCGATCGACATCTTACCGGCTAGCGCTCCTGAGATATTTTGGCCCACCGTGGTTCCGAACGATTGGAATTCGGGGATTCCGACAAACTGAATTCCGGTGTATGGCACAGGCTTGATGGCAGGATTAGTGGGATCTGCGGTCTGCATCGCCTGCAAGGTGACGGCGGCAAAGGGTGCTGCCTTCTGGTATTCAGGGTTCTCGTAGGTTGATTTCCTCGTACCTGGGGGCACTGTTGGCCAGCCCGCATCTTCCGCCACCAGTTTGATATAAGGTTTTGAGGTAGCCCAGAGCGCGAACTTCTCGGCCGCCTCAGCATTTTTGGCTTTCTGGGGAATGGCAAAAGCCCAGGACCACAACCAGTGCGCACCATTGGGTGTGGCGTCGATTGGGGACGCGGCGAAAGCCACCTTATCAGCAACTTGAGATTGAGTCTTGTCGTACAACGGACCGCCTCCCGAGGTGGCGTCAATCCACATCGCGGCTTTGCCGCTGGCGAAGAGTGTCAGGTTTTCGTTAAATCCATTGGAACTTGCTCCGGGGGGACCGTCTGCCTTCATCAGGTCCACATAAAACGTAATCGCCTTCTTCCATTCCGGAGTGTCAATCGTCGGCTTCCATTCCATGTCAAACCAAGTGGCGCCGGACGTGTTGAGCAAAGTACCAACGTAGGCCATGTTTTCGCCCCAGCCCGGCTTGCCGCGCAGCGTGATGCCATAGATCCCTTTGGCCTTATCGGTTAAGGCGTCCGCAAATTTTTTGATGTCGGCATAGGTCGGCTGGTCGGGCATTTTCAGCCCCTTCTCGTCCATCAAGTCCTTGCGATACATCAGCATCGAACTCTCGCCATAGAAGGGCAACGCATACAGCTTTTCGTTGTAAGACAAACCGTCGCGGATCGATTTAAACACATCATCAATATCGTAATCGGCAGGGATGTTTCCCATCTCCTTTAGCCATCCGCGCTTAGCAAAAATAGGCGTTTCATACAAACCGATAAAAACCAAATCGAACTGACCGCTTCCAGTCGAGATGTCGGTCGTTACACGTTGGCGCAAAATGTTCTCCTCGACGACGACCCAGTTCAATCTAATGTCAGGATTTTCGGCTTCGAATTTGGGTGAGAGCTTTTTGAGCTCTATCATTGCTGGGTTATTTACCGTTGCGATGGTCACAGTTTTCTGCTGGGCCATGGCGCTGAAGCCTATAAAAAGGACGAGTAGGAGAGGGAATGCAAAACGCTTCTTTTTTGTCATATGGATATCTGGTGGCTTATGGACTCTTCCCGGTGCCACGGGAAATGTAGGCGCATCGGCGGGCAGCACATGTAGGGAAGTTGTTCGAGTTAATGGGGCAATGGAGGCCAAACGTATCTGTCATCGTTTGCTAGTCTGCGGTTTAAGAGACCGCACGCCACGACAGTGTGGTAAAACGAATGTACCTCTTCGGGGAATTCTTTTTGGGTTGGGCATGTTTTTGCGAACGTGGCTAACATTTACTTTCGTTTACTAACTTCCCCAAAGTCAACGATGTCCTGGGCTAAATAATTTCACCCCCGTAAACTTTTGCCGCCTTTCACGGCCTATCCGCCGGCCCGGCGGCGCTTCAGCCAATTCACGCCCGTAAACTCTGGGCGTGAGTCAATGTCAAATATAGACTAGTTATCGTTGCATCATCGAGAAGGACACCTGACAGGGCGTCGGGATCGATCAGGATCGCGAGGGAGGCTAACTGCTTACGCGCGCCGATCCGCAACGGACGGTCCATTGAGGACGCCAACTCCGCAATCAAGGGCTTTGCTCACCAGGAGGCCCGTAGGGTTCGAACCACGGACATCGTCCGGCTCAGGTTGGCCTCGGTCGCTGTGGGGTTGCTTCGCGCCACGGCCATGAACAAGGCGTCCAGGAGGCTCAATTGCGCCATCCGGGCTGTCCCGTTCTCCCCGGTCAGAAGGGAGTCCTTGACCGTCGCGCAAAGCACCACGTGAGCCACTTGGGTTAGCCTCGAGCCAGGGCAATTGGTGATGGCGATCACGTGGGCACCATTTTTTCGAGCTTGGCCCGCGGCCTCTAAGACGATCAGGGTCTGCCCGGAATACGAAAAAGCCACCACGACGTCCCCCTTCTGCAACAGCGAGGCCGACATCAGCATCATCAAGCCATCGTCGAAGGCGGAGCCCCGCAGGCCAATGCGCAGAAATTTGCAGACCGCATCCCGGGCTAGCTGGGCAGAGCCGCCCAGGCCGTAAAAGTCGCGCTGCCGGGCCGCGTAGAGCCATTGGGCGGCCTGCCCCAGGTTCTCAAACGAGACTAGCGAGTAAACCTCCTCGAGTGCTTTGAGGGACGCCCCCTGCGCATTCTCTGCCAGTGCACGGACCGTGGGCTGGTCGCTTAACTCTTGGCGCACCTTCGCCAAGGGAAGCCGGTTGTGCTTGGCCAGCGCGCCCCGAAGGGAGCGGAACCCGTCGAAGCCGAGCTTCTTGGCGATCTTCACCACCATCGCTTTGGAGACGTGGGTTTCGTCGGCGACCACCTTGAGCAACGTTTTGTCGTCGATCGTACATTGGCTCAAAATTACCGAGATAACCCGCGCCTCCAGAGCCGTTAAGGTCGAGAAGCGTTGGCGCAGGCAATCGCCGAGGGATTCTATATCAAGCGTTTCCACTGGGTGCCTCCTCCGTGCTGAAGCTGGGCGAGCGGACTTGTCTGTGCTTGATCCAGGCCAAAGGTACAGGCCATGCCGATGGCCATCTCGCAGCATGGTGATTTTCTCGAATTATCAAGATAGCGACGCAGATATTCATAGGGTAAGATGCCGAGTAAATCGTTTAAATAAAAATAAAGTCAATATGTAATTAAAATATTTTTTACGGTTAACTAAAAATGTTTTTAAGGTTGCGTTGCGCCCGTCTTTGCGGCAAGCTCTCGGGGTGCGTACCAGGAGCAAAAGTCCCGCCGAACACCGCGGCCCCACCATCCACGACGTGGCCCGGGTTGCGGGCGTGTCCAGCGCGACCGTGTCCAACGTCTTGCGGGGCACCCGTTACGTCGGGCCGGAACTGCAGCAACGGGTTCAAGAAGCCGTCGCCGCGCTCCGCTACAACCCTAATTCGGTGGCGGCGAGCTTGCGCGAGCGCCGCTCGCGCACGATCGGCGTCGTGGTGCCCGACATCACGATGGGCCTTTTCCCCGCGATCGTCCGACGCCTCGCAAAGCGCGCCGCCTTCACCGACTACCAACTCATCCTCACCGACAGCCAGGAAGACCACGCCTGGGAGAGGGAACGGGTCCGCGCTCTGATTCGGCGCAAAATCGACGGGCTGATCGTCATCCCGTGTCGGGACGACTCGCCCATGCTCGAGGACGTGCGGCAAAGCGGAATCCCCACCGTCCTTTTGGACCGCGTGGCCGAAGGCACGGATTTTGACCATGTTTTGCTCGACAACGCGGCGGCAGCCCGCGAAGGCACCCGCCACCTGATCTCGCTGGGGCATCGCCGTATCCTGCTGCTGGCGAGCGACACCGGCCTTCGCAACGTTCGAGAACGGATTGAGGGTTACCGGGAGGCCCTTGTGGAAGCAGACCTTTCAGGGTTTGAAAACGTTCTCGTGGCAGGGCACAACGATGCCGAGCACGCCCGGCAAGCGCTCTTGCCGGTGTTGGCGGGCCCGGGCAGGCCTTCGGCCCTCTTTGCCGTGACCCAGACCATGACCATTGGGGCCCTCCATACCCTCTGGGAAGCGGGGCTGGAACTGCCACAGGACATTTCCTTGCTCGCGTTCGACGATTCTGAATGGTTCACTGCACTCAAGCCCTTTGTTTCTACCCTGCGTCAACCCACGGACGATTTTGCGGATCAGGCTTGGGCCATGCTGATGGCTCGCCTCAATAATGACTGCTCGCCCACTCTGCAGAGCGAGGTTCACTGTAGCCTCGTGATCCGCGAATCCACCATCCCTTACCGGGGACCGCTGGTTAGTGAAGCAGTTCCAGTGATGGCCACCTAAAGCTGCCTGGGGTAGCGCCACTCGGTTTGCGAGAAAAAGAAACGAAAACCCTTGGCGACCACTGAGCGAGACGCTGGAAATGGAGGCAGAAATTGAAGGCTGCAGGGGTACCCACCGAAAACTCATCGTCATTCCGGACGTCGATAATGTCTTCGTTGGCAATACCTGGAACAAACGCGAGACGCTAACATTAAGGCTTTCAGGCAGGTCGCCTCAAACCCATCTTTTCTATCCGGGAACTCAAAGTGGTAGGCTTGACCCCCAAAAGCTCCGCGGCTCCATCCACGCCTTTGATTCTCCAGTCGGCCTTTTGCAGGACAGCAAAAAGGTTCTCGCGCTCGCGGCGGCGCAGTTCTGATTCAGTTAGGAATTCCGGTTCAGCCTGGTCGCCATTCCGTGGCCCAAAAGAAGTTAGACCGACTGAGGAACCGGTCAGCGGAAGATCGAAGTCCAGAGCCTCGCCCCGAGCAAAAATGACGGCGCGTTCGATAACGTTTCGCAGCTCTCGAATGTTGCCGGGCCAGTCGCAACCTTGGAGCGTTTCGATGCCCGCTCGTGTTAGTCTCGGTTTGGGACATCCGAGTTCTTTCGCCAACAATTCGACGAAATGCGTCGCCAGAAGCGGGATGTCTTCTTTGCGCTCCCTCAGGGCGGCAACTTTCAACGGGAAAACATTTAAACGGTAATAGAGGTCTTCGCGAAAACGGCCCGCGGCTACCTCTTTCTTTAAATCCTGATTCGTGGCTGCAACGATTCGCACGTCCGCGTGCCGGGTTTTCTCCTCTCCTACGCGCTCGTAAGTTTTCTCCTGCAGAACGCGCAACAGCTTGCTCTGTAATTCCAGGGGGATTTCACCGACCTCGTCCAAGAACAGGGTTCCACCCGCTGCGGCTTCGAAGCGGCCGGCCCGATCTTTGATCGCGCCCGTGAACGCGCCCTTGGCGTGCCCGAAAAATTCGCTTTCAAACAACTCTTTTGGGATTGAGGTACAATTGACCTGCACCAAGGGTTTATGTTTCCGCCGGCTGCGCTGGTGAACGGCGCGAGCGATGAGCTCTTTGCCGGTTCCGGTTTCACCCAAAATCAAAACAGTCGAATCAGTGGGGCCAACCGCATCGACCTGCTGTAGCACTTTACGCAACGCTGTACTCTTGCCGACTATGTCCGAGAAACTGATTTCGCTGCGCAGTTCGTCTTCAAGGGAGGGTTGCTTTTGCGTCGGCTGAATTTTTAATTGCTCGATCCGGCGGCGGCGTTCAATTGCCTGGTCAATCGCGCTTAGCAAGTCTTCTTCGCGGAATGGTTTCGTGAGAAATTCGATAGCGCCCGCTTTCATGGCACGTACGGTCATTGGGATGTCGCCGTGACCGGTCATGAAAATAATGGGAATCTGAGCATCGCCACCGGCCAGTTCCTGTTGCAGGTCAAGACCACTTAGGCCCGGTAATTGTATATCGAGCACCAGACAGCTGGGAACTTCCCGAGGCCAGTTGGTCAAAAACTCTTGTGCCGAGGCAAATGCCTGCACCTCCAGGCCGGCGGAGCGGAGCAGATTACTCAGGCTTTCCCGGATCGACGATTCGTCGTCAATTACACAGACAAACGGGTTGTCCTCATTCATGGTTTACCTCTTGGCCTGCATCGATTACAAATCTTTCCGCAGTGGCGGGTGATCGATCCAGGCTCACGAATCTTTGAGAGCCGCATCTATCGCATTGAGCAGCTCTTCCTCGTAAAATGGTTTGTGCAAAAACGCCACCGCGCCAGCTTCAAGGGCTTGGCTTCGCTGACCGTCATCTTCGTGCGCCGTGATAAAGATGATCGGTATATGCGAGTTGGCCACCGCCATTTGACGCTGGAGCTCGAGTCCGCTCATGCCAGGCATGCGCACGTCGAGAACCAGGCAGCGCGTGTCATGTGGATGATTCGAACTCAAGAACGCTTCCGCCGAAGAAAAACCTTGCGCCCGCAATCCGACTGATCGGATCAGGTTCTCGAGCGAACTCCTGTGGGCGTCGTCATCGTCGACAATCGAAATGAGCGGGATTCCTGGCATCTAAAGTCTCTTGCATGTTTTCCAATTCATACTCCGCAAGAAGGCCGCGGACCGCATAACCGGTCACTATGGCCGTTTTAGTCTGGACCTATCAGCTAGCGTCCTGTCCCCAAAATACCCCGTATTTCGGGGACAGGACACTAGGTGCAAAGAGAGGCTAAGCTCCGAGGGCTGGAACTTCTAGTTTACCTTGGTACAGGCAACTACGACTTTGGGACAACGACTCCCAGCCTATCAGCCATCCGGACCAACTCGGGCAGGGAGCCGGCTCCCATCTTCTCCATTACCTGATGGCGGTGAATTTTGACTGTGGTCTCGCTGGTCCCCAGTTCCGCACCTATCTGCTTGTTGAGCAGTCCGGCAACCACGCGCTTCATCACTTCTCGCTCTCGCGAAGTGAGCGAAGCAAAGCGACTGCGCAGTTCTTCAAGCGCTGCCCGCTGATCGCGAGCTTTGCCGTCCCGTTCGAGCGCCTGCTGAATCGCATCGAGCAGATCCTGGTCGCGGAAAGGCTTGGTCAAAAACTCCACGGCCCCGGCTTTCATCGCGCGAACGCTCATCGGGATATCGCCATGGCCAGTGATGAAGACAATGGGGATTTCGATCCCGGCATCACCCGTTCGCCTCTGCAGATCGAGCCCACTTAGTCCCGGCAGCCGCACATCAAGCACCAGGCAGCTGGGCTGGTCCGGGCGCTTGCTCCGTAAGAATTCCTGGGCTGAGGCGAAGAGCTCGACCCGCAGCCCAACCGACCGAATGAGGTTCTTGAGAGACTCGCGCATGGGTGCATCATCATCGACAACGAACACTACGGCGTCTGTTTCGCTCATGAGATCCTCTCCTCACGAATCGGGAGCGCGAACTGAAAGACGGCGCCTCGGGGCGCATTTGCCTTTGCCCACAGCCGTCCCCCGTGAGCTTCGATAATCGAGCGGCTGATCGCTAGCCCCATGCCCAGACCCTGAGGCTTAGTTGTATAGAAGGCGTCGAAAAGACGATCAAGACCCTTCGGATCCAGACCCGGGCCCGAATCTCGCACCGCAATCAATACGTGGGTTCCTTCCGCTTCGGCCAAGGCTTCAGCCGCGAGCAGGTCTTCCTCCGCTTCACCGGTTTGCAGGGCACGTGGCCCCCGAGCCGCCGTCTTAGTAAATTTCTGCGAGCACACCCACAGCTCGCGCGGACCCTCGCTCACCTCACTCATGGCTTCGATGGCGTTGATTAGCAGATTAAGAATCACCTGCTGCAATTGGATTCTATCGCCCAGGATGAGTGGTGAGTCATTTGCCAGCTGAGTCCGTAGGGTAATTCGATTCCGCTGCGCTGCGCTACGCGCCATCGCGATGACTTCACCGATCGTTTCGTTGATCTCCAGCCAGTCCTTCTGCGGCGGCACCTTCTTGGCCAAAGCGCGAATCCGGCTGATGATTTCGCCGGCTCGATGACCTTCTGTGATCACCAGCAAGGCAGATTGCCGGGCTTCTTCCAGGTTGTGAGCCTTAAGCCAACGCACGCAGGCGCTGGCATTATTGACCACGGCCCCCAGCGGTTGATTGATTTCATGAGCGATCGAAGCCGTCAGCTCTCCCAGCGCTGCCACGCGCGTCACGTGTGCCAACTCTGCCTGTGCTTCCTGCAAGGCATCTTCGGCCCGTTTGCGCTGGTCCTCGGCGCGCTTTTGTTGGCTCAAATCGAGCACAAAAGCCACACCCTCGTCCTTATTTCCTTCGAACATCGCGCCGCCAATCATCACGGGAACGCGGCTGCCATCCTTACGGAAGTACTCTTTTTGGAACGGTTGGAGAGTCCCAGTCGCCTTGATCTCTGCGACGGCACGTTCGTCGCCGTCCCGCCATTCGGCCGGCGTAAGATCCGTCCAACGTACGCGTCCCGAAATGAGGTCTTCGCGACTGAATCTCACCATGTGGAGAAACGCTTCGTTGGCTTCGATGATCTCGCCTTCGAGTTTCCAAATCAAGATCCCGATGATGTTGGCGTCGACGAGGCGCCGGATCTTCGCTTCGCGCTCTTCGAGACCGCGGTAAAGACGGGTATTTTCCAGGGAGATCGCGGCCTGCGAGGCAAGCAGTTTCAGCACTGCGATCCGCGTCGGAGTGAAAACGTGGGGGGCCAAGTTATTTTCGAGGTAGAGCAGACCGATCAATTTGGTCTGGTTAATCAACGGCAAGCAGAGAATGGAACGAGCACGATGTCGACGAATATATGGATCGGCCGAAAACGGATTCTGGGCCGAAGCATCGTCGAGAATGACGCTTTCACGGGTGCGCACCACATAATGGACGATCGACTCCGCCAGCCCAGCGGCGGCCGTGGAAGCTCCTCGCCGATGCATGGTAACGGTGTCACCGCTGGTGACGGCTTCCGCTTCTACCCGTAGCTCAACACCTTGGGGAAGAATCAACAGACCTCGCTCAGCGCCCGCTTGCTCAAGTGCTGTGTGGATGAGCGTGTCGATCAGTTTCTCCAAGACAATTTCGCTCGAAACTGCTTGCGAGACTTTGATGACAGTGGCCAGATCCAGGTGTTCAACCAATGTCCCAATGGTGTTCGTCGGACCAGACACTGCCTCCTCTTCCCTGATGTGCGGATAGAGCTCGTCGAGTTGCCGCACTTTACCAGCGGCTCCCCAACGAAGGTAGCAGTGCCGAGCGTCGCGCAAATAGGTGTGCCCGATCTTCGGGAAACCCCGTGCCAGGTAGAAACGCCCGGCGAGCTCATTGGCGAGCGCCTCATTGTGGACAAAGCCGTTTGCGTGTGCGGAGCGGATGGCCTGCTCGTAGAGATGCTCAGCAGCTAGCTCGTGGCCTTCTATTCGTGCAATCTCTGCGCCTACCAGCGCGGCGCGGTTCTCGAAATTCTCCGGGCAATTCTCCGCCCATTCTTCGAGTGGTCTGTGGTGCGCGGCCAGTGCGTCGAAATGCTGTCGGTCCCGGTCGGGAAATGCGGGATCGCAGAAGGCTGCGCGGGAAAGGGCGCCATAAAAGTGATACTCCGCCAATTCAAAATTTGAGAGTGAAGTCCATAGCAGCCGTTGTGCCTTCAATGATGCATCGAGGGCCGAAGCATAGTCTCCGGCAAAGAAGCGGGCTTGCAGTTTTCGGATCCAATACCAGCACTCGGGCAGCGCCAATACCGGCTTACTGGCCAAATTTTGCTCGAACCGAAGCTCATCAAACTGCCCATCGTCAAAGGAGCCGAATTTCGGCGTCAAGCCACGGAGCGTTCGGATAAGGCCGAGCTGCGCCGTAATGACGCCAATGACGAGACCGAACCGAGCGTTCTGCGCAAATTCGAGCCCATTCTGGACTTCATGTTGCACCTCAGCCAGCGGATCTCCCGCCGCGAGAAGGTTCGTGCCCAGGGCGTCGCAACTGTACGCGGCAACTGTGAGATCACCGATCTTGTTTGCGGCCTCGAAAGCGCGACGCACCAGATCACGGGCGGCCTGGACATGTTTGGTCCATGGCATAACGAGTTGCCCGAACCACAGATAGGTCCTGGCTTCGAACCGCTTCAAGCCGCGTTGTTCGACCAGTTCAAAGCCAAGCCGACCGAATCGAAATCCGGCCTTGTAGTCGCCGAAGTGCGGGCCGGCTATCATGCCAAGCCATACGTATGCGACGCACGAACCGTCGCTGTTGCCATACGCGAGGCTGAGGTTTACCGCCCTGCAGATTGCCAGTGAAACAAGGCTTGCATCCGTAAAATACGCAGGCGACAAGACTTTGGTGAGAACATCCAGGGTCGCGATGGACTCCGGGTCGCTCATCAAGGGCAGCTCTATGAGCGCCTCAATCGCGCGGCCCCCGAGCTCTGACAAGATCCTATCGTATTCCCGTCGCCCTACCTCTTCTGTCGGATGCGGCGACCACTCGACGCCCAGATGTCCGAGGTAATCGAGACAGACGGCGACTGCGAGGTCGCTCTGATAGAGGGTGGTGTACAGATCCAGGCGCAAGCACGCGACGATAGCCTGTTCGACCGTGTTCGCGGCGTGGGATGAAAGCATCGTCAAGCGCTTCTCCGCTGTCGCCAAATCGCCAGTCAGGAATTCGCATTCGGCCCGGTGTAACTCCAGCGGAAAGACGAGCTCACGTCGGTGCTCCCAACAGTTGTCCGCCAACAATGCCGCACCGGCGATGAAATAATTGAGCGCGGAGGCGTAGGCCGTAGCGGCCTTGGCCCGTTTGCCAGCAAGAAGGTTGAGCTCAGCCGCCTGCTCCCGTTCGTCTGGTGAGCTGATCAAGGCCGCGCCGCGGTTGACCTGGTTGACGATCTCGAAGATCGCCTCCTCTCGCTTCTCTGGGGCAGTGTGCGCCCTGAGCAGCCACCCTATTCGCAGATGGGCCTCGGCACGTAATTCTTCCCGGATCAGCGAATAGGCTGCTTCCTGTACACGGTCGTGGACAAACTTGTAGGCGCCTTCCAAACGCACAATGAACTCCAGACGCACAGCCTCCCATAGATCAGAGTGGACCTCCTCCTCCGAGCTTCCGCGAACGATAGAAAGCGTGATGATCTCGGCACTGTTTCCAAGACAGGCAAACTCTTGTAATGCCTTCTGGGTTTCGAGGGGCAGGCGGTTCAATTTGCCAATCATGAGGTCCACCACGTTATCGGTGCAACCCTTGGCGTGAATGCGACTCAGGTCCCAGGACCAGCTCCCAGCCCCGTGATCGAAGCTGAGCAAGCTTTCCTCGGCAAGCGCAGTAATGAATTGAATAGCGAATAAGGGATTGCCAACGGTCTTTGCGTGGACCAGGTGCGCCAGCGGTGTGATCCGCTCGGGCTCGCAATGAAGGGTATCGACCAGCAACCGTCCCAAATCTTGGCAGGTCAAAGGCGCCAGGACGATCTCATGAATCTGAGCCCCCGCCTGGCGGACTGCATCCAGCTTGCGCCACATAGGGTGGGCCGAGTCGACTTCATTGTCCCGGTAGGCGCCGATCAGCATTAAGTAGTGCACGTCCGGCTGGGTCAATAGATCCTGCAGGAAATCGAGCGTGGCCGCGTCCAGCCATTGCAGATCATCCAAGAATAATGCCAGAGGATGCTCGGACCGTGCGAATACACCAACAAATCGCCGGAACACCCGTTGGAAGCGAGCCTTCGCGTCCTGCGGCGGAAGATCGGGAACTGCTGGCTGTTCTCCTATGATTAGGTGTAATTCGGGCACCAGGTCCAGGATAAGCCGTCCGTTCGGGCCCAATGCCTCACGAAGGGCCTCACGCCAGTTGCCTAACTCGACTTCACTCTTGGCAAGTAGTGGACGGACTAGGCTCTGGAACGCTTGCGCTAAAGTCGAATAGGGGATGTTACGCTTGTACTGGTCGAACTTACCGGATGCAAACAGCCCTCTCGGCGGGACCAGCACCCTGTGCAGCTCATGAACGACTGACGATTTACCGATCCCAGAATATCCAGAAACTAGGACCAACTCTGGTCGGCCGTTAACCACCACACGGTCAAAAGAGGCAAGCAAAGTATCGATCTCCTGATCGCGTCCGTACAATTTCTCGGGAATCCGTAACCCGTCCGGGGTGTCGTGCTCGCCAAGTGGAAATTCCACAATCTGCTGCTGAAACTCCAATTCGGCCAGGCAGCGCCGAAGATCACTTTCAAGACCGGCTGCCGTCTGGTAGCGCTCTTCCGCCGTCTTGGCTAAGAGCTTCATTACAATGGCGGAGATCGCGGCTGGCACGGTCTTCGACCTCGTGTTGGGAGAAACCGGCCGTCTGGCAATGTGACAGTGAACCCATTCCATCGGATCCGAAGCGGAAAAAGGCAGACTCCCGATCAGCATTTCGTAAAGCATGACGCCAAGGGCGTAGAGATCGCTTCGGGAATCAATGGAGCGATTCATTCGACCGGTCTGTTCGGGTGCCATATACGGAAGGGTCCCGGCAATAAACTCGGGAGGCGCGGGAGGCTGGCGCTCGCGGGGGAGCCGCGAAGCAATACCAAAGCCAGTCAGCCAGCATTGGCCGGTGTCAGAGTTCACGAGAACATTAGCCGGCTTGATGTCCTTGTGGATGATGTTGCGCTGATGCAACTGATCAATCGCGCGCGAAAGGCTAATGGCTAGACGCAGCGAAAACGCTACCTCCAATGGCTGACCCAATAATTGATCAAGAGGCACTCCGCCGGGATCCTCCGACACCAGTACCGGACGGTCCCAGTGGCGCGCCATGGCAATCGGTCGGGTAGCCCACGTCGGATCCAGCTCAAGCTTAAGAGAATATTCGTGCTCCAGCCGTTTCAGGATTTCCGGTGCGGGATACTCCGCCAGAGGCGAAAGCACGAGAATCTGAGATGCATCGTACCTACTCCGTCCACGATAAAGGATGAAATTCTCGTCTTTCCGCAGCGGCTCGACGACATACCTTGACAGCTCAATCACGGGTGCGGCTCCAGCATCCGCAAATTTACACTATTCTTTCCCTGATCAACCAACCAAAGGAGGTTGGTGCGCATGCGCGAGCAGCTCATGTCATCTAAGTTAAAAAATGCTTGCGATGATTCGTTGCCCCGAAGCCGAAGGGGCTGGAGAATTCAGCCGAGGGTTTCAACCCTGACCGCTGAGCGACAATCGTTAAGTCCGAAATCTCGTGCGGCTATCCGACCAACGAGTTCTATGCATAAGTGTCTCATTGGCCGGCACAAGCAGTGAATAATAAAGGCTCCAGTGTCGAGCGTAGAGGGCAGACTCGGTCGAACGAAAATCTGGGAGTTCCGAAATTTCGGACAGATATCCGGCCGACCTCCTCTATACATAACTCCCTGATGGGCGGGCACAAGCAGCGAAAATAAGAAGCTGGCACGCAATGTGTTCAATGTCGATGCGTCGAAAGGCAAACTATGACTATCAACTACCGCACTGCTGATGTCAGTGGCATCAAAATCTTCTACCGGGAGGCCGGAAGTCCAAGCGCCCCCACCTTGCTACTGCTACACGGATTTCCGAGCTCCAGCCACATGTTCCGTGATCTCATCCCGCTGCTGGCAGAGCGATATCATCTTCTCGCGCCAGATTTCCCTGGTTTCGGGCAATCTGACATGCCGAAACGCGGTAAGTACCAGTACACCTTCGCGAACATCGCAGATACCATCGCCGGCTTTACCGAGGCAATCGGTCTCCAGAAGTTCGCCATTTATATTTTCGATTACGGTTCTCCGGTGGGCCTTCGCATGGCCCTTAAAAATCCGGAGCGGATCTCCGCCATCATTTCTCAAAATGGCAATGCCTACGAGGAGGGTTTGAGCGACGGATGGGACCCGATTAGAGCCTACTGGAAGGACGCCTCCCAAGCTAACCGTGACGCTCTAAGGGCGTTTCTCAAACCTGAAACCACCACTTTCCAGTACACATACGGCGTTGCGGACACTAGCCTGGTCTCTCCAGACGGACGATCATTGGATGACTTTTATCTCGCGCGTCCCGGCGCGGATGAACTTCAGTTGGACCTTTTCAAGGACTACGCCAATAACGTCGCGCTTTATCCACAGTTTCAGGAGTATTTCAGAAAGTATCAGCCGCCGCTCTTGGCGGTTTGGGGAAAAAGTGACCCGTTCTTCCTCCCCGCCGGAGCAGAGGCATTCAAGCGCGATATCCCCAACGCCATGGTGCAATTCTTTGACACGGGACATTTCGCCCTGGAAACGCACAGTCGCGAAATAGCCGGTGCCATCGTTCCGTTTCTAGCGAGAGCCGTTGGCAATTAATCAAACTTATATATGAATGGAGGCGTCTATGCGAGCTATCGTGATTAAAGGCTTTGGCGGTCTCGACAGCCTGGTTATCGAAACGCTACCCGATCCGGAGCCGAAAGCCGGCCACACCGTCATCGAGGTAAAGGCCTTCGGCATTAACCACGCTGAGACCCATATGCGGAGAGGAGAATGGGCAGAAGCTGCGACCGTTAGTGGAATCGAATGCGTGGGAGTGGTGAAGGCCTGTCCGGGCGGAGAATTTGCTCCAGGGACCAAGGTTGTGGCGTTCATGGGAGGGTTAGGACGGACCATCAACGGCAGCTACGCCGAGCTGACCAATCCTCCGGTAACCAACATTATTCCCATTAACACCGACATGTCTTGGGAGGACCTCGCGGTCATTCCCGAGTCCTATGCTACGGCTTGGACGTGTCTGCTGCGCAACCTCGAGATTAAGAAAGGCCAAACTCTCGTAGTTCGCGGAGCGACTTCGGCGTTGGGGCGTGCGGCCCTGAACATTGCTCATGATGTCGGCGTGACTGTTATCGCAACTACCCGTAAAAAAGAGAATTTTGACGTGCTCAAGGAACTTGGAGCCCAGCGCTGTGAGATTGAGACGCCCGACCTCTCGAAGAATCTCCGCGATAGCAAGAAGATCGATGCGGTGCTCGATCTGGTGGGCAACACTACCTTCATGGATTCGTTGCAGATGCTGCGCCGTGGAGGCCGCATGTGTCTCGCCGGATGGCTGGGCGGACTCGATCCGGTCAACGGATTCAATCCGTTGCTTCAGATGCCAAGCGGGGTCTACTTCACATTCTTTGGCAGTTTTGTCTTTGGTACTCCTCAATTTCTCGTTTCGG
>Ga0210393_10002362_pt1 | contig 15545 bp, 14 predicted proteins | sample IncBWC27OmetaG_FD_160068 | JGI IMG/M metagenome (GOLD analysis project Ga0210393, IMG submission 160068) | Forest soil microbial communities from Barre Woods Harvard Forest LTER site, Petersham, Massachusetts, United States - Inc-BW-C-27-O ... | reverse complement strand
GGGTACGCGATGCCGTCTTTGCCGGTTGCAATGCAAACCTTGACCGCGAACAGGCATGCCGGGCCAGCCGAACCCCAGTCTTCATCACTCCAGGCGCCCTGGGCCATCGCAGGATAGACGAGCGCCACAGGCTGACCCTGGGCATTCATCTGGCCCACGACCTTTCCGTTTTTGAGCGCCATGTTCATGCCGCCGCCCACCGGTTTCAGTTCCTCGGTGGGAGCGCTGTCGCCGGCAAGTTTTTCGGCCGGCCGCGGCTGCTGCCCGGTCCGCTGCATATCGGTCCACGGAGACCACCAGTCCACGACCTTCAGAGACGCTGGAGATGCAGTGTATTGCACCTTGATGAAGCTTTCTCCATGAAAGCCCTTCGAAGGATCAAAATCGCCGTTGCCGGTGATGGCATACAGTTGACCGGAATCATCGGCAACCAGTCCCTGGCCCGCCATCCAAATACCGGAACTCAAAGGCAGGTTTACGGTCACCTGGTTCGTCACCACGTCGAACGCCGTGATTCCTCCGGTAAATCCGGCAGCGGTCTCAAAGATCGAACCGTGCGCGAAGAAGATGGTTTTGGCCCCCGCGATGCTGGTCATCACCAGCGACGAACGCTGCTTCCACATCCGCGTATCACTGCCCTGAATCGGAACTGGAGGCACCACCTGGGATCCGTCCTTCATGTTTAACACGAACATGAAGTAGCGCCCGGACTCAGGCGTCCCGCTGTTATCGGTCGACACCGCGCAAACCTGGTAGAGGCGCTGCGTATCCGGATCGATGATGCCTGTGCTGAGACATCCCCAATGCTGGTTGATCGTATGGAAATCGATACGTGCAGAACTGGTAAGGGGCGTGCCAAGATTCATCTGCCACAATCCCGCCCCCGTTTCCGCATCGACGCCTCGAACCACATTGGCCATGGAAGGCAGCACCAGGACGTCGTGTACGGATCCGTCGGCTATCTTTACCTTCGGCAGGATCAGAGGTTGGGCTTCCATGCCGCGAGCGTCGCCCATCACCGGAATGGTGGTCTGGCGAACCATGCCCTTGTTCATCACCGACTGCTGCGAGAGGATCGTCTCGTTCTGATTCACGCCCGAGCGGGCATTATCGAATGCCTTTGTGTAGACGCCTGTTTGCGCGCAGACCACCGCCGAAAAAGCATATGCAGCCAGACAAAGAATTCGTCTCATGTTTATGCCAATCCTGTGTATGTGACGGAGAGTGAGAAGCCGGCGCCATCAGCAGGTATGCCATGCCCAGTCAAGCCCAGCGCATGCCATCCGGCTTCACGGATTTTGCCGGAAACGGTGATGTGAGAATCGGAACCGGTCGTTCCCGAGGCAAGCAATGTTCCGTCCGGTTCCTGAATGGAAATTTCAGCTGAGCTGCTTTCGTTCAACTGAGTGCGATCTATTTTCAATACCGCTTTGACAGTCGATCCAGCCGCGCAGCGAATCCGCTGCGGCATAGTGTGCTGCCCCTCGTTCAACGGCGGAACATCCTCGCCATGCGCACCCTCGTATATCTGCGTCGTCGAAATCGGCGGATTTGGAACCTGATGGTTGACGCCGCCGGGAGCGAACAGGCCAAAGGAGACTCCGGCGGAAAAAGCATTCGAAGGCAGGGTTATGGTGACATAACCATCAGCGCCCACCGTGGCATCGGCGCAATGGCCGGAGTAATCGTGGATCCATGTTCCCGGAGCCCAAATGGTCTGCACCGTAATCGTTCGCGAGTTCAGGGTGTTGAAGTTGGCTGCCACCAGGCAACCTCCGCTCCAGCCAATCGCGCCGCCATTCCCGTCGCGGGTGTAGGCGTAGATATCCTTGTCGACCCACCGTCGCTCCCAGTTGCCGAAAGCGAATGTCCGCGCGAACCACGCAATGTTGTCCACAATCGGCTTCAAACCATAAGCGCCGGGCCACACGGAAGACGGGAAATAATCCTTGCCGTACACGAGAGCCAGGCGGCACGGGAGATTGAGCATCAAGGCATAGGCGATGCCCTTGTTGAAAATGACCTGCTGGCCGGGCGACGTGTCGGTGTCGGGGTTATCGACAAAGAGCACGGATAGATCCGGCCGCTGCTGCCAGTACCCTGCCCCGTTTTGGTCGAATTGCCGCGCATCGAACCCATTGCACGCGGCCTGCAGGCGCCAGTGCAGCGCGAAGTCCTCGACAGCGCTGCGGCCATTCATCGGCGCCGACGTTGCCCACCAGTTCAGATTGGCCGGGTCTCCGTCGAAATACTCCGAATAAAAAGAGCAGTTCGGCAACGAGTTCATTATGCGGGCAACGGATCGCGCATATTGACCCTTGGTGTCGTCGTAGCGAAAGTCATAGATCGCTGCGCGGTTCGAAAACCATTTCAGGTAATCCCTGGCATCCGCTTCCGTCACACCGGGAGGATTGCAATGCTGGTAACTCACCTCCGCGCCGAAAGCGAAATCATCGGAAGGCACCGGGACATCGTCCTCTGCGCAATACGGAGGGATAGGATCGTTCCATCCGACAAACTTGCCGTTTTCAATCTTGGGACTCTGGTGACCGCGGAACCACCCTTCGGTCTGGCCGCCCTTCGCTCCGTTTGGATATTGCCGCGTCCAACTGGCAAACTGATGCAAAACCACATCTCCGTAAACCCGCATCCCGTGGGCACGCAACCCGGCAGCGCAGGCCATCAGGCTTTCGGTGTTTCCATAGCGGGTTCCGTCGAGCATGCGCCTCCAGGTGATTCCATAACCGTCGCCGGTAGCCGCGGTGCCGCTTTGCGTCAGGGAAGCCGGCGGAAGCTGCACGCAATCGAAGAAAGGCGACAGTTGGGGAGCTTCGGTGCGAAGAAAGTCCCAAAGCCACGGCTTGCCGTTACCATCGGGCGGAGCCGGGACGGTGATCTTTCCAATGTGCGGGTCGAAGAATCTACCCCAACCGATAAGGCCAATGGCCATAGGTATCCCCTTTAATGTGTGGACCGTCAGGGTCTCCCCGGATGCCGATGTCCCCAGATGATCGACGGCAAGTCCCAGGTTTCATCCCAGGTGGAACGGGAAAGTCGCGGAGGCAAAACCTGCCTTGACCGCAAAACTAGAAAGTTGTGGTTCTCATTGAGTGAGTTTGCGAGGTTGCCGCTATGTGAAGGTCGCGTTAATTCTGGGCTGACGGCTTGGGCTCTGACGAAGGTTCGCCCGGTTGAATGAATGGTTGCTCACAATGGCCGCGGCGTCAAGCTTCATCGGATGTGTTCACGACGCTTTTCTCTCGAATCGTGAGGGAGAAGCGGGGATCGTTTCACTCCGTCTATGTCTCACCCAGAAATTCCTTGTCGAGGCGTGCATGCAGTCGTTCACTAAAGCCGGCAGGCAATTCGTAGACGCGTTCGTCCGCTACGAGAACGATAACGTTGCGCGTGGAGTCGAGCACAGCGGAACAGATTTCGCACGTCTCAAGATGACGCTCGATGCGGGCGCGCAACTCGGCATCGATCTCGCCGTCGATGTAAGGAGAGATGTACTGCCAGACGTGTTTGCAATCGATTCTCATGCGCCCCACCCAAACAGGCCTTTGCGTTTGGGCGCAAATCCTTTCAACTCCGGAGCCAGCTTTTTCTGCAAAAAAGCACGAGCCCGGTGCAAGCGAACTTTGACTGCTCCTTCGGTTATCCCCAGCGCCGCGCTGGTCTCGCGAACATCCATTTCTTCGATGTCTCTGAGCAGTATAACGTTACGGTAAATCTCGGGAAGATCGGCGATAGCCGCGCGGAGCAGTTCTCCAAGTTCTTTGCGTTCCAGGGCCTCCGTAGGTATTTCCCGCCAACTGGTGAGAATGGCGGGAGTGTAATCTCCCGTCTGCTCATCGGTGCCGGCGTCGAGTGAGTCCTCACGTCGATTGCGCAGCTTGCGCAGGCGACCAAGACCTTCATTGCGGGCGATCGAAAGAACCCAGGTGCGAAACTGCGATTCCCCACGGAATAAGTGAAGATTGCGATAGACCTTGATAACGGTTTCCTGGGCCGCGTCTTCTGCATCCGCTTCATTGCCGAGCAACGACAGGAGCATAAAGTAAATTGCACGCTCGCAAGGCCGGATCAAATCATGGAAGACCTGCTTCTCTCCAGCCTGAATCCTCCGAATGCATTCGGCCTCGAATTCCGGGTTGGGAGCCATGGTCACAGTCCGACAGATGAGCAGGAAACGATGTCTATTTTGTCGATTTGCCCTGTGAACGAAAGTATTCCCAAGACCGGGCGCGACGCAAACTTCGGCAGTCCGGAGGATTCAACAGGGTTTGCAAAGATTCGCTATTGAACTAAGTGCGCCAAATAAACCAAGAAAATCCTTATGCGAAAAATGGTACAGTGGGCTGTACAATCTGCACGAGGAGACCCATGGCCGGAGATATTCAATTAACTTGCAGCGATTGTGGGCAGGACTTTACCTTCACCGCTGCTGATCAGGCGTTCTTCCAGGAACGCGGTTACTCTACGCCTAAGCGTTGCAAGCCTTGCCGAGTGGCAAAGAAGAACGACCAAGGCAGTGGAGGTTCCGGCTACCGTTCGGCTCCGGCACAGGGAACACCCGTGATCTGTTCCGGCTGCGGTCAGCCAACCACCGTACCCTTCGAACCACGCGGCGACCGTCCGGTATTTTGCCGGGATTGCTACCAGGCACGTAAAGGGAGCAGCCCCGCCGGCGCAGGCGCGCGCGGCGGACGTGGCCGTTATTAACCACTTCCCTCCAGGTCCAGTGAGCCTCCCCGGACATCGGACCTGAGTTCTTCCCCTACAAGGCTCAAGCTGAAATCCAGAAAGCTGTTTGGCGCAATTGCCACTGGTGAATCTTGGGGAAATATTTTTGCGCGTCCATTTGCGCTCCGTTGTCCCAAACGAGATTGCAGAAGAAAGCCGCTGCGGTCGCAGGCGCTGATTCTTCTGTTGGCATCCTGAATATCGCGGGTTCTTGCGACATTCAGGATGCGATGCGGATGTGTGTTCGGGCCAACCGAGTGTGAACTCGCGACGTCTTACGGGTGTGTCGATTCGGCGAGCACTGGTTCAGGCTTCCGCTTTCCTTCTCACACTTATGTGCGGTCATGTCCCTGCGATTCGTGCGGCCCAGGACGGCGCATCAAATATCGGAAGCGGCTGCACGCTGCGCATCCATGTGGACGGTCTGCGGAATTCAACCGGCGTTGTCGGTTCGGTGGTCTTCAAGTCCGCGGACGGATGGCCGGAGGACCCGCGGAAAGCGTTTCGACGCGGGCCCACTCCTATTCTGCCCGGAGATCGCGCGGCCACGGTGTTGTGGGAGAATATTCCGCCCGGAGACTACGGAGTGGCCGCGATTCACGATGAGAATCGCAACGAGAAGCTGGATCGCAACCTGATCGGGATACCGAAAGAGGGCTTCGGTTTTGCGAACAACCCGCACGTGGGCCTCTCCGCTCCGGCGTTCCAGTCTGCGGTAGTGCACGTCGGCTGCCCCGTGACGGAAACAACGATCCATCTTCAATACCGATAAGAAGGGTGCGTTAATTCTTTTGCCCGGCGGTGAACTTTGTCCACGGACTGGAAGGCATGTCCTTGAGAACGGGTTTGAGATAGCCATATTCGGGGTGGGCGGCCAGGAACGGGGCGGCGATAAAATCTTCGCCGCATGGATGACCGGCGTGTGCAATCAACGAAAGAGAGCCGGCCAGGTCGGAGTCACTGACTTTTCCGGTCACGGCGCCGCCGGGATAGTAGGGTCCCCAATCCCACTCCGGTGTACCCTCACGCGCAGCATCGACATGCCCGCAGAGTGAGCGCTGGCCGGCACTCACTTTTCCGGTGTAACTGTCATCATGATCGGCCAGGAACTGCTCGGCGAGTGTCACGTCGATATTGCCCTTTGCATCGGCCATCTTCTTTTCCCAGGTAATGCGGCGCGCGTTTTCCGAGGCGGAAAGATTGGCAGGATCGAATTCCGGAGTCTCGGTCTTGATCAATTCCGGGTCGCGCGCGAAATTCGAGCTGATGAAGTATCCATCTTTGGATCGCCACAGAGGCGTGTTCTTGAGGCCCAGTTCGAGATAGGCAATCTCACCCGTCTTGCGATCGCCGATGAGCCAGTCGTTGGCATAGCCGCCGTTGTTGCCGTCCTTGATGATGGCGACATACTCATCGATCGAACCGCCGTATTGCAGAGCCTTGCGGGAGCGCACGAACTCCGGCTTGCCGTGTGGATCCCAGCCTTCGAACTGGGTGATGGTGGTCTCGGTGATCAGCAAGCCGGCATCGTTGACGCCAAAGTCGTCCTGGCTGGTGATGACTCCGGCGAGGCCATCCATCAGGATGCGATGGCCGTGGGCGGGCTGAATGTCAAACATCACCGTCCAGCGTGCGCCTTCGGCGTAGCTCGACCAGTTGTTATGGGCGATGACAATCTTGCCGCCTTTGGTGTAGCTCCCCGTAGCGATAAATGCGGAGCAGCGACCTTCAGGCCGGATCTCGGGTGCGTTCAGCGCGTGCTCTTTCTTGTTCAGCCAGGGTACGTAATACTGCGGCAGTTCGATTCCCGCGTTGAGGGCCACGATATCCCACACATCGAGCTTGATTCCAGCCGACTGCACGCCCTTGGCGATCCCCTGCAGTTCCTGCTGATACTCGGCGTCGATATGCGGCCAGAGTTGTTCGCGGCTGGCATCGCGGTAGAAATTCCAGTCGCGCCGGGTGGAGTGTTCAGTCTCGACTTTGAGGACCCCGACGATGTCGGCGATTTCCAACGCCAGCATCCGGCCGTGCTGGTATCCGATCTGCGAGGGACTGCCCTCGAGATGAACATAAGTCCAGCCGCCGCTCTGGAAACGATAGCCGGGAGAGGCCTTGGCATCCTGTGCGGCCGGGCGGCCGGCGGCATGAAGGAGAACCGTCGTGGTTAAAAACAGCAAGGCAAGAATTCCAAGACAGGGAACACGCGTCAAGTGTCGCACCAGCAGGAAGACCTCCAGGTTTTCTCGAAGATACCACGGACAAGTGTGAGGACGGCAGAAGTCGGGTGAAGGCGCGAGGGATCTGCGATCTCACGCCGGACTAGTGCTTTTTGGCGGAAGATTTTCCGGAAGCCGGCTTTGTTGGTTTGTGGGGTTTGGAAGCACCCGGGTGCCGGGCAGGGCTGTGGTGCGAGGCGTGCGACTTCGCAGGCGCATGCTTGGGTGCGGGTTTGGAGGGTTTTGCGGGCGATTTCTTCGGCTCCGGCTTCGCCGCCGCCGGCTTGGCTTTGTGCGCATCCTTTGCGGGCGCAGGCTTACTCTTGACCGAAGCGGGTGACTTTCCATGGGCGTGATTTGCGGGAGTCTTCGCCGCCGGTTTCGCGGCAGCGCCCTTAGCCACGCTCGGTGGTTCGGCTGGGTGCCCAGATGCGGCGTGCGGTTTTCCGGGTTTGCCACCGACGGCGGGTGCGGGCTCGATTTTTTTGGCCGGAGCGGAAGCCTTCTCCCCCTTGACGACAGAAGCAGGCGACTCCGTGTGAACCGCCTTTGCACCTTTCGCAGCGCGCTTCGGAGGCACCGGCTCTGCCTCCTCTTCCTCTTCGTCCTGTTCAGCCTCTTCCTCGTCTGACTCACCCTCATCGGCCGAATCGGGCTCCAGGTCAACCTTGGGGATGCCCATGCCGATGCCGATCTCATCATCCTCCCCGCCCATATCGTCGAGGTCTTCCTCTGTCTCGAGGCCGTCTTCAGATTCCTCTTCGTCCTCGTAATCCTTGACTTTGGCTTCGCCACGTTTGCCGCGGGTTCTCTTGATGGTGATCTGGGGGGGCGGAGCGGGAGGCGAAAACGGTTCGAGGTAAGCGCGCATCTCCTCGGGAGTGGTCAGTTTGCCGTCGATGAGTTCCAAAAAGACAGCCTGCACGATCTCGTTATAGTTCGCCAACTCCGGCTTGATGCGCATCTCCTGCATCAAGGCATGGGGGATGCGCTGGCGGGTTTCCGGCCAAACCTTGAGGAACTGTTGAAAGCGATCTTTGACGGCTGCATCCTTGCTTGTAAATCCCAGCCACAGAACGGCTTCCGGATCATAACCCGTGAAAAGCCTGAAGCTTGCCGAGGGCATTTGGTTGTCTTTGGCCAATAGCACTTTTGCGAAGCCCGAAGCCAGGGCATCGAGGCCATTCCATTCCTCGACAAATCCCGGCCGAAGCAGGTGCTTCTTGAGAGCTGCCAGTTCCTTGGGCGGCATCTTGGCCGTCAGCAATTGCATCTGGGCCGCTGAGACGTCCGCATGAACGCCCTGCACGAGAAGATCGACGGCCAGGGTGTGCAGAGCCGCCAGCCTTTCTTCATCGGCCTTGGCTGTGGTCCATGGGGCGAACAGAACCTTCATCCAGCCTTCATTTTCCAATGCGCGCAGGACCTTCAGGCCGTCGTCCTCATGGGCGATTTGTTCCAATTCCCGGCTGCGCTCAAGGGCGGAAAGGGACTCGATAACTCCTTCGCCCTTGGCATTTTCATAGCGCACCTGGGTTTTTGGGTCGAGTTCCCAGCCGAGGCGCGCCTGGTACCGCGTGGCGCGGATCATCAAAGCGGGTTCTTCCAGGAACCCATAGTTTGAGACCAGGCGCAGAGTACGGGTTTCGATGTCGGCAGCGCCATTGAGCGGGTCCATCAGGAGGCCAAACGACCCTTCGTTGAGCGAAAGGGCCATGGCGTTGGCGGTGAAGTCGCGCCGGCGCAGATCTTCGTGGATGGAGGCGGGATGGAATACGGGCTGGCCAGGCTTGGGGTATTCGGTCCGGTGGGTGCTAACCACATCGACCCGAACCGTGCCTGGGAAGCAGAGATAGAGAGACCGCGAGGCCTCGTCCTCACCCCAGATTTGAACCGGAGAATGGGCGAGAATCTGTTTCAGGTCGAGCGCATTTCCATGCACAGCAACCTCGATGTCGCGCACCGCATGACCGCTGGTCAAGTCACGGACGGCGTCCCCGGTCAGGAACAGAATCATCTCTGCCTGGCGAGCGGCGTCGCGGAGGTGGCGCAGTGCGCTTCGCTGATCGGCCGAAAGCCGGTTTTCCAGAAGATAGATGTAGTCAGGCATTCAGTTCCCGTTTGACCCCGACGCTGGCTCTGCCAAGTATCTGATGCCGTTATGCTTAGCCGCAACCGGCAGAAGTTTGCAAAGCTGTACCTTATCACAACTCGTTCCGGTTGGCTAGAGTCGCATCAGACTTGATCGCGGGTCGCAGGTGTAGAACTTGAGTCGACTTTTCAACGATGGGAATTCCGCCGCCGGCTCCAGTGCAATGTTCTCCCCCGGTCCGTTTGCGGGAAACTTCCGAATCGGGTTCCCGGAGAGTGATTTGCAATCGGGGTTACCGCTATTCCCAGTTCAAGACGCGGCGCTGTCCGTGCGACAATCCAGAACGATGGCATCGGCTCGCAAACCCGTGATAGTGCGTAAGTTTTCGCGGGACTGGCTGGCCGGGTATACCCGGGCGACCTTCGGCCAGGATGCGGCCGAACTGGAGGTTCTGGATCTGGCCGGCAAGGTTCTCCAAATTCCATGGGAGTCGGTCAAGTGGGTTTGTTATGTTCGGGACCTGCCGGTTTCTTCCGTCGACCAGACCAACCCCGAGCGGCTGCTGCACAAGCGCTTTGCGGTACGGCCTCGGGCGACGGGGCTTTGGCTGCGCATGACGCTTGCCGACGGGGATGAACTGGAGGGCCTGGCCGCGAACGATCGTTCGCTGGTGGACGGAGCAGGGCTGCTGCTGACGCCACCGGACATGCGGTCGAACACGCAAAGGATCTATGTGCCCCGGCTGGCGATTCAGACGCTGGAAGTGCTCAGCCTGATCGGTGCTCCCGCACGTAAGCGGGGAGCCGGTGCGGGCCGGGCGGAGGATCAGCCCGAGTTGTTTCCCGGGGAGCCGGCTTAGGGCCAGGCCGTCGGAGGCAGGGCTTCCATTACAATCTCTTCGATGAAGCTTGGAGAATTGGCGACGCGGCTGGGGGCCGAACTTCATGGCAACCCTGAGCTGGAAGTGACGGGTGTGAAAGGGATTGAGGAGGCAGGGCCTTCCGAGATCACGTTCGTGGCCAATCCCCGCTATGCGGGCCTGGCCCGCAAGACGCAAGCCGCCGCGGTGCTTGTCGAGCCGGGATTTGCGGAGATTTCGGCGGCTACGCTGCGAATTAAAAATCCCTACCTGGCCTTTTCGAGAGCATTGGGACTTTTCTACCAGCCGCCCACGTATCCACCGGGGATCCATCCCACCGCTGTGATCGACCCGACAGCCGAGATCGGGGAGGGAGCCCACGTCGGCGCCTACGTGGTGGTGGAACGAGCTGTACGGGTGGGGCCCCACGCCACTCTGCTGCCGCACGTCGTGCTGTATCCGGGGGTGCAGGCGGGAAGCCATCTTTTTGCACATGCACACGCAGTCGTGCGGGAGGGCTGTTGGCTCGGCGACCACGTTACGCTCGAAAACGGGGTCGTGATCGGCGGCGACGGGTTCGGATTCGCCAAAAACGAGGCGGGCCAGTGGGAGAAGATCCCGCAGTCGGGACCGGTTCGCCTGGGCAACCGGGTGGATGTGCAGGCCAACGCGTGCATCGACCGCGCGACGGTAGGGGCGACCGAGATTGGCGATGGGAGCAAGGTCGACAACCTGGTACAGGTCGGGCACGGGTCCAGGGTCGGAGAGAACACGCTGCTCTGTGCCCAGGTGGGCCTGGCGGGTTCTTCGGTGATCGGGAATAACGCCATTCTGGCTGGGCAGGCGGGCGTGGCCGGCCATTGCAGCCTTGGGGACGGGGTGATTCTGACCGCCCAGTCGGCAGTCTCGCACGACGTGCCTGCGGGGAAGATGATTTCGGGATCGCCGGGATTCGACAACCGGGTCTGGCTGCGTGCGGTGACCATCTTTCAACGCCTGCCGGAACTGCTGAAACGGCTGGATCGCGTGGAGAAGCAGCTCGCTGCAGCGCCAGACACGCCCGAAAAGGCAAGCAAACCATGAGACGCTTCGCTCGGATGGTTCTCTTGCCCGGAATCTCATTCGTGGCGGTGTTTCTTGCGGGGTGCCATTCGGCTCACGTCGAGGTGGCGGTCGAGAACCGGACGGGTGCGCCGGTCCGGCTGCTCGAAGTGGATTACCCCAGCGCGAGTTTTGGATCGGACGAACTCGCCGCTGGGGCGACCATGCATTACAGAATCCAGGTACAGGGCAGCGGTCCGGTCAAGGTGCAGTACACGGCAGCCAATGGGCGCCAACCGCAAATCCAGGGTCCGGCGCTGGCCGAGCACCAGGAGGGCGCCCTGGAAGTGGTCCTGCTTCCGGAAGGAAAAGCCGAGTTCCACCCTCAGCTCTCAAAGCCAGACTGAACTTCCTTTCGGCCTGTTCCCTGTTCCCTATTCCCTGTTCTACCGTACCATGCTCTGGAACAACTGCGACTTGAGCAGGCTGTTGAAGTCAGTGTCGGAGGCGGCAAAGTGAATGGCGAGCTTGCCGGAGCTGGAGCTGATGTCGGTCCCCGCGAGGGCGGCTTTCTCGGAATCCGATCCACTCACCTTCCGGTAGAGCACCGCGGCATTCAGGAGAGACGACACGGTTGCCGCAGCGAAGGCATCGCCGGTAACGATGGTGAGATCAAATTTGACTCCGTGCTGGAAGTCCATCGTGTACCAGGAGACCAGGAGCCGCTTGTGAACGGATTCGAAATCGGCCACCGAACCGGCCTCGCCGAGCACCTGCTTCATCATGGTCTGGGTACCCTTCTGATCGAGGATGCTCCACAGCGCCTCGGAATCAACCGCCCGCATGGCGTCCATGATGGTGGAGTTGGATAACAAGCTCTGCGTGTTTCCGTCGCGTGCATCGAGCGCGGCCTTCACTGCTTCGGTACCGCCGAAGACCATCGTGGACGGATCGACAAAGCAGAGCACCATGCCGGTCTTGCCCATCGGATAGATCTTGTTGGTACGGACGACCGAGGGCTTGATTCCCCGTTTCTTGAAGCTGGCAAGAATATCCTGCACGTCGAACTGGCCCTGGGCTATCCCCAGTGTTACGACTTCGTCCTTGGCTTCGTTGGGGCGGAACAGGGCAAAGGCCAGCTCGTCGACATCGTGGTTCTCATTCAGTCCGGAGCGCTTGAGCGCTTCGTCGAATTGCTTCAAATCGGGAGGCATCACTCGATCGCGCAGTTCCATGGCGGTGCCCGAGTTCTGCATAGCCCGGTAATCGATAACCACCAATTGCTGCACGTCGTGCGGAATGGCGGTGCGTGCGTCGGAGGAAAGCTGCGCACCCTGCACAACGGCGGCCCCCGTCATCAGCACGACTAACGTCAAAAACGTGTTTCTAAACAAGTAACTTCCTCCAGTGACGGCATCAATCTGGTTCGTACTCAGACGGCCGGCATCTTTTCGACTCTTGGCCCGCAATTTCAAAAGCGGCAATTTTTGATCCCTGCCTTTATTTTAACTGGGGGCCAATTTCAACTGAATACCGCTACCGGGTCATTCAACCCCTGTCCGGCCACGCCAGCGGCGACGCCAGGCGGTTTTCCAGGATTTTGGCAGCGGGATCGAACTCTATTAATTGACGCATCCACTCGCTTTCCCGCTCACAGGCAGCGTCGGGAATTAGGCCGATTACCTCGCCTTCAACGGGCGCCGTCTTGTGCCGGACGGCCAGTTTGGAGACCGCTTTGTATACCTCGGAGATCGGGGTGGCCTGAAAATCGGAGATGTTTATGGAAAGCTGAGCGCGGCCGTGAGCGGTCAAGCCCAGGGCCTTTACACCTTTCAACCCCAGCGCCGCAGTCCGGATCTCGCGGGCGATGGCGCGGGCGACGGCCACGTCGGTTGAATCGAGAAAGATGTTGTAGGCGACGAGGAACTTGCGGGCGCCCACGGCGCAGGCGCCGGCGGTGGGATGGAGCCCGGGCCCGCCCACATCCGGGCGCCGTGCGGCATCCTTGCGGGCCGCCTCGCGCAATTCTTCAAACTGGCCGCGGCGGACATCTTCGAGGTTGGCGCGGTCTGGCCGCGAAGCCGCGGATTCATAGAAGTAGACAGGAATGCCGAACCGGCGCCAGATTTCGAGGCCCGCCTGGCGCGCCAGCAGGACGCACTGCTCCAGCTTGATCCCGGAAACGGGCACGAAGGGGATGACGTCGGCCGCACCGATGCGCGGATACGCGCCTTGCTGACGGGTCAGATCGATCAGTTCCGCGGCCTTCCCTGCCCCGCGGACGGCGGATTCGACCACGGCAGCTGGTTCGCCGGCGATGGTGACGACGGAGCGGTTGTGGTCGGTGTCCATTGCCCAGTCGAGCAGGTGTACCCCATCGACGCGCATCGCGGCCACGATCGTCTCGATGCGGCGCGGATCCGAGCCCTCGGAGAAGTTAGGTACGCACTCGACAACCGGACCGGTCATTGGTTCACTTCCACCATGTATAACCGACCTGCACCTGCAGGCTGGCGTTCACTCCAGGATTGCGGTCTCCCAGCGAAGCCGACGAAATGTGGACCCCGTTCACGCCGAGGTCGATCGATCGCTTGTTGCCGGTGAACCAGTGCATGCCGATTCCGCCCTGGGGAGAAAAATTCCACACCGACGTGCCTCCCGGATCCCCGTGCGGTACCAGCACGTCCGGCGGAAACTTGTGGGTTGTATAGACGAGCCCGCCTGCCCCCTGGAACCACGGCTGAATGTGCTTCGACCGGGTGAGGAAGTTCCAGCGAAGGATGACCGGGGTAATACTGACGCCCGTGTAGGTGCCTCCGCCGATCGGCTCGGTGTAAGTCACACCTTGATAGACGAAAGTCTGCTCGTGGGGAGCGGGGGTGTAGGCCTGCCACAGGGGCATGATATTCCCGGCCAGTTCGAATTGGCCGCTCAGGATGCCGGCGTGCAGGACGCGCGTTATCGGCTTGCCCAGTTGGAAGCCCAGGGAAAAGAACTTGAAATCGGAACGCTCGGACAGTCCGGTGGCCCAGTCGACAAAGGGACCCATCTCCCAGGATCGCGCGTCGCGCAACTGTTGTACGGGATTACCTTCGGAGGGAACCGGACCATCGGCCGGATCTTTTTTTCCGTCGACTGATGTCGAGCCGCCCGGCGCCTGCGCAGAAGCCGTGAGGGCGGCGCAGAGAACCAAAAGAAAAAGCTTCAAAATTCGAGTCAACGTTCTTCTCGTCTCCGGATAAAAATTTCTGAGTCTCACAAGAAAGGCCGCCTCGCACGGGGCGGCCCTTCAAAATATACGTTCGCCAATTGCTTGAGAGGTCCGTAAAGCCGAATTAGCCGGCAACCTGCTCCATCTGTTCGGCGGTCATTTCAAAGTTCGAATACACATTCTGGGTATCGTCGAAGTCTTCCAGGGCTTCGAGCAGGCGCATCATCTGGTTGGCAGCGGGACCTTCGAGCTTGGTGTAGGTCGACGCGACCATCGTCACTTCGCTCATGGCGACAGGAATACCGGCAGCCTTCACCGCCGTCAACACGGCATCATAAGAACCGGGGTCGGTGATGATCTCCCAGGTGTCGCCTTCGTCGCTCAGGTCTTCGCCGCCATGCTCGAGCACGATGTCCATCAGCTTCTCTTCGGAGGCTGCGGATTTCTCGACTGCGATGATGCCCCTTTTCGAGAACATGTGCAGAACCGAACCGGTTGAGCCGAGGTTTCCCCCATTCTTTGAGAAGGTGTGGCGGATTTCGCTTACGGAGCGATTGCGATTGTCGGTGGTGACTTCAACGATGATGGCGACCCCGCCGGGACCGTAGCCTTCAAACGTGATCTCTTCGTAGTTCACGCCCTCGAGCTCGCCGGTGCCGCGCTGGATGGCCCGCTTGATGTTTTCCGCCGGCATGTTTTCCGCCTTGGCAGCGAGCACAGCGGTGCGCAGCCTCGGGTTGCCGTCGGGATCACCTCCGCCGCCTTTGGCGGCAATGGTGATTTCCTTGATCAGGCGGGTGAAAATCTTGCCGCGCTTGGCGTCGAGCGCGCCCTTCTTGTGCTTGATTGTGGCCCATTTGGAATGGCCGGACATGGGAACCTCAGTGTAGTCTGAAATCGGGCGTCTGCACGCGCCCGCCCCTGCGAGTATACCACCGGTGGGAATGGGTTTGAGTGCGGTTCAGCAGCTGGAAACGGCGTCTATTCGACGGAGCAGGCCGTCCAATGAAGGAAACAGGCAGCCGGCCTGAAATTCCTTGAATTTACCGTCGATGGAGCTTGCTTGAGGGCAATCGTCATCCTCCTGATCCTGGCCACCGCGGGTGCATGCGCGGTGCGTGCGCAGGGCAACTACGAGATCCAGGTCTACGGATCGGAAACCGTGGCTCCGCGCACGACCATGGTTGAAGTGCATTCGAATTTCACGGCCGAGGGGCAGCGGGAAACCATCGACGGGGTTGTACCCACCTATCACGCCCAGCACGAGACACTCGAGATCACCCAGGGCCTCACCGAGTGGTCCGAACTGGGTTTCTATGTGTTCACGACCATCCAGAGCCAACTGGGATGGGAATGGGTGGGCGATCATATCCGTCC
>Ga0210393_10002361_pt1 | contig 15549 bp, 14 predicted proteins | sample IncBWC27OmetaG_FD_160068 | JGI IMG/M metagenome (GOLD analysis project Ga0210393, IMG submission 160068) | Forest soil microbial communities from Barre Woods Harvard Forest LTER site, Petersham, Massachusetts, United States - Inc-BW-C-27-O ... | reverse complement strand
GCATTATTTACACTTGCACGAATCTGGACGACGTTCCTTTCAATTCGATCGCACCGGCAGCTCCCTTCTCTCCGGTGGAGACAATGATCTGGCAGGTTGTGCTTGCGATGTCGGTCTTGGTGTCGGGCTCGTCGCTTCGCTCAAGCTCACGCACTTAATCCCCCCGGAGCGTTTAACCGTGGGCTATCTCGAGCGTTTAGCGGAGGGCATTCATTACTCTTCTACTTTGCTGGACTCAGAACATGGAATCCACACTGGCCAGCGCAGGGCATTGGGCCGTATGGCGGACTTCTTTCGGATCATGCGGCTGGAACAGCCACATCGTCGGATCTTGCGAGCTGCTTTCCGCGGGCGAGATCGTGCACTGCAACAACTGTACCGAGCTAATATTTGTCGAACTCAAGAAAAGAATTGATTACGAAGTTGCGTCACGATTTTGCGCTTGCGCTGAAGCGAGCGCTCTACGGCCGGCGAGGGGAACCCTATCGAATCGACGGCCAGACGTTGCGTTACTTGCCGGGCACGCGTCCCGTTAGACTTCGGTATATTCGGTCCCGGAACGGGGTCGCCCGCTACGATGCATTGCAGATCGCGTGGCTCAGTAGCCACCTGACTGAAGGTGACACCGCGGTAGATATCGGTGCGCACTACGGCTCCCTATAGCATTCTTATGGCGGCGAAGTGTGGCCAAAGTGGTCATGTCATCGCCTTTGAACCGGATCCGTATGCACGTGAAGTGCTCGCGAGAAATCTCGGTCTCAATCCAAGAATCAGACGACCCAAGGTCGAAATCTGTGCATGCTCAGATGCGATCGGAGAGGCAACACTCTTCAGTCGCGGCGGAAATTCGCAATCCTCGCTTGCACGGTCTGCAGTGGAGTTTACCGCTGCGCATAATTCCGAAGAGATTCGAGTGCCTGTCGTCACTCTCGATTCGTATCTGTCGGAGTGCAATCTGTCACAGCCCCGTTGCGTGAAAATCGATGCGGAGGGAGCGGAAATCCGTATTTTGAGAGGTGCGAAACAACTTCTTGCGGGCAACGCGGACGTAGTCTGTGAACTTCACCCTTATGCGTGGCCAGAGTTTGGTAACACGTTCGCGGAACTCAAGGACTTGGCTGCCGCGGCTGGCCGTCGCATTCGCTATCTCGATCAGGATATGGAGATCGGAGATAAGGCAGAGTACGGTACTGTACTCTTGGAACGCTAGCCTTAGGTTTGGGTCGGAGAAGGCAGTTTCGAACAGTCACAACGCGCCCCGACGAATCCTCCACGTCGTTGAAAATCTCAACTGCGGTGCGGTGGAAAACTGGCTCGTGCGGATGTTATGGCACGCCCGCGAACGGGGGATTGACCTCGATTGGACATTCTATTGCGCACTCGCGCAGCCAGGAGCGATGGACGAAAAAGCTCGAGCGCTTGGGGCACACATAATCCCTTCGCCGGTCCCGATCGTAAGGAAACTGGAATTTCTCCGCTCTCTACGAATGGAGTTGCGGCGTGGAGAATACGATGTCTTACACTGCCATCACGACATTATGAGCGCAGTCTATTTGATGGCTGCGTCAGGAATGCGGATCCGTCGGCGAATCGTTCATGTGCACAACGCCGACGAAGCATTGCCGACTCCCAGCGGCCTCAAGCAGCGCTTCTATCGCGAACCGATGCGGCGAGTCTGTCTGTTCATGGCCGATCGCATCGTTGGAATCTCCAACCATACGCTCGATACGTTTCTCGCCGGACGCACACGGCGTCCCGAACGGGATATCGTGCACTATTACGGATTGGATCCCACTCGATTCGAGCATGTCACTGCCGATCGTGCCGGGTTTCGTCGTCAGTGGGATCTGCCCAAGGATTCGCTGATTCTCCTTTTTGGAGGGCGGTTGGTTCCTGAAAAAAACCCAGTCTTTACAGTGGATGTACTGGCCAATCTGCGTTGCATCGAGCCACGGGCTGTTGCCGTCTTCGTAGGCGCCGGATCTCAGGGCCCGGACGTTTTGGCCCGCGCGCGGGAACTCGGAGTAGAACATTCGGTCCGCCTGCTCGGCTGGCGCAACGACCTGCCGGAGATCATGAGTTGCAGCGACTGGTTCATTCTTCCGCACCCCGAACACCCTGCAGAGGGATTCGGACTAGCAGTCGTTGAAGCGCAGTTGGCCGGCCTACGCATGCTTCTATCACGCGGTATTCTAGATGACCCTCTCCTGCCAACGGCCTGTTATCGCCGGCTTGCACTCTCTGACGACCCCAAGGTGTGGGCGAAGGTCGCGATGGAGCTTCTTCGCCATCCGGCACCATCGCGCACCGCTGCGGTCGCCGCCCTGAGAGAATCGCCGATGGACATGGACCGGGCGCTCGATGGCCTGCTTCAATTACATCAGACTGAAGAGTAGGGCGATGATAAATTCGGATCCATTCAAGATTGAAACGGGAGTTACGCCTAGTCCCAACGACAAGAAAAGCGAGGGCCAAGGCAAGTGCTATCAGGCCGGGATTAAGCATCGAAACGAGAACCAGACAGAGCAAACCTATAAAGGGATTCCGCTTCATGCGGCGAATGGCGTGCACGAGATTGTGACCGACCTTCTGCGCGAACGTCTCACGCCGGGCGCTAAGATTGCTGATATCGGTGCAGGACATGGCGCGCTCAGCATGAGGTTGCACGATGCCGGATTCGAAGTGACCGCGTTTGATTTGGACTGTAAGGATTGGCGTGCGATGCAGGTAGTTTGTCACGAATGCGATATGAACGATTCCCTTCAGCTCCTCGCCGCATCCGGTCCCTATAATGCAATTTGCGCCATCGAGGTCATTGAGCATCTGGAAAACCCGCGTCGATTCTTGCGGGACTTAATCGAGTTGTGCCGCGCTCAACGGACCTGGATAGTTATGTCTACGCCGAACCCCCTGGATACGTTCTCATGCATCGCAATGTTTACACGCGGAATTTTTAATTGGTTCAGTCCGCAGCACTATTCCGGGGGTGGGCATATTTCAATACTGCCGTACTGGCTTATAGACGAACATTTGAGACTCCTTGGCATCGTTGACCAACAGTGGCGGTTTCTATCTCCTTTTCGCCACCCTTTGCCATGGAAGCGCGTGCTCTACCGTGCTATTTCCTGCGTCCGTCGACTAGTTGTGCGCGGCGACTCCCGGTCTTTCTTGGAGGGTCAAACAGCGCTGGTTATTTTTGCACCTGACGACGCAGGCGGCCGACACAAGTGAAGTCGTTGCGAGTATTGCAAGTCGTGGATAGCCTCGGGATGGGTGGGGCTGAAACTTGGCTGATGGCACTGCAGCGGTACTGGCAAGGAACATCAGCGCCGCGGATGGACTTTTTGATGTCGAGCGGCAGACCCGGTCTCTTTGACGATGAGGCACGCGGGCTAGGAGCAAAAATCTACTATCTGCAATACCAGCGTGCTCGCCTTCCGCAATTTGCCAAGGAATTTCGCAAGATAGTGCTGCGAGAACATTATGACGCCATCCATGACCACCAAGCCTACGCAAGCGGTTGGCATCTCCTGTTGGGCGCGGGTACGCTGCCTCCCGTGCGGGTGACGCACATCCATAATCCGTGGATTGATATCGAGTCTTTTTATGCAGTGACACGTTCCCGACAGTTCACGGCGGAAATCGGTAAGCGACTCGTACACCGCTTTGCTACCCACGTTTGTGGAACATCGGCAGAGGTCCTCCGGAGATATGGGTTCGATCCAGAACAAACCTGGAAGCCTTCCGTTTCTGTTGTGCACTGCGGCTTTGACATCGCAACATTCAATGCCCCGCGTTCAGCTGACCGGGTTTCAGTCCTGCGCGAGTTTTGCTGGCCCGAGGAATCCCAGGTCGTACTTTTTGTCGGACGACTCGATCGAGCCCTGGAATTCGATCATCCTCAAAACCACAAAAATTCCTGGTTCGCTGTAAACGTCGTGCGAGCCGCGGTGGAAAGGCAGCCTTCTGTTCGATTCTTGATGGCCGGTGCAGGAGATTGTCCGCGCCAGGAACTCGAGAGCTACATCGAACAGTGGGGGTTTAAAGACAAAATGCGCTTGATCGGCGTTCGTAATGATGTTGCCCGGCTGATGCGTGCAGCAGACGTCCTCTTTTTCCCTTCTCGCCAAGAAGGGCTGGGCATGGTCGCCGTGGAGGCGCAGGCTGCCGGCCTCCCGGTTCTGGCCAGCACTGCCGTGCCTCGCGAGTGTGTCGTCATCCCCGAGCTGTATAGCGCGCTGGCGCTAGACGAGCCGATCGATCGTTGGGCCACCGCACTACTCCAAATCATGACTAAGCCGCGCCCTCCGCTGGAACTCTGCCGTCGCGCGCTGGAATCCTCGCCGTTCTCGATTGCGAATTCCGCACGGCGGCTCGAAGAGATATACGGTTCAACCCAGCAATGACGCGCGCTTTAGTTATCGAAGCTTCCGGCAACTTGTGGGGGTCTGAGCGCGCTCTTCTTGATCTGCTCGGTGCGATACCAATGCTGGAGGTAGCGGTCTGCTGTCCGCCGCAAATGCCGCTAAGCAGTGAACTCGAGAAGCTGAACATCCGCACCTTGCCATATTATGTTTACGGTCTTCACGAGAAATCGAAACGGCACCGCTTACAAGCCGCCGCCGGTGTAGTGAGAGCTTGCATGGAATTTCGGCCGGACGTCATTTACCTCAATCAGTGTGGTTGCTATAAAGTGGCCTTGCCCGCGGCAAAACTGTTGGGTTTGCCGATCGTGGCGCACGTCCGCATATTTGAGGATGCGGCTTATCTTGCAAGACAAAGTCCCCGGCCGCGGCGCCTTCGGGGCATTATCGCCATTAGTTCGGCGGTTGAGACGGAAATCCGACGGTTCCAACAACTCGACTTCATCCACCTTCATCGAATTTATGACGCGTATACTCCTGCGGTACCGACGCTTCAGAACTCGTCCCCGCCAGATAGGATCGTCAACCGCGTCGCCTGCGTCGGGCGACTGGTGCCAGTCAAAGGCCAGGATGTTCTTGTCGGCGCATTGCGCCTTTTGGAGGACTTCGAGGGCGGGTTGGAATGTCTGTTTATTGGGGACGGCGAAGAGAAGTTTATTAATAAACTGAGACAGATGTCGTCACGTGGAAATTCCGTTTATTCGATTCAGTGGCTCGGCTTCGTGAGTAACGTGATTTCGCTGTTGCTGACGTGCTCCGTGCTAGTTTGCCCCTCCCATAGCGAACCCCTCGGACGAGTGATCTTTGAGGGTTGGGATGCCGGTGCACTCCCGATCGTTTTTGCGGGAAGCGGCGGCGCCGCCGAAATCGTTGCAGCAGCGGACGGCGGCATCCTCTACGATGAACAGACGCCGCAGTCGCTGGCGATGGCATTACGAAAAGCACTGGAGCTTGACGGCGAGCGGAGAAATAAACTCGTTAACAACGGCCGGCTGTGGATGTCCACCAACTGCAACTCGGAGGCTTATGGCGAGACCATTTCTACAATCTTGAAGAACGCTGCCTCGAAGTGCCATACATTGGGCGGTCTGGGATGAGGAAGCGACTTCTCCACTTCCTCAAGAAGCATCCTGTTCTCTACGAGTTTCTGCGCTACGACATCTATGCACGGTTACGCTCGATCGATCGCGAACGTGTATTCTTGAAGGTATACGAAAACAATTATTGGGATGGAGATTGTTCAATCTCCGGACCGGGCTCGTCCTTGGAATCTACTCAGGCCGTTCGGGAAGCCCTGCCCAATTTGTTGGCGAAACTGGGCGCCCGGTCGATTCTGGACATACCCTGCGGCGATGTGCAATGGATGAAGGATGTGCCCCTCGGGGTTGAACAATACATTGGGGCGGATATTGTTCTTCCGCTGATTCAGAAGAATCGGGAAATTTTTGGCGAGCGAGGCGAATTCTTCCATCTTGATCTATTGCGCGACCGACTACCGTCTGCCGACGTTATTTTCTGCCGCGACTGTTTGGTTCATTTAAGCTTTAGAGAGATTCAACTCGCGCTCCACAACATCAAAATGGCCTCTCCAAAACACTTCATAACGACAACCTTTCCGTATCACAAGGCAAATGCCGATACAGTGACCCCTTATTGGCGAGCACTGAACCTGCAACTCAGTCCATTCAACTTGCCACAGCCGATTCACCTCATAAAGGATTTCTCCGATGTGCAAGGAAACGACCAGGGGAAGTACCTAGGTGTGTGGTCTACAGAAGACTTGCGTCACCCTGACTATCGACGATTTTCACGAACGCCTGCATACCCGGCGTGCTTGCCAGCAACCTTGAACCCTCCTTCTCGGCGAAATCGGCCATAGCTCGACCATGATTCGGGGCGCGCCTACTGTGGCCCGGGTGACCTTTAGGATTTAGAACGAAGTTGCGGTTTTCTGTTGGGAGAGGGCGACGCCATCCCTGTCACGGCCGACGGAAGCACTATCCTATCAAAAGCAAAAGTCCAAATTGCCTGCAGGGGCGCCTCTGAGTCCGGGGTGCGACTTTCAACGGAATGTCGAGCCTCTAGCGAGAATCGCTGTGTAGGGAACCCTTCCTAAGTCAATCGTTCACACTTATGAAAACCCCAACAGATCAGCAGGCATGTACTTCGCGGCCTGGAGACCTTCTTGGTTCTCCGAATGACACGAAGCTGGACATCGTGCGTGCAGAATATCTCGACACCGTCTTCGTCTTTCTCGACGAGCAGGATTGTGCGAAGAGGCGCTGCCGAATACTTAACGAGAGCACTCGCTAATGAAGATCCTCTACCTCGGACAGATCAGCCCCGGCCAGACAGCGCTCATGAGGATGCGTGCTCTTGAGCGACTTGGTCACGATGTGCGCGGGGTGTGCACAATGGAAGCGTGGAAGCACGCGTCATGGATCAAGCGGCACGTACAACGGCGGACTCATCGAGGATCCATCGTTGAGGAGATCAACTCCACAGTTCTGTCAGCGGCACGTCAATTCAGGCCGGCTATAGTGTGGGCGGACAAGCAGGAGTTCCTGCGCGTTGAGACCGTCGTGGCGCTCCACGATCTCGGTGCGCGACTCGTCCACTTTACGCCAGATCCGTATTTCACACTCGACTGGAAACGCACACGGATCATGGATGAGGCAATGCGGCATTTCGATGTGCTGGTTTACTGCAAGTCTTACGAGAAAACGAATTACGAAGCTCTCGAAAGGCCAGCCATTTATATGCCGCTCGGATATTGTGACGAGAACCACCGCCCCCTGAGTTCAGATGACCCACGGTGGGCTTGTGACGTTGGATTTCTCGGGGGATGGGAACCGCGGCGGGAGCGGATGCTGCACGCCGTTGCCCGGGCTGGTGCGGACCTGAAATTTCGCGGCGGGTACTGGGAATTTCTTCGAGACGGGAAGTGGACGCTCCGACGTCGCATCATTCTAGGGCAACTTGCGGCTGGGGAGCGGGTTCTCATTCATCGCGACGAAGTCCTGGGCGCTCTTTGGCAAGGCAATGAAGTATACGGTGAAGACTACGCGCGTGCGCTCTCGGGCGCCAAGATCGGTCTCGGGTTTCTACGCAAGGTCTGTCACGATCAGCACACCACCCGCACCTTTGAAATACCCGCCTGCGGCAGCCTGCTTCTGGCGGACCGGACCGACGAGCATCAAGAATTCTTTGTGGAAGGCAAGGAAGCTGAGTTTTTTGCTTCCACCGAGGAGTTGCTTGATAAAGTGAAATTCTATTGCGCCAACGAATCCGCAAGAAAGCGCATTGCAGAGGGGGGCCACAAGCGCTGCACCGACGGAAAATACGCCTACGTGCATCGACTCAAGATTGCTCTCGACGCCATAAATCGAAGCTAGGCCCCGATCAATTCCATCAATTCCCATTCAACTCTCGAAGGTTTCTTGGTCTGGTACGCGCGGCGCTTTCCGATTCGCCGGGGAAAGCTGAGAGTGATCAACTTGCTCTGGCAAGCGGCCGTTGGTGACCAAAGCACGCATCGTGTGGCGCTCTTAAACTACGGCAGATTTAAGATGGCATGCGACCTCAGCGAAATGCTGCAGCGGCAGTTCTATTTTTTTGGTACATATGTTTTGGAAGAAGATATCCTCAGATGTTGGCAAGCCGCGGCGAAGGGGGCCAAAGTAATTCTCGACGTGGGAGCGAATGCCGGGATTTACAGCTTGGCGGCACTCGCTATTCAGCCCAACGCTATTGTCCACGCCTTCGAACCCACCCCGGAAATTGCCGCTCGGCTGCGCGCAACCGCGATACTAAATGGGCTCGATCACCTGCACATTCACGAGGCGGCGGTGCACAACAAGAATGGTCAGGCTACTTTAAAGCGTTGCCGCGGAGGACTGGGGACGAACGAAGGAATGAACTTCATTTCACAAGACCTTGGCGATTCTGGAACCGAACGTGTACAAACAGTATGTGTCGATCAGTTTTGCCGGGATCATTCGATTAACCATATCGATTTACTGAAGCTCGATATTCAAGGGCACGAGCATTCGGCATTAGAGGGGGCGGAACGGCTGATCAAGTCCGGTAACATCGGAATTATCTTCCTGGAGCTCAACTGGGCTAAGAGTGCCGGAACCACATGTGCGGCCACCGAGTCTATTCGCCTCCTCGAGCAGGGAGGCTATCGGTTCTCAAGACCAGGCAAGCGCCTGAATTGGCAGAATGCGGGCGACTGGTTGCGGACTCTGAGTGATGTGGTTGCACTTCGAGGGCGCCCTAGCGAGGTTTTTCAACAGCTATGACAGCTTTGATTTTGATTTGCCTCGCGGCATTCCTTTGGCTGTTATGGCTTCTCCGAAGGGATAGGGTTTCGCTAGGCCTTCCGATTGCCTACTTGTATTCATTGTTGTTGATCCATGTTCCCGGTGCGTTTGCCCATATTGTCGGCGGCGATTTCCTTCCCCACACGGATCTGATTGAGATTGGCATGCGTTTCACGGCACTCGGGTCCGTGTCCTTTGTCGCGGGTGTATGGTGGGCTCGTTCCCGTTCGTCGTTCCCGACAATGCCAATCCGTCGGGACGTCGATCGACATCAGTTTCGGTGGTTTTGCTTGGTCGGTGGGTGGTGTCTCATCTACGGTCTTAGTCCCCTCTATCAAATCCCTAGTATCAGCGCTGCAGTGGAAAAGGGAGGAGGGATTTGGATGCTAGGCGTAATGCTAGGCCTGCGAGCGGCTTGCCAGCGTCGCGATCTCAGACGAATTGCGATCTGGCTTGGGGCGCTCTTGGTCTACCCCGTTCTGATGCTCCTGCTCGGAGGCTTCCTGAGCTATGGATCTGCCGCGATCATTATTGTGTGCGCCCTGCTCACCATTTCAACGCGAAGTCACTGGCAGGTAGCGGTTGGTATCGCCCTTTTTTCATTCTTATGTTTGAGCATCTTCGTAAACTACTTCCAGCACCGCAGTAATATTCGTGATCAGGTCTGGGGCGGAGCACCTCTCGAGGCGCGAATCGAGAGCGTAACTGACACGGCTCGGGGGTTTAAATGGTTTGACCCAAACGATCAGAAGCACCTGAGCGCGCTCGACGAAAGGCTCAATCAAAACTATTTCGTCGGATTGGCAGCTCGACGAATTCAGCTCGGCCAGGCAAACTATCTTGAAGGCTATTCGGTTTGGGAGGGATTACTCTCTCTGGTTCCGCGCTTCTTCTGGCCCGAGAAGCCGGTATTTGCCGGTAGTCCACAAATCGTTTCGAAGATGACTGGCCTTCACCTTTCTCCCAAAACGTCGTTTGGTGTGGGAAATGTGATGGAGTTTCAGATTAATTTTGGGGTTCCGGGAGTCGTCATTGGCTTTGTTGTGCTTGGGTGGCTCATCGGTACCCTCGATCTCAAAGCAGCTGTTGCGGAAGCTGGGGGAGATCTGGGCGGGATGATTCTCTTCTTTCTCCCCTGCGTAGCTCTGATTCAACCGAACGGGTCAATTGTGGAACTCACCGGTGGCTCAGCCGCTGCGCTGGTGGCAGCGTATGGTTGAAAGTGGGCGTGGAAGCACTGGGCTGCCCATCGCGCTAGCTCGAGAACGAGATATTCACATCCAGACGAAGCGGTCCTAACGGCTTCACATTGAAGATTGAGTGAAGCAGTACGGCGTCGCACACAAAATGGGTGCTGGCAGTGACTAGGACTGGTTGTGGTCCGCGTCCGGCACGACCTTTGCTAGTTCGAAATCGATGAGAGCGGACGAAGGAAGAGCTTTCCTATTCAAGGGACCGGCTGGCGCTGCTTGACGCCGTGTCCCAATGCCTTGGCCGCTTGACTTTTTGCGAAAATCTACGCTAGGTCATGTGTCTTAGTAGGAGATTGGTAGGTCATCATCCCGACGATGAGCGGCATCGCGGGATGGCGAGCCAGGCATGGTTGGTGATTGCACATCGACGATCAAGGCAAGATGAGTGACATTGTTTCGACCTTCTATCCAGAAAACAGGGCGGGCGGCTTTTCACGTTGCGACGGCACCGTTCAATTCTATCAACGGGTTCACGCTTTGCTGCGTCCTGACTACCTTGTGCTTGATTTTGGCGCCGGCCGTGCCGCGGCCTATTATCAAGATCCTTCGTTTTATAGGAAAAGCCTCCGCAACCTGCGAGGCGAAGGAAGGCGGGTCGTCGGCGTAGACGTCGATCCGATTGTGTACACAAATCCTTGCATTGACGAGGCTGTCGTCATCGATTCGGCTTCGCCGTTGCCATTCCCCAAGGACACCTTCGATCTTATTGTCTCGGATTCGACTTTCGAGCACGTGTCTGATGCAACCCAGATCGCATTCGAACTCGATCGTGTGCTTAAGATCGGGGGATGGATCTGTGCTCGGACGCCCAACCGTAACGGCTATGTCGCTTTGATGAACCGCATTGTGCCCGCCGGTGTCGCAAGGCGGCTTGTTTCGTCGGCGCAACCCGACCGCAAGGTCGAGGACATTTTCCCCGCTTATTACCGCATGAACACGCTAGGAACGCTGAATACGCTGTTTCCAGCCGATCGCTATGAGCACATGAGTTTCGCGTTCGATTCGGAGCCGAGATATCACTTCAATCAGAGCGGTATATTCTTCCTCCTTCTCGTATTACACAGCCTTACGCCGCCAGGTCTGAGAAACACACTCATGTGCTTTATTCACAAACAGAACTGAAGATCCTCGCATGGATCCACCCGTATGCATTGTGACGCGCGTAGGAACAAGCACCTCAAGGCTACCAGCATCGCAGCGGCTTATCTGAGCCTGAACGTAGTAGCCGGAGTCGCAGGACGCGGCGGGCTAAATAGAAGTGAATACCAGCGGGTGAGTGCTTAAGCCAGACCGCGGGAATTATCGATAACAAGGCCTCCCGGCGCGATGACCTCATCACGAACTGCTTATTGGGATTCTTCCGGAAGGTCCCTCAGTCAAGCTTTGGTACGTCTCAAGCCCTAACTTCTCATTATGAAAGTCTTTGTTGCTGGAACCAGTCTACTGCCGAGTTATGGTGGCCCGGCATTTTCGGTTTCTCGCTTGGCCACGGCTTTGACGGAAGCCGGGGCAGAGGTCGGCCTGTGGGCTCCCGACCAGTCAGCAAGGTTCACGCAACTGTTGCCCGCGCGGTCGTCCGTGCGGCGTTTGACTGGTACCGAAGCCGAGGCTTTGGATAGCTTCGGCAAGACTGATGTTCTGCACGATAACGGTATCTGGCTGCCGCATAACCACCGACTCACTGTGCTGGGAGAAAGCCGCGGCATATCCCGGGTCGTGAGCACGAGGGGCATGCTTGAACCTTGGGCAATCAACCATAAGCGCCTTCGGAAAAATCTCGCCTGGTGTTTGTATCAATGTCGCGATTTGAAACAGGCGCGCTGTCATATCGCAACTGGTGAGGCGGAAGCCCAGAACCTGCAACATCTCGGGCTCGGAGTCCCCATCGCAACCGTTCCAAACGGTGTTGATGTGCCAGAAGAGCGTCCACAGGGTATGGGTTCGGGAACTGAAAGAGCGGTACAAGGTGGACCAAGAACAGCGCTTTTCTTGGGTCGAATCTACCCCATCAAGGGCCTGCCGATGTTAATTGAAGCTTGGGCGCGTGTGCGACCCGATGGTTGGATTTTGCGGATTGCAGGGCCCGATGAAGCAAGCCATCAGAAGCAAGTAGAAAAGGCAGTGACCGCTGCCGGCTTGGGGCAAGTGGTTTCCTTCACGGGCCCTCTCGCATATGGAATGAAGAAGTCTGCCTTTTTCGACGCGGAGCTGTTTGTACTCCCAACCCATTCGGAAAGTTTCGGGATCGTAGTCGCCGAAGCACTTGCCCACGGCTTGCCTGTCCTAACGACCACCGGGGCACCGTGGTCAATTCTGCCAAGCAGCGGCTGCGGCTGGTGGGTGGACGCAACAGTCGATGGCATTGCAGAAGGTTTGCGTCAGGCAACAACTCTAGGTCCCGAAACACTCTGGTCGATGGGTGCGAAAGGCCGTGCATTAGTCAGTAGGCAATTTGGCTGGAAACGCATCGCAGATCTCATGCTGTCGACGTACCAAGCAGTATTAGCCGATGAGATTCCACACAAAGCAGCGTCCTCAATCGGCTTCAGGTTGTTAACAAAGTAAGATGTAGCACACGAGTCACAACGTTGATTTGACGAGAGCTGACTATGAATAAAATTGCTTCACTGGTTTTGTTATGCGTCTCGTGCAAGCTTGCAGATGCACAGACAGTAATTGCGGGCCAGGACCAACGAAATGAGCGAACCCTAGCAGTAGAACCACGTGCATCTCTCAGAATAAACCCCACAAATGGTGTGGTGCCGGTGCGGTCGAGTGCCACCGCATTCTCTAACTCCCCCTTATCTGTGGATATAAATGGCAACCTTGAAATAGGGGCAAATCCGGCTCCAGATTCCGCTAACGGCGGTCTAACCATGGTAGGCACATTTGCTCGATCGAATATTGTGGAAATCCACAATAATTATGCGGTGGGAATTGATCTCTACACTCACAGCGATGAGGAGTTCAGGGCGCCGTATCTTAACCTCTACAAGTCGCGTGGAACGAAACTAGCTCCGACTCCAGTTATGTTCACGGGTTATGAGTTGGATAGTATAGGCGGTCTTAACTTTGGCGGATGGGATGGTTCCAAATACTTTGCCGGGTCCGCTGCGATCTATACCCAGACCGATGAGAACTGGGATGATACACACCACGGCGGTCATATATCTATCTACGGAACTGACCCGGGGGGTAATACACAGCAAATTGCTCAGTTTGGCGGCGTGGACCCTAACAACAATCCTGTCGCTGGTAATATCATTCTCTATCGGCCGCTGACGTGGGGAAATAATTCTGATTCTCGCCCTGGCTTATTTCCGGGTGGAGCTTCAAGTCCTCCGGTATTACACGTAAGGGCAGCAGATGACAGCGAAGACGCAACCCTTACAGCCGGAGCGCTTGTAGAGACGATTACGCACACGCCTTCCAGCTCATCCGATATGGGAACGACTGGGCAAATCGCTTGGGACTCAGGCTATGTCTACGTGTGCGTCGCTACGAACACCTGGAAGCGAGCAGCAATTTCATCGTGGTAATGTACTGGCCTAGTCAATATTGCGGTTACACCATTGCAATGATTTATTCAACAACGCCGCGAGGTATTTTTCACAGTGAAGGATGGAAGCGGCTCCTGACTTACGAAGGCGGCCCTGAAAAAGGCAGGGGATCGAAACGGGAATGAAGATTCTGGGGCTTAACGCGTTTCACGGCGATGCATCCGCAGCGTTGGTGCAGGACGGACATCTTGTGGCCGCGTTGGAGGAGGAGCGGCTGAATCGCATCAAGCACTGGGCGGGGCTGCCCTTGCTTGCGGCAAAAGCCTGTCTCGCAGGCGCGCAACCGGACCATATAGCAATTTCGCGCAATCCTAAGGCTCATCTGAGGGACAAACTGATGCGGACAGCTTTGCGGCCACACCGTTGGTTTAACCTCAGTTCCCGTGCCGTCAATAGTTTGCGGATCGCGCAGGTTGGCGAGTCGCTGGCAGCAGAGGGGATTGTGTCACAGCAAACGCGACATGTGCACTTCGTCGAGCATCACCGGGCGCACCTGGCCAGCGCGTTTTTCCCATCGCCTTTTGAAGAGGCTGCCGTCATCTCCATCGACGGCTTCGGGGATTTCAGCAGTGTCATGTGGGGCGTAGGGAAGGGCAATCAGATAGACGTACGAGGCTCTGTCTCCTTCCCGCATTCGCTGGGCATTTTCTATACTGCGTTCACACAATTCCTCGGTTTCCCCAAGTACGGTGACGAGTACAAGATGATGGGTCTGTCCGCCTATGGTGAGCCCAGATTTGCCGAACAGGTGCGGCGCGTGATCCGCACGCAGAGAGATCAGTGCCGGCTGGATCTGGATTACTTCACCCATCACAGTAAGGGCGTTGAAATGACCTGGTACGGAGGGGAGCCGACGCTGAATGCGGTCTTTTCGCACCGGATGGCGGAGGAGTTCGGCGAGCCGCGCACACCGCGGTCTGAGATCCGGCAGAGGGACATGGACCTGGCGGCTTCCGTGCAACTGGTGCTTGAGGAAAATTACTTCGCGCTATTGAATTTTGTCCAGAAGCAGACGGGCGCGACCGCGCTTTGCCTGGCAGGCGGCGTGGCGTTGAATTGCGTGGCCAACGGTATGATCTTCGAGCGTACGAACTTCCGGAACGTGTACGTACAGCCGGCGGCGCACGACGCGGGAACCTCGATTGGCGCGGCACTCTATGTGCAGCATCAAGAGCTAAAGCTACCGCGGTGTTTTGAGATGCGGCACGTGTATTACGGGCCCGAGTATTCAGACAGTGAGATCGAGCACGATCTGGAGGGAGCCGGATGCAAGTACCACAAGCTTGCAGAGAAGGACCTGATTGGCAGCACAGTGGAGGCGATTGCCCAGGGGAAGATCGTCGGTTGGTTTCAGGGTCGTATGGAGTTTGGGCCGCGCGCTCTGGGGAACAGAAGCATCCTTGCGGACCCGCGCCGCAAGGATATGAAAGAGATTCTCAACAGCCGTATCAAGTATCGTGAGCCTTTCAGGCCGTTCTGTCCGTCGGTTCTTTCGGAGAAGGTGGGCGATTATTTCGAGATGGACTATCCCTCGCCATTCATGGTGATGGCATACAAGATCAAGCCAAGGCAACGCGAGCGGATCCCGGCGGTGACGCACGGCGACGGGACCGGGAGGCTCCAGACTGTGGAGCGCGAAGTGAATCCGCGATATTGGGAGCTGATTCACAAGTTCGAGGAAGTAACAGGAGTGCCGGTGCTGCTAAACACATCTTTCAATGAGAATGAGCCCATCGTCCAAACGCCGGCCCAGGCAATCGACTGCTTCCTGCGAACGCGGATGGACGTACTCTCGATCGGTGGGTTCATACTGCATAAGGAAGAAAATGTGCGGCTGAGCGAAAACCGGACGGCGTTTGCAGAGTTACAGGCAGGGTGAGTCATTGTTCAATCGCAACATAGACCTCATGCACGTCCTGGCCATCAATCAGTTCTTTTGGCCTGATACGGCGGCGACGGGGCAGTTCCTGACTGATGTAACTCGTGG
>Ga0210393_10002360_pt1 | contig 15551 bp, 11 predicted proteins | sample IncBWC27OmetaG_FD_160068 | JGI IMG/M metagenome (GOLD analysis project Ga0210393, IMG submission 160068) | Forest soil microbial communities from Barre Woods Harvard Forest LTER site, Petersham, Massachusetts, United States - Inc-BW-C-27-O ... | reverse complement strand
TCCTGGGCCCCGGGGCGGCCGCCGCCATCTCGGTCGGCGTCCTACTGTCGATCTACGGTTATCTCAGCGCCAACATGCTGCACACCCCGCGCCTGACGTTCGCGCTGGCCGAACGCGGAGACTTCCCAAAAATCTTCGCTCGCATCCATAAACGATTTCACACCCCGTATATCTCCATCGTGTTGTACACAGCGCTGCTGCTAGCCTTCACGCTCGTAGGCAATTTCCGCTGGAATATCACGCTTTCGGCCATCGTCCGCCTCTTCACCTACAGCTCTGTGGCCATAGCGCTTCTGGTGCTACGAAAGCGCACGCCGGATGCTAACGCATTTCGCCTACCCGCCGGCAAGCCGCTCGCCATCGTCGCTATTCTGTTCTGCGTAGTCCTGCTCGCCCGAACCCCGCTCAGTAATTCCACGGCAGTCCTCATCACCGCCGCTCTGGCAACTGCAAACTGGGTTGCAGTCCGCCACACTCCACCCCCGAACGAGACCGATTGAGGTCGTTCTTCACCAAACAAATCGACCCGCCGACAACGATGTATAGAAGAATGTGGGGGATAGTCAGGGGTAGAGCTTCAACTCGGGTTCAAACGTTTGTCGCGAACTGGACATACTCAACATTTACAGACGTCCCTTAGCGCTTAATTTTGTATCTTTATCAACCTTTATTCCGTCCATTCGATCGCTGCTTGCATCTATTCCATGGGTGTTCGCACTCACCAGATCGGCGAAGGTTCAGCGAAGCTCTGTCGCTCCTCGCTCGGACGAAAAACTCACGAAGGAATCCACGCCTATGCCACTGCGTATCAGCCTTTTTCTTCTCCTGCCCCTGCTGTCCGCCTCCGCGCTCTGCGCACAACCCCAAACTTCGCAATCGCAGGCGCCGGCTGATAAAATCTATCTCGACGTCGTTGTCACTCGGAAGTCCGGACCGCCCATTTCCGGCCTTCAACAGCAAGACTTCACCCTCCTCGACAATAAAGCCCCCCAGACTATCTCGTCGTTCAGGGCCCTCACCGCCACCCAGGCTCCCATGGAGATCCTCATAGTTGTCGACGCGGTGAACATCGATTTCGAGAAAGTAGCGTACGTTCGTGAGGAGCTCGACAAATTCCTCCGTGGCAACGGAGCTCACCTCGCCGTGCCTACCTCGCTTGCCTTTTTCACGGACCAAGGCACGCAAATTCAGGAAGGCCTCACCACCGACGGCAACGTACTCAGCGATGTGTTGGATAAGCAAACCGTTAGTCTCCGTACCATCCGGCGAACCTCGGAGTATCAGGCCTCCGACCGCTTCAATCTCTCCATCCAGGCCCTCCACGAACTTGCGGCGCGCGAGTCATCGCGCCCTGGACGCAAGATGATCCTTTGGATTTCTCCTGGCTGGCCCTTACTCTCCGGCCCGGCGGCCGTGTCCTTCATCGACTCCAAGCAAGAGCAGCAACTCTTCGCGAATGTTGTGGACCTTTCGACCCAGCTGCTGAAGGCTCACATTACTCTTTACGGCATCGACCCCCTCGGGGCCACCGAGAGTGAGTTGCGCGCTACTTACTACGAAACCTTCCTCAAAGGGGTTAAGGAACCCAGCCATGTTTTGCCTGCGAATTTGGCGCTGCAGGTACTCGCCATACAGAGTGGTGGCCTTGCGCTCAACTTCAACAATGACGTGGCGAGTCTCTTGCGACAATGTCTCGCCGACACGCAAGCCTACTATCAAATCTCCTTCGATCCGCCCGCCGCTAGTAAGCCCAACGAATACCATCAGCTGGAAATCAAGGTCGCGAAATCGGACCTTACAGCGCGCACCCGTCAGGGCTACTATGCGCAGCCTTCTCCCCACTAACCCGACTCCACGACTTTCCTTGATCGCACAAGAGAAGGGGCAGGGTAGGTCTCAACAACTTCCAACATCCTTTTCCCGCAAACCGTATTCTTTCACATTCCCACGATCATCTGGGATTTAGATGACAGCCTCAGTGGCACAGCCATTCCTGGCTGTAGTCCTGAGCCATTTTCCGTGGATTCTCGTCTAGTGCCAACCGGCCATGAACCGGACCATCCCCGTTCTTAATCGCGGACGTTCCGCGAAAGCGACATCACATTTCTCCGTCGCTTGGAATCGACGCCAAATCGTGACATATTCACCCGCTGGCAGGCTTACTACCAACGTGCCTGACACCACGAGAGGACGACCAACCAATGAAGCGGATCGGCTTGCGAAGCGGCTTGGTAGCCGCGGCACTCATGCTGTGCTCCGGCAGCGCATTCGCGCAGCAGGCAGCGAAGCATCCCATCACGTTCGACGACATGATCCGGATGCACCGCGTCGGCGAGCCGCAAGTTTCCCCAGACGGAAAATGGGTCGCCTACACGGTGGCAACACCCGACATGGACGCCAACCGCAGCGCCAGCAACATCTGGCTCGCGTCCACCGAAGGCGGCGCGCCGATCCAATTGACGCAAAGCGGCCATGATTCGTCGCCCGTATGGTCTCCGGACGGCAAAACGATCGCTTTCCTTTCCTCGCGTGCAGGCGAGTCGCAGGTTTACCTTCTGTCAATGGAGGGCGGCGAGGCCCATCCCTGGACGCATCTCTCCACCGGTGCGGACATCGTCAAATGGTCTCCTGACGGCAAGACCATCGCGTTCACCTCCTCCGTCTACCCGGATTGCAAGGACGATGCCTGCAATAAATTGCGCGACGACGAAAAGGAAAAGAACAAAGTGAAGGCTCACGTCGCCGAGCAGCTCCTCTACCGCCATTGGACGCACTGGTCTGAAGGTAAGCGCAGCCATCTATTCGTGGTGCCCGCGCCCAATGCGCCGGCCCAAACCGAAGCCAGCGCAGCTCCACGTGACCTGACCGAAGGCGCAATCTACGACATCCCTCCCGACGAACGCAGTGGTCCCGAGGACGTGAATTTCTCTCCAGACGGAAAGGAAATCTGCTTCACGGCGGTCACCGACAAAGTCGAGGCCATCAGCACCAACGGGGACCTTTTCCTGTTTCCGGTAGCCGGCGGTGCCGAACCCAAGAAAATCACTACGAATCCAGGCTTCGACGGCAATCCCGTCTATTCTCCCGACGGGAAATTCATCGCCTATCACGCCCAACTCACGCCCGAGTATGAATCCGACCGCTGGCGCGTGATGCTCTACGATCGACAAAGCGGCAAGAGCGAAAATCTTTCGGAAGCCTTTGACCGCAGCGCGGATCAGCTTGCATGGTCGGCCGACAGCAAGAAAATTTTCTTTGTCGCCGAAAACGAAACTCTCCAGCCGGTCTATGCCATGGAAGCCCGTGCGGGCGCGCAGCCGCAGAAAGTTGTCGCGGAAGGATTCAACACCGGTTTGTCGATCAGCACCGATGGCAAGACGCTCGCTTTCGAGCGCACCAGTCTGACGATGCCCGCGGAATTGTTCGCAGCAAGCAGCAATGGCACCGGAGCCCGCCAGATCACCCACCACAACGATTCCATCCTCGCGACCCTGGAGATGAACGAGCCAGAAACATTCTGGTTCGTCAGCGCCGACGGAACCCGTGTCCAAGCCATGATCGTGCGTCCACCAAATTCCGACCCCGACAAAAAATATCCGCTGTTGGTGCTGCTGCACGGCGGGCCGCAGACTATGTTTTCGAACGCCTGGGGATATCGCTGGAACCCCCAGGTTTTCTCCGCTGCAGGGTACGTCAGCTTGATGATCAACCGCCGCGGTTCCACCGGCTACGGCCAGAAATTCACAGACGAAATCACCAACGATTGGGGCGGCAAAGCGTACGCCGACGTGATGAAAGGCATCGACGCGACGGTCGCGAAATACAAATTCGTCGATGGAACGAAAGTCGCCGCGGCCGGCGGATCCTACGGCGGGTACATAGCGGACTGGCTCGCCACGCACACCGGCCGCTTCAAGGCCATCATCAGCCACGCAGGCATTTACGATAAAGCCGCGATGTTCGCCACCGAAGAACTGTGGTTTGAAGAACACGACATGCAAGGCACTCCGTGGACGGCGCCCGAAAACTATAAGAAGTGGTCACCATCCACGTACGCCGCTGACTTGGGCAAGTACAAGACGCCGACGCTGATTATTTGCGGGGAGCGCGATTACCGGGTGCCGTACACGCAGTCTCTGGAATTTTTCAGCGCGCTGCAGCGCCAGGGCGTTCCTTCCAAGTTGGTGGTATTTCCAGACGAAGGCCACTGGATCCTAAAGCCGCAGAACGCCCAGTTTTGGTACAAGACGTTTCTGGACTGGCTCGCGGAGTATTTGAAATGAGCAAGAACTCTTAGGGCGGCACCCTGCAGCCGCTTAGGGCGGCGCCCTGTAGCCGCGGTCTCCGGGACCGCGGGGTTTAGAGTACAAAGCAACCCGAATCTAGGCCGCCAGCAACCGCTGCAAAGCACGGCGGAGAAAACGGAAAAGGTGAAAGAGAAGAAAGACCGCCAGTGCGATGAGCAGCACGACGACAACAATGGTCGCACGCGGATGAACTGTGGCCATCCACGTCAACCAGACGGCAAGGACGTCCTCGCCGAAACTCAGAGTCCAATTGCTGAACGGCTCCGGGCTCGCATTTACCGCGGCTCTCGCACTGGCTTTGGTCCCATGCGAAGTGAGTGCAACTCCCCCGGCAAGCAGCGCCGCTCCCCAGCGCCATTCCGGAGGTACCCCGCCGGCAGCGCCATAGGCGAGCAGCGCAGCCGCCGGGGGACGAATCACGGTATGAATCGCGTCCCAAACACTATCGACATACGGAATTTTATCGGCGAGGAATTCGATCACGTACAGCGCGATCGCAATGCCCAGCACCCAAGGGTGCGACAGAACTTGCAGCGGCACCGGCAGCTGAATCACGCCGAAGCGCTGCAGCAGTCCTAGAGTGGCGATCGTGGCGTAAAGATTCAGGCCGGATGAGAATCCAGCGCCAAGCGCCAGGCCGAGAGTTTCGACCGGATTCATGGAGGTAGTCTAGCACCAAGCGTGGCGAGTAGCCGCGCGATGCCCCAGCTTGCCCAGTCCATAACCGCGACGACGAAGGTCCGCCTAGCGATATTTTTTGCGGCGCCGTGGCACTAACTCAGCGCGCCGGCCGCAATGAGTTCTTTTTTCATGCCAGCCCAGCTTTGACGCGACGATGCTTCGGGAGTGCCGGCGCCGCGCCAGTGAGTTTCCAGGCTGACGACGTAGTGGTAGCCGTCACGTTTGAGCGCCGAAAATTGCCCGGTCCAATCGATGATACCCTCGCCCATTGCAGCCCAGTCGTAGCCTTTACCGTCGGATTTTCTTGTGACGTCTTTGCAATGGCAATGGCCAATGCGCTCTTTGGGTAGCAGGTTGTAACCGTCGGGAAATGGAGTTTCGCCGGCTGCAGCGGCGTTGCCGGGATCCCAGTTGAGCATGAAATTGTCGGCTTTGACTTGAGCCAGGACTTTCGCGGATTCGGCGGCTGTCGCGGTGTTGCAGGCCATCTCGTTTTCGAGGATCAGGATAATTTTGGATTTCGCGGCGATACCGGAGGCTTCCCGGAGTTTATCGTCGATGGCTGCGCGATAAGGGGTTTGATCGTCGAGCCGCCAGAAATCAAAGAGTCGCACGCGGTCGGTTTGAAATGCCTTGGCCAGTTCAATGCTGCGTTCCAGGACCTCGGGCTGCTGCTCGAACGTGAAATCGGCGTTGAATTGGTCGCGCTTGGGGCTGAATTTGGATTGTGGCGCCCCAGGCCAATCAACCTTAAAGAGCGGGCTGGCGATGTCGGTGACGCGCAGTTTGTATTTCTCGAGGATGCGGCGCGCTTCGGCGATTTCATTGGCGTCGAGCTTGAGCATGTTTTTGTTCCACATCCCGCGCAGTTCGATCCAGTCCAAGCCAAATTCGCGCGAGACGATTTCGCAGGTGTGGCCAAAATCCTGGGAAATTTCATCGTTGATGACAGCGATATGGAAAGGCGATTTCATATCGTCACGCCCAATTTCTCTTCGAGATATTTCTTGCTGATCGCGGCGCACTCTTTCGGAGTGCGGGTCTTGTCGGGAACGTCATCGAGTTCAACGACGGCCCAACCGCGGAAGTTGACCTTGTGAAGCGCTTGGAAGATGGCGGGAAGATCGACCTGGCCGCGGCCGAGTTCCACGAAGCGGTAGGATTTTCGTGGATCGCTGTTGCCGGATAGCTTTTCGACATCCTTGATGTGGAGGAAGAGCAGGCGATCGGAATATTTTTCGATGCATTTTACGGGATCGCCGCCACCCTGAAAGTAGTGCGCCACGTCGAGTTCGAGCTTGGCATAGCGTGGATCGGTGGCTTCAAGGATCTGGTCCAATTCCTCGGGGCGTTCGCCGAGGGAGCCCATGTGGTTGTGATAACCGACAGGGATCCCGAGATCGGCGGTACGCTTGCCAAGCTCCGTGAGCAACTGGCCCAGGCGCTTGTAGTCGGCGGAGGTAGTCGCGCGATTTTTTGGGCGATCATCGGTGACTTGAAGATATTTTCCGCCGGCATCGCGGAGAAATGTAGCGTGCGTTACATGTTTGCTGATTTCACCGGATTCCGGCGCGTCAATATTGATGCCACCGCTGGAAAGGGCGACGAAATCAAGATTATGTTTAGCGAGGAGTTCACGGAGCGGCTGCGCGCTGCCAAATTCTTCAATGCAATTGGAGCGTATCTGGATGCCGCGAAATCCTAGCGCGGAGACATCGTCGATCGCTTGGCGATCGTTGCCGCCCCAGGTGATGGCCGCATATCCGTAATGAATTTCGCTGGGGCCCGGAGGAATCGGCGTGTCGAAGTACGACAGATCAACCGGAGGATACAAGCGTTGACGGGCGCCCAGCAGCTTTACGGGAATACTCGATGCGGCGGCCACTGCAGCCATCCCGGCGATGAATTCACGACGCGGCACTCGAGTTTTCACGGTTCCCTCCAGGAGTTATTTTCTTTCACGTCAATGTTTTCCGCGCTTTTTGTCTTTCGCGCTCGGTTTCGCTTTCGTCGCCGTTTTGCTCTTCGATTTGGATGCTCGCCGCACTGGGGCCGCCGCACCGTAGCCGTTCGGATGGGCGAGAAACCAGTCCCAGGCGCTGCGCACGATATCTTCCAGGCTGGCATAGTTCGGCCGCCAGTGGAGTTCGCGTTTGATTTTTTCCGAACTGGCCACCAGGACGGCGGGATCGCCGGGGCGGCGCTCGACTTCGCGAACGGGAATCGGGTGCCCGGTAACGCGGCGCGCGGTCTCAATAACTTCGCGGACGCTAAAACCCTTCCCATTGCCAAGGTTGTAAATCAATTTGTCTTTTTCGCGCAATGCGTCAAGAACCAGGAGATGCGCGCTGGCGAGATCACCCACATGAATATAGTCACGAATGCAGGTGCCGTCCGGCGTGGGATAGTCGGTGCCAAAGATGGAGAGACTCTCGCGCTTTCCCAGAGCGACCTGCAAGATCAGCGGAATCAGATGCGATTCCGGATGATGGTCCTCGCCCTGGTCGGGAGTCGCGCCGGCAGCGTTGAAATAGCGGAGGCAGGCGTAACGTAAGCCGTGGATGCGGTGGAACCAGTCCAGCATGTGCTCGACCAGGAGCTTGGATTCGCCGTAGGTGTTTGTGGGATGAAGCGGGTCGGTTTCTTCGATCGGAGTGCGGTCGGGCGTGCCGAACAGCGCGGCTGTGGAGGAAAAGACGAAGCGCGGAACCTTATGAGCCAGGACTGCTTCCAGCAATGTGAGTGAGTTGGCGGTGTTGTTGCGAAAATATTGTTCGGGGAATTTCATGGACTCGCCCGCTTCGATGGACGCGGCGAGGTGTACGACGCCGTCGAAGCGATGCTTGCCGAAGATGCGATCGAGAGCGGCGCGGTCTGAAGTGTTTCCGACGACCAGTTTGGCGGCCGGAGGAACAGCTTTTTTATGGCCGTTTCCCAGATTGTCGAAGACGATGACTTCGTAGCCTTTTTTCAGGAGTTGGGAGGTGATTACGCTTCCGATGTATCCGGCTCCTCCGGTGACTAGGATGCGATCGGGCATGTTCTGTGTGTTCCTCGATGGAGTTAAGTTAGAGCGCCGCGCTAGGCTCCGGAAACCAGAAGCGACTCGTCTCAATTGAAGGCCCGGGCGCAAACGATTACATCAAGAAATTGGCATTCGCGCCAGTGACGCGGCAAGAAAAATGAATTCGTGAGTCGGGTTTACTTGAGAGGCTTGCCTGGTGCCGGTGGTTTGGTGGACACAGGCGACAGTGTCTCCGATAGGTGGGCGCTGCTACAATCTCTTGGACTCATGGACAATTCGTCAGCGATTTTCGCACGCCATCTCCACAAGGCGTTCCCCGTTGCCGTTCGCGGGGAAGGGTGCTGGATTCACACCGCCGATGGGCGTCGTTTCCTTGATGCGTCGGGTCAGGCCGCCGTGGTGAACATCGGGCACGGAGTTGCCGAAATTGGCCGGGCGATGGCGGAGCAGGCTTCGCAGATTGCTTTTGCTCACACGTCGCAATTTCATACGGCATCGGCGGAGAGGCTGGCCGGACGGCTGATCGCGTTGGCTCCCGCGAATTTTCACAACGGCGGCCGGGTATATTTCACATCCGGGGGTTCGGAAGCTAACGAGACCGCGATCAAGCTGGCGCGCCAATATTTTTTGGAGCGCGGGTTTACGAGGCGTTACCGCGTGATTTCACGCCGGCAGAGTTATCACGGCAGCACCCTGGGGGCGATGTCGGTCAGTGGCAACGTGGCTCGCCGCGCGCCCTACGCGCCATTGCTCGCGGAGTGGGGACACGTTGCGCCGTGCTTTTGCTATCACTGCCCGTTTGAGATGAAGTTTCCGGAATGCGGCCTGGCGTGCGCCGAGGACCTGGACTCATTCCTCGAACAAAATGATGCCGAAAGTGTCGCTGCGTTCATTTTTGAGCCGGTAGTCGGCGCCACGCTCGGAGCTGCGGCGCCGCCGCCTGGCTACGTTGCGCGTATCGCGGAAATTTGCCGAAGGCGCGGCATACTCTTGATCGCCGACGAGATCATGAGCGGCATGGGGCGCACCGGGAAACCTTTTGCGGTGCAGCACTGGAATGTTCAGCCCGACATTATTTTGGTAGGGAAGGGAATTGCGAGCGGGTATGCGCCATTGGGTGCGGTTCTGGTGGCGCCACACGTCGTGGAGGCATTCGAACAAGGTTCGGGAGCGTTTCAGCACGGATTCACGTACCAGGCTCACCCGGTGGCAACGGCTGCGGGGAATGCAGTTCTCGACTACATAGAATCGAGGGCACTCTTCGATCGTGTTGAGCGAGCTGCAAAGATTCTGCGTGCGGCGCTTGCGCCATTGGAGTCTCATCCTCATATGGGCGAGATTCGAGGCCGCGGTCTGCTGGTGGGTGTTGAGTTCGTGAAAGACAAGTCGACGCGAGAGCCGTTTCCGAAGGAGGAAAATATAGCGGACCGTATCCGGCAGGCTGCGCTTGAAGAAGATCTACTGACCTATCCAACCCAGGGGTGCGTGGACGGAGTGCGCGGTGATCATATACTTCTGGCGCCGCCCTTCATTGTGAGCGACGAGGAATCTGCGATAATCGCAAGGTCTCTAACAACCGCGCTAGCTCGTGTTTTCTTTCAGTGAATCGCAAGCGAAGCCACCATATTTTCATCGGACCAATGTTGATGCGTTGTACGCCTATATCTTGGGAGCGAAAAACACGAAATGCGTCATTTCCCGCAGTGGTTCTTTTTCTTGATTTGCGTTTTTGCGTTCGCGACGGTGCAACTGCGCGGACAGGCAAACGGCAACGCGAAACCCCGCGCTCGCGATCTGGGGATTCCCTTTGACGGCACGCCCGGCCCGCTCAATGCCATTACTGACGTGGCCGGCGTGAGCGTTGGACACACGACGCTCATTTCCGGAGAAGGCAAGCTGGTGGTCGGGCAGGGGCCAGTCCGCACTGGTGTCACCGCTGTTCTGCCGCGGGGCAACGACTCTATCGCCGATCCCGTGTTCGCCGGATGGTGGTCGCTCAACGGTAATGGAGAAATGACCGGTACGACCTGGATGGAAGAGTCTGGATTTCTTATTGGTCCAGTGATGATCACGAACACGCATAGCGTTGGCGTCGTGCGCGATGCCGCCATTCAGTGGCGCGTGTCGCACGGGAAAATCGGTCCGGACGACGATTGGTGGTCGCTTCCCATTGTCGCGGAGACGTGGGACGGATGGCTGAATGATATTAACGGCTTCCACGTGAAGCCGGAACACGCGCTCCATGCCATTGAATCCGCTACGTCAGGTCCCGTCCAGGAAGGCAACGTTGGTGGCGGCACGGGAATGGTGTGCAACGAATTCAAGGGCGGGATTGGCACATCGTCGAGAAAGCTGACCGCGAAAGAGGGAGGGTACACCGTTGGCGTGCTGGTGCAGTGCAATTTTGGACGAAGGCCGAACCTGCGAATTGCAGGAGTGCCGGTGGGCCGGGAGATCCCGCAGGATCCCGCGTACAGCGCGGAAAAATCGTTCGGCGAGGGTGAATATGGCTCGATCATCGTCGTAGTAGCCACGGACGCGCCGCTGGTTGCGCATCAACTGAAGCGCGTGGCGCGAAGAGTTTCGCTCGCACTAGGGCGGCTTGGGAGCATTTCGGGGAATGGCTCCGGCGACATTTTCGTTGCGTTCTCTACGGCAAATCCCGGGGCCGCTGCTCCAGATCATGTCGTCGATCTTAAGATGCTCCCCAACGAAAGGATCGAACCCATTTTCGCGGCGACCATCCAAGCCACCGAGGAGGCCGTCGTCAACGCCATGATCGCCGCCGACACCATGACGGGCATCGACAATCATCGCGTGATTGCGCTGCCGCACGACGAACTGCGAGCGGTGTTGAAAAAATACAATCGTCTCCAGTAACCGAGAATTTCTTCCGGGACGCCGCATGAGATACACCAGCCATTTCACATATTTCTTCGCGGCAATCTGCTTTTTCGGTTGCTCCAAGCCCGCCGGTTCTATCCTTGCGGTCACGCACGTCACGGTCATCGATGCTACCGGCGCGCCGGCGCGGCCCGATATGACCGTCTTGATCAACGATCGCAAAATTGCTGTCGTTGGCGGCTTCTCGTCCACATCGATTCCGCGCAATGCCCAAATCATCGACGCGAGCGGCAAATTCCTGACTCCGGGATTGGTCGATTCTCACGTGCACCTCACCGCCGCAGGGGAACCCAGCGGCAGCCGCGAGTTTTTTCTTCCGCTGTTGCTGGCGAATGGCATTACTACCGTTCGCGATATGGGTGGGTATCTGGAGTCTCTAGTGCCGCTGCGCCGGGACATCCGGCAAGGGAAGCGGCTTGGGCCGGAGATTTTCTTTGCGGGTCCCTATCTGGATGGGAGCCCGCCGTCGTTTCAGCCGTCGCTGGTGGTGACCAATGCCGTCGAGGCTGCTGAAGATGTGCACACGCTGGTCCAGCAGGGAGTCGATTTTATTAAGGTTCAATCGATTCTCAGCCGGGACGCCTACTTTGCGATTGCGCAGGCTGCCCGGCGCGAGCACATTTCATTCGTGGGCCACGTTCCCGACCGCGTTACCGCTGCGGAAGCTTCCAATGCGGGGCAGAAGAGCATCGAGCACCTTACCGGGGTTTTGCGGGCGTGCTCCAGTGAAGAGCCGCGGCTGATGCGCGAACAATTTCAGGCCGGACCGAAGAATGCAACGCCTGAGAGTTCCCATGCGCGCGAGATGCAATGGGAGCGCGAACTTTTGCGGACGTACTCGAATAAACAGGCGGGCGCTTTGATCGCCAAGTTTGTCCACAACCAGACCTGGCAAGTGCCCACGTTGATTTTGCTCCGCAACGACGCTTATCCCGGGCCAGAAACGGATTCGCCGGATGACCCGCTCTTGCAGCTTGTGCCGCGCACGATTGCGGCGCAATGGAAGCAGGTCCGGCTGACGCAGGACAAATTGTCCACTGCGAGTGATTTCGAATTGCGTGAGAAATTGCTAGCACAGTCGATGCACGTGGTCGCGCAGATGGAGTCATCCGGTGTACTCATTCTAGCGGGCACCGATAGCGCGGCACCCTACGTAATCCCGGGGTTCGCACTGCACGAGGAGTTAGCGCTGCTGGTGAAAGCAGGCTTATCGCCGATGCAGGCGCTTCAGGCCGCCACAAAAAATCCCGTCGCTTTTCTTGGCAAAGGCGAGACGCAGGGGACCATCGAAGCCGGTAAGAACGCCGACCTGTTGCTGCTCGATGCCGACCCTCTGGAAGATATTCGCAATACGCGGCGGATACGCGCGGTGATTCTTGGCGGACGACTGCTCGACCGATCGACGCTCGACAAATTCCTCTCGTCGGTCCAGACCTTCGCGGCGAGCCACTGAGCCTGTTCTTCTGGACAGCTCCCGCATTGAACAAGTTATTCCTTGCTGATACTTGTCGAGACTGTCGCTGCTTGATGTACTGAGGAGGTACGCAGAGGCTTCTCTCTTGAGGTGCCAAGTGTCAAAAAGACTGTTTGCGCTTACAGCAATATTAACCGTCGTGCTGACAGCGGCCGGGGGTTGCGGCGCGACAAAGGATCTGGGCGTCGCGAACGACGCCGTGACCCGATTCCATGGGCAGCTCGATAGCCAGGACTTCGCGACCATATACAGCCAGGCAGACCAAAGATTTCGCGACAGTATTTCTCAGCCAGATTTCCTCGCCTTTATGAACGCCGTCCACACCAAGTTGGGCAATGTCGCGAATGCATCCCGCAAGGGATTTTTCGTAAACTATAATACTTCCGGAACGCAAATACGCTTGACCTACGCGACGAAATTCGCCGGCGGCGATGGTCAGGAAGAGTTTGTCTGGGTGAAGAGCGGTGACGGACTAGCGCTTCTTGGCTACCACATCAATTCGATGGCGCTGATCACAAAGTAAGGTAGACGAGGAACGGATCCAAGCCGAAGATCCGCTGCGATTTTCCTTCTAGGCCACCGGCATTGCGGTCTTCCGTGGCGGATTGAAGAAAGGCAGCGGCACAATTTTCGCAGTGACCGTGTGACGAACGGATTCGACGGTCATTTCCACGTTCAGCGTGCTTCCGACTGCGCCGTGCTCGCGCTCCACGGACGCCAGGGCGATCATCTTTTTGAGCGTCGGCGACCACGTCGTCGAGGTCGCTTTGCCCACATGCTTCCCAGCACGATACACCGGAACCGCGACACGCGAGGCCATGCTGGGAACCTGCGGGGCCAGCCCCATCTTGTCGTACAACGCTTCCACTTCGTTCCAGTTGATCTCCAGGCCGACCAGGGAGCGCGCAGTGCCTTTCTTTTCCTCCGATGCCAGCGCTTCGCGTCCGACAAACGTTTCTTTCTTTAAATCCACGAGCTTGCCCAACCCGATTTCCCCAGGCGAATATCTTTGCGATTCGATCATCGCTTTTTTGCTCGATGTGTAATCGACTTCGATCAAGATCAGCCCGGCTTCGATGCGCGCAATATCCAGGGCCACCATACCGGCGGCATGAACATCGAAGATTTCGCCTTCGCTCATCAATTTGTCCCAGACCCGCACGGCATCTTTCCACGGCATCCATATTTCGAATCCCAAATCGCCGGTGTAACCGGTGCGCGAAATATCGACGGGCACGCCGGCGATCTTTCCGTGGGTCACGCGAAAATATTTCAGGTTGGCGACATTGGTGTCGGCTGCCGCATGCAGCAGCTGGCCGGACGTCGGGCCTTGCAGCGCGAGCGCGGCGGTCTGCTCGGAAATGTCGTCGATCTTCACGTTCAGGCCAAACGCGTTCTGTTGGAACCATCGCAGGCTGGGGTCCGCGGCTGTCCAGCGGTAGTCGTTCTCCCCGAGCCGCGTGATGGTGCCGTCGTCGATTACCTTGCCGTCGGGATCGCACCAGCAACAGTAGATCACCTGATCGACGCTGACCTTGTTGATGTCGCGGGAGATGACGCGGTTCACGAACTTGGTGGCGTCGCGCCCGGTGACGCGGTACTTGAAAAGCGGGGAAATATCGATCAATGCCGCCGAGTTGCGGATAGCGTTGTATTCATGCTCGTGGTGCATCTCGTAGACGCCCACGGTGTAGTAGCCAGACCACTCGCGATAATTGAGGCTCTCGCACAGGGCCATGGTGCGCTCATGAAACGCCGTTCCTACAGGCATGTTCTCCCCCGTCGCGCTGCGACGCAACGAAAGTATAGAAGGGGAGCGGTGCGTCAGCAAGAGAACTCAGGACAGGGTAGTGGTCAGGTTCCCATAACCGCTAGGCTGGTAGCTCTACCTTAGCGGCTCGCTAAAAGCGGACATTTCGTGTGCTGATTCAACCGAACATATCATGTGCTAACGACACCAACCGCCAGCTTCGTTGACTTACCTCGGGTCGAAAACTAACATGGCCGCAGTATGGCGGACTGCCAGTCACTGATCGGCCAAACCGTCTCCCACTACCGCATCGTGGAGAAGATCGGTGGCGGGGGTATGGGCGTCGTTTACAAGGCCGAGGATATTAAGCTGGGGCGCAATGTGGCCTTGAAGTTTTTGCCCAACGAATTTTCCGGAAACCAGCAAGTACTTGAACGATTCCAACGCGAGGCCCGAGCAACGTCGGCGCTTAACCACCCTCACATTCTTACCGTGTACGAGGTCGGGGAAGACAAAGGAATACTGTTCATTGCCACGGAACTGGTGGAGGGCCACACTCTTCGAGATTTGCTTCACGGCGCGCTATCCTGCGACCAGGCGTTGGCCTTCGCCAAACAGATTTTGGAAGCGCTGAGCAACGCACATCGTGCCGGCGTCGTACATCGCGACTTGAAACCCGAAAACATCATGGTGCGGCCAGACGGTTACGTGAAGCTGCTCGACTTTGGCCTGGCGAAGCTACTTCCTTCTCCTGTTGCTAGTCTCAGCGAAACTGCCGACGTGGATTTGACCGCGCCCGGTCAAATGTTGGGTACGGTTCGGTATATGTCGCCGGAACAAATCCTTGGCGAGTCGATTGATCACCGAAGTGACTTGTTTTCCTTCGCGATCATTCTTTACGAGATGGTTTGTGGCCGACATCCCTGGCAAGGAACTTCTGGCGTGGACATTCTCCATGCCATTCTGCATGACGAGCCGCAATCTATTTCGCAAAGCACGGTAAAGGCTTGGAAGAATCTTCCCCAGATCCTGGAGAAGGCGCTGCAGAAGAACCCTTCGAACCGCTATCAAGTGGCAGACGAATTCCTGGCGGCCGTTTCCGGCATCGCGACCGCTAGCTTGGCAATGCCTGCGGCAAGTGAGGAAGATTCCAGCTCTTCGCTTGTGGTCCTGCCATTCATGTTCCTTAGTAATGTGGAGGAAAAAGAATCGCTTTCTTTGGGATTTGCCGATGCTTTGATCACCACGCTCGGAAATCTGGAAGATCTAGTAGTTCCGCCGACAGCGGCGATCCTGCAGTATCCCGGTGGTAGCGACCCGGTCGCGGTCAGCCGTGCGATGCGAGTCCGCCACGTATTGCAGGGAAGTATTCAGCGGATGGGATCGCATTGGCGGGTTTCCGTTCAACTA
>Ga0210393_10002355_pt1 | contig 15590 bp, 13 predicted proteins | sample IncBWC27OmetaG_FD_160068 | JGI IMG/M metagenome (GOLD analysis project Ga0210393, IMG submission 160068) | Forest soil microbial communities from Barre Woods Harvard Forest LTER site, Petersham, Massachusetts, United States - Inc-BW-C-27-O ... | reverse complement strand
CGTCAGAGGTTTGGCATACTCCCGGTGCTCCCCGAAGTGTGCATTGTCGTAACCCCAGATCCGGGTTTGCGCCTTAAACCACAAACCGTGGCTCGAGGGATCGTGAGGATCAGATTCCTCGGTGTAAACGTAGGCAGGCGTCCACATTATGTTCAAGGTGTTCAGCCGCCAACTGTCGAAGTGAAACGCACGCATGGAGAACTCCTTCGAGACGTAGGTTCCGGTGAAACGCACAATGTTGAAGTCCTGATCTTCCACCCAGATCCGGCCTACAAAGCCCCGATTCACCGAATGCGCGTGAGGCTGCACGTCCACGACGGCGCAACGCACCTCGCCGAGAATCTCCCAGCGGACAAATTCAAAGGTGTAGTTCTGCCGATCGAAGTGATCCAGGTCCGGGAACAATGCCTGCGCAAAGCCCGCCGCCGCGAAAGGATCCTCGCTCTTGGGCTTGGGTAATTTCTTCTCCCAACCCCGCTTCAAGGGTTCGTCGTCGGCGAATGCTAAAGTGTTGGCGGCATTGCCAGCCAGATCCAGACGGCTCAAGAAATAGTCGTCGCTTTTCGGGGACGTCCCCAGGGCGGCGTCACGCTGTTGCTTCTGGATATAGGTCTCAATGATTGGCTTGAAATTACGCAGTAAGTCGGTCATGCGGCGCTCCTGCCGGATCGCCGAGTCGACAAAATCATCGAATGCAAGGGTTTTGCGCGTAGAAACTGAGGGCGCCGACTGGGCCGGAGGCGGAGTCGAAGGAGTGGTGGTCTGACCTGCCACGAGCCCAACCGCAAACACTTCAAAGAGTGCCAGGCTGAGCCAGGAAATTGTCCTCAGCGCAAACATACTCACACCATTTTAAATCCTGAGGCCGGAGGCGCGCACTGCGATTCTAGGGACCACTTGTGGTTGCCGCAGTTGCCTTCTTCGAAGCGAGATTATATGGCGCGGGCCTCTCAATCGCGAAGGGTAACCGCGGACCACGCTACCTCTTAGACGGAGTCAACTTTTCCTCAAGGCACCACAGCTACCGCAACCCGCACTCCAGGGTACCGAGCATTAAACAGAAAATACCGGCCTTCGACGAAATCGATATAGCAGTGGTCGGTATAGGCCCATCGAGCAGGCCAGGGCTGTCCGATCTCGAACCTGTAGCCACCATACGCGAAGTGCGGATGGCCTGCCACCACACTCACGTGGCCAACCGCAAAGTAGTGCTCACGTCCAAAGTGCGCGTGAAAATGGTCATCTGAAATTCGCCGAAGCTCCACGCGTCTCTCTTCATGTGCAACGCGCTCCTCATGAGCCACGTGCCGCTCTTCCGCACGCCGCTCTTCATGCGCCTCATGCCTCTGTTCTTCATGAGCTTCGTGACGTTCTTCTTTGCGTACTTCTTTTCGTTCCTGGTGCTCGTCCTGAGCAACAGCAGATACAGCACCTCCCAACAAAAATGACGCAGAAATGGCGACAAGTGTTGCGAATCGCTTCATGGTCCCTCGCAGACAAATTGATTTCGATACCCGGCGCGGTCGAAGGCGCGTGTCTCAGGTAAAGTTAGCAGGCTAAGTTTCAAAAGAAAGTTACCGAAGAACAAGGCAATCGTTATACCTTTCGCGCGGCCACCTTGCCGATCTAGTCTTTTTCTACACAGACCAACAGAATGGCTCGCTCCACCCCGCCAAATACTCTTCCTGCTTCCCGGCGCGTGCGCGCCCATGCCTGTGTGGATCGGACACTCCTCTCCGATGCCTTTGACGTTGCTCTTGATCTTGGCCTTGCCCGTGATCCTGTTTTTGATCGGGAAGGGCACGAGTTCACTCGCGCCGCATCAGCCCGGCTTGTGTAGAGCGGACGCCCTCGTCCGCTGCCTCTGACATTGATATTGATCTTGATTTTGACTTTGCCAGCCGCACGACGGGCCTCCGAGATCCCGTGGAAGAGCGGCGCTTCAGCGCCGCGTAAAGCGCGAAAATGGAAACGCGGCTTCAGCCGCTGATGAGGCGCGTCCTAAATATCGCCGCACTACAACGCGCACTCATTTCTTGACCTGGGGTGCCCTACAGCGGGTGGGGTCAAGCCGACTGATACATAGCTATTGCAAAATCCCGATATCACTCATCCACCAGTTTGGGAGCGTGTTGCCGACACTGCGCTTACCGATGCTTGCGGAAAATTTCGAAGATCAGGTTGAAGAATTGCACTACCGTTATCCCGATCGCGACATAGACCGCAATCTCCAGCCGGCGACCCGCCTCTTGAGTCCCACGCAGCAGGTCGGCGACGTCTTTCGTGGACTGTTGCAGAGTATCGGCTAATTGCTCAAAGTGCTGCAGCGAAGCTCTCATTTTGTCCGAGGTTCTCGACATGGCCAGCGACGCTTCACCGAACTGCTGTCCATTGCGCAGATCAAGCTCAGCCCGGCACGCCGTCCACCACAGACTTCCCGGAGGACTTTCATACATCCGCTGCCGGATCTCCACATAAGAACGGTTACGCAACAACTCCACCAGCGCCGACACTTTGTCGGACCCCTGGGCTTGCTCACTGGCTTGGGTTTCGGGAGCTTTCGCGTCACTGACGATAACCGGCATACAGGCAGCCTATCAGCCAACTCTTGCTGAATTGAGGTGCCCGAAGTGCATATCTGCCCTTCCGTTTCCGCGCAATCTGGCTGCCGGTAACGACCTTACCCATGCACTTTCAGCCATACCGTACCTCGGCCTTTCGTGGTGGCACGAGCCCCACACGCTGCTAGGAGGGTCGGGCGCCACAGGCGGAAGACCGATCGTGTAGCTGTTGAAACATCGCCGTTACGCTCATCGAGGGTCAAAACGTGTAAAGGCCCGTTTACAGAAGTTGCGGAATCTACTTTCACTCGCACTCTATTACGTTCGTGATCGCAGAACCGCTGAGTTCACCTTTAAAACTGCATGTTCAGCACTTCACGGAATAGCTGTTAACTCGCAGGTCAGTCTCTGTTTTTCTTGAATGGGTGTAGTCGTGGGAAATGGCATCACTTCCGCATCCCGGACACTTGAAGACCAACGTATACACAATAACGCCGGGAGCATAACCTAATCTTATGCGATCCATTGGCGGACTCCGTACACGACGGTAGCACACTCCGCCGTCCTAAACGAAAGTGTCGTAACATCGCGATAGCGCTCATTGACCCGGCCCCCGGTTTCGGGGTCAAAACGTGAAATCGCCTGATTATGTCAACTGTCGCTACACTCGTCCCCATAGCACAGTTGCCAAGTCTCACAGTCCAGCAAGATAAGCAACGAATAAGATGGCCAAGGTTCCATCCAAGGCTGCGACGGCTGTCATCGGAACCGTACGTTTCACGGGCCCGAAAAAGATCAGCCCCACGATAACTAACTTCTCGATGACGGCAGCGATTAAGATCGGTACGCGAGTAACGGGGACGTACGCGCAGTACACGGTCAGCGCGCAGACCACAAAGAGCAATGCTCCCCAATGCCGGATGAGAAAAATGTGCAGGGCATCAGGACTTTTGGCTCCGAATGCTAATTGCGCAACCAGTTTGGGAAAAAGAGCGACAGCAAGGCTACCGGTAGCCGTCGCAACCCCTGAAACGATAAGTGTCCATCCGATCAACGATGCCAACATTTACCCTTCTCTAAACTCGCAATCAGGATAGTGGGACCAACCGAGGAGCGGAACTGGCATAACTAACAGCAACCGATAGAGTCACAATGGCTTTCGTCACCGAAAGCGGTGCCAGGGCACCTACCTGTCGAAATTCCCGATTACACTCACAATCCTGGCGGCGAGAATTACGCGCGAGGTCGCTCGGCTGCTTTGGAGACCGAGAAATGGCTTCACGGTTACTGCATTCGGGCCAGCGAATCGACGCAGCCCCGGCAAGAGCGGTCAAATAGACGACTGGCATTTCTGCCAGTATTCCCACTGCAGAGGGAAAACTTATACTTCAGCTCGTTTGAGAGCCTATGGCGGGCTTGCAGGATAGGACCGTTCGCGAACAAGCAGGAGGATGAGATGGAAGATCAAAGGATGACCGGTATTCTGGGTTCACCCAGCGCCACGACGACACTCGACGGGAAGCAACTTCCACCATCGCCGCCCAAATTCGACGGCGTAATCAAGGAAAGCGCCAAGGATTCCACTCCTTGGTGGGCGCCTCGCGTCGTGCCGCCCAAGGGTGCGCCGAATGTTCTGCTCATCATGACGGACGACCAAGGCTACGGTGTTTCTAGCGCCTTTGGCGGCGTCATCCCGACTCCCGCGATGGATCGCATCGCCGAGACTGGATTGCGCTACACCCATTTCCATTCCACCGCGCTCTGCTCACCCTCGCGCGCGGCGCTCATTACGGGTCGCAACCATCACTCGGTGGGTTCCGGAATAATAGGCGAACTGTCCACGGGGTTCCCCGGCTACAACTCGATCATCAGCCCGGAGAAAGCCTCCATCGGCACAATTCTGCGCGGTAACGGCTACGCCACCTCGTGGTATGGCAAGAACCATAACACCCCGACGTTTCAATACAGCCTTGCCGGCCCGTTCGACCAATGGCCGTCGGGGCTGGGTTTTGACTATTTCTACGGGTTCATGGGCGGCGAGACCGACCAATGGACGCCTTTTCTGTTTAAGGATCACACCCCAATTAGTCCATGGATCGGGAATCCCGGCTACAACCTAATCACTGACATGGCGGACGAGGCCATTAAATATTTGGGTGACCTGAACGCTGCTGAGCCGGAGAAGCCGTTCTTCCTCTATTACGTGCCGGGAGGCTCGCATTCGCCGCACCAGCCTACGAAGGAATGGATTGAGAAGTTCAAAGGCAAGTTCGACATGGGCTATGAAAAGTTGCGCGAAGAGATCTTCACCAACCAGAAGCGGCTGGGCGTGGTTCCGGCGGATGCCGAACTCACCCCGTGGCCGGATGGACAGGCCGAGTTTGGTGGGGCCAAGCTGCCCAGGTGGGACTCGCTCTCGCTGATCCAGAAAAAACTCTATGCCCGCCAGGCGGAGGTCTTTGCCGCCTATGTGGCCTATACCGACTATGAGATTGGCCGGGTAATTCAGCAGGTCGAGGACATGGGCAAGCTAGGAAACACGCTCGTCATTTATATCAGCGGCGACAACGGTACCAGTGCCGAAGGCACCGAGGAAGGCACGTTCAACCAGATGACCGCCTACAACGGCATTCTGACCCTCCCGGAACCGCTGCAAATGCTGCATTACGAAGACTGGGGATCGGAGAAAACCTATCCGCACATGGCGGTTCAGTGGTCGTGGGCGTTTGATACGCCCTTCAAGTGGACCAAGCAGGTGGCGTCGCACTTCGGCGGGACTCGCCAAGGCATGGTCATATCGTGGCCCGACCGCATTAAGGATGCAGGTGGCATCCGCTCGCAGTTCCATCACTTCATCGACATCGTGCCAACGATCCTCGAAGCCGCTGGCATCCAACCCCCGGAGATGGTCAACGGTATCCCACAAAAGCCTATCGAAGGGGTTAGCATGGCTTATACATTTGACGAAGCGAACGTCAAGGCGCCCTCGACACACACCACGCAATATTTCGAGCTGGGCTGCAACCGCGGCATCTATCACGACGGCTGGTATGCTTGTACCACGCCTTTCGCCGCGCCCTGGCTTCTTGCAACGGGCAAACTGCCCGATGTCAACGCGTATGAGTGGGAACTCTACGATCTAACCCACGACTTTTCACAATACAACGACCTCAAGGAGAACAATCCGGAGAAACTCAAGGAATTGCAGGCGTTGTTTCTGGCCGAGGCCGCGAAATATCAAGTCTTCCCCTTGGATAACAGGGCCTTTGCACGCATCTTAACGCCGCGACCAAGCCCGACCGCTGGAAAATCCGTCCTAACCTACACCGGAGAGAGGGCTGGCATACCTCCTGAGTATGCCCCCAACATCCTCAACAAGGATTACACCATCACAGCCCAGATAACCGTCCCGAAAGGCGGCGCGGAGGGCATGATCGTGACATTTGGTGGCCGTTTCGGCGGCTACGGCCTGTTCCTGCAACATGGCAAGCCCGTTTTTGTGTACAACCTCCTCGATCTGGAGCGGTTCCGCTGGGAGGGCGGCGTCGGCGGCCTCATCGACCAGGACTTGTTCGGCCGGGAGCTCAAGCTGGGCCAGCACACCATCGTCTTTGATTTCAAGTACGACGGTCCCGGCCCCGGCAAGGGCGGCACAGGCGTGCTCTCAGTGGATGGCAGGGAATTGGCCAAGAAGACCATCAAGCACACGATTCCGCTGATGATGACGATGGATGAAACCTTCGACGTTGGGCTCGATACCCGCACAGGGGTCGATCATAGCTACGCTCTGCCGTTCAAGTTCACCGGCACGATCGACAAGCTGACATTTAAACTCGGCCCTTCACAGTTGTCCGAGGTTGAACAAAAGACTGCCGCGCACGAGATGGCTATGGCGCATGACTAGAGCCAGAGCGAACCCAAGCGGTCTGCTGAGTTCGCGGGCCGTCTTGAAACGGGTGGGCGAAGTCGAAGCTGGATTAACCACTGAGCTGAGAGGAAAACAAGACACGAAAAAACATGAGGCGGGGAAGAACCGGCCCTTCTTCCAGCGGTACCAGTCCCAGATAACTCGCCACCTGCTTGCCGCAGGGAAAGCGTTCAGCGTTGCCAATGATGAGCACGAAGGCCAGTGCGGTCAGAGCACCGACTCCGGGATGCGTCATCAGTCGCTGCGCCTCCGGACACTTCTCGACTTCCTGCTCAATCGATCTGCTCAGTTCCGCGATCGTCGGGTTCAGTCGATCCATCAACTCCAACAGATCGCCCCGTCGCCGGCTCGCCCACGGCGCCAGGAGAAACGATTCCAGTTGCTGTCGTCCGTGCTCTCGCCACAACCGCTTCTTGCAGCGCAGCCCTTCGTTGAGCGCCACGGCTTGCAGTTGGTTCATGATCCGGGTACGCGCCTGCACCATGCGGTGCCGGTGCCACAGCCACTGCCGCAGGTCCCGGTTCTCCCAGTTCGGCACCCAGATCTTCGGGAATCGATCTTCCGCAAGCAAACGCAGGATCAGTTGCGCGTCCTGGCGATCCGTCTTCTGCTTGCGCACGCGCTTCGTGCGAATCTCGGCCGCGTCTCCGATCCACAACTCAAGCTGCAACTCGGCCAGCAGACGTTCGAACCAGCGTGCATGCCCACTGGCCTCCATTCCAACTCGCACCTTCTGCCCGGCCAGAGCACGCTAGAAGTTCTCTGCTTCCTCACGATGGGTTAGTCGCTTTTCCTGGAACTCTCCGGTGTCGGTATCCACCGAAGCAATTTGCTGAAACTCGGGATGAAAATCTACTCCTATAATGATCATCGTTCGGCTCCTTTCTCCCGAGCCTGTTGGTTGGCTTTAGCACCACCAACTTTACTCGGGCGTCGGAGCCGACATTGTCATGGAATCAATAGCGCTCATTGACCGGGCCTGCCCCGGTCCGGGCCGTCAAAACGTGCTATCGCCTGATTTCGACAGTTGCCCCGCCAGTGAGTAGAATGGCTGTCGCACTGTCCCATGATCTCCTTGTTGCGCTTCGCTTTTGCCATAATCCTGACCGTGATGGGCTTGCACACCGTTTGGCAAGCACTAACAGCCAAGCCGTTGGTAATTGGATATGGGCACGGCCATGAAATCACGATAGCGAACCCGAGGTGGTATCACCGAGGGCTTTGGCTGCTCGTCGGTCTCGTCTTCTCCGGTGGTGGGTTGGTCCTTATGATTGGTGGGCTGAACCGATTCTGAGTGTAAACCTGTTAACAGCAAGCATTCTGGTTTACGATGGGCCCCTGCGACACGATTCGCCGCTACCCAAAAATGGTTGGCGTTATATCCGCATTACACTCGTTGACCCGGAAACCGATGAGACACGACAAAAAGACGTGCCCACTATGCGGTGAACGCATCGAGAAAACGGCGAGAGGCGGCAGGCGCAAGTACTCGTGCGAGAACTGTGGGGCAACCATAAACAAGTTGCTCATCTGTGAGCGCTGCGGCACGAATCGAGTGTGGCAAGGCAAGAAGGGAGCGGCTTGCAGCGGCTGCGGCGCGCCTTACACTCGATAACTGCCGAAACATCGCCATCTCACTCACTGACCCAGAAGGCACGGTTTGCGGTCAGCGATGGATTCTCCAGTACTCCCACATAACCCACAAGGCACCGCTAATGAACACGATTCCGGTTATGCGCAAGCGCCACAGGTTAGCTGGCGTCTGCTGACTCCAGCGACGCTGTATTCGCAAGTGGGGTGTCGTGTAGGCTCTCTGCTCGTGCCATTTCCTCCTGCCACGCCGATTCCACCATGCGTTAAATGCGAGATGTTTCTCTGGCGCCAAGAGGCAGAGAAGTCCCTAAGCAAGAAGCAACGGCGGACCGAGGAAGAACACGGTCATAAGCATCCGATTCTAATCCGAATCCACGCATCAGGCGGTGGATTGTTGATAAATCGCCATACCACTCACTGACCTCGTGCTATGGTCTGACCATGCCCCGTGCCACCATCATCGTTGATGTCACCCATCCTGAAGAAGTGACCGCGTGCGAGGGCTGGTTTGCCAAGTGGGCTCCCAGCCTCACATTCCAATCTGAAAATCAAGGGTGTGGGTGTTGCGTCAATATGTGGGACGTGGAAGGACCAGACGAAGCACTTGCCGCACTCCCACTAAGCATCAAGGGTGACAGCGAGTGGGTACAGCACGGTGCTCGCAGGCCCTGATTCCTTTGCCAACTGTTGAAATATCGCCTTTACACTCAAAATGCCCATGCTTTCCGAGTTCCAGCACGAATACGCCGAACTAAGTGACGACGAACTACTGCAATTAGCTTCTGATCGCCAATCGCTCACCGATGACGCAAAGTCTGCGCTAGATGCTGAGATGCGCAACCGTAATCTCACATCTGCCGACTTGGCCAAGCACCAAGACTTCGTCAAGAAGAACGAGCAGCGCGAAACGAGAAGAAGAAACCGGAAGTTGTTCGGACGTCGGCGCGGTCTACTCGCTTGGGTCCAATTCGGGCTCTGGGCTCTGCTCGGGCTATCAGCTACGGCGCTGGTGGCAACATGGCTCGCCAAGCGATAGGTTCAACTGTTGAAACATCGCGGTTGCACTCACTGACCTTGCCTGTGCGGGCTTTAGTTATTTCCGCTGGCGGCCGGCGGAAATAACAAAACGGGGCGGCTTGCGCCGCCCCGCATAAACGTTCCGACGAGCTGCAGCCCGAAGCCCCCCTAAGTCCCCTCGCTCCACCCCGCCAGATACTCTTCCTGCTCGGGCGTCAGCCGGTCGATCTTGATCCCCATCGATTCCAGCTTCAACTTCGCTACGCGCTTGTCGAGTTCATCGGGAACGCGATAGACCTTCTTCTCCAGCGTCTTGAAATTCTTTACCATGTATTCGACCGAGAGCGCCTGGTCGGCAAAGCTCATATCCATCACCGACGCGGGATGCCCTTCCGCTGACGCCAGATTAATCAGCCGTCCCTCGCCCAGCAGATTGATCTTGCGCCCATCTTTCAACGAATATTCATCGACGTAGGTGCGCGTGGTCCGCTTCGACGACGACATTTTCTCCAGCGCAGGAATGTCGATCTCCACATTGAAATGGCCGGAGTTCGAAATGATTGCGCCATCTTTCATCAACTCGAAGTGGTCCTTCGTGAGCACGCTCTTGTTTCCGGTGACCGTGCAGAACACGTCGCCGAGCTTCGCCGCTTCCGTCATCGACATCACGCGAAAGCCGTCCATCACCGCTTCCAGCGCCTTCGTCGGATCGACCTCGGTAACAATCACTTCCGCGCCCGCGCCCCGCGCCCGGCTCGCCAGCCCGCGTCCGCACCAGCCATAACCGGCCACCACGAATTTTGATCCAGCCAGCAGGAAGTTTGTTGCACGGATAATTCCATCGATGGTCGACTGCCCCGTGCCGTAGCGATTGTCAAACAGATGTTTGGTGTCGGCATCATTCACCGCGACGATGGGAAACTTCAGCACGCCTTCTTTCGCCATCGCGCGCAGCCGGATCACGCCCGTCGTTGTCTCTTCCGTTCCGCCAATCACGCCCTCAAGCGCGTCCGTGCGCTTGGTGTGCAGAATCGTTACCAGGTCCGCGCCATCATCCATCGTGATGTGCGGTTTGTGATCGATCGCCGCCAGAATGTGCTGGTAATACGTATCATTATCTTCGCCCTTGATGGCGTAAACCGGAATGCTCTGGTCGCGCACCAGGCTCGCCGAAACATCGTCCTGCGTCGAGAGCGGATTCGAAGCGCACAACACCACGTCCGCTCCACCATCACGCAAACAAATCGCCAGGTTCGCCGTCTCCGCCGTTACGTGCAGGCAGGCAGAGATGCGAATCCCCTTCAGCGGCTGGTTCTTGATGAACTCTTTACGGATAATCTGCAACACCTTCATGGACTGGTTCGCCCACTCAATGCGCTTCTTGCCCAGTTCGGCCAGTTCCAGGCTCTTGATATCGGAATTAACTTGTGCTGCTGTCGACATACGCCTCCTGTGGCGCTTGCTGGCTAAGAAAGTTATGTTGGTTTCAGAACCGTCTCACAATAGCTTTGAAAGGGCGCGGGTTTAGCCGCGCCGTTGCTGGTCCATACGCTTGCTGGCTTTAGCCCCTGAGGAACGCTGCTCTTCACTTCGGAACGAATCGCTTCGATCACTCGACTCCAGAATACACGACTTCCCACTGAGATCATCATGCCCAAATACCCTTTAGGGAATGAGACTTTCGGCCCTCACCGCACTTGCACTTTCGGTGGTCTTCCCCTGTGCGCCTCTGGGACCCCTGTGCTAAAGATTTCCGCTTTATTTGCGCGCGCCCGCAGGCTCACGCACGCCCGCCTCGCTCGCCAGCTTCGCCGCCTTGTCCGTCAACTCCCAAGTGAAGTCCGGATCGTTCCGCCCAAAATGTCCGTAAGCCGCCGTCTTCTTATAAATCGGCCGCCGCAAATCCAACGAATCAATAATTCCCAGCGGCGTCAATTTGAAATGCGCCCGAATCAAATCAGGAAGAATTTCCGGATTCACTTTCTCCGTCCCAAACGTATCCACTCGTACGCTCACCGGATCGGCCACGCCGATCGCGTATGCCAGCTGCACTTCGCAACGGTCCGCCAGCTTCGCAGCAACAATATTCTTCGCAATGTGCCGTGCCATATAGGCCGCCGACCGGTCCACCTTCGTCGGATCTTTTCCGCTGAACGCTCCCCCGCCATGACGTCCCATGCCACCGTAAGTATCGACAATAATCTTGCGCCCGGTAAGCCCGGTGTCCCCCCTCGGCCCGCCAATCACAAACCGTCCCGTGGGATTGATGTGATACTTCGTGTACTCGTCCAGCAAGTGCGCCGGGATCACAGCTTGAATCACATGCTTCAAAATCCCCGCACGCAACTCCTCATTACTCACCGTCTCCGCATGCTGCGTGGAAATCACCACAGCATCGACCCGGATCACATTCCCCTTCGCATCGTACTCAACCGTAACCTGCGATTTCCCATCGGGCCTAAGGAAGGGAAGCGTCCCATTCTTCCGCACCTGCGACAACCGCATCGTCAACTTGTGCGCTAAAGAGATCGGAGTAGGCATCAACTCCTCATTCTCATTGCAAGCGTACCCAAACATCATTCCCTGGTCGCCGGCGCCGCCGGTGTCTACGCCCATGGCGATGTCGCCGGATTGTTTGTTGATGCTGGAGATGACAGCGCAGGTGTTGCAGTCGAAGCCGTGGAGTGCGTTGTCGTAGCCGATGGACTGGACGGTGCCGCGGACCACGCTTTGGAAATCGACGTAGGCTTTGGTGGTGATTTCACCGGCGATGACGACGAGGCCGGTGGCGGTAAGGGTTTCGCAGGCGACGCGGCTGAACGAATCCTCAGCGAGGCAGGCATCGAGGATGGCGTCGGAAATCTGGTCGGCGATCTTATCGGGATGGCCTTCGGTGACGGATTCGGAAGTGAATAAAATACGATTTTTAGGGGATGCGTTTGCGGCCAAGATTATTTCTCCTTAGAAAATTGCTTCGGACTTTAGTTGTGGCGAGAGCCGCGGCAGTGGCATGCGGTCGCAACGACGATACAAAAGGATAATCAAATGGAAGTCCATTAAAAGGCTACCAGAGGGGGTGCCTGCGTGCAATGGGTTTTGACTTAACTGCTTGGTGATCAATCCAATAGCGAAATTAGAACGCTGGATGGAATGATTCAGGAGTCAAGCGGAACCGCTGGGCTAAAGCGGTGGCCAGGTAAGGGCGCGCACTGCGAGCATTGTGCCGCCCACTTCTCGCATCGCAAAGGGCGCGAGAAATGGGACACCTCAGACGCCTGATGCCGCTGGAGTGCGGTTGGGAGAATCGAACAGCAGATTCCTCGCCCGTTCTCGCGTGCTGATCGCGCCGCTAAAGGCTCGGAATGACAAACCCGTCGGCGGTACACTGGGGCAATAGATAAAGGAGGGTTTGTGCAAAAGATAATGCCGTTCTTGTGGTTCGACAACCAAGCGGAAGAGGCGATGAATTTTTATGTTTCGATTTTCAAGAATTCGAAGGTTTTGAGTGTGACGCGATATGGAGATGCGGGGCCGGGCCCGAAGGGAACGGTGATGTCGGCGAGGTTTCAACTTGAGGGGCAAACATTTTATGCGCTGAACGGCGGTCCACTATTTAAGTTTACGGAAGCGATTTCGTTCTTTGTCGACTGCAAGACGCAGCAGGAAGTGGATGAGTTGTGGGAGAAGCTTTCCGCGGGCGGAGAGAAGTCGCGGTGTGGCTGGTTGAAGGACAAGTATGGATTGTCATGGCAGATTATTCCGTCGGCGTTGGGAGAGTTGTTGGGGGATAAGGATCCGAAGAAATCGGCAAGGGTGATGCAGGCGATGATGGGAATGGGGAAGATTGAAATTGAGGGGTTGAAGAAGGCTTACGAGAAAGGGTAAGGGCCGCAGGCGAGATTAAGGGGTGTTGAAGAGCGAGGGTTGAAGGGATGGGGTGGAGGGTTGAGTCGGGGCGGCTCGGTCGGCTGGGGACAAAGCCAGGTGAGAGATGCCGAGGGTATTGCATTGCTGGACCCAGTCTTCGGGGGTGCGCTTGTTGGCCATGAGTTCGGAGACGATCTGGAAGGGATTCAGGTTATCGGTACCGTGGCGGAGTTGGAAGAGTGCGGGCTGCACGCTGAGGTTCCAGCCACTTTCGATGAGCGCGAGGGCGAGGCCGGCGGCAAAGACCTCGCCTGCACGCTGAGTGCGCTGAGCCGGGGTGAGGAGCATTCCTTTGGGATCGGGGATGCGGGAGCCGATGTCGGGAAATTTTGGAATCTGAGCAGGGATGGAGTCGGCGGTGACACCTTTGAGAAACGAGGCTTGGGCCGCGACTGCCTTCTGCCAGGCGGGAATGTGGACTTTAAGAGCGACATCGTCCCAGGACATATAGGCCAGAGTGCCCGGCTTGATATCCGAGATGCGATCTTCGACAAAATGCAGTTCCAGATCCGGCAAGCGCTCAAGCAGCGTGCTGGCCGGCTGGGCGTTCGGTTGAGCCGGGAGTGCCGGAAGTTTTTCAGTCGCTGAGATACGGTCGCGCAGGGGCGGGTGAGTGTCGTAAGGATTAGTCGTGGCATCCTGCAGAGTTTTCTGCAGGCTGTTGGTAAGTGCGTCGCTGATTTGTGGTGCGACCAAGAAGCGAGCGAAACCATCGCCGATGGCGGGCAAGGCACCGTCGCCGAGCACAGGGGCGATTTCATTCTGCCAGTAAAAGGGCCAAGCCAGGGCGGCACCGTGGATGGCGCGAAGGCCATCGATGAGGGGCTCGCGTCCAGCGACGAGGCAGGCGAGTTCGTCGGCGCGGTACTCCTGGCGGCGAGAAACGAGATTGATGGCACGAAGAAATAGTTTGAAGTAGGCCTGCAAGACAGAAGAGACAACCATGTACATGACGCCGATGAGGGCGACGCGGGTAAGCTGGCGGAGCGATCCAACGTTCTGAAAAATGCGGACGATGGCCATCTTGGTGCGGTAGACCCAGGGACCGAGGCTGGTGTCACCGCCATAGTAGTGGGCAAACTCGTGGGCGAGCACAGCGCGGAACTGAGAAACGCTGAGGGCGGAAAACAATGGCAGGCCGAGACCCATGACGCGGCGGCTGCCAAAGCCCATGACGCCGCCGCGATCGGCTACGAAGGCATTGGCTTCCGGGATGAGGTAGACCTCGCGGGGCAGGGGCTCGTTGAGAGAAGCGGCTACGTCGTCGAGTTCAGCGAAAAGGCGAGGCTGATCCTCGCGGGAAAGTGACGTACCGGGAGCAATAAATTTGTCGCGCTGAGGGACGAGGGACCAGAGCATAGCTCCGGCTATGACGATGCCGCCAACGAACAGGGCAAGGAGCTGAAAATTCGCGGAGCCGGAGCTCAGAATCAGGTAGGGCAAATAGACGCATGCGGCCGCGAGAACGATGACGAAGAGATAAGACGAAAAAACCATGACGATCGCCAGGACGGCGAAGAACAGCATGGAGCGGCGCGGCCGGATATCGATTTTGGGGAGAGGCATAAAAACGAGGCGGATGATATCACAGGCGGGGATCTTTCAGTGGGAGGGGAGTGCGGGCTGGAACGGCTGAAGCGGCCGCTGATTTTTGTGGAAGTCGAATCGCAGCGCTGACGCGCTGCGCCACTCAAAGGCACAAGATCAAGGGCAAGGCCAAAGGCAGCGGGCGGGGGCGCCCGCTCTACACAGAAGAAAGGGCACGCGATTTGCGTGCCTTTTCTTGTCTTAACGCAAGGAATCAGGCGCCGGCGGTGGCTGCAAGGGTTTTCTGCGGCTCCGCGGGGGATGGCTTGGGGGCTTCGGCGGCTTTGGGCTGAGGCTGCTGGTTCTGCTGTTTCTGGTCGCCGCTCTTTACCTGGATGCCGCCCTTGAGTACGGCGCCATCTTCCACGCTGATGCGGACGGTGGAGACGTTGCCGTTGACCACGCCTTCACTGCGAATATCGACGCGATCGCTGCATTCGATGTTTCCGGTGACTTTGCCCATGACGACAACTTCGCGGGCAGTGATGTCGGCCTGAACGGTGCCGTTGCGGCCGATGGTGACGCGATTGTCCGAGAGCGTGATCTTACCTTCGATGCGGCCGTCGATATAAAGCGCTTCGGCGCCGGTGATTTCGCCCTTGATGATCAGAGAGCGTCCGATAGTGGCTTGCTCAATGGGTGCGGTGGTGGTCTTGACTGGATTGTACGAGTTAGGGTTGGAGGCTGGCGAAGTGGACTTCACGCCGTAAGAATTCTCGGATGACTGGAGCATGCGACCTTCCTTAGTCCCGTCGCGGCGCGCCCCTGCGGTGCCGACGTATACGGGTGGTCTGGGATTTTTTGGGCCTCCGGCTGGTTCGTGTCCCGTTGGCCATCCTGACTATCGCACAGACGTAAGTCATTCTCCGAGATTACGGAAGAGAGTGTACGTTTGCGCGGGGAGGTGGGCTAATCGGCTTCCTGCAGAGACTGGGAAAGTTCTTCCCACTCCTTGATAAAGCCGGCGTGAGCGGCCT
>Ga0210393_10002354_pt1 | contig 15592 bp, 11 predicted proteins | sample IncBWC27OmetaG_FD_160068 | JGI IMG/M metagenome (GOLD analysis project Ga0210393, IMG submission 160068) | Forest soil microbial communities from Barre Woods Harvard Forest LTER site, Petersham, Massachusetts, United States - Inc-BW-C-27-O ... | reverse complement strand
CTCCAACGGCATTGTTCGCTCGGATGCGCAAATGGGCTCCAACGGCATTGTTCGCCCGGATGCGCAAATGGGCTCCAACGGCGTGGTTCGCCCGGATGCGCAAATGGGCTCCAACGGCGTGGTTCGCCCGGATGCGCAAATGGGCTCCAACGGCATTGTTCGCCCGGATGCTCAAATGGGCTCAAACGCTGTCTCGCGGCCGGCTGCGCAAATTGGATCTAATAGCGTCATGCTGCCCGGAAGACTCATCTCTATCGAGTAATTAGGTCAATCAAGCTGGCTAATTTTGCCGTAAGTGGCGGCCAGCTTCATAAACTCGGGGAAGATCGTCACAGTCGCTCCGCTGGCGAGGGCTGCCCAATCAGTCGCGTCTACTTTTCGCCGGCCTAGCCAAGCGCGTCCACGCAAATATGTGGACGCTCAATTCGCCAGAGCCCTTATGTCTCGATCGTTTCCGACGTAAGTCCTCGATATCACCATTAACGGAGTCAATGTAGGCTGAGCCGCGCGTCTTAATATCTCGAAGTATCGGAGAAATAGTTTTCAGATTTACCTCTGGCACATGGCAATTCCTCTCCAGTAAAAGAACTGCCCTTTTTTTGTTTGGCGTCGTATTTCTGTGCAACGTATCTAAGTATCGTTCAATCATCAGAGCGGCGCGCAAAACCGCGAAATCCGGTAGCACAAACTCGCGCCTCTGAGCCACAAAATTACCTAGAGCATTGATTCTGACGCATGGAGATTTACGCATCAATTCAATCGCCAGTGCGGGAGATATTGAAACGCGAGCTGCACGCACTAATGAATAGACGGATCTAGGACCAGGTCTGATCGCCAACGGAATGGGGCGGCATTCTCTGTCCAAGAAATTTGCCGCGGAAAACCAAGTCGTCATAACGATACCCATGTCTTCATATGCTCGCGCCAGCCTCCTGTACTGTCGAACGCGCTCCGCTTTGCGCGGGCCGTAGTACTGTCGTACAGAATTGACAATTAGCTGTTTGGGGATATTGTTTGCTTTCAAAAATGCGATTGTGGCAGCAATCAAAGCATTCGCCCCTTGGTGCCTAACGATTTCTGAAATGGGAGAGTATGAGTTTTTCATCTATCGACTCCATCGTAACAACCAGCCTAATCATTGCTTACTTGTCTGAACCTCTTGATTTGATGTGTTGTCGCTGAAGGTTTTTCCGACGGCCTGTGTCTCTAGATCGCTGCCGGGTACTTGCAGTTGCAATCTCGTCTTCGAAATAGTAGACGGTCACACCAACTCGGCATTGCGATGTTTTCTTTGTGTTCGATTGCTTGCGCTTGCTGCGCGACCGAGAAAACAGCGAAGTTGCGCCGGCGATGAATGCCGAGCCCTGTTCAGCCATTTGCCGGCGAACAAGCGGGACTGCTCCGATATCTACATTACCGACAATGGCGGTACCCTCAAACAGTGGCGTCGATGCTGTGTGCAAGTTGTGCTTAAGAGTGCCTAAAAGGTCGCCCGTCCGCTCTCCAATATTAGCGATCGCACTGCTGGTCATACCTTTAAAGATAGGAACCCTAGAATTCACCTTCACTCGCTGGTCTTGGAGAATCTCCACCGCGTTTATTTGTACAAGCTGATCTAACATGGCCCGTACGGGGATCCCACCACTATGGGCCGCAACTAGCTTTTCGAAGCTCTTCCTTTTCCCAAATATTGGCAGAACCGCTGGCTCACCATTAGTGGCGAGGAATCGCTGATTGTCATGCCAAGCAGCCAGCACCCTTCTGGCAGGGTGTTGCTCGCCACGTGCGGTAAACCAAGGCTCATTCGCCTCAAGGATTCGCGCTACTTCGGATCTAGCGAGTCCAGTTATGATGGCAACCCGCGAGTTGCTATTGCGTCCGCTTTCCCGGGCAATACGCGCGGCGGCAGACCGTACAGCGCGGTCTCTCACCAAGTGGCTAAATTCTTGAACCGTTATTCCCGTATCAAACATCAGGTCCACAAGCGGGTCCACGACGCGTTTTAGTGCGGTTATGGCTGTCTCTTTGAAAGGATCTTTTGATTGCGCTTTACTGGGGCCTTTCATAATTGCCCGCATCACTAAATATGAACATCTGTGTAAAATACCACTCACAGAACTTGTGAACCCGGACCCCAAGGATATTTCTCGGTATATTTGGCATGTGGTGGCGCGCCCTTATTCCTCCATCAAACAATTGACTTGGTTCCCTCTTTTAATGCAATTCGCATATCTATCGCATCCGGCTATAAATTCATGAATCTCGTATGCCGCATTCATTAGTCTGTTGGCGCTGCGGCGCATCTCTCTCGGCGCTTAGCCTGCCGTTACTTCGTCTCGAGGTTTGCAAAGCCTGTAACGCTGAACTGCATGTTTGCAAGATGTGCGTCGAGTACGACAGGTCATATGCCAAGCATTGCAAGGAGCCGACTGCCGAAGAAGTGCGCAAGAAAGACGAGGCAAACTTTTGCGATCACTTCAAGCCAAAGGCTGGTGCCTATGTCGCAAAGAATGAGGCAGAGATCGCCAAGGCGAAATCGGCGTTGGACGACTTATTTCGAAAGTGATTTCTTTTTGATTTTCTTTGGCTTCTTCGCGGTCTCTGCGATCCGCCATAAATACAGCGCTGCTACTGATCGATACGGTTGCCATTTCTCAGAATGTTTCAAAAGCTGTTTCGGTGATGGCAGCGCTCGCTTGCGATACAGGACCTGGAATCCCTTGCGCACGCCGTAGTCGGTGACCGGCATCACGTCGGGCCGGCACAGCGTGAACATCATCAGCATATCCACGGTCCACATCCCCACGCCGCGCGCCTCCATCAATTGCGCGTAAATGTCGGCGTCTGACATCTGCGCGATTAGAGCGCCGCTGGGGATCTTTCCCTCATTCACCCTGAAGCAGATGTCTTTCATTGCCAAAGCCTTGCTGCGCGACAGGCCGGCGGCGCGCAGTTCAGCTTCACTCATCTCAGCCAAACGTTTCGAGCAGGGGACACCATCCGCGAACAAGCCCACGACCCGCGCCCAAATAGCCCGGGCCGCGGCGCCAGCCAGCTGCTGGTGCGCAATGCTTTCTAGCAGCGCAACATAAGGCTCCCTAACTGCAGGTATCGGTAACTCGAGCTTCCCGATGCGATCAATCCATTCCACGAACCGAGGATCGCTCTTGCGAAGGTGCCTGATCGCAGGTGTCGGCATGCAGGGATTTTAATCCTAAGGCTGGGCTCTTCGTGGCGTTGTCGACGCTATGGTTGGTGTCCGGCCGCATCGACTGATGCAAAGGGCGCGGCGGCGAATGCGACCAATCTTGACAATTTTACACGCGTGCGACGGCCAAATTAGGGGATTCCCGCATATTTATCCTGCGGGTATACGCTCACATTAGGTTGAGCGTATAAGGTGTTTTGGACTGATATATTAGAGTGTGCCCGGAGTTCCAAAGGATGGCGACGTCTCCGGATTTTTTACGCCTCGCGTCTAATGCAACGCGCGCGTTGGCGGACACGGCCCTAGATAGCCTGCCAGACGCAGTGCTCGTGGTCGATGCCCGTCATAAGCATTTACCCGTGGTGCTCGCAAATGCGGCGGCGCGCGCATGCCTGTCCGCACCCGATCCCACCGCTCTGATCGAAGCGCCGCTGGCTCGATTCCTTGAGGTGGAGTCCGCGATACAAATCGTGCCTATCGTGACCTCGCTCGCCGATCCCAATACGCGTTCGAGTCGCGTCTTGATGTGGCGATTCGCCGGCGGCGAGCGGTCCACGCTCACCGAGCTGAAGCCGCTCATGTCGACCCCGGGTCAGCATCTGGTGATGCTCACATTCGCGCCGCCGACTCCCCACCCGGATCTCGAAACGGCCATCGACCAGCTGCCTTATGACGTGCTCATCCTCGACACCGATCTTAAGGTCACGTACGCCAACGCCGGCGCGATACGCTCCGCCGGCCAGGTTCCGGGCGGCGCAGTGGGCTGCTCCGCGCTGATGCTGACACCCACCTTGCTGGTGAAACCCGATGTGTTTGCGCGCGCACTCCAAGGCCACTCCTACCACGATGAATCACTGGCCTTCGAGGAGCCGGGCCGCCCCGCACGCCGCTTCGAGATCGATGTGCAGCCGCTCAAGGGCGCCGCTGGAATCGTCGGCCTGGTGATTCTGTCTCTTGAGGTGACCGAACGGCGTGCGAACAATCGCGCGCAGAGCAGCGGTGAACGGCGACTACTCGCCCTCACGGAGCATGCACAGGACATCATTACCATTGCGGCCGCCGATGGTCGCGTGAAATATGTCAGTGCAGGCATGCAAAATGCCCTCGGCTTTACCGCCGAGGAGCGCGAGTCGCATTTTGTGTTCGAACTGGCGCACCCCGATGATCGCGAGGATTTGCTGGGCAAGTATCGGCAATTGGTGGCCGGCGAGATCAAAGCGTTCTCGCGCGAGTTCCGGGCTCGTCACAAGGACGGGTCGTACCGTTGGCTGGAGTCGCGCTGTGTCTCGGCGCTCGCCAATCCGCTGATCGATGGTGTCGTCATCAATTCGCGCGATATTACCGAGCGCAAACAGGCGGAATTTCGCCTCGCCCAACGCGAGGAAATATTCCGCCTGGCTGCCGATGCGGTGGACGGCGTCATTTTTGAGTGGGACATGGTCAAGGGCGTGGTGCACCGCTCGCGGGGTGTCCAGGAAGTGCTGGGAATCATTCCAGAGGAGATGGAATCCTCCGCAAACGCCTGGTTGGAGCGGATTCATCCGCGCGACTTTAGTGCCGTGAAAAAGGCGATCAGCGCGGCGCTCATTGATGGCCGCGGCTGGGCGACGACGTATCGAATTCGCGATGCCAAGGGCCGCTATAAATCCATCTTGGATCGCGCTTTGATCCAGCGCAACGCCGCGGGTGACCCGGTGAGGGTCATCGGTTGTTGCGTCGACGTCTCGGAAATCAAGCGTTTGACCGACATTCTCGAGGAAACCCAGCGCATCGCGATGATTGGCGGGTGGGAATACAGCTACGCGACCCAGGAACTCACCTCGACCGAAGAGACGTATCGCATCTTCGGCGCCAAGCGCGGGGATTTCGAGCTGACGTGGGAATCCATGCTCGCGCAATGTGTGCCTGAATCGCGAGAACTGTTTCGCGAAGCGTGCCAAAAAGCCGAGGCGGGCGCCGGGCACATCGATCTCGAACTGGAAATCACCACCCTCAAGAATCAACGCATCTGGGTGAGGGTGATCGGGCACCTAGAAATGTTGGGCGGTCAGCCGTTTCGCGCGTATGGGTCCGTGCAAAACATTCAGGCCAAAAAGCTCGCGCAAATTGCGCTCGAGAACAGCACCGGATGGCTCAAGCTCTCGATGACCATGGCGAACATGCATGCGTGGCGCTGGGATCGGGCGCAAAACTCGTTCGAGTTCGCGAATTTGGAGAGCCCGCAGATTCACCTTCCCAGCGTCTTTCCGGACATGCAGACGATGTTGGCGCGGGTACATCCGAAGGACCAAAGCGCGGTCAAACGCGCCATCGACAGTGCCTTTGCGGGCCAGGTCGAGGTCCGACAAGAATTCGAACTACTCGGCAACGATGGCCGCTACCGCTCCTACGCCACCACGGCCAGGCCGCTCTTTGACGGCGCCGCGCCGCGCGGGCTGGTGGGCGTCATCCAGGATGTCACGGCGCGACGGGATTCCGAACGGCGCTTGCGGCGTTCCGAGGCGTTGCTGCGGGCGACCACGAGTAATACCGCGGACACGCTGATTCTGCTCGATACGGCGATGCGGGTGCGATTCGTCAACAATGGCGTCAACGGCCTCACGCCCGAACAGGTGATCGGCCGAGAGATAAGTACGCTGCTCCCCGCGGCCGCCAGAGCCGGAGTGCTGCGGAAACTTGGACATATTTTGGAGTCGGGCGAAACCACCACCTTCGAATTTGAATCCATTGCGGATGCGCAGGGGCAGTATTTTGAAAATCGTGCGGTGTTGGTGCGCGACGACGGCATCGCCACCGGCATTTCCATTTCGATGCGCGATATCACCGAGCGCAAGCGATTGGAGCAGGAGATTTTGGATGTGTCCGGCCGTGAGCGTCAGAGTATCGGTCGTGATTTGCACGATGGCCTGGGGCAGGAACTCACGGGCGTCGCGCTCATGCTGCGCGGTTTGTCGAGCCGCATTCAACAGCGCTGCCCCGACGTCGTCGAGAACGTGAACGAGATCATCGGGCACGTGAATCAATCGATTGAGACGGCGCGTTCCCTGGCACGCGGACTCTTGCCGGTACGAACCGAAACGGGCGGCTTGAGCGCAGCGTTGCGCGCGCTCGCCGCGCGAAGTCGCGATCTGTACGGGCTGGAAGTGACATTCCGTTCTGAGGTGTGTCCTGAGTTTGTCTTTACCGAAACCGACGCGAGCCATTTGTATCGCATCACCCAAGAGGCACTGACCAATGCTTCGCGGCACGGCCATGCGACTTTGGTGGACATATCGCTGATCGCCAAGGAAGACGGCTTTACATTGCGCATCACCGACAACGGCGCCGGCTTTGTGCGCACTGCACCATCCGGTTCGGGGATGGGCCTAAAAATTATGAAATACCGCGCCGACATGATCGGCGCCAAGTTTGAAATTGCGGCTAACGAGCCGCGTGGTGCCGCGGTTACCGTCACAGGGTAGCGGGCCGTGAAGCTTAAGATACAATCTAATCAGGCCATTTCAGGAGGAGCCAAACATGGCAGCCAGCAGTACATGGATTCGATCGTCGATGTCCCCCACCGGTGCTAATACCGGCAAGCGCCGCGTCAGGCGCGTATTGATCGTCGACGATCACCCGATCGTGCGCCAAGGATTACGGCGCATCATGGAGAATGAGGAGGACCTGATCGTCTGCGGAGAAGCGGAGACGGCTCGCGATGCGCGCACCGCGATCAAAGAGCTCAATCCGGACGTGATGATCGCCGATATCAGTTTGAAGCAAAGCGACGGCATCGAGCTGGTGCGCGATGTGCGCGCGCATCATCCGCAATTGCCGATATTGGTACTGTCCATGCACGATGAAACCATTTACGCCGAACGCATGCTGTCGGCGGGCGCGAACGGTTACATCATGAAGCAGGCCGCCAGCGAGCAGTTTCTCGTCTCGTTACGTCGCGTGCTCGATGGGGGCATCTATGTCTCCGAAGCGGTCGGCAACAACATGATTCAGAAATTCGCCGCCGGCGGATCGTATATTTCCGCGAATCCCATTGATCGCTTGAGCAATCGGGAATTACAAATTCTGCATATGATCGGCAAGGGCATGAGCACGCGCGAGACGGCAGAGTCCTTGAATTTGAGCATCAAGACGGTCGAATCGCATCGGCAGCGCATCAAGCGCAAGCTGAACCTCAATACCGGCACGCAGTTGGTGCAGTATGCGGTGAACTGGTTTACCGGCCGCGAGGCGAGCGGCACATCGGCGTCGAGCCAGAGTCCGAACGCCTAAGGGGCCTCAGCGGCCGGGCGCATGGCGGTGACATCGCGGACGCAACCGGCGAAATGAGTGGGATGGCCGCCGGCGCTGCGTTGCGCTGAGCCGCGCAGGTGCCACCACTCGACCTGGCCGGTGGCGAGCTGCACGGGAAACTCCGTGTCCAAGGGCAAGCGCTCTTCGAGATGCGAACGGAGTTGGCGTAACAGCGCGTCCCAGGTCGCGAATGACATGATGGGGCGCAAGTCGCCCAGGGCCGGGCGCCGCACCGCTTCGCACCATTGCATTCGCGCGCAGAACCAGTCGCTGAACCACGCTGAGCCGTCCGCGAGGTCCAATTCCCAAAAACCATCGCCACTGGCCTGCATGGCGCGCGTCCCGGGAGCGGGTGACTTTTGGCTATAGGGACGCGAATCGCACATTCCCTGATATCGGTCGGCTATGCTGGGCCCTGAAGGTAAGAACCCGTGTCGCAGTCGCGAATACGGCGTGAAAACCGGCACCCTCCTGGCCTCAATGAGCGCCAGTGCCGAGATTTGCAACGCGGTTCTCAACCATGATTAAGTCATGAAGAGTTGCGCCGATAACATCAAAAGCACGAGAACGAGAAGCTCAAGGCATGCGGGGTTGAAGAACAGTGTCTGAGACGGAATCTGTGACGCCGATCACAGTCGAGGCATCACCGGCGATCTTGCTGGCCGAGGATGATCCGGTCACGCGCATGCTCATGACCCGCTTTCTCAAGAACGCGGGTTACGAGGTCGACGCCGTGGCCAACGGCTCCGAGGCGCTCGACAAGATGACCAAGCGCTACTACCCCATGCTGGTCACCGATTGGGAGATGCCGGAAATGGACGGCATCGGCTTGTGCAACGCGGTGCGCAACATGCAGCTCGACGGCTACGTCTATGCACTGCTCTTGACGGCGCGCGATGCCAAGGAACACATCATCGCGGGGCTCGAAGCCGGCGCCGATGATTACCTGGTCAAACCGGTGCACGAGGCAGAACTGATCGCGCGCCTGAATGCCGGACGCCGAATTCTGGCGCTGGAACATTCTTTGCGCGTCGCGAACCAACGCAATCGCATCCTGTCGATTACCGACGCCCTGACGGGTGCCTACAATCGACGCTACCTGATGGAACAGTTGCCACGCGAGTTCGAGCGTTGCCGCCGCTACGCCTATCCCTTGTCGGTGCTCATGTGCGATCTCGATCACTTCAAACAGGTCAATGACCAGCGCGGGCACGCGGCGGGCGACGATGTCTTGCAGCAATTTGCCTGCCGGGCACAGAAGTTCATTCGTACCAACAGCGATTGGATAGCGCGTTATGGCGGCGAGGAGTTTCTGATCGTGCTGCCCGAAACCGGGTACGAGGGCGCGGTCTTAGTCGCGGAGAAGATCCGCCAACTCGTGGCCGCGGCGCCTTTCGCCACCCGCGCCGGTGATACGCCCGTCACCGCGAGCTTTGGGATTGCCTCCACTGGCCCCAGCGGCCCGGATCTGTCGCTCAAAGTGGAAACGCTGATTCGCGCCGCCGATGAGAGTCTGTACAAGAGCAAACTGGCGGGACGGAATTGTTCAAGTGGCCAAGAACTCAGGGTCTTGCCGCTGGCGGCACACGGCTAGGCTATCGATCAGCCGACTTGGCGCAGTTCGGCGTTGACCGCCGCGAGTTTTTCCGACAAGTCGGTCACCAACGCGCCAATGGCCGGCAGGGCGTTCTCGCGCACCGCGTTCTCCAGGCTGGAAGCCGCCTGACTGAGTTCCCGCGCATGAATGTTGGCGCTCGCACCTTTTAGCGAGTGCGCCCGTTTGCGTACGGTATCAAAATCGCTGGTCTTGAGGGCCGCGATAATCTCGGCCAGGCATTGATCCCCGCTGCTGACGAAAGTCTGCGCGAGTTCCCGCTCGAATTCCGCGTCGCCACCGGTCAGTTCCTTCAGCGCACCGCGATCGATCGCCGGCGCGCTCGGCGCCGCCTTCAAGAACCGGCTCAGCGCCTCGATTACCTGGGCAGGTTCGATCGGCTTGCCGAGGTGTGCATCCATGCCGGCGGCCAGGCATTTTTCGCGATCCTCGCTCATGACATTCGCGGTGAGCGCAATGATAGGCAGCCGCTTGGCGCCGCGGCTCAATTCCATCTCGCGAATTCGCCGCGTCGCGGTAAATCCGTCCATCACCGGCATCTGACAGTCCATCAATACGGCGTCAAAGTTCGCCGCGGCAATTCGTTCCAAGGCTTCGGCGCCGTTGTTCGCAATGGTGACCTCGGCGGCCAGATTCTGCAGCGTTCTTTGCGCCACGCGCTGATTCACCGGATTGTCTTCGACCAAGAGAATTTTGTTGCCGCGAAAGGTCTGCAGCGCCTGCGGCGAGGTTTTGATGCCGGGCGCGTGCGGTGTCTTGCCGGTCAACACCTGATCCACCAGATTGGCCAGGAGAAAGGCCCGAATGGGCTTCAGGCCGACGGCATCCGGACGGTATTCGCGCTCCGCCGTGTCATGTTCGGCGCCAAACAGTGACATCAAAATAAAGGGCACGCGGGCATGACGCGCAGCGGTGCGCAGCGCCTTCAGAAGATCCAGGCCGCCGCGCATGGGCATCAATTCATCCGCCAGCACCAAATCGAAGGAGTCCTGCGCCAGGCGTTGCAGCGCTTCATCCACGCTTCCGACCGGGACCGTCGTGTATTGATAGAGGTTGAGTTTGGAGGCCAAGCTGTCGCGCGCGGCGGGGATGTCATCGACGATCAAAATCTTTCGGCCCAAACCGAGCGGCTGGCGGGCCGGTTGTTCCTTCACGACGTCGACCTCGACGCGGACCCAAAAGCTCGAGCCCTTGCCCACTTCGCTGCGCACGCCGACTTCGCCACCCATGAGTTCCGCCAGGCGTTTGACGATGGACAATCCTAAGCCGGTGCCGCCGTAATGGCGGGTCGTCGAGGAATCGACCTGTGAGAAGGACTTGAACAAGCGGTCGATGCGATCCGCCGGAATGCCGATCCCCGTGTCGGTGACTTCGATGGTCAAGGAGGCACGCTCGCTCTTCGCGGCGCGATTGGCCACGCGAACACTGATGTGACCTTCATGGGTGAATTTGACCGCATTGCCCAACAAGTTCAGCACGACTTGCCGCAGGCGCACCGGATCGCCCCGAACCATCACCGGCACCTCCTCCTCGAGGGTGACGATGAGTTCGATCCCCTTCGCGGCGCTTTGCAATGCGGTCGCCGCGACAGTCTCGTAAATCATGTGGATGAGGTCGAATTCGACATTTTCGAGCTCCAACCGGTCAGCCTCGATTTTCGACAGGTCCAGCACGCCGTTAATCAAGGAGAGCAGCGCCTTGGCACTGCCGCGGATAATGTCGAGGTACTCGCGCTGCGTACTGTCGAGCGAGGTTTCGGCCAGGATTTGCGACATCCCCAGAACACCGTTCATGGGTGTGCGGATTTCGTGGCTTAAGTTGGCAAGGAAGCTGCTCTTCGCCCGATTGGCCGCCTCCGCGGCGAGCTTGGCGTCGAGCGACGTCTGTTCGGCGAGTTTACGGTCGGTGACCAGCTGCATGGCGCCTGCCAATCGCAATGGGGTCCCGTCCGCGGCGCGTTCGGCTTGGCCGCGCGCCCGCATCCATTCGTAGTGCCCCGCCTTGTGCCGTACACGAAATTCCAAATCGTAAACGGCGCGATGTTCCAGGTGATTGTCGAGCGCGAGGGCCACGCGTTCCCGGTCCTCCGGGTGAATCAAGGTCGCAAACTGTTCATGCGAGGAACCCAGCTCATCGACGCTGTAGCCCAGAAGCTCACCGAAGCGCAGCCCGTACCAGGAGACGTTGGTCAGCAGGTCGATTTCCCACAGGCCGTCCTGCGTGCCGCGCAGGGCACGTTCCAGGCGAATTTCCACCGAGCCCAGTGCCGCCTTGGTGCGCTTCAGGTCACTGATGTCAATCAGGGCGCCGGTGATGCGCTCAACCTCGCCCGAGAAAGCGCGCGAGACCTTGGCCTTTTCGCCGATCCAGCGCTCCGCACCGCTGTCGAGCAATACGCGGTATTCGCACCGATAGTAAGGATCCGCCGCCGTGGTCTCCAACGGCGCGCTGCGAACGCGTGCGAAATCGTCGGGGTGAACCCGCGACAAGGTCCGATTCAGGTCCTCGAGCGAGGTGGCGGGCGGGATCCCCAATAGCTCGCGAAAGTTGTCGGAGCAAATACGGGTGTTGCGGCGAAAGTCGAAATCAAAGGTGGCAATGCCCGCGGCGGTCTGCGCAATGTTCAGCGACTCGGTGGCATAGTGAAGTTTGTCTTCCAACTCCTTGCGTTCGGTGATGTCGGTGATCGTGCCGATGGCGCGCGAATCGTAGCCCTCGCCGCCGAGCAGTACTTGGCCGCGGCCGGCTAACCAGCGAACCTCGCCGCTCGCGGAGATCGTCCGGTATTCGGTTTCATAGCCGCTGCCGGTGGCAACCGCATCGCTCAAGGCGTGCACCACCCCCTCCAGATCCTGCGGGTGGATGGAGGCCAGCCACTCCTCGCGACTCAAGGACATGTTGCGGCATTCCAAACCGATGAGTTCAAAAAAGAGCGAGGTGCCCTTGATGATCCCCGTCACCAGATTCAGTTCGAAGACGCCAAAGCCGCCGGCGGATTGCGCAAATTCCAAAAACTCGGCTGAACGGCGCGCCGGCGAATCGGTCTCTACGGCCGGGGGGCTCGAGGCCTCGCGCACGAGCTCGTTCGCCGGATTGGGGGACTCCTGCGTATCGGTGCGGCGGCGCAATTTGTTGAGTAATTTGTTCTGAGTCGACCAGCTTCGCATGCGGTTTCCGTACCCGGGTGGGCTCTTCGCCCATCATCTTAAGGGTATCGGCGGGCAGGGTCAGCGCTTGAGCTATGATCGACCTCTCAATCCCGAGTGAAAGGCATGCGAAACCTGAGGTTATTAGGCTTTTTGGCGGGGGGAGTCGTTGTGCTGCTCGGCGCCGTGCTCCTCGGCGTGTGGCTGTTTGTAAATCCCAACGCTTACAAGGGCAAGATCGCCGCGGCCGTCAGAGAGTCCACCGGACGAGAACTGAAGTTGCCTGGCGATATCAAGCTCTCGGTGATTCCCTGGGTGGCGCTGGAGTTGGGTCCCGCGAGCCTCGGCAATCCCCCGGGCTTCAGCGACGAACCCTTCTTGTCCTTCACGCATGCAAGCGTGCGCGTCAAGCTCTGGCCGCTGCTTCGACAACACCTTGAAGTGGCACGCGTGCAGGTCGAGGGACTGGATTTGCGCCTGCGCAAGAATGCGGCAGGCCGAGGCAATTGGCAGGGCGTTGAACCCGAGCAGCCCATGGCAAAATCAGACGTGGATCACACGGATGCCGCCCACGCCTTGGAGTCGCTCGCGAATATCCGCATTGACCACGGCCGCGTGACCTATGAAGGAATCACCGTCGAGAACCTCAATCTGGAAACCGGTTCCCTTGCCGCCGATCGGCATATTCCCATCAACCTGACGCTCGACGCCGGCCGTGCACCCTCCGGTGAGCAGCTGTCGCTGACGGCCAAGTTTGACTTGAGCCAGGACGCGGTGCAAAAGCCGCTGCGATTCGGCGCCGTCAATTTAAGTGGCACGCTCGCCCGTCCTGGCGATGGCCGGCCGGCACATTGGGAGCTGTCTGCGCCGGAAATCGACCTCAATATGACGCAGCAGACGTTCGCGGCGGCGTCATTCAACCTAAGTTATTCGGGCGCGCATCTGACGGGTAGCGCGCAGGCCACAAAGATCATCGACGATTTGGGCGTCGCAGGATCGGTGACGTTGACGCCTCTGGTGCTGCGGGAAATGGAACCGCGGCTGGGATTCTCCTTACCCAAGACGCGCGACCCGAAGGCGCTGTCGCAGTTGTCGGCGTCGACCGATTTCGTCTACGCCTCCAAGGCCCTGGTCCTAACGCACTTGCAGCTGCAAGTCGATGACACGCAACTTCAAGGAAATCTCAAATTACTTGCGGGCGACATGCCGGCGCTGCAATTCGACCTGGCTGCCGACCACATCGATCTGGATCGTTATCGCGCGCCGGCGGGTGGGCCGGTCGCTCAGGAATCGGCGCCTGCCACATCGGCTGGACCCGAGAAGCCTTGGGATGCGAGCGGCACCCTGACCATCAAGTCGGCGCAGTTTGCGCGGCTGGACTTATCGAACGTCCGCGTCACCGTCGCGGCCAAGGACAAGGTCATCCATCTGTCTCCCGTCGAAGCGCAGCTTGACGGCGGTCACTCAACCGGCGACGTCACGTTGGACAGCCGCGGCGCGACGTCCACAGTGAGCGTCGATGAGCAGCTGACGGGGATCGATATGGCGCGACTATTGGCGAACACCGCGGGCAAGGGGCGATTGTCCGGGCGAGCCACACTGAATCTGAAGGCCACGGCGCGCGGTACCGGCGTCGATGCCCTGCTCAAGACGCTGACCGGCCACCTGGATGCGAATCTCGCGGACGGTGCGCTGGAAGGCGTTGATGTGGGGTATCAAATCGGTGTTGCCCAAGCCTTGATCGATAAATCGAGCGCGCCCGCACCGGGCAACACCGGCCATACGCCGTTTCAAGCGTTCAAGCTGTCCGCGCAAATCACCAACGGCATCGCGGAAACGCACGACTTAACCATCGCTTCGCAGGCGCTCACCGTGACCGGGCAGGGGAGTGCCAACCTGGCGACCAAGGGCATTGATTTCAAATTGCTGGCGCGAATTGAGACGGCACCGGCCCGCAATACCGATATCCCGCTCAAAGTCAGCGGCACGTACGCGAATCCGACGGTCAGGCCGGACATCGAAGGGCTTGCGAAGGATCAGCTCAAACAAAAGCTTCAGGACGTCCTAAAAAAGAATGGCCTGCAGGGACTGTTCACAAAATGAGTTCGGCGAGCGAACAGTTTGCACCGCGGCTGCTGAAGTGGTTCCGCGTACACGGCCGGCACAGCTTGCCGTGGCAGCTCGATCCCACGCCGTATCGCGTCTGGGTCTCCGAAGTGATGCTGCAGCAGACCCAGGTGGCGACCGTAATTCCCTACTACGCGCGCTTCATGACGCGCTTTCCCAGTATCGACGCGCTGGCTGCGGCGCCGCTCGACGAGGTGCTGCATCTCTGGACGGGCTTGGGCTACTACGCACGCGCGCGCAACCTGCAGGCCTGTGCGAAAACATTGGTGGCGCAATACGGCGGAGTTTTCCCGAACAAGTTGGAAGAAGTGATGGCACTCCCCGGCATCGGCCGTTCGACGGCGGGCGCCATTCTGGCGCTGTCAGGCGGACAGCGGCATCCCATTCTCGATGGCAATGCCAAGCGCGTGTTGGCCCGCGTATTCGGGATCGCGGGAGATCCTAGTTCGACCGCGGTCCTCGCCGCATTGTGGCAAAAGGCCGAAGCCTGTACCCCGCATCGAGAAGTTTCTGCTTACACCCAAGGCATCATGGATCTGGGCGCGACCGTGTGCACGCGCACCAGGCCGGCCTGTACATTGTGTCCCATGAATACGGGCTGCGTCGCCGCGCTCGAGGGACGTCAGGCGGAATTGCCGGGCAGAAAATTGAAACGCAATCGACCCTCGCGTGAGGCGACGCTGTTGATTGCACAAATCGGCAGCAATGGTTCCACTGCGGTGTTGTTGGAGCGGCGACCCCTTTCAGGTCTGTGGGGAGGTTTGTGGTCACCGCCGCAGTTTGCGAACGAGAGTGAGGCCTTGAAGTGGTGCGCCCAAGTGTTCGGTGAGTCAAGCGAATCGCAAGCGCTAGCGCCCATCGACCATGCGTTTACGCATTTTGATTTGAGGTTAAAACCATTGCTGGTGCGCGGCAGACAGAACAGCGAAGTTCTCGACGGCAGCGATCGTCTTTGGTATCAACTCGATTCGCCCCCGCAGGTCGGCTTACCTCAGTCCATCTTGCGATTATTTGAGCATCTGCGTGCGGGATCCGCTTAGCGTAAGATTGGCGCCATGGCACGCAAGGTTCAATGTCTATTTCTAAAGCGCGAGGCGGAAGGTCTCGACTTTCTGCCCTACCCGGGTGAGCTTGGGAAAAGAATTTATAACAACATTTCCAAAGAAGCCTGGGCGCAGTGGGTCGCGCATCAAACAATGCTAATCA